>OFJB01000996.1_pt1 | contig 12028 bp, 10 predicted proteins | sample 1775081 | NCBI WGS metagenome assembly OFJB01 (sample SAMN08195771, study PRJEB24354) | sludge metagenome | isolation source: initial sludge from phenol fed wastewater aerobic bioreactor | place: India: Nagpur | collected 2016-06-05 | reverse complement strand
TCGGGCCACGCCGACCTGGTGGCCTTCGGCAAGCCCTTCATCAGCATGCCCGACTGGACCGAGCGCCTGCGCCGCAACCTGCCCGCCGTGGCGCCCGAGCGCGCCACGCTCTACGGCGGCGGCGCGCATGGCTACATCGACTACCCGCCGCTGGCAGATTGAGGCGGTTCAACGCGCCGTCGCCGCGCGCACCTGGGCCACCTGGGCGGCCGTCACCGCTGGCGCGTTGTTGGACCAGCCCTGGCGCACGAAGCTGGCCAGCGCCGCCACCTCGTCGTCCTTCAGGCGCCAGCCGAAGTCGGGCATGGCCAGGCGCGCGGGCCGCAGCTGGGTGGAAGGCATGGCCGCGCCGTTCAGGATCACGGCGATCAGGCCGCCGGCGTCCTGGGCTGTGACCAGGGCGTTGCCGTCCAGCTGCGGAAACACCGCCTTGGCGCCCTTGCCGCTGGTGAAGTGGCAGGCGCTGCAGTTGTCCAGGTACAGGCGCGCGCCCAGCTCCAGCTGGGGCGAGGCGCCGTCCAGCGTCTGGGTGGTGGCCGCGGCGCTGGCGCGCAGCGCCGTCAGGCCGTTGACCGGGCGGTCCTGGCGGATGGCCTTGAGGTAGGCCACGACGGCGTCCAGGTCGTCCTTGGGCAGGTACTGCAGCGAGTGGTCGACGGCCAGCGCCATCTCGCCCGTCACGCCGGTGGTGTCGCTGCGGCCGGTGGCCAGCAGGGCCGCCAGCTGCGCCGCGCTCCAGCGCTGCGCGTCGCTGTCCTTGGCGCGCAGGTCGGGCACCGGCCAGCCGTTCAGCACCGTGCCGGTCAGGAAGTCGCCCGAGCGCGCGTCGTAGCCTTTTTCGGCAAACGTCAAGCTGTTGCGCGGCGTGTGGCAGGAGCCGCAGTGCGCCAGGCCTTCGACCAGGTAGGCGCCGCGATCGAGCCGGGCGTCGCCCATGTGCGGCTCGAAGCCCGCCTGGGGCAGGGCCACCCAGTTCCAGACCCGGATGCCCCAACGCTGGTTGAACGGAAAGCTCAGCGCGGTGGCCGGCGCCTGGGTGGGCACCGGGGCCACCTCGTGCATCAGGTAGGCGTACAGGGCGCGCACGTCCGGCTCGCTCATCTTGCGGTAGCTGGGGTAGGGCATGGCCGGGTACAGCGGCGTGCCGTCCCTGCGCACGCCATCGACCAGCGCGGCGCGAAACTCGTCCAGCGTGTAGCTGCCGATGCCGCTGTCCTTGTCGGGCGTGATGTTGGTCGAGTAGATGGTGCCGTAGGGCGAGGCGATGGCCAGGCCGCCCGCGTAGGGCTGGCCCTTGGGCGCCGTGTGGCAGGCCATGCAGTCGGCCGCCACGGCCACCGCCCGGCCGGCGCCCGGCGGCGGCTGGTAGTCGGCCGGCAGCGCCGCCGCCGGCGCGGTGCGCTGCGGCGGCACGAACATCAGGCCCAGAACCACCGCGATGCCGATCACGATCAGCACGCCGACGATGCGAAGCAGCGCTTTCATGGGGGGCTCCTTGCAATCAGACCAGCGGACGCGGGTTCTTCAGGTAGTCCTGCCGGATCGCCCGCGCCGACCAGTACGCCAGCGCGCCGACGGTGCCGGTGGGGTTGTATTGCAGGTTCTGCGGGAAGGCGCTGGCGCCCATCACGAACACGTTGTGCACGTCCCAGCTCTGCAGGTAGCGGTTGAGCGCGCTGCGGCCGGGGTCGGTGCCCATGATGGCGCCGCCAACGTTGTGCGTGGTCTGGTAGGGCCGCACGTCGTAGTGCGCGCCCTCGCTCTTGTAGCCCGAGCCCCAGTGCGTGGGGTTCATCGACTTGGCGATGGCCTCGATCTTGCCGCGCATGAACTGCGTCATGCGGATGTCGTTGGGCTTCCAGTCGAAGGTCATGCGCAGCATGGGCTGGCCGTGGCGGTTGCGGTAGGTCGGGTCCAGGTCCAGGTAGCAATCGCGGTAGGCCATGTTCGAGCCGTGGCTGCCGATGCTCATCGCATGGCCGTACCAGTCCTTGATGCCCTGCTTCCAGCCGGCGCCCCAACCGGGGGTGCCGGGCGGCAGCGGCATGGAGGCGATCGGCCGGCCGTTGAACTGGCCGCTGCTGATGTAGCTGCCGCCGATGAAGCCCTCGCGGCCGAAGTCGATCTGGTTGACGGCGTAGTCGTCGATCACGATCGCGCTGGAGCCGGCGCCCACGAACGGGTTGAAGTGCACGCCCTTGAAGAACAGCGAGGTGCCGCCCGTCATCTGGTAGGCGTAGTTGCGGCCCACCACGCCCTCGCCGGTCTCGGCCACGTAGGGCTTGCCGATGCCCGACAGCAGCAGCAGGTGCACGTTGTAGAACTGGTAGGCGGCCAGGATGACCAGGTCGGCCGGCTGGAACACCTCCTCGCCTTTCTCGTCGACGTAGGTCACGCCGGTGGCGGTCTTCCTGTCGGCCGCCAGCTCCACCCGGATGACCTCGGCGCGCGTGCGGTAGCTGAAGTTGGGCTTGTGCTGGAGCGCGCCCAGGATGCAGGTCTGCGGCGACGACTTGGAGTAGTTGATGCAGCCGAAGCGTTCGCAAAAGCCGCAGAAGTTGCACGGCCCCAGCTGCATGCCGTACTCGTTGGTGTAGGCGTCCGACAGGTTGGCCGAAGGCAGCGGAAACGGGTGGTAGCCCATGGCCTTGGCCGCCTCGCCGAACATCTTGCCGTTGAGCAGCGTGGGCAGCGGCGGCAGCGGGTAGGCGCGCTTGCGCGGCCCCTCGAACGGGTTGCCGCCGGCCTGCGTCTGGCCGCCGATGTTGCCCGCCCGGCCGGAGATGCCGCACACGTACTCGAAGCGGTCGAAGTGCGGCTCCAGTTCGTCGTAGCTGACTCCCCAGTCCTCGATCGTCATGCCCTCGTCGATCGTCTTGGCGCCGAACTTCTCGGTCACGTACGAGCGCAGGCGCAGCTCCTCGGGCAGCGCGCGCCAGGTGTGGCCGTTCCAGTGCACGCCCGCCCCGCCCACGCCGTTGCCCGGCAGAAAGCTGCCCAGCACGCGGTAAGGCAGCGCCGTCTCCTGCAGCGAGCGGCGCACCGTCAGCGTCGAGTGCGCCGGCGCCTCCATCAGCTTGAGCCGGACTCCGTACTTCAGCTCGTCGATCATCTTGGGGTAGGCAAAGTCGGGCACTGTGTCGCGGTCCTCGCCGCGCTCCAGCGCCAGCACGTTCAGCCCGGCCTCGGCCAGCTCCATCGCCAGGATCGAGCCGGTCCAGCCCAGGCCCACGATCACCGCATCGGTTTTTTTCTCCTGCCGTGCCATGGTCAACCCCTTGCCCCAGAAATGGCCACCGGCCCCAGCGGGTACGGCTTGCCCTGGTCGTTGGCCCATTCCAGGTACGCCCCGCGCGCGCCCGGAAAGCCGATGTGCTTCCAGCCCACCATCTGGTGGTTGCCGCCGTACATCGGGTCGGCCAGAAAGCCTTCCTTGGTGTTTTGCAGCAAGAAGGCGAAAAAGTCGCGCAACTCGGCCTTCAGGCCCAGCTTGCCGGCCTGCAGCGTCTTGAGCACCTCGTCCTGCGCCGCCTCGTCCAGCGCGGCGAAAGCCTTGCCCTTGTTCTGCGTGCACCAGCCGTCCACCGCCGCGATCGCCCCGCGGTAGATCTGCGCCGGCGTCAGCGGCGACTGAAAACCCCGCTGCGGGTTCGCGTCGGCCTCGTGCGGGCCGCCCATGAACCAGTCCGCCGCGCTGCCGAAATCGCCCGCCAGCTGCCGGTCGATGAACACCGGCACCTGCGCCTCGATGGCGCCCGGCCCGTCGCCCGCCGAGGGGATCAGGCGCGCGCACGCCGCGCGCACGAAGGCCCATTCATTCGCGTTGAGGTACACCGGCTTGTACTCGTCCAGCAGGGCCTTGGCCGCCTGCGTGGCCGACGGGCCGCCGGCCAGCAGCACCGCCCCGCTGCCCATCGCCGCCTTCAGCATGAAGCGCCGGCTGGGCCGGCTCTCCGGTGGCTTCAGTTCGTGCCAGGTCGTGGGTGGCTGCCGGTCGTCGCTCATCACGCTCTCCTTCGCGTTGCGAAAGTTCAGGCGAGTTCACGATATCACGGTGCCCGCCCGCTTGTAAAACGGCGGCGGGTCGCCTCGGCGACTGGGCGGACGGCCCAGGCCGGCCCAGCACCACCGGGCACCTATGTAAAACCTTGGCATTGATGCAACAGCCTGCGCCACCGCGCCGCGTGAACTTGTTCACGACTCGTTTTGGTTTGTCGAAAAGCGCCGCACCAGTCTCCCGACAGCGTGTGGTTTCGCACGGTTTTCGAATCCCGAGAACTTGTCTGCCGTAGGTACTCGCTCCTAAGATTCGCGTCCATCGAAATGACTACTTTTCGATTCATAGTCGTTGCTCCACCCGACTCATTGACCCTGCCCTTCAACCCCCGCGGCATGCCGCACGAAAGTCGACACATCATGAACAAGCAACTCCTCGCCAAGCTGGCCATCATTGCCCTGGGCACCACCCTCGGCGCCGCGCAGGCCGACACCGTGACGCCCGCCCCGACCTTCCTGGTCAAGATGACGATCACCAAGACCTGCAAGGTCACCACCGCGCCCACGGACATCGACCTGGGCAGCGTCGCCGCCACCAGCACCGCCGTGAGCCAGACCGGCAGCAACACCTTCAAGGTCAACTGCTCCAGGCTCACCCCCTTCCACATCGGCCTGGCGCCCTCCGTCGCCAATGGCGGCGACAGCAATGGCAACGGCAAAATGGCCAGCGTTGCCAACAGCGCCACCAACACCGACAAGGTGCCGTACACGCTGTACCAGGACAGCGGCTACGCCACCGCCTGGGGCAACACCGCCACCCCCACCGCGGACGGCAACGGCAAGGGCGGCACCGGTGCCGGCATGGCGGTTGCGAATGCGATCATGTTCACCGCCTACGCCAAGGCCACCAACGCCGACTTCGCGCCCGACGACTACAAGGACACCGTGACGGTCAACGTCAACTACTGATCGCGAACGCCCACGCCCGCCCATGCGCCCGCAAGCCATCGCCCAGGCCGCTGCCGTGCTGGCCTGCTGCGCCGGCGCCGGCGCAGCTCCGGCCGGGCAAGGCAGCCCGGGCTTTGCGGTGCGCCTGCAGGTGCTGTCCACCTGCCGCGTGTCGGCGCCGCCCCACCCGGGCGTCCCGGCGGCGAGCGACCGGGCGCTGCGGGTCCACTGCTCGCGCCAGACGCCGTTCAGCGCCCGCCTGCCCGCGCCAGCCGGCACGGGCGTGGCGGCCACCGGCCGCGGCATGGACCAGGTCAGCGCCGTCCTGCCTGCCGGCGAGGCGGCGGCCGGCGATGCCGGCGCGGCCCAGGTCACCGCCGTCCACGTGGACTATTGATCCGGTTCTTTTTTCCTCGAAGCCCATCATGCGTCGACTTCTTTGCTGCGCCCTGGCCACTGCTACCCTGCTGGCGGCCGCCCCGGCTTTTGCCAGCGGCCTGCAGGTGTCGCCCGTGTCCATCGCGGTGCCGGCTACGCAGAATGCCGAAGGCCTGTGGCTGAGCAACACTGGCGACACCTCGGTGCGCGCCCAGGTGCGCGTGTACCGCTGGACGCAGGAGGGCGACGCCGACCAGTTGGCCCCCACCAAGGAGCTGCTGGCCAGCCCGCCCATGATCGAGCTGGCCGTGGGCGAGCGCCAGCTGATCCGTGCCATCCGCCTGGGGGCGCCGCCTACTGACGGCGCCGAGACGGCCTATCGCCTGATCATCGACGAGCTGCCCAGCGAAGAGCCTGGGCGCAAGGGCCTGCAATACGTGCTGCGCTACTCGGTGCCGGTGTTCGTGCAGCCCGCCGGCGCGCCAGCCAGCGAGCCCCAGTTGCAATGGGCCCTGCGGCGCGAGGGCGACAAAATCTGGCTGGAGGTCAGCAACAGCGGTGGTACGCACGCGCAACTGGCCGACGTGGCCTACATCGACCCCGCCGGCCAGCGCACCGCCGTGGCGCCCGGCCTACTGGGCTACGCGCTGCCCGGCGCGCGCATGCACTGGGCCATCAAGCCGCCGGCCGCGGCGCTGGCGGACGGCGGTCAGTGGGAAGCAATGATCAATGGCAAGACCGAGCAAAGCATCCCGCTGGCCGAGCGCCCTCGCTGAGCTGCTGCTGGCGCCCGCCTTGCTGGTGGGCGCCGCACATGCCGCCGACGCGCCCATCGGGACGGACGAGGCCAGCCTGGCCGGTGCCAGCGGGCAGGACGTCTATCTGGACGTCACGCTCAACGGCAGCGCGCGCGGCCTGGTGCATTTCGGCGAGCGAGCGAGCGCGCTATGGGCCTCGGCTGCCAGCCTGCGTCAGCTCGGCTTCGTGCTGCCCGCCGGCACCGGCGACCCGGTGGCGCTGGCCGGGCTGCCCGACCTGCAGGTGCAGTACGACCGCGCCCAGCAGCGCGTGACGCTGACGGCGCCGCTGGCGCTGCTCAAGCTGCCCGAAACCACCCTGGCCGTGCCCGGCATCGCGCCGCACGGCATCACCCGCTCGCCCGGCCTGCTGCTCAACTACGACCTGTACGGCACCCACACCAACGGCGCCGGCACCTCGCTCAGCGCCTACACCGAGCTGCGCGCCTTCAACGCCTGGGGCGTGCTCAGCAGCACCGCCATCACCCGCACCAACCCGTCCAGCAGCGACAGCGCCGCCACGCCGCGCCAGACCGTGCGCCTGGACACCAGCTGGAGCCGCTCCTGGCCCGAGCAACTGCTGACGGTGCGCGTGGGCGACACGCAGACCAACGCCCTGGCCTGGACGCGCGCTACGCGCATCGGCGGCCTGCAGATCGGCAGCAACTTCGCGCTGCAGCCCTACCTGTCCACCACGCCGGCGCCCACGCTGCTGGGCTCGGCCGTGCTGCCTTCGCAGCTCGACCTGTACGTCAACGGCATGCGCCAATACAACGGCCAGGTGCCGGCCGGGCCGTTTCAGCTGAGCACTCTGCCCAGCATCAGCGGCGCCGGCAACGCGCAAGTGGTGCTGACCGACGCCTTCGGGCGCAGCACCACGCTCAATTTTTCGCTCTACGGCACGCGCCAGCTGCTCAAGGCAGGTCTGACCAGCTGGTCGGCCGAGCTCGGCTGGGTGCGCCAGAACTACGGCCTGGCCTCCAACGACTACGCGCGCCACCCGGTGCTCAGCGGCACCTGGCGCCGCGGCCTGAGCGACAGCCTGACCGTCGAGGCGCACGGCGAGGCCACCCGGGGCCTGGCCAACCTGGGCGGCGGCGCGGCCTGGCTGCTGGGCAACGCCGGCGTGGTGAGCGGCGCGCTGGCAGCCTCCAGCGGCACGGGCCAGCACGGCACGCAGTTCAACCTGGGCTACAACTGGAACAACGAGCGCTTCAACGTCGGCTTCACCGGCACGCGCGCCCAGGGCGGCTACCGCGACGCCGCCGCGCTGCATGGCGCCGCGCTGGCGCGCGCCAGCGGCAGCGCCACCGTGGGCTACAACGCGGGCGAGGCCGGCAGCTTCTCGCTCAGCTACCTGTACCAGAGCTACCCGGGTCAAAGCGCCTCGCGCTACGCCAGTGCCGGCTGGTTCAAGGCGCTGGGCCGCCAGGCCACACTGTCGCTCACCGCCAACCGCGACCTGACCGACCGCCGGCTCTACAGCGTATTCGTCAACCTGAGCTGGGCGCTGGACGGCCGCACCAGCGTCAGCACCGGCGTACAACACGACAACCAGGGCACCCAGCTCACCGCCTACGCCAGCCAGCCCACGCCCAGCGAAGGCGGCTGGGGCTGGAACGCCCAGGCGCGCCAGGGCAGCGGCCAGCACGGCGCGCAGGGCGAAGTCAATTACCTGGGCCCCTGGGGCCGCTACGCCGCCGGCGTCAACCTGGGCGGCGGCAGCCGCTCGGCCTATGCCGACGCCAACGGCGCGCTGGTGCTCATGGGCGGCCAGCTGTTTGCCGCGCGCCCCATCGACGACGCGTTCGCGCTGGTTTCCACCGACGGCGTGCCCGGCGTGCCCGTGCTGCTGGAAAACCGCCCCGTGGGCCGCACCGACGCCAGCGGCCACCTGCTGGTGACGCCGCTCAATGCCTACCAGAACAACAGGCTGGGCATCGACGCCATGGGCCTGCCGGCCGACCAGCGCATCGACCGGGTGGACGCCATCGCCACCCCGCCCGACCGCGCCGGCACGCTGGTGGAGTTCGGCATCACCCCGGTGCGCGCGGCGCTGCTCACGCTGGTGGACGCCGCCGGCGCGCCGCTGCCGCTGGGCAGCCGCGTCAGCGTCAACGGACAGGCCACCAACGCCATGGTCGGCTACGACGGCGAGGTCTACCTGGACACGCTGCAGGCGGGCACCAACCGCCTGACGGTGCAGGCCCCGCAGGGCCGCTGCGGCGTGTCATTCGACCACCAAAAAGCCGACCAGGGCGCGATCCCGAAAATCGGTCCGCTCACCTGCACCTCCGAGGCCAGACCATGAATCCGCTACCCTGGTTTCCGCTGAACCGTTGCTGCTTCGCCCTCTGGCTGGCCCTGCTGGGCGGTGCGGCGCCGGCACTGGCGGCCGGCATCAGCTGCAGCAGCACCAGCATGACCGCATTGAACTTCGGCACCATCAATCCGCTGGCCGGCACGCCCACCCAGGTCAACGCCACCCTGACCTATTCCTGCACCAACAGCGACACCAAGGCCCATGCGGCGCTGGTGTGCTTTCACATCGGCGAGCCGGGAGGGCGCTCATGGAACCCGCGGCTGATGCTGAACGGCGCCAACACCCTTCAGTTCCAGCTCTACCAGGATTCGGGGCTCGGCACCATCTGGGGCAGCTACGGCTTTGGCTCGCCCACCCCGCTGGCCGTCCCGATCAAGCTTGCCGCGAAAGCCAGCACCAGCGGCTCGGCTACGCTGTACGGTCAGGTGCCGGGCGGCCAGTCCCTGGCCATTCCCGGCGCCTACACCGATGTCTATCAGAGCGGGGACACCGCCGTGTCCATCGCCGACGTTGTAGGCACCACGGTTCCGAGCACTTGCAGCAGCAGCTGGGCCGGCGCCGTTTTTCCCTTCACCGTCAGCGCCACGGTTGCCAAGCAGTGCCTGGTGACCGCCGCCTCCGACGTCAACCTGGGCAGCCAGCTCGCCAGCGCCACCAACGTGGACGCCAACGGCAACATCAGCGTCACCTGCAGCAACACCACCCCCTACACCGTAGGCCTGCGCCCATCCAACGGCAGCACCACCGGCGCCGGCGTCATGTCGGCGCCCGCGGGCAACACCGACCAGGTGCCCTACCAGCTGTACCGGGATGCCGGCCGCACCGCCGCTTGGGGCACCGCCGCCACCGCCAGCAACACCGGCAGCGGCGCGGCCCAGCCGTTCACGGTCTACGTGCGCGCCCCCTCGGCCGACTACCGGCCCGGCAGCTATTCGGATACGGTGACGGTGGTGGTCAATTACTGACGCGGGCGGGGACGGCTCAGGCCGATCACCCGCGCAGCGCCGCCGCGTGGTGCGCCACGTGCTCGCCCATGAAGCTGGCGATGAAGTAGTAGCTGTGGTCGTAGCCCGGTTGCATGCGCAGCGTGAGCGGGTGGCCCGCCTGGTCGCAGGCGGCCTGCAGCAGGTCGGGGCGCAGTTGCGGCAAGAATTCGTCGGCCTCGCCCTGGTCGACCAACAGGGGCAGGCGCTCGCCGCGGGCCCGGGCCACCAGCGCGGCAGCATCCCACCCGGCCCAGGCCTCGGGGTCGTCGCCCAGATACGCCGCCAGCGCCTTTTGCCCCCAGGGCACCTGCGCGGGCGCGGCAATGGGCGCGAAGGCCGACACGCTGCGGTATCGCCCCGGGTGGCGCAGCGCGGTGACCAGCGCCCCATGCCCGCCCATGCTGTGGCCGAAGATGCCGCGCGCGTCCGTGGCCGGAAAGTGCTGTTCGATCAGCGCCGGCAGCTCCTCGGCCACGTAGTCCTGCATCCGGTAGTGCGCGGCCCAGGGCTGCCGCGTGGCGTTGACGTAGAAGCCCGCGCCCTGGCCCAGATCGTAGGCCGCGTCGTCGGGCACACCGGGCCCGCGCGGGCTGGTGTCGGGCGCCACCACGATCAGGCCGTGCCGGGCGGCGTGGGGCTGCACGCCGGCCTTGGTGATGAAGTTCTGCTCGGTGCAGGTCAGCCCCGACAGCCAGTACAGCACCGGGCAGCGCGCGCCGGCCAGCGCCTGCGGCGGCAGGTAGACGCCCAGGCGCATGGGCGTGCCGGTGGCGCGGCTGGCGTGTTGCCAGACTTCCTGTCGGCCGCCGAAGCTGGCGTGGTGCTCGAGGCGTTCCATGCTCATGTCCTTGCCTGGTTCGCGCCCTGCATGGCGCCGGACGGCAACACCACGCGCCCCTGCGCCGTGGGCAGTTGCCGGCGCAGCGCGGCCGCCACGTCGGCGGCGTCGATGGCGCGGTAGTTGGCGGGAATCAACGGGCGCAGCAGGGCATCCAGCCGGGCCCAGCGCAACTCGCCCGCGCGCACGGGCTGGCCCAGCACGGCGCGGTCGCCGCGCAGCATGGAGGGGCGGGCGATCACCAGCGCATCGAAGCCCAGCGCCGCCAGCGCGTCCTCCAGCTCGCCCTTGACGCGGCTGTAGAACACGCCGGACCTGGCGTTGGCGCCCATGGCGCTGACCAGGCCCGCGTGGCGCGCGCCAACGGCCTGGGCCGCACGCGCCACGGCCAGGTTGGCGTCGAAGTCCACCGCGCGAAACGCAGCCTGGCTGCCCGCCTGCCGGATGGTGGTGCCCAGCGCCAGATAGACCTCGTCCACCGGAGGCAAGGCGGGCAGGGCGGCAAAGTCGACCACGTGCCGCGCCAGCTTGGCGTGCGTCCAGTCCAGCGACCGGCGCGCCAGCCCATGCACCTCGGCCACGGACGGATCGGCGCACAGCTGCTGCACCAGGCAGCGCCCGACCAGGCCGGTGGCACCGGCGACAACGACGCGCCGCGACCTCATGCGTGGTGCACCACCGAGCGGATCGACTCGCCCGCGTGCATCAGCTCGAACGCGCGGTTGATGTCGGTGAGCGGCATGGTGTGGGTGACGAAGGGCGCCAGCTGGATCCGGCCGGACATCGCGTCCTCGACCATGCCCGGCAGCTCGCTGCGGCCCTTGACGCCGCCGAAGGCCGTGCCCAGCCAGCGCCGGCCGGTGACCAGCTGGAACGGGCGCGTGCTGATCTCCTGCCCGCTGCCCGCCACGCCGATGATCACGCTCTGGCCCCAGCCGCGGTGCGCACATTCCAGCGCCGCGCGCATCACCTTGACGTTGCCGATGCACTCGAAGCTGTGGTCCACGCCCCAGCCCGTCATCTCGACGATCACCTGCTGGATGGGCTGGTCGTGGTCCCGGGGGTTGACGCAGTCGGTGGCGCCGAAGGTGCGCGCCAGCGCGAACTTGTCGGGGTTGGTGTCGACCGCGATGATGCGCCCGGCGCCGGCCAGCCTTGCGCCCTGCACCACCGCCAGGCCGATGCCGCCCAGCCCGAACACGGCCACGCTGTCGCCCGGCTGCACCTTGGCCGTGTTCTTGACCGCGCCCAGGCCGGTGGTGACGCCGCAGCCCAGCAGGCACACCTGCTCGGGGTTGGCCTGGGGGTTGACCTTGGCCAGCGAGACCTCGGCCACCACCGTGTATTCGCTGAAGGTGCTGCAGCCCATGTAGTGGTGGACCGGCCGGCCCTGGTAGCTGAAGCGCGTGGTGCCGTCGGGCATCAGGCCCTTGCCCTGGGTGGCGCGCACGGCCACGCACAGGTTGGTCTTGCCCGACTTGCAGAACAGGCATTGGCCGCATTCGGCGGTGTACAGCGGGATCACGTGGTCGCCCGGCTTGACGCTGCTCACGCCCTCGCCGCATTCGACCACGATGCCCGCGCCCTCGTGGCCCAGCACGGCCGGAAACACGCCTTCCGGGTCCTCGCCCGAGAGCGTGAAGGCGTCGGTGTGGCACACGCCGGTGTGGGTGATGCGGATCAGCACCTCGCCCTTCTTGGGCGGGGCCACGTCGAGCTCGACGATCTGCAGGGGTTGGGCGGCCTCGAAGGCCACGGCGGC
>OFJB01000995.1_pt1 | contig 12029 bp, 13 predicted proteins | sample 1775081 | NCBI WGS metagenome assembly OFJB01 (sample SAMN08195771, study PRJEB24354) | sludge metagenome | isolation source: initial sludge from phenol fed wastewater aerobic bioreactor | place: India: Nagpur | collected 2016-06-05 | reverse complement strand
TAGTACAGCAGCCGGGCGTTGGTTTCGGCCGTGGTGGCGTGCTTGAGCAACTCGCCATGGACAAAGGTTTCCAGCAGATTGCCGAAACGCGTGGCGATCGGCGATCTGGCGCACCAGCGTGGTCTTGCCCGCTTGGCGCGGCCCCGCCAGCAACACCACCGGCGTGTCCTGCATGACTTCGGCCAGGCGAGGCTGAATGCTGCGTTCGTACAGGGGAGATGCATCCATGGGTCGATTCCGGGAATATCGGAAAATAACTTCGTAAATTACGGAATTCAATGCCGTGGATCACGGATTTAAGGAGTGGCAGCAACCCTCTGCCAAGCCGAAATTCTGCGCATTCGCGGCATCCGGGGCCCATGCCGTCTACGGCAAGCTTGCGACGCCAGCATTCGGCGCTCCAGCCCCGGACAATGCCGCCCATGACCACCTGGTTCGTCAGCCGCCACCCCGGCGCCCTGCAATGGATGCAACGGCACGGTCCCGCCTTCGACCGCCACGTGCCGCATCTGGACGTGGCGCTCATCGCGCCGGGCGACACCGTCATCGGCACCCTGCCGGTGCAACTGGCGGCGCAAGTCTGCGCGCGCGGCGCGGCGTATTGGCACCTGGTTTTCGCCATGCCACGCGAAGCGCGCGGTGGCGAACTCAGCGCCGAGGAGCTGCGCGAGTTGGGTGCTACGCTGCAACGGTTCGAGATTCATCCGCACTGACCCATTACCCAATCCCATGGCCACCCATATCTGCCTCGTTTCACAACAAGCCGCCGCCAATCTGTTGCCCGCGCTCGACCCGGCGCTCAAGCAGCAGCGGATCGTTCTGGTTGTCACCCGCAAGATGCGCTCGCAAGCGGCGCACCTGAGCGCCGTGCTCAAGGAGAGCGGCATCAAGGTGGAACACCTGGAACTGGGCAACGAGCAAGACTTCCGTCGAATGGAAAACGAATTGCTCGACCTCGCGGGACGACTCGAAGGCGACACAGTCACCCTCAACATCACCGGCGGCACCAAACTCATGTCGATCGCCGCCCAATCCGTGGCCAGCGCCAGCGGTTGGGGCATGTTTTATGTCGATGCCGACACCGATCGCGTAATCTGGCTGGGGCAAGAGCAAACTACTCCCCAGCCTTTGCGAGAGCAACTGCGTTTGCCCCACTATTTGCGCAGCTATGGGTTTGTACTTGCTGGCAAGCCTGAACGCACGCAGGCCAATGCCAGGCAGCAAGAGCTGACCCAAAACCTGGCCTTGCAGGTGGGTAGCCTGGAAGACGCCATCACCACCCTCAACGCCCTCGCGCAAGATGCCGAAAACCGCCGTAGTCTCAGCGTGCAGATGACCCGATGGCAGGCCGACAGCCGCAGCCTCGATGTTCTTCTGCGCGATTTCGAACGCGCCGGCGCGCTCACCATCCAGGGCGACCGGATTCAATTCACTGACTCCGCGAGCCGCAACTTCGTCAAAGGCGGCTGGCTGGAACTCCATGCCATCAACGCCGTGCACCAGATGACCGGCCCCTTGCATATCCGCGACAAGGCCGTCAATCTGGAGGTGGTGGACGAAGCCAGCGGCACGCGCAATGAAATGGACATCGCCTTCATGGCGCACAACCGGCTGTTCGTCATCGAATGCAAGACCGCCCGCATCGACCGCCCGCAAGGCGGCGATGGGCGCATCAGCGCACCCAAGGCCAACGACACCCTGTTCAAACTCTCCGACAACTGCCGCCGCATCGGCGGCCTGGGCACGCGCGGCATGCTGCTGACCTACCGCAAGCTGCGCGACCCCGAATTGCAATTGGCGCATGCACTGGGCATCACGGTAGTTGCTGGCGCCGACATTGCCCGCCTGCCGGAAAAAATCAAACACTGGGTTCACCCCGCCGCCTGATCCCGCGCATGGCCGCACCATTCCCCCGCCGCATCCTCCTGGCCGTCACCGGCCTGTCGCCGCAAATCCTCACCGAAACGCTCTACGCCCTGGGCGTGGCCGCGGGGCAGGGCGCCGACACCTTCATCCCCACCGAAATCCACCTCGTCACCACCGACAGCGGTGCACGGCTGGCCCGCACCGCGCTGCTGCACCCCGATGGCGGCCAGTTCCACGCCCTGCTGGCCGACTATCCGCAACTGGGCCGCCCCGCGTTCGACGAGCGCCACATCCACGTCATCCGCGACGCGCAAGGCCAGCCGCTGGCCGACATCCGCACCCCCGAGGAAAACGCCGCCGCCGCAGACGGCATCACCGCCCTGATGGGCCAGCTCACGCGCGACGAGCACGCCGCGCTGCACGTCTCCATCGCCGGCGGGCGCAAGACCATGGGCTTTTACCTGGGCTACGCCTTCTCGCTCTTTGCCCGCCCGCAAGACGAACTCTCGCACGTGCTCGTCAGCAGCCCCTTCGAAAGCCACCCCGAATTCTTCTACCCGCCCGCCGCGCCCCGGCGCCTGGCCACGCGCGACGGCCGGCACATCGACACCGCCGACGCCCGCATCACCCTGGCGCGCATTCCCGTCGTGCGCCTGCGCCACGGCCAGCCCCAGGCCCTGCTGGCCGGCCAGGCCAGCTATGGCGACACCGTGGCCGCCATCCAGCAAAGCTTGGCGCCGCCGCACCTGCTGATCGACCTGCGCCAGCGCCACGTCGAATGCGGCGGCAAAACCGTCCAATTGCCCCCCGCGCTGCTCGCATGGCTGGCCTGGTGGGCGCAAAACACCATCGAGCAACGCGGCCCGCAAAACTGGCGCGAGGCCGACGCGCGGCAATTCCTCGATCTCTACCAGCGCGTCGTCACCATCGACGCCGCGGCCTTCGAAAACGCCCAGGCGCGTCTGGCGGGCGGCATGGAAAAAGCCTTCTTCGAAGAAAACAACTCCAAGCTCGAACGGGCGCTCAAGGCCCAGCTCGGCCTGGCCGCCGCGCCCTACCTGCTGGCCACCAGCGGCAAGCGGCCGCACACCGCGCGCAGCCTGTCGCTGCCGGCCCAGGCCATCGAACTGCGCGGCTGACCGCCCCGGCGGCGGCAAGCTTGCGGCACGGCACGGCGGCGGCGCCCCCGCCGACACTGCATGGCATCGATTCGCACCACGAAAACGCCATGCAAAAAACCACCGCCGCCTTCCTCGCCCTCAACCTCGCCCTGGGCGGCTGCGCCACGGCCTCGGGCGACATCGCCGCCAGCTACACCTCGCCGATGCAATACCAGTCCTACGACTGCGACCAGCTCATCGACGAGTCACAGCGCATCCACGCCCGCAGCAACCAGCTCGCCGGGCGCCTGGACCAGGCCGCCAGCAACGACAAGGCCCTGATGGGCGTGGGCATGGTCTTGTTCTGGCCGGCGCTGTTCGCCTTGGGCGGAACCAGGCAGCAAGAGGCCGAATACGCCCGCCTCAAGGGTGAATACGACGCCGTGCAACAAACCATGATCGCCAAGAAATGCGCGCCGCCGAGCCCCGCCATCGACCTGGCGCATACGCCCCCCGCACCGGCGCAAGACCCGGCCCCACAGACAGCCCCTGACAACCCCTGACGGCCCCCCATGTCCCGCACGCTCTACCTCGTCGCCTACGACATCTGCCAACCCCGGCGGCTGGCGCGCGTCACGCGCTACTTCCACAGCTACCGCGTGGCCGGGCAAAAGAGCGTGCCCGAAATCTGGGTCACCCCAGCCGAACGCAGCCACATCGAAGCCGACATGGCCCGCATGCTCCAGGCCGACAAAGACCGCCTGCAACTCATCGCGCTCGACCCGCGCATGACGCCGCGCTGCATGGGCCTGGCCGAAAGCTTCAAGGCCACGCACTTCTGCGTCACCTGAACCACGCGCCACACGCCCCATGTCCACCCTCTTCGTCGACCGCCGCGACATCCAGCTCGAACACGACGCCGGCGCCCTCATCGTGCGCGACCGCGGCGAACGCATCGCCACCGTGCCGCTGGCGCCCATCACCCGCGTCGTGCTGCGCGGCAGCGTCCAGCTCTCGGCCAGCGTGCTCTCCTCGCTCGGCGAGCGCGGCATCGGCGTCGTCATCCTCTCCGGCCGCAAGGGCCAGGCCACCCTGTTCTTCGGTCGTCCGCACAACGACGCCCGCCTGCGCGTCGAGCAAACCCGCCGCAGCCTGGATGCGGCCTTCTGCCTCGCCTGCGCGCGCCAGCTCGTGCGCAGCAAGATCGAAGGGCAAATCCGCTGGTTCGACGAACTGCGCCAGCAGCGCCCGCAACAGCGCTACCCGCTCAGCCACGCCATGCAACTGCTGGACAGGCAGCTCGACGGCATCGAGCGCGCGGCGCACCTGGACAGCCTGCGCGGCCTCGAAGGCGCGGCCGCCGCCAGCTACTTCGAGGGCCTGCGCGCCGTCGTGCCCGACAGCCTCGGCTTCAACGAACGCAACCGCCGCCCGCCACGCGACCCCTTCAACGCCCTGCTCTCGCTCACCTACACCCTGGCGCACGCCGAAACCGCGCTCGCGCTGCACACCGCGGGGCTCGACCCCTGCATCGGCTACTACCACCAGATCAGCCACTCGCGCGAATCCCTCGCCTGCGACGTGATGGAAGCCGTGCGCCCGCTGGCCGATCGCATCTGCCTGGACATGGTCGCCAGCCAGACCCTCACCGCCGAACACTTCGGCCACGCCGCCGGCGGCTGCCTGCTGGGCAAGGCCGGGCGCACCCGCTACTACGGCGCCTACGAAGCGCAGGTCTCCCCGCTGCGCCAGGCCATCCGCGAACAGGTCCGCACGCTGGCGCTGCGCATCGCGCCCGACATGCCCGAACCCTCCACCTGGGAGCCCGCCTGGATCCCCGGCCCGCACGACGCCCTGGCACAAGACGAAGCCCCGGCTTTCTGACCCGCGGTCCCATGCAGGAAACCCTCATCTGCTACGACATCGCCAACCCCCGGCGGCTCGGGCGCGTCCACCGCTTCCTCAAGCGCCACGCCTGCCCGGTGCAGTACTCCGTCTTTCTCTTCGTCGGCACCCGCGAACAGCTCGAACGCTGCCTGGCCCGGCTGGAAAAACTCATGGAACCCAAGGAAGACGACATCCGTGCCTACCCGCTGCCCCGACGCGGCTACCGGGCCAGCTTCGGCAAGGCCACGCTGCCGCAAGGCATCCACTGGACAAGCCTGCCCGAACACTGGCAAAGCCAAGACCTTGCAACCACGGCAACGCAAGACCATCCGCCCATCCCGCCCACTAAAATCATGCCGTTCGCCATTGTTTGAAGCACCTTGCCCCCATGGCATGGAGACATCCTGCACTGCCATGCCAAACGTCCGTGTCGCCATGGCCAAGCCATTGTCAGGAAAGAATTATTTCGATCTTGCGGCTTCAAGCCAGCCCTGAATTCAAAGGGATTAAGACCGCATTGCCATCACAACTGCGGACTGCGGGAGCTTCAAGCCAGCCCTGAATTCAAAGGGATTAAGACAACAAGAAAGCGCAACCAAAGCATTGTTTGTCGCTTCAAGCCAGCCCTGAATTCAAAGGGATTAAGACCGAACGGCTCGCGCTCCACGCTCAGGGTTTGGCTTCAAGCCAGCCCTGAATTCAAAGGGATTAAGACCGTCCAGGATGATGTAGTACTCCGTCACGCCAGCTTCAAGCCAGCCCTGAATTCAAAGGGATTAAGACGGGTTGCCCGCCTCACGCGGGCTTCCGGCAGCTTCAAGCCAGCCCTGAATTCAAAGGGATTAAGACTGCGCCCATTTTTCGGCCTCTTCGGCGTTCCTGGGCTTCAAGCCAGCCCTGAATTCAAAGGGATTAAGACGAGACGCCGTTGGCAAGATCGGCGGCAACGCCGGCTTCAAGCCAGCCCTGAATTCAAAGGGATTAAGACTTCTGCACTTCGCGCACGTCCAGCACGTCGGTGCTTCAAGCCAGCCCTGAATTCAAAGGGATTAAGACTAAGACGCAGGTAGATTCGGAAGGTCATGCCGCTTCAAGCCAGCCCTGAATTCAAAGGGATTAAGACCCAAGGCCGTTGAAACAGGCCAGCTCTGCAAGGTGCTTCAAGCCAGCCCTGAATTCAAAGGGATTAAGACGCACTTCGGCGATCAAGTCTTCGGCCGCCGGGGCTTCAAGCCAGCCCTGAATTCAAAGGGATTAAGACGCGGTGGCTTTGGCTACTTCGGTGGTCATGTTGCTTCAAGCCAGCCCTGAATTCAAAGGGATTAAGACCTATCGAGCGCGTTCAGCTCTTCCAAGGTGGTGGCTTCAAGCCAGCCCTGAATTCAAAGGGATTAAGACGGCGCTGGCCGGGAAGCCCTCTCCGCAGCGGGGCCGCTTCAAGCCAGCCCTGAATTCAAAGGGATTAAGACGCTCATTCAGTCTGAATCCAAAATCGTCGATTGGCTTCAAGCCAGCCCTGAATTCAAAGGGATTAAGACGGCCAGCCGCTTTTGATTGCATGCCCTGTATTCGCTTCAAGCCAGCCCTGAATTCAAAGGGATTAAGACCCGTACAGGAGCGCCGGCTCCCACTTGGCTCCGCTTCAAGCCAGCCCTGAATTCAAAGGGATTAAGACCTGAAAATACCTCCAGATTCTTGATTTCGTCTGCGCTTCAAGCCAGCCCTGAATTCAAATGGATTAAGACCTGAAAATACCTCCAGATTCTTGATTTCGTCTGCGCTTCAAGCCAGCCCTGAATTCAAAGGGATTAAGACGCCTCGTAGATTCCGAACTCGATGTCGTTGGCGCTTCAAGCCAGCCCTGAATTCAAAGGGATTAAGACTTCCGTGGTGCGGCGCATGTCACGATGGACGTAGCTTCAAGCCAGCCCTGAATTCAAAGGGATTAAGACCGACGCGCGCTGCCCACTCGATGCGCTTTTCGCTTCAAGCCAGCCCTGAATTCAAAGGGATTAAGACTCCAGTGGCGGGGTCAATAACAGCGCCGTCACCGCTTCAAGCCAGCCCTGAATTCAAAGGGATTAAGACCCGTGAGCGGTGTGGTAGATGGCGTCTTCGATGTGCTTCAAGCCAGCCCTGAATTCAAAGGGATTAAGACCGCCATGCCAGCCGATACCCACGTCTGCATAACGCTTCAAGCCAGCCCTGAATTCAAAGGGATTAAGACTGCAGCTCGTCGAATATCTTGCCCACAAGCCAAGCTTCAAGCCAGCCATGAATTCAAAGAAATTAAATATGCAGTGCCGTCTCCCGGCCAGATCCCAATTCGCCGACCGTCCATTTCACTATCCAGCGCTTTCTGCGCCGTCTCTTGGACAAGGGAGGGGGCGCGGACTGATCCCTTCCTGGGGTCGCGAGCGTGTCGACGGAGGCGCCAGAAAGCGTTGGACGAAGGCTGGAACGGGCAGCGGCGCCTTCCGTAGAGGGAGAGGCTGGATCTCGATCTGTCCTTGTATCCCGGCATGGGGCGGTCGTGGCGTCAGCTTCTCGCCCGCGGGACGGCTTGCCACTGTCAGTCTTGCTGAAGAGTATTTATAAGAGGTAGTAGTAGTAATAAGGCTGGTGTCCAACTTGGACAACTCATGTTTTCCTTTGTATTTCAACGACTTGCGAAACGGAACAAGATGCCTGGACGCGGGCTTTCAAGGGTGCCGGTTTTGGGGACAAGTCAGGCACCAGGGCGTGCCTTGTGGATAACCCATGACTTTTCCAGCGGCACTGCCCAGTTTGTCCACAGCTCAGCGCAGCAGCACCAGCCGAGGCACGGCGTCGGCGCCGCAGTGGACGATGGCGTTTTGCTCCCGCAGGCGGCCGATGCGCCGGGCGGTCGTTTCATCGAGGCCCAGGATGAGGAAACCCGCTTCCGCGGGCCAGTCGTTGTCTGGATGGCGGCTGAAGCCCGGGATGGCGTGCAGGCCCAGATGCCGGAGCTGCCGTGCCAATGTCCGCTGGCGCGCGGCGTTGGCGCGGGCATCGAGCAGCTGGCTGCGCGGGTTGACCGCAGTGAGAAAGGCGCTGCAGGTGGCGCCGTGGCGCTCGTGCAGCGCCTTCAGGGCGGTGCTGGCGATGCCGATGCGCAGCACGAAGGGTGCGTCGCCGCCGACGCGGTAATCGGTTTCCCGGTAGGCGGCGAGCAGTTCGGGAGGGATCGCGGTCATGGCCGCGAATCCCCGGGGTTCACACCCGCTCGAAGATCGCGGCGATGCCCTGGCCGCCGCCGATGCACATGGTCACCAGCGCGTAGCGCCCGCCGGTGCGGTGCAGCTCGGCGATGGCCTTGGTGGTGATGATCGCGCCGGTGGCGCCCACGGGGTGGCCGAGCGAGATGCCCGAGCCGTTGGGGTTGACCTTGGCGGGGTCCATGCCGAGTTCCTGGATCACGGCGCAGGCCTGCGCGGCGAAGGCTTCGTTGGCCTCGATCACGTCGATGTCGGCCAGCTTGATGCAGGTGCGCTGCAGCACCTTCTGCGTCGCCGGCACCGGGCCGATGCCCATGTAGGCCGGATCGACCCCGGCGTGCGCGTAGCCCACGAGGCGCGCCAGGGGCTTGACGCCCAGGGCCTGCACGCGGTCGCCGCCGACCAGCACCACGGCGCCGGCGCCGTCGTTGATGCCCGAGGCGTTGCCCGCGGTCACGGTGCCGCCTTCCTTCTTGAACACCGGCTTCATGCCCGAGAGCGACTGCACGGTGGTGTCGGCGCGCACGTGCTCGTCGGTGTCGAACAGCACCGTGCCCTTGCGTGTCTTGATCTCGATCGGGACGATCTGCGCCTTGAAGTGGCCGGCCGCGACGGCGGCGGCGGCGCGCTTGTGGCTTTCGGCGGCGAGCTGGTCCTGCATCTCGCGGCTGATCCTGTAGCGCTCGGCCACGTTCTCGGCCGTCACGCCCATGTGCAGCTTCTGCCAGGGGTCGTGCAGGATGCCGATCATGTAGTCCACGAGCTTGGCGTCGCCCATGCGCGTGCCCCAGCGGGCGGCGGTGTCGAAGAAGGGCCCGCGGCTCATGGATTCGGAGCCGGCGCCCACGGCCGCGTCGCAGTCGCCCAGCTGGATCGCCTGCGCCGCCGAGACGATGGCCTGCAGGCCCGAGCCGCAGAGGCGGTTGACGTTGAACGCCGGGGTCTCGATCGGGCAGCCGGCGTCGATCGCCGCGACGCGCGAGAGATAGGCGTCGCGCACGTCGGTCGGGATCACGTTGCCCATCACCACGTGGCCCACGGCCTTGGGGTCGATGCCGGCGCGCTCCATTGCGGCCTTGACCACGGTGGTGGCCAGTTGCGTGTTGGGCACGTCTTTCAATGCGCCGCCAAAGCCGCCGATGGCGGTGCGGGCGGTGCCGACGACGAAGACATCACGGGTGGACATGGGGCTTCCTTTGGGGTGGGGGTTTGAAAACCGGATAGTGTCGCTCAAGGCGACTTGCCGCGCGTGTCGTGCAGACGACCGGCCTCAGCGGCCCTGGAACCGCGCGGGGCGCTTTTCGAGGAAGGCCGCGATGCCCTCGGGCAGGTCGGCGGTCTGCGTGCAGGCGTCGAAGCACGCGGCCTCGGCCTGCAGCGCGGCGCTCAGGTCGCGGTCGAAGCCCGCGCGCATCAGGCGGCGCATGTGGCCGTAGGCGATGGTCGGTCCGCTGGCGAAGCGGGCGGCCAGCGCCTGCGTGGCGCCTTCCAGCTCGTCGGCCGGCAGCACGCGGTTGACCAGGCCCAGGCGCAGCGCCTCGTCGGCGTCCAGATCGTCGCTCAGCAGCGCGATCTCCAGCGCCTTGCGCAGCCCCACGAGGCGCGGCAGCGACCAGGAGGCGCCGACGTCGCAGTTGGTGCCGAGCTTGATGTAGGCGAGATTGAAGCGCGTCTTCTGCGCCGCCAGCACGAAGTCGCAGACCAGCATCAGCGACAGGCCGCCACCCGCGGCCACGCCGTGCACCTGCGCGATCACCGGGGCGTCCAGGCCGTGCAGGATCAGCACCGCCTCGTTCAGGGCGTCGAGCAGGGTGCGCACCGTCTCGCGCGGGGCCGCGCGCATCGCCGCCAGGTCGCCCCCGGCGATGAAGGCACGGCCGCTGCCCTTGAGCACGACGGCGCGCACGCTCTTGTCGGCGGCGATGCCGCGCAGCGCCGCGAGCAGGGCCTGCGAGGTGGGCACGTCCAGGGCGTTGAGTGCCTCGGGGCGGTTGAAGCGCAGGGTGGCGACGGCGCCGTCGCGCGTGAGGATCAGCGGGGAGGTGTCGGACATGGTTGCTCCTGAAAAAGTGGTTCAAGCGCCCGGCTGCGCCGAAGCGGGCAGGCCGAAGAAGTGGTCGAACACCCAGTTGAAAACGTAGGTGTAGACGAGGAAGAACACCACCAGCGCCGCTTCCATCACCAGCGCCTCCCAGAGCGTGACGCGAAACCACCAGGCCATCAGCGGCACGAGGATCAGCGCCAGCCCCCCCTCGAAGCCGATGGCGTGCGCCGCGCGCCGGGCGAGCGAGCGGCCCTTGACGCTCTGGCGGGTTTCCCACCACTCGAACACGCTGTTGAAGCTGACGTTCCAGACCACCGCGATGGCCGAGGCGGCCACGGCCATGGCGCTGGATTCGCCGGGCTGCTGGCCGATCACGACGAACAGCAGGCTGGACACGATGATGGCGATGATTTCGTAGATGGTGACGTAAATCACCCGCCGCCAGGGGCCTTGCAGCCCCGTGGCCTGGTGAGGTGCGGACATGGCCAGAGTATAGAAAAGGCCGGCTCGCGGGCTGTTAGGCTTGCGCCCATCCGATGCGATGGGAGTGAATGGCCTTATGTCTATGCGTTGCACTCTGGTGGGCATGCCGGGTTCGGGCAAGTCCACCGTGGGGAAACAGCTCGCGCGGCGCCTGGATTGCCCCTTCGTGGACATGGACCAGATGCTGGAGGAGCGCCTGGGCTGCAGCATCCGCAGCTACTTCGCCGAGCAGGGCGAGGCGGCGTTTCGCGACCGGGAGGCCGGCTTGCTGGCCGAGCTGGCGGCGGACGGCGCGGGCATGGTGCTCTCCACAGGCGGCGGCGTGGTGCTGCGCGAGGGCAACCGGGCGCTGCTGCGCAGCGCCTGCGCGCCGGTGTTCTACCTGCGTGCCAGCGCCGAGGAAATCTACCGCCGCGTGCGCCACGACCGCAAGCGCCCCCTGCTGCAGGTGGACGACCCGCAGGAGCGCTTGCGCACGCTCTACCGCGAGCGCGACCCGCTGTACCGCGAGGTGGCGAACTACGTCATCGAGACCCGCCGCTCGACGGTGCAGGGGCTGGTGAACATGGTGCAGATGCAGCTGGAGATGGCGGGGCGCGCCTAGGGTCAGTCCTCGTCTCCGGCGGCGCCTGGCGTGGCGCGGCGCACGGTCTCGGCGGCGAAGCCCCGGCTGGCGAGAAAACGCATTTGCCGCGCCCGCTCCTGGGGGGTGGCGGCCGGCTGGGCATTGCCGAAGCGCTTGCGCCAGACGGCGCGCGCCCGCGCCAGTTCGCTGTCGGCCAGTTCGGCGGCCGCCTTGCTCACCAGTGCTTCATCCAGGCCCTTGCGCCGCAGCTCCTGCAGCACGCGCTGTGTGCCCAGCAGGGGCGCGCGCCGGTGCACCAGCGATTCGGCCACGCGCGCCTCGTCGATGAAACCGCGCGCCTGCAGCGCGTCGAGCAGCGCGGGCAGGTCCTCGCCCTCCTGCACGTGCCGGGCCAGCTTGGCCATGAGCTCGGCGCGCGAATGCTCGCGCTGGGCGAGCAGGCGCAGCGCGCGGGCCTTGAGCGTGGGGGGCGATTTCACTCTTCAAAAAGGAGCTGCTGGCGCTTTCTGGATAAGCGCTGGAGCCTGTTTTGGCTTATATCTTCACGCGTCCTTGGCGGGCTTTTCGGCGGGTTGCGGCTTGCCCGCCACGGGCAGCAGCGCGATGCCCAGCGATTCGCGCACCTTGTTCTCGATTTCCACCGCCAGCTCGGGGTTCTCGCGCAGGAATTCGCGCGCGTTGTCGCGGCCCTGGCCGATCTTCTCGCCGTTGTAGGCGTACCAGGCGCCGCTCTTTTCGAGGATGCGCGCGTTCACGCCCATGTCGATGATCTCGCCCTCGCGCGAGATGCCCTCGCCGAACAGGATGTCGAACTCGGCCGTCTT
>OFJB01000993.1_pt1 | contig 12038 bp, 8 predicted proteins | sample 1775081 | NCBI WGS metagenome assembly OFJB01 (sample SAMN08195771, study PRJEB24354) | sludge metagenome | isolation source: initial sludge from phenol fed wastewater aerobic bioreactor | place: India: Nagpur | collected 2016-06-05 | reverse complement strand
CTCGGCCAGGCACATCAGCGCCACGCCCTCCTGGCTGGAGAGCGAGAACTCCTGCACCAGCGCCGCCACGCCGCTGGTGACGGGCGCATCGCGCAGGCCCTGCACCAGCCGGGTGGCGAGCGCGTGCACCTGGGCGGCCTGGTCTTCGTCGGGCACGCGCGCCTGCGGCAGCAGGGCCGCGAGGCACTCGGGCTCCGGCCGATGCCAGCCGGCCGTGATCGCGGCGCGCAGCGGCGTCTGCGGCAGGATGGATTGGGCGAAGGCCAGGAAGGGTTGCACTTCGTGCGCCACGGTGGGTTGCACTTCGTCGCCCGCGCCTTCGTCGGCCCCGCCGGGCAGGCCGTGCAGGCGGATCTCGTGCGCGCCGCGCTCGATCGCATCCACGTAGAGCAGCGCGGCCTGCTTGACCAGCCAGTGCGGCGTGCGCCCGATCTGCTGCGCCGCGGCGTGGATGCGCTCGCGCTGCACGTCATCGACTTTGATACCCAGGGTGGTGGCGGACATGGCACTCCGTATGAACGGTCAAAAGAAGTGCGTATCTTGCGCCGGAGGGAGCCGGAAGGGTAATTAGGGTTAACCCTGGTTATACTTATTTTCCATCGCAGGGAAATGGCGCGGCGCCACGAACAGCACCAGCAGCATCAGGACGGCGATCACGCTCATGCCGACGTACAGCGCCTCGGTGGCGGCGCCCATGCTGGCGCGCAGGTACGCGGTGACCGCGCCATCGGTGGCGGGCGAGCGCAGCGCGCCGATCACGGCGTCCATGCCGCCGGGCAGGCGCTGCGCCAGCGCCGGCGGCGCCGCCGCCAGGCGCGCGCCCAGCGCGGCGTTGAAGATGGCACCGAACAGCGCCGCGCCCAGGCTCTGCCCAAGGTAGCGCGAGAACATGTGCGAGCCGGTCACCACGCCCCGGCGGCCCCAATCGACGCTGGACTGCATGCCCACGAGGATGGGCGTGGAGAAGAACCCCAGCCCCGCGCCCAGCAGGATCTGGTCGAGGAAGACCAGCGCCACCGGCTGCGGCCGCGGCATCGCGAGGAAGGCGAGCGAGGACAGCAGGATGAGCACGCAGCCGCCCAGGCCCGCGTCGCGAAAACCCAAGCGCGCATACAGCGGCGGCGAAAGCGCCGAGGCCGCGGGCCAGCCCATGCTCACCGCCGCCAGCACCAGGCCGGCGGCCACGGCATGCAGCGACTGCACGGACTGCAGGAAGGTGGGCAGGAAGACGCTGGGCGCCATCATCACCAGGCCCATGCCGATCGCCGCCAGGTTGGCGCCCAGCAGCTCGCGCCGCCGCCACAGCCAGCCGGGCAGCACCGGCTCGGCGGCGCGGCGCTCGGCCCACACCAGCGCCGCGACCGCGAGCGCGGCCCCGCCCAGGATCAGCGCCATCGGCCACGAGAGCCAGGGCCAGCTCTGCCCGCCTTCGAGCACCCCCACGATGAGCAGGCCGAGCGCCACGCACAGCAGGGCCGCGCCGGCCACGTCGATGCGCGGCGTGCGCCGCTGAAAGACCTCGTGCAGATCGCGCCCGACGAGCAGCAGCGCCACCGCGCCGATCGGCAGGTTCACGAGGAAAATCCAGCGCCACGAGGCGTACTCGGCCAGGGCGCCGCCCAGCAGCGGCCCGGCGATGGCCGCCATGCCCCAGACGCTGGAGAGCCACCCCTGCACCGCGCCGCGCTCCTGGACGGTGTAGAGGTCGCCCGCCAGGGTCATCACCGTGGCCATGATCGCGCCCGCGCCCAGCCCCTGCAGGCCGCGGAAGGCGATGAGCGCGTGCATGTTCCAGGCCAGGGAGCAGGCCACCGACCCGAGCAGGAACAGGGCCGCGCCGCCCATGAGCACGGGCTTGCGCCCCAAAAGATCGGAGAGCTTGCCGTAGACCGGGATCGTCACCGTCTGCGCGACGAGGTAGATCGAGAACACCCAGCTCACCAGCGCGAGCCCGCCCAGGTCGCCGACGATCTGCGGGATGGCGGTGGAGACGATGGTGGTGTCCATCGCCGCGAGCATCATCATCGCCATCAGGCCGGCGAGGATCCAGCCGCGGTGGGCGGGGGCGGGGCTTGCGGACATGCGGTGGATTGTGCGGCAGGGGCGAGGACCTGCGGCTTATCAACCAGAACCGCCGCCAGAGTCCATCCATCAACCGCCAGAAGCTACCAAAGAAATAGCGTCGTCCACCTGCCGCACCACCTCGTCCTTCAGCAATCCCCGCGCCCGCTGGCTGGACTGGTAGATGTTGTCGCGCACCGGCACCGCGCCGAGCGCGTACCGCGCGGTCTTCACACGCGGCTGATCCGATCGCGGTTCAGTTCACGTCCCCTCTTTGGCCCACGCCTCCTGCGCCAGCCGCTCGAACTCCTTGCGCAGCAGGTGCTTCTGCACCTTGCCGGTGGAGGTGGCGGGCAGCGCGTCGACGAAGCGGATCAGCTTGGGCACCTCGAAGCCGCCCAGGCGGGCGCGGCAGTGGGCTTCGAGCGCCGCCTCGTCCACCTCGGCGCCGGGCTTCTTCACGACGAAGGCGCAGACCGCCTCGATCCAGCGCGGGTGCGGCAGGCCGACCACGCCGGCGCCGGCCACCGCCGGGTGCGCCAGCAGCACGGCCTCGACCTTGACGCTGGCGACGTTCTCGCCGCCGGTCTTGATCATGTCCTTCTTGCGGTCGAGGAACATCAGCTGCCCGCCCGGCCCCCACATGCCCAGGTCGCCCGTGTGGTGCCAGCCGAAGCGCTGCGCCGCGGCCGTGGCCTCGGGATCCTTGAAGTAGCCGAGCATGGCGTTGGCGCCGCGGTGCACGATCTCGCCGGGCTGGCCCTCGCCGAGCAGGCGGCCCTCGTCGTCCATCACCGCGGTCTCCACGTGCGGCAGCGAGACGCCCCAGTAGTTGGCGTCCAGCCCCGGGTGCTTGAGCGGCCTGAAGGTCATGGTGCCGGGGTACATCTCGGTCTGGCCGGTGGCGAGCATGACGTTGTCGGTCAGCCGCTCGGCGATCGGGCGGATCAGCGGCCCGGGAATGGGCGCCATGGCGTACATCGCCAGGCGCATCGAGGGGGCGCGGAACGCCGGGTCGGCCAGCAGCGCGGCGTACATCATCGGCAGGCCGGTGAAGACGGTGTAGCCCTCGCGCACGATGGAGGCGCGCACCTCGTCGGGCACGAAGCCGCGCAGCAGCACCACGCAGGCGCCGGCCGCGTGCGCCGTGGCCACCAGGCAGTGCTGCGCGCAGTGGAACAGCGGCAGCACGCCGGAGAACACGTCGGTCTCGTCGAACCCGAAGCCGGCCATGTTGCCCATGACCGAGGCCGCCACCGAGGCGTGCGAGTGCACCGCGCCCTTGGGGTCGCCGGTGGTGCCGCTGGTGTACATGATGAGCGCGGGCTGCTCGCCGTCGATGGCGACGTCGGGCAGCTGCTCCGCCTGCCCGCTCTCGGCCTGCGCCAGGGTCTGCGCCCCCGCCCCGGCCGCGCCGGCATCGGCCAGGGTCAGGACCACCGGCACGGCCAGCCGGGCGAGCACGGCGGCGATGGCGGGCGTGGCGGCGAAGGCCGCGTCGGCCACGATGGCCGAGACCTCGGCGTGACGCAGGATGTATTCGATGGCACTGGCGTCGAGCCGGATGTTGACCGGCACCCAGACGTTGCCCGACTTGTGGATGCCGTTGTAGGCCACCACCATGTCGGCCGAGTTGGCGCACAGCATGCCGATCTGCCGGCCGGTGCCGACGGCGGCGAGCAGGTGGTGCGCGAAGCGCGAGCTGCGCGCGTCGAACTCGGCGTAGGACAGGCGCAGGTCGCCATCGACGACGGCGGTGCGCCCGGGAAACTTGAGCGCGCTGCGGTGCACCAGGTCGCCCAGCGCCACGCGGCGGATGCGGCGCAGGGCATCGGTGGGAGGCATGTGGATCATCTCGAGGCTCCTTCGGGTTGGGGTGGGATGGGGGACAGGTCCAGGCTCCGCGGCACGCGCACCGGCATGGCCAGCAGCATCTGCCCCATGCCCTTGCCCAGCGGGTCGTTGCGCAGCGAGGCCATGCCGCCGCCGCCCAGCGCCTGCTCGCAGACGAAGTTGAAGGCTGCAATGCCGGGCACGTCGAAGCGCGTGACCTTGCCCTGGACGGCATGGGCCAGGTGCGCCTTGACGGCCTCGGGCGTGAGCTGCGCAGCGAGCAGGGGCAGCCACTCGGGGCGGCGCGCGATCACGCCGATGTTGGAGGTGTCGCCCTTGTCGCCCGAGCGCGCCCAGGCGAGGCGGATCAGGGGGACTTCGAGGGTGTCGAGTACTTCCATATTGGGAGCTGGTGGCGCTTGGCTGGCAAGCGCTGGAGGCTGATTGGATCCTGGATCCTCACCCCGGGGGAGAGGGGGAGGGACCGGCAGCGCCACCGCCTGCCCATCGAGCGCCACCGCGGGCGCCACCCTGGATTTGTCCAGCAGGAACGCATACTGCCGGATCAGCGGCGAGACGGCGGGCCTGCCGCCCACGCCGGTGGTGCCCGGCGCCCAGGAGGTGCCCGCGGGCGCCACCTCGCGCGCCAGCAGCTCCAGCGCGGCCTTGTCGGGGTGGCGCGCGGTCAGGCGCAGCACGGCCTCGCGCGTGTGCTGCACCGCCGGGTTGGCCAGCGGCCCCCAGCCGGACTCGGCCCCCAGCACCTCGATGTGCGTGGCGCTGAATGGCGCCAGGCCCTGCGCGGCCAGCAGCTCGCCCACGCGCGCGAGGATGGCCTCGCCCGTGCGCCGCGCCTTGGCCACGGCGTCGAAGCCGACGATGGTGAGCTGTGCCGAGGTCTTGTAGCCGTCCATCCAGGTCGCGCTGACCTTGTAGTACGGCGTGGGCGCGCGGCCCCGGGCGCCCTGCACGCGCACGCGCTGGGGCCCGGCGGGCTGCAGCGTCACCTGCGTGAAGTCGCAGACCACGTCGGGCAGCAGGTAGGCTGCCGGGTCGTGGATCTCGTAGAGCATCTGCTCGGCCACCACCTGCGGCGCGACCAGCCCGCCGGTGCCCGCGGGCTTGGTGACGGTGAAGCTCCCGTCCGGCTCGCATTCGACGATGGGGTAGCCGATGTGCGGCCAGTCGGGCACGTCCTGCCAGTCGGTGTGCAGCCCGCCCGTGGCCTGGCAGCCGCATTCGATGATGTGGCCCGCCAGGCTCCCGCCGGCGAGCGGGTCGAAGTCGTGCGCCTGCCAGCCGAACTCGTGCATCAATATGCCCAGCGTCACCGCCGAATCGACGCAGCGGCCGGTGATGACGATCTGCGCGCCCGCGTCGAGCGCCGCCTTGACCGGCAGCGCGCCGAGGTAGGCGTTGGCCGTCACCACCCGGGCGGGCAGCGGCGCGCCGCTCTGCAGCTCGGCCACGGGCGGCTGGCCGGCGCGCAGCGCGCCCAGCAGCGGCATCACGTCGTCGCCCGTCACGGTGGCGATCTTCACGCGCACGCCCAGCTCCGCGGCCAGCGCGCGCAGCGCCTGGGCGCAGCCCTCGGGGTTGACGCCGCCGGCGTTGCTCACCACGCGGATGCCCCGCGCCGCCACGTCCGCGAGCACGGCCCGCATCGTCACGCCGACGAAGTCGGTGGCGTAGCCCAGCTCGGGCTTTTTCATGCGCGCGGCCGCGAGGATGGACATGGTCAGCTCGGCCAGGTAGTCGAACGCCAGGTAGTCCACCTGGCCGCTGGCCACGAGCTGCGGCGCGCCCACGCTCGAATCGCCCCAGAAGCCCGAGGCGCCGCCGATGCGCACGGTTTTTTTCTCGATCATCGCCCGCTCCATTTCGGTGGCCGTTTCTCGCGGAACGCCGCCTGGCCCTCGGCCGCGTCCTCGGTCAGCGCAAAGAGGCCGATCTGGCTTTCGGTGAAGGCCATGGACTGCTCGAAGGGCAGGCCCTCCAGGTGCTTCATCAGGTACAGGCCGCGGCGGATCGCGGCCGGGGACTTGTCCACGATGCGCGCGAGCAGCCGGCCGATGGCGCCGTCGAGGTCTTCGCTCACCTCGTTGACCAGGCCCCAGGCCAGCGCCTGACGCGCATCGACGGGCTCGCCCGTGATGCACAGGTCGGCCAGCGCGCGCCGCCCGATCAGGCCCTGCAGCACCGACAGCACCTGCGCCGGGAACACCCCCACCTTCACCTCCGGCAGGCCGAAGCGCGCGTGCGGCGCGGCCACCGCCAGGTCGCACATCGCGAGCAGCCCCATGCCGCCCGCCATGCAGGCGCCGTTGACGCGCGCGACCAGCGGCACATGCGTGGCGCGCGCGGCGCGCAGCAGGTTGGCGAAGCCCTGCTGCGGCTCGGAATAGTCGAACTTGAACGACCGGCCCGTGGCCAGGTCGGCCCCGGCGCAAAAGGCCTGCTCGCCCGCGCCGGTGAGGACGATGGCACGCAGGCCGCGGTCGGCGTTGGCGGCCGCCAGCGCTTCGGCGAGGCCCGCGATGACAGCGGCGTTCATCGCGTTGCGCCGCTCCTCGCGCGCGATGGTGAGCCAGAGGACGCCGTTTTCCTGGCGGGTCAGCAGTTCTTCTGTCATATGCACATTCCTCGGTTCAGTGTCTGACTCCCTCTGGAAGGAGCAGCAGCCGTCAAAAGCCCCATTGCTTCGCCGCCAATTCCTTCATGATCTCCTCGGTCCCGCCGCCAATGGTGACCACCTTGACCTCGCGGTAGATGCGCTCGCACGCCGTGCCGCGCATGTAGCCCATGCCGCCCAGGATCTGCACGCCCGCGTCGGCGCAGAACTGCATGGTCTGCGTCGCCTGGTTCTTCAGCGCGCAGACCTCGGCCACCCAGTCGGCGCTGGTGTCGCCCGCATCGGCGCGCGCGGCCACGGCGTCGAGCCAGGCGCCGCTCGCGCAGATGCGCTGGCGCATGTCCACCAGCTTGTGGCGGATCACCTGGTGCTGCGTGAGCGGCTGGCCGAAGGCGCTGCGCTGGCGCGCCCAGGCCAGCGCTTCGTCCAGGCACGCCTCGGCGAAGCCCACGGCGCCCGCGGCCAGGCCCAGGCGCTCGCCGTTGAAGTTGCCCATGATGGCCTTGAAGCCCGCGCCCTCGCGGCCCAGCAGGTAGCGCGCGGGCACGCGCACGCCGTCGAAGCGCAGGTGGGCGGTGTCGGACGACAGCCAGCCCATCTTGTCCAGGCGCGTGCGCGAGAGTCCTTGCACATCGCCCGGCACCACGATCAGGCTGATGCCGCCCGCGCCCTTGTTGGCCGGATCGGTTCTGACGGCCAGCGTGATCCAGTCGGCGCGCATCCCGGAGGTGATGAAGACCTTCTCGCCGTCGATCACGTACTCGTCGCCCTCGCGCCGCGCCGTCGTGCGCAGCGCCGCGACGTCCGAGCCGCCGCCCGGTTCGGTGATGGCGAGCGCCGCGATCCGCTCGCCCGCGAGCACGGGTGGCACCACCTCGTGCTTCACCGCATCGCTGCCCAAGGCCACGACGAGCGGCAGCGCGATGTTGTGCGAGAACAGGCTGGCCTGCACCCCGCCCGACGCGCCGTGGCGGCACAGCGCGCGCCAGACCGGCATGCGCAGGGCATGGGGCACGCTCGTGCCGCCGAGTTCCTCGGGGTAGCCCAGGCCGAGCAGGCCGAGCGCGGCCGCGCGGCGGTAGAGCGCGCGCGGGAATTCGCCCGCGGCGTCCCACTCGGTGGCGTGCGGCGCGATCTCGGTCCTGGCGAAGCGCTCCACCGTGCCCACGAGCGCGTCGCGGGCCTCGCGCCATGCGTCGGGCGTCATGCGCCCTCCTTTCGCGCCGCGGGCACTTCGAAGCGCAGCAGCACCTGCCCGGGGCTGACCTGCTGGCCCTCGCTCACCAGCACCTCGGCGACGGTGGCCGCGCCGCGCGGCGCGAGGCTGTGTTCGAGCTTCATCGATTCGATCACCACCGCCGCCTCGCCCGCCGCCAGCTGCTGGCCGGGCTGCGCGTGGAGGCGCACCACGCGGCCGTTGAAGGGCGCGGTGAGTTCGGCCGCCGCCTGCGCCCGCCCCGCGTCCGCCGCGGGGGCGAAGCTCAGGTCGTCGAACCACCAGTCCACGCCCTCCGACTGCGCATGCCAGCGCGGCGCGCCGCCGCCCGCCACCGGCACCGCGCGCACGCGGCGCGTCACGCCGTCTTCGGTGCACAGCAGGCTGCCGTCGCCCGCGGCCTCGACCGCGATGCGCCGCGGCGGCTCGCCGAGCACCTGCCAGCCGCCCGCCTCGGCCTGCACCGGGGCGGCCAGGACCTGCTCGCGGTGGCGCAGCCGCCGGGGCGCGGCGAAGGCGCAGGGCAGGCCCTCGCGGTTGATGGTCAAAATGGCAGCTAGCGCTTGCCTGCCGTGCGCAAAGCGCTCTTTTTCGAGGAGCGAAGCGCGCAGCGCGTCGCCCCGCTCTTCGAGGAAGGAGATCAGCGCCTCGCCGGCGCGAAAGCGCGCATCGCCCAGGCACTCGATGAGAAAACCGCGATTGGTCGGCAGGCCCAGCACCTCGGTCCGCGCGAGCGCGCCGGCCAGGCGGTCGATCGCCTCTTCGCGCGTGGCGGCGTGCACGATGAGCTTGCCCAGCATCGCGTCGTACCAGGGCGTGACCTCGCCGCCCGCTTCGATGGCATGGTCGAAACGCAAATCGGCACGCGCAAAGTGGCTCGCGCCCGGCGGCTCGGCGAAGTGCGCGATGTGACCGGCATGCGGCGTGTAGTTCTCATCCTCGGCGCACAGCCGCACCTCGATCGCGTGACCGCTCCAGCGCACCTCTTCCTGCGTGAGCGCCAGCGCCTCGCCGCGCGCCACGCGGATCTGCCACTCGACCAGGTCCAGCCCCGTGACGGCCTCGGTCACCGGGTGCTCGACCTGCAGCCGGGTGTTCATCTCCATCAAGTAGAAATCGCCACCTTCCAACAGAAACTCCACCGTGCCCGCGCCGACGTAGCCCGCGCCCTGCGCCAGCGCCACGGCGCAGGCGCCCATGCGCTCGCGCAGCGCGGGCGAGACGGCCGGCGAGGGCGACTCCTCGATGATCTTCTGGTGGCGCCGCTGCACCGAGCAGTCGCGCTCGCCCAGGTGCACGCAGTGGCCGTGCGCGTCGGCGAAGACCTGCACCTCGACGTGGCGCGGCCGCAGCACCGCGCGCTCGATCAGCAGCCGGCCGTTGCCGAAGCCCGCGAGCGCCTCGGCGCGCGCGCCCTCGATCGCCTGCGCCAGCCGGGCGGCCTCGGCCACCAGCCGCATGCCGCGCCCGCCGCCCCCGGCGACGGCCTTGACCATCACCGGGTAGCCGATGCGCGCGGCCTCCTGCGCGAAGCGCTCGGGCGACTGGTCCTCGCCCGCGTAGCCCGGCAGGCAGGGCACGCCCTGCCTGGCCGCCAGCGCCTTGGCCGCACCCTTGTCGCCGAGCGCGCGGATCGCTGCGGGCGGCGGGCCGATCCAGGCCAGGCCCGCGTCCTGCACCGCCTGCGCGAAGTCCGCGTCTTCGCTCAGGAAGCCGTAGCCGGGGTGCACCGCGTCGGCGCCCGTGGCCCGTGCGGCGGCCAGCAGCTTGTCCACGCGCAGATAGCTCTCGGCGGAGGTGCTGCCGCCGAGCGCGAACGCGGCCGTCGCCTCGCGCACGTGCGGCGCGCCGGCATCCGCGTCGGAATACACCGCGACGGTCGCTATCCCCAGGCGGTGCGCGGTGGCGATGACGCGGCGGGCGATTTCGCCGCGGTTGGCGATCAGGATTTTTTTCATTTCTGCTCTCGCGGCGAAACCGCCCGCCAGCACGCTGCGCGTGCGCGCGCGATTTGCTTCGCCATGCTTGCGGCATGAACGCCGCGGTTGGCGATCAGGATTTTTTTCATTTCTGCTCTCGCGGCGTTCATGCCGCAGGCATGGCGATGAGGATTCGTTTCATGCCGATCTTTTCGCCATGCCCATGGTCTTGGCGATGATGCCCATCATCACCTCGTCGGCGCCGCCACCGATGGAGCCCAGCCGCCCGTCGCGGTACAGGCGCGAGACGCGGTTGTCCCAGGTGAAGCCCATGCCGCCCCAGAACTGCAAACAGGTGTCGGCCACCTCGCGCGTCAGGCGCCCGGCCTTGAGCTTGGCCATGCTGGCCCACTGCAGCACGTCCTCGCCCGCCACGTAGCGCTCGCCCGCCGACCAGGTGAGCGCGCGCAGCGCCTCCACCTCGGTCTGCAGCTCCACCAGCTTGAACTGCACCCACTGCTGGTCCAGCAGCGTGCTGCCGAACATCTTGCGCTCGCGCGTGTAGGCGATGGTCTCGCGGATCGCCACGTCCAGCCCCGTGATCGCGTTGGCCGCGGCCCACAGGCGCTCTTCCTGGAACTGCTGCATCTGGTAGATGAAGCCCTGGCCCTCCTGGCCGATCAGGTTGCGCGCGGGCACGCGCACCTCGTCGAAATAGATCAGGCCGGTGTCGCTGGCGTTCATGCCGATCTTTTTGATCTTCTGCGCCACGCTGATGCCCTTGGTCAGTTGCCCGTTCGGGCCGTCGCGCATGGGCACGATGATCAGGCTCTTGTTCTTGTGCATCGGCCCCTCGCCGGTGTTCACCAGCATGCACATCCAGTCGGCCTGCAGGCTGTTGGTGATCCACATCTTCTGGCCGGTGATCACGTAGTCGTCGCCATCGCGGCGCGCGTGGCTGCGGATTCCCGCCACGTCGCTGCCCGCGCCGGGCTCGGAGACGCCGATGCAGCCCACCGCGTCGCCCGCGATCGCCGGGGCCAGGAACTCGCGCTTCAACGCATCGCTGCCGAAGCGCGCCAGCGCCGGGGTGCACATGTCGGTCTGCACGCCCACGGCCATGGGGATGGCGCCGCAGTTGACCAGCCCCATGGTCTCGGCCATCAGCATGCTGTAGGAGTAGTCCAGCCCCATGCCGCCGTACTCGACCGGCTTGGTCAGGCCCAGCAGGCCCAGGTCGCCCAGGCCTTTGAAGACCTGGTGCGCGGGGAAGATTTCCGCGGCCTCCCACGCGTCGACGTGCGGGTTGATGTGCTCGGCGATGTAGCGCTTGAGCGTGTCGCGGATCTGTTCGTGTTCGTGGGTCAGTTGCATCATTTCTTCCTTGGAAAATTCACCATGGGTCGCGCCGTTCGACAGGGCGCGGCCTGTGCCATCGCCCCATCCTGCGAGGGCCACCGCGCAAGGGCCGCCCCGCCGCGCTGGTGGCGTCCCCCTTCCCGCAGCGTGCAACGCTGCGAGAGAAGGGGGAAGGCGCGAAGCGACACAGGGGGTTGTCCTCGATCTACATGCGCGCGACGCCGAACTGCATGGGCCGCACCGCGCGCGCCGCGCCCAGCCGGTCGACTTCGACCACATAGGGCACGATCTTCGCGCCGAAGCGCAGGCGCAGATTATCGGTGACCGACAGCGCCAGCAGTGCGGCGGCGCCGAACGCCATCAGCCGCCAGCTGTGCGCCTGGACCCGCGCTGAGCCGATGCGGTCGTCCCATTGCTGCTGGGCGCGCTGATAGGGGGTCTCGGGTTTCGGCTCGCGGCCGAAGCGCGCCGATGGGCGACGAAAGGGGTTCATGAGCGATCCTCCAGCGATACATGGGTGGCGCCGCCGCCATGGTCGGACGAGCGGAGGCTATGGGCGGCAAGCGTCGCGCCCTGCATCATCGCCTGGCGCCGCCGCAGTTGCCGTGCCCATGCCGGGGCCGGCGTATCGGGCGCCGGTGCCGGGGCAGCATGCGCTGCGGCGAGCGGTTCGGGTCCGCCGGCTTCGGAACCGATGTTGTCCGTTACCGACGCTCCGCTGGCAGTCGTTGCGGATGGCGATGTTGCGGGCGCAGCACCGCCGCCGGACGGAGCCGGCCCGCCCCCCTTCGGCGCGCCCGACGGCGGGGGAACCGTGGGCGCGCCGCCCGCCGGGCCGGTGGGCATCACGAAGGCCACGGGATCGACGTAGGGCTTGGGCGTGGCGGACTTGGCGGCGGGCGCAGGCGGCCTGGACTGACGGCCGCCCGGCTTACGGCGAAGGCGGGGGATAGGCCGACCCGGCGTCCCCCGCCGCCTCCGGGTTGATCCCGAGGACCGACGAGCCCGTCCGCCGCCG
>OFJB01000989.1_pt1 | contig 12088 bp, 14 predicted proteins | sample 1775081 | NCBI WGS metagenome assembly OFJB01 (sample SAMN08195771, study PRJEB24354) | sludge metagenome | isolation source: initial sludge from phenol fed wastewater aerobic bioreactor | place: India: Nagpur | collected 2016-06-05 | reverse complement strand
CGCTCGTCATCGATGCGGAATCCATGCGCGTCGACGTCCAGCGTCATCGTGTCGGAGGTATAGGTCTGCAGCTTGATCGCATGTGCGCCGGCATCGGCCGCCGCGTCGATGATGGCCATCGCCCGGTCCAGCGACTGGTTGTGGTTGCCGGACATCTCGGCGATCACGAAGGGCGGAAATTCGCGGCCGATCTGGCGGTCTGCTATGCGGATCATGGTGTTCTGCCGAAATCGCTTGTCGCCGCCGTATAGAGGCAAAGCCCGTCCTTGGCCACCGGTGTCCCGAAGCCGAGGCGTTCGAACACTTTTCGGGAGGCCGTGTTTCCCGTCCTGACCTCGGCGTCGATATGAAAGTCGCCGCGCCTTTGGAGTTCCTCGATGCCGAGCCGGACCAGCCGGGTCGCCCAATGCCGTCCCCTGGCGACCGGATCGAGAAGATAGCTCAGGCGCACGCGGTCCCGGTCGCGCAGGTCGAAGCGTATCTGCCCGACCGGAAGGCCGGCAGGCGTTTCGAGGACGAAGATATGGCACCGGTCGCTGCCGATCCGCTCGTTGAACCAGGCGACATGGCCGGACCAGCCGATCGGCGCGCTGTTCAGCGACTGCCTGCGCACGTCCGGATCGTTGGCCCAGCCGAACAGCAAGGCGACGTCCGAAGACGACGCCGGACGAAGCCGCAATTCCTCCGCGGCCGAAGGCAGGATGGTCTCGGCCAGCCGCTCGGCACCGAGGCCGTCGACGATGAGCGGTCCTGCGCGCGACAGCCGCTCGAGCCGCGGCGGATCGCCGACGAGGCGCAGGATTCCGGCACGGAGCTTTTCGGCGGTCGCGCCGCGGAGCGGGCCGGCGTAGTCGATAAGTCCGTCGGCGGCCAGGGCCTCGGCGCCGGGACGCTGGTTGGCGGCCACGGAGACCACGACGGAGGGCAGCCCGCAGCACAGCCTTTCCCAGGTCGTGGTTCCGGCGGCGCCGACTGCGAGGTCGGCTTTCGCCATCAGATCCGCCAGATGCGGCAGGCCGCCGTGGACGTTGGTGTTTCCGCGCCGCGCCGCCGTCGCCAGGATCGCCTCGCGATGGGGGTTCTGGGCGCCGATCACCGCATCCACGGCAATCGTCGACAGAGCGGGTGCCGTAAGGGCTTCCAGCGCGAGGCCCGTTGCGTTGTCGCTGTCGACCCCGCCGAAATAGAGGAGGATACGCTCGACCTTGCGCCTGACGCGCGGCGCCTGCCGCGCATAGGCGCCGTTGAGCAGCGCATAGCGCGGTCCCAGCAACAGACGGCAGGTCGCAGGGACAAGCCTGTCATAGCGGCCGTCGGCATCCGCGCCGTGGTTCTGGTCGAGCAGGACCTCGCACGCATGTGCCCGGTTCGCCAGGTCGTCGATGACCAGGACGTTCCCGGCGTGCGGCCCGACCGCCCGTTCCCACCGCTCGTCCAGGCCGTAGTGATCGACGACCAGCCAGTCGACGGCGCCGACCGAAAGCGCGGAAACAGTCTGCTCCGCGTCCTCGTCCTGCGTGACGCCAAGCCATGCCGCGTAGTCGTTTTCCGCGACGGTTCGTGGCGGCGGAGCCGGAAGCATGATGACAGGAAAGCCCGCCGATTCGATCCGGGCCGCCTGGTTGCCGCGATGGTCCCGGCAGATGAAAAGAACGTCCGCGCCACGCGCCTTAAGGGCCCCCGCCAGCGTCATGCAGCGCACGACATGGCCGGTGGCGATGTCGACCGAAGCATCGACGCGGACGGCGATCTTCAAGCGTCTTCTCCGGCGGCGGAAAGGACCTTCTGCAGCAGTTCGGCGCGCCGCCAGTCGTCCGGCGTGTCGAGGTCGACCGCGCGCCATTGCGGAATGACGAGGCCGCGGCCGGCCTTGTGAATGGACAGGTCGGAAAGCCATGCCCGGCGCCGGCCCCAGTAGAACTGGCCGGCATCGTGGTAGGCCGCCGCGAGGTCCTGCGTCCGCGTTCCGGCGAATTCGGGGAAGAACGGAGAAAGCGTATGATCGTCCTCGAGCCGCAATGCGCGCTGGATGACGGACGGAAATTCGACGATCGGGAACACGTAGGGCGCATCCGTGGCATCGAGCAGCGCCTTTGCCTCGATGATTTCGCTTGGCCGCAGCAGAGGCACGGCCGGATAGATGCAGCATACCGGGTCGAGCGTGCCGTGGTCGGACTCCAGCGCCTGGATCGCGTGGGCGATCACGGGCACCGTGGGGGTGAAATCGTCGGCCAGTTCCGCCGGCCGGCGAAGCGCGGTCGCGCCCAGCCCCCGCGCCATTTCGAGGATTTCGGCGTCGTCGCTGGAAACCGCGACCAAGTCGAAGAGGCCGCTGTCGAATGCGGCGGCGATCGCATAGGACAGCATGGGTCGTCCCGCGAAGGCCTTGATGTTCTTGCGCGGGATGCGCTTGCTGCCGCCGCGCGCCGGTATGACGGCCGCGGTCTTCATCAACGCAGCGCCTTGCGCAGTTCGTCGACGACGCGTTGCTGCGCCGCTTCGTCGAGGCCCGGATAGAGCGGAAGCGTGATCGCTTCGGCATAGTAGCGTTCAGCCTCGGGAAAGTCGGCGCGATCGAATCCGAAACGCTCGAAATCGGGCTGCCGGTAGATCGGAATGTAGTGGAGGTTCACCTGTATGCCGGCGGCGCGCAGAGCCTCGAACACCTGACGATGCGAGGAACCGATCGCGTCGAGGCGCAGCCGGACGATATAGAGGTGGAAGCCGGAATGGTCGCGCGGATCGCGCCACGGCACTGTCAGCGGCAGGTTCCCCAACAGTTCGTCGTAGCAGGCGGCGATCTCGTGCCGGCGCGCGACATAGGCGTCCAGCCGCTCCATCTGGCTCAGTCCGAGCGCTGCCTGGAGTTCCGTGAGCCGGTAGTTGAACCCCAGGTCGATCTGCTCGTAGTACCACGGGCCGTCGGACGGGCTTGTCATCTCGTCCGGGTTGCGCGTGATGCCGTGGCTGTTCAGCCGCGCCATGCGCCGCGCCAGCTCCGGATCGTTCGTCAACGCCATGCCGCCCTCGGCCGTGGTCATGATCTTGACCGGATGGAAGCTGAAGACGGTGATGTCGGAATGGCGGCAGTTGCCGATCGCCTCGCCGCGATAGCGCCCGCCGACCGCGTGGCTGGCGTCCTCCACCACCGCGAAGCCGTATTTCCGGCCGAGCTGCCGGATGGCCTCCATGTCGGCCGGGTGTCCGGCGAGATGGACCGGGATCACGACTTTCGGCAGCCTGCCGCGCTTTTCCGACGCGGCGAGCTTTTCCGCGAGCCGTTCGGTGCTGATGTTGTATGTGACGGGGTCGATATCGACGAAATCGACGGCGGCGCCGCAGTAGCGCGCGCAGTTCGCGCTGGCGACGAAGCTGACCGGGCTCGTCCAGACCGTGTCGCCGGGAGAGACCCCGAGAGCCATGCAGGCGAGATGGAGCGAGGAGGTCGCGCTGTTCGAGGCGACGGCGTGGCGCGCCCCGACCTTGCGCGCCATCGCGTCCTGGAACCGCGGCACGACCGGCCCCTGGGTGAGATGGTCCGAGCGCAGCACGGCTTCCACCGCCTCTATGTCAGCCGGTAGGATTTCCTGCCGGCCGTAGGGGATTTGCGGCAGGTCAGACCTTGCCGACCTTGGCGCGATTCTTGTCGACCCAGGCATGGAGCGTTTCCCTGTCCATCCATTCCAGGTTGGTGTCCGAACGATAGACGAAGTCGGCCGGCACCTTCTGACCGTGCTTGATCCGCTTCGGGTCCTGGTGCCAGTCGTTTATGGCCGGAAGGATCTTGTAGTAGCCGTCATATTCGTAGGTGTAGGGCACGTCCTCTTCGCCGACCATCTGCTCGTGCAGCTTCTCGCCCGGACGAATGCCGATGATCCTGTGCCGCGCGCCCGGCGCGACCGTCTCGGCGACGTCGACCACCTTCATGGACGGGATTTTCTTGACGTAGATCTCGCCGCCCGCCATGTCATCGAAGGCGTGCCAGACGAGTTCGACGCCCTGGTCGAGCGAAATCATGAACCGCGTCATGCGCGGATCGGTAATGGACACCTCGCCGCTTTCGGCCTGCGCCATGAACAGCGGGATCACCGAGCCGCGCGAACCCATGACATTGCCGTAGCGCACCACGGCGAACTGCGTGCCCTGATGGCCGGCATAGGAGTTGCTCGCGACGAAAAGCTTGTCGGATGCCAGCTTGCTGGCTCCGTAGAGATTGAGCGGGCTGCTCGCCTTGTCGGTCGAGAGCGCGACGACCCGCTTCACGCGGCGGTCGATGCAGGCGTCGATCAGGTTCATCGCGCCCTTGATGATGCCGTTGGTCTCGAGGAAGGCTTCGTCGCACTGGGCGATGATGTCGACGATGGCGTTGCCGATGCACAGGACGTCGTACTGGCTCATTCAGGCTCCCCGTGCCGCGCGCGGTAGGGGCGGCCGCGGGCGGTTCTACCCGCTCCGCCCGGTTTTGCAACCAATTTGCCGAAAATGCGTGCCGCCCGCCTGCCCCGGGCGCAAAAGCGGCGACAGGCCTACAGGATGAACCGCGACAGGTCGGTGTTCTTCGCCAGGTCGCCGACATGCTTCTTCACATAGTCGGCGTCGACGGTGACGGTCGTGCCGTTGCGGTCCGGCGCGTCGTAGGAGATGTCGTCCAGCACGCGCTCCATCACCGTCTGCAGGCGGCGCGCGCCGATGTTCTCGACGGTGGCGTTCAGGTCCACGGCGATGCCGGCAAGGCTGTCGATGGCGTCGTCGGTGACTTCCAGCGTCACGCCCTCGGTCGCCATCAGGGCGATGTACTGCTTGATGAGGCTGGCCTCGGTCTCGGTGAGGATACGGACGAAATCCTCCTTCTCCAGCGCGCGCAGCTCGACGCGGATCGGCAGGCGGCCCTGGAGCTCGGGCAAAAGGTCCGACGGCTTGGCGACATGGAAGGCGCCGGAGGCGATGAACAGGATGTGGTCGGTCTTGATCGGCCCGTATTTGGTCGCCACCGTGGTGCCTTCGACCAGCGGCAGAAGATCCCGCTGCACGCCCTCGCGCGACGGTCCGCCGGAAATATCGGAGCGCGCGGCGATCTTGTCGATCTCGTCGAGGAAGACGATGCCGTCGTTCTCGGCCGATTCCAGCGCGAGCCGCACCACCTCGTCCTGGTCGAGCAGCTTGTCGGACTCGTCGTTGATCAGGAGGTCGTAGCTTTCCTTCACCGTCGTCCTGCGCGTCTTGGTGCGCTTGCCGCCCATCGCCTTCGACAGCATGTCGTTGATGTTGAGCACGCCGACGCTGCCGCCCGGCATGCCGGGAATGTCGAAGCTCGGCATGCCGCCGGTGCCGGTATCGGTCACCTCGATCTCGATCTCCTTGTCGTCCAGTTCGCCCTCGCGCAGCTTCTTGCGGAAGGAATCGCGCGTCGCCGGCGAGGCGGTCTTGCCGACCAGCGCCTCCAGCACGCGCTCCTCGGCGTTGATGTGGGCGCGCGCCTTGACGTCCTCGCGCATCTTCTCGCGCTGCAGGCCGATGGCGACCTCGACCAGGTCGCGCACGATCTGCTCGACGTCGCGGCCGACATAGCCTACCTCGGTGAACTTGGTGGCCTCGACCTTGACGAAGGGCGCGCCGGCGAGCTTGGCGAGACGGCGTGAAATCTCCGTCTTGCCGACGCCGGTCGGGCCGATCATCAGGATGTTCTTCGGCATCACCTCCTCGCGCATCTGCCCTTCGAGCTGCTGTCGGCGCCAGCGGTTGCGCAGCGCGATGGCCACGGCGCGCTTGGCGTCCTTCTGGCCGATGATGAAGCGGTCGAGTTCGGAAACGATCTCGCGGGGGGAGAAATTGCTCATGAATATTATATCTACGCTTTGATAGGGGGCAGTTTGTCGAGGACGGATGTGGGGAGCGTGCGCGCCACGATCAAGCGCCGGATGTGCTGCCAGCCCGCGCCGAAGCAGATGACCAGCGCGCCCACCACCAGCAGGATCAGCGCGAAGGGCGGAATCCCGGTTGTGTTGGCCGTCGAGTTGACCAGGTAGTAGATGCCGAGCGAGCCGAAATAGGCGAGGGTCGGCACCAGCAGCGAACGCCTGTCGATGGCGAGCGCCACGTAGACGAAGCCCAGGATCAGGATGGCCAGCATGATGGAGGCGTTGGCGTCCGGCTCGATGCGGCCCATGATGACGTCCTGCCCCGTGGCCAGGATGAAGAGCGGGTGCACGAGCATCGGCGCGGACACGACGTGCAGCCAGAACGCGCAATCGGACCAGATCCTGCGCCGGTCGCGGTCGAGGACGTCGAGAGCGACGGCAGCGGCAAAAACGACGAGGCCGCAGACCAGCGGCATGTACAGCGCGGCGCGCAGCAATTGCGGCATGTCTTCCAGCGCCGGCGGCGCGACCGCGCCGCTGGTCACGCCGTCATAGAGCCACAGCGCCGTTTGCAGGAACGCCAGAAGCGTCGCGGCTATGGCGAAGACGCCGGCCAGGATCGGCACCTTGAAACGCCAGAAATAGAGCGCCACCGCCGCCATGGTCCCTCCGATGATCAGATAGCCCGCGCGCGATACCTGCTGACGCATGGCGAGCAGCTGCCAGATGGAGTTCGGCTCGCCGATCGGATAGCGCGCGAGGACTTCCAGCGTCAGCGCCACGGTGAAGGAAGCGACGAAGAACAGGCTGAGCACCGTCGAGGACAACTTCATGCGGTGCTGGCGCGTGACGATCTCGGCGACGGCCCAGCTGAAGACGGCGACCAGCGCCGCGATCCAGAAGCGCCGGCCGGGGAGCAGCGTGTTGAGGACGAAGTAGAAACCGGACGTGAGCAGGATCGTCCCGACGGTGACGAAGAGATCGTTTCCGCCGCCGATCAGGCGAAGGTTCTCGTCGTCCGCATCGGTGTCCGCCGCAGCCGCAACGCCGTCGTGCTCCAGCACGAAAAGCCGCTGGCGCTGCGCCGCCGTGATCGACCCTTCGGTCACGGCGGCATCGAGGGTCGCCGCGCTGACGACGTCCGTGCGCACCGTCATCGCGGCGCGCCCTGCCAGGCCTTGACGGACTCCAGCGGATGGACGAGCATCAGCACGTTGAGAGTGAGATTGTCGCGGATCATGTAGCCGGTGCCCAGCTCGAAGAAGATGGCTACGGCGACCACCAGCCAGACCGGGAGAAACCGCGCCATCGCAAAGCCCAGCACCATGGCCAGCGTGTCGCACACCGAATTCAGGATGGAATCGCCGTAGTAGTCGAGCGAGATGGTGCCCTCGCGGTAGCGGTTGATGATGAAGGGGCTGTTTTCCAGGATTTCCCAGCCGCCCTCGATCAGGAGCGCGAAGGCGAGCCGGAACCAGATCGACCGCTTCGGGAAAAGCCAGCGCGCCAGCGCGTAGAACAGGAAGCCGTGGATGATGTGCGACGGCGTGTACCAGTCGGAAATGTGCTGGGAGTTCTCCGAGCTGATCACCACGCCCTGCCACAGCTTGACATAGCCGCAGGTGCAGATCGCCGGATGGCCCTCGATGTGGAGTGCCAGCGCCTGGATGGCGACGATGCCGGCGGCGATGGCGAGGCCGGCCTGCCAGGTCAGGCTCCCGTGACGGTTGTCTTGTTCCGCTGCGCTCATGTCCCCTCCTGGTATCCGCCGATCAATCCTCTATACCGGCCTGTCCTGTGCGCCGCCGTTATTCTCGGGACGGGCCCGGGGATGACGGCGTTCGTGTGCGGCTGCCGCCGCGTCCCTCACGCATCCGGATTGTCCACCGCCATCAGCACAACGTCGCCGTAAATCGAGGTCCGCCGGTCTATCGCGCGGAATCCCGCCTTTTCATAGGCCCTTATGGCGCGATAATTGTCCGGATGCGGGTCGATGACGACGCGCGGCGCGCCTTCGGCGAAAAGCTCTCCAACGAACTGCCGCACGATGGCCGAGCCGTGGCCGATGCCCACCATCTCCGCCGGACCGATCGAGAGATCGATGCCGAGCGTGCCGAAAGGCTGGTCCTGATAGGGATGGTCGTCTTCCAGGTGCGGGTCGTAGCTTTGCAGGTATGCGATCGGTCTGCCGGCGAGCTCGACGATCAGCGGTTCGGTGTCGATGCTGTCCATCGCATCGGCGATCCCGGCGAGCGACGCCTCGACGTCCCCCGTCCACCACTCGGCGACATGGCGCGCGGCGAGCCAGCCGGCGATGAGCGGAAGGTCCGCCTCGGTCGCCGGCCGGAAACTGTAGCGGGCGTCCCCGGCCGCCGGCCTCACGCAGCCGCGCCCTCGATCGTTTCGACGACGAAATTGTTGTTGGTGTAGACGCAGATGTCGGAAGCGATCTGCATCGCCTTGCGGGCGATCTCCTCGGCGTCCTTGTCGGTGTCGATCAGCGCCCGCGCCGCGGCAAGCGCATAGTTGCCGCCCGACCCGATCGCCATCACGCCCTGTTCCGGTTCCAGCACGTCGCCGTTTCCGGTCAGCGCCAGCGAGACCGACCTGTCGGCCACCAGCATCATCGCCTCCAGCCGGCGCAGGTAGCGGTCGGTGCGCCAGTCCTTGGCGAGTTCGACGGACGCCCGCATCAACTGGTCGGGATATTGCTCCAGCTTGGCCTCCAGCCGCTCCAAAAGGGTGAAGGCGTCGGCGGTGGCGCCGGCGAAGCCGGCGATGACGCCGCCGCCCTTGCCGATGCGGCGCACCTTGCGCGCGTTGCCCTTCATGATGGTCTGGCCTAGGCTCACCTGGCCGTCGCCGGCGATGACCACCTTGCCGCCCTTTCGCACGGTCACGATTGTCGTGGCGTGCATGGTCAGTTCATTCGACATCTCTGCTCCGTCTGCGCGCGGCTCCGCCCGGGCGGCCGTGCGGTACGAGTGAAGTTGGCCCTTATGTAAGCCGGGCGTCGCGCTTTGCAAACGGGGTCCGCAAACGGGCTTTGCCAACTGGCCATCGCCTTGTCATGCTGCTAGAAGGCTCGCGTTTGCAGCATCGGGGGCACGCCCCCAAGGATAGACAATGGCCGCCCGTTCCGCCGAAGTCAGCCGCAGGACCAAGGAAACCGACATCTCGGTCTCCGTCCATGTCGACGGCGCCGGAAAGTCCGACATCGCGACCGGAATCGGCTTCTTCGACCACATGCTGGACCAACTGTCGCGCCATTCGCTGATCGACATGACGGTGCGCGCCAAGGGCGACCTTCACATCGACGACCACCACACGGTTGAGGACACCGGCATTGCGCTCGGCCAGGCCTTGTCCAAGGCGCTCGGCGAGCGGCGCGGCATCATGCGCTACGCCTCGATCGACCTCGCCATGGACGAGACGCTGACCTCCGCGGCGGTCGACGTGTCCGGCCGCCCGTTCCTGGTCTGGAACGTCGCCTTCTCCTCGCCCAAGATCGGCAGCTTCGACACCGAGCTGGTGCGCGAGTTCTTCCAGGCGCTGGCGCAGCATTCCGGCATCACGCTGCATGTGAGCAGCCGCTACGGCGCCAACAACCATCACGTCGCCGAGACCTGCTTCAAGGCGGTGGCGCGGGCGCTGAGGACGGCGCTCGAACCCGATCCGCGCCAGCCCGACGCCGTGCCCTCCACCAAGGGCTCGCTGAAGGGATAGCGGCCATGGCAAGCTATGTGGTGATGGAACAGCGGGACCGCGCCGGCGTCGTGGACGTGGCCTTCGTGCGCGACGGCTTTTCCTGGCTCGCCTTCCTTTTGCCCCCGCTGTGGCTGCTCTGGCACCGGCTGTGGGGCGAGGCGCTGCTCGCCTTCCTCCTTTTGGCCGTTCTATCGGCGCTCGGGGAAGGGGGCCGGCCGCTTGCCGGCTCCCTGCTCACGGCGGCCGTATCGCTTTGCGTCGGGCTGGAAGGCCAGAACCTTCGCGTCCAGGCGCTGCGCCGGCGCGGCTGGGGCGAATGGGGCGTGGTCGAGGCGGCCGGACTGCCGGACGCCGAGACACGCTATGCCGCCGAGGCTGTGGACGAGGAGCCGGCTGCTCCCGATGCTCCGCGCATCGTTCCCGGTCCGGCGGCCGGCCGGCCGGCGCATGTGGGTTTGGTGCTCGGCCTCGGCTCGGGCAGGGCCTGACATGCGCGTCGCCATCATCGACTACGGCTCGGGCAACCTGCGCTCCGCCACCAAGGCGTTCGAGCGCGCCGCCCGCGAGGCCGGCCTGGATGCAGAGATCGACCTGACCGCCGACGCGGAGCGGGTGAGGGGCGCCGACCGCATCGTGCTGCCCGGCGTCGGCGCCTATGCCGACTGCGCCGCCGGCCTGCACGCCGTCGAGGGCATGTGGGAGGCGGTGGAGGAAGCCGCCATCGCACGCGGCCGGCCCTTCCTCGGCATCTGCGTGGGCATGCAGCTCATGTCCGAGCGCGGGCTGGAAAAGACCGTGACGCAAGGCTTCGGCTGGATCGCCGGCGACGTGAGGCAGATCACGCCCGCCGACCCTTCGCTGAAGGTGCCGCAGATCGGCTGGAACACCATCGAACTGAAGCGCGACCATCCGCTGTTTGCCGGCATCGCCACCGGGCCGCAGGGCCTGCACGCCTATTTCGTCCATTCCTACCATCTCGACGCGCGCCGGCCGGAAGAGGTGCTGGCCGTGACCGACTATGGCGGGCCGGTGACGGCGGCGGTGGCCAGGGACAATCTCGCCGGCACCCAGTTCCACCCCGAAAAGAGCCAGGCGCTCGGGCTGGCGCTCATCGCCAATTTCCTGAGGTGGAAGCCATGATCCTTTTCCCCGCCATCGACCTCAAGGACGGCAGGTGCGTGCGCCTGAAGCTCGGCGACATGGCCACCGCCACCGTCTATAATGAGGACCCCGCCGCGCAGGCGCGCGCCTTCGAGGAGCAGGGCTTTTCCTGGCTGCACGTGGTGGATCTCAACGGCGCGTTCGAGGGCCAGAGCGTCAACGGCGCCGCGGTCGAGGCCATCCTCAAGGCGACGGGCAACCCCGTGCAGCTCGGCGGCGGCATCCGCACGCTCGCCCATATCGAAGGCTGGCTCGACAAGGGGCTGGCGCGCGTCATCCTGGGAACCGTGGCGGTGCGCGACCCCGAACTGGTCAGGCAGGCCTGCAGGCTCTTCCCCGGCAGGATCGCCGTCGGCATCGACGCCCGGGGCGGCAAGGTGGCGGTGGAGGGCTGGGCCGAGGCCTCGGAGCTGGGCGTGACCGAGCTGGCGAAGCGGTTCGAGGGCGCCGGCGGGGCGGCCATCAGCCACACCGACAGCGACCGCGACGGCGTGCTTTCCGGCATCAACTGGGAATCCACCATCGACCTCGCCGAGGCGGTGTCCATTCCGGTCATCGCCTCCGGCGGGCTCGCCTCCATCGCCGACATCGTGCGCATGACCATGCCCGACGCGCAGAAGCTGGAAGGCGCCATCTCCGGCCGCGCGCTCTATGACGGGCGCATCGACCCGGCCGAGGCCCTGGCGATCCTCAACGGCGTTTCAAAACCGCCGCCCGGCATGCTAGATTGAATTCATGAACCTGCAGACGAAATATCCGACCACGGCGGACGAATTCCTGCGCTGGAACGAGGGGCGCGAGGGCAAGCGCGAATTCGTGCACGGGAGGGTGGTCGAGATGATGATCAACGTCACCAGGAACCATTGGCGCCTGGCGAGCCGGCTCACCCAGCAACTGGTGGCGGGGCTGGGGCTCAAGGACTACGACATCGGCTCTGCCGATTTCGGCGTCCGGACGCCGGACGGCGTCCGGTTTCCGGACGTGCTGGTCGAGCGGGCGGGGGCGGACGGCAAGGAACTGGCCACGTCCTCGCCACTGCTGATCGCCGAAATCCTGTCTCCGTCCACAATGGCCGACGATTTCGGGCCGAAGGCGGCAGACTACCTTTCGCTTGCCTCGCTCCGGCACTATCTGGTGCTGGCGCAGGACGAGGTTCGCGTGTGGCTGTGGACCCGCGGTGCGGACGACGCCTGGACCGGGCCGGAGATGATCGACGCCTCGCAATCTGCGCTCGGCCTCGATCGCCTCGGCATCAGCCTCGACCTCGCCGATCTCTATTCCGGCATTGCCCGGCACTGACGCCGCCAACCTGCCCTCACCTCGATAGAAGAAGCTGCAATTGACCCTGAAAGCCCGCGTCA
>OFJB01000985.1_pt1 | contig 12090 bp, 9 predicted proteins | sample 1775081 | NCBI WGS metagenome assembly OFJB01 (sample SAMN08195771, study PRJEB24354) | sludge metagenome | isolation source: initial sludge from phenol fed wastewater aerobic bioreactor | place: India: Nagpur | collected 2016-06-05 | reverse complement strand
GCGGGCCTGGTCAACTGCGCCGGCATCGCCCCGGCCGAGAAGACCGTGGGCAAGAACGGGCCGCACCGGCTCGACGTCTACACCCGCACCATCATGGTCAACCTGGTGGGCAGCTTCAACATGATCCGCCTGGCCGCCGACGCGATGAGCCGCAACGAGCCCGAGGCCACCGGCGAGCGCGGCGTGCTGATTTCGACCGCCAGCGTCGCCGCCTACGACGGCCAGATCGGCCAAGCGGCCTACGCGGCCAGCAAGGGCGGGGTGGTGGGCATGACGCTGCCGATCGCGCGCGATCTGGCGCGCAGCGGCATCCGCAACATGACCATCGCGCCCGGCATCTTCGGCACGCCCATGCTGTTCGGCATGCCCAAGGAGGTGCAGGACGCGCTGGCCGCCGGCGTGCCCTTCCCGAGCCGCCTGGGCACGCCCGAGGACTACGCCAAGCTGGTGCGCCACATCCTGGAAAACGACATGCTCAACGGCGAGGTGATTCGCCTGGACGGCGCCATCCGTCTGGCACCCAAGTGAGCCTGAAATCGGCTCGGCCTCGATGACTCCCGTCGCGCCAAGTCTTACAGGTGCCTGACAAATCATGGGGCAAACAGCTGATTTTGTTCAGGGTTTTCGAGCTTTTGCTGTGGTCTTGCACAGACCTACATTTGGCAATACATCATGACTTGACCTGAAGGGCGGGTGTTCGATCCGCCTTCAATGGGTTGCTGCAATGGTGCGGTTCCGGTGGGCTTGGCAGCCGCGTTCGGCATGACAGGCGTTCGGGGCGGCGGTGGGCGCTGCCTCGCCACCGGTTCAAGAAGTCACGAAAGGAGACTGTCGATATGTCGAAGCTTGAGTCTGAACAAGAGGGCGCTTTTGCCCTGTCGCGCCGCGGTGCGTTGAAGCGCGGCGCGCAGGCGGCTGGCGCCGGCGTGCTGGCCAGCGTGGGTGGGGTGCAGTGGGCGTTTGCCGCCGACAAGCCCGCCATGGGCACCTGGCCGGCCGGTTCGCAGGGCGACACGGTGTACATCGGTGCGGCGGTGCCGCTGACCGGCACCTACGCGGTGCAAGGCGCCGACGAGCTCAAGGGCTGGGAACTGGCCGTGGAGCACATGAACACGGACCATCCGTTGATGAAGAAAATCGCGCCCAAGATCAGCAAGGGCGTGCTCGGCAAGAAGGTTGCGCTGGTCTCGGCCGACTCGGCGGCCAAGCCCAACCAGGCGGTGCAGTCGATCCAGACCTTCATCAACCAGAACAAGATCATCCTGGCAACGGGTTCGACCTCGTCGGCCGTGGCCGTGGCGCTGAACAAGTTCTGCGATCGCGAAAAACTCATGTACATGCCCGGCATCTCGGGCTCCAACGACACCACCGGCAAGGACTGCGTGCGCTACGGCTTCCGCCAGGGGTATTTCGGCGAGATGGCGGCCAATTCCATCGGGCCGATCCTGGTCAAGACCTTCGGCAAGAACCGCAAGATGGCGTTCATGACGCCGGACTACACCTACGGTCACACGACGACGGCCTCGACCGAGAAATACCTGAAGGAAAAGGGCGGCTGGACGACGGTGACCAACCAGGTTTCGCCGCTCGGCACGCAGGATTTCAGCCAGTACCTGACCAACATCGCCAACTCGGGCGCCGAGTTCCTGATGAACGTCAACTGGGGCCGCGACGCCATCCTGTCGAGCCAACAGGCCAAGCAGTTCGGCCTGCTGCCCAAGATGACCCTGGTGCTGCCTTACCAGATCCCGTTCTTCGCCAAGGAAGCCGGGGTCGACATCAGCGAAGGCGTGTTTGCGGCCACCGAGTTCTGGTGGGAGCTGGAAAACAAGTATCCGATGGTCAAGGAGTTCGTCGATGCCTTCCGCAAGAAGTACGGATATGCCCCGGAATGGGGGGCTGAAAATGCCTACGTCAGTTTTGCCCACTGGGCGCGCATGGTGACAGAAGCGGGGAGCTTCTATCCGCCCGACGTCATCAAGCAGTGGGAGAAGGGCGAGAAGATGCCGTCGCTGTTTGGCGACGTCTATTACCGGCCCGAGGATCACCAGTGCGTGCGTCCGGTGTTCGTCGTTCGCGGCAAGGCCAAGAAGGACATGAAGAATCCCGAGGACTTCTGGACGGTGGTCGACACGCAGAAGGGCGAGGACGTGATTCAGTCGCCCACGGCCTTCGGCTGCAAGCTCGGCAGCTACACCTGATCTTCAGCCGGATCTCATCGTCCGCACCGGCGGCGGGCGATGAGTTTGGCTGTGTCCGACCGTCATGTCGGACGGCGGGTTTGTGTGTGATCGGCCGCTTTTGGGTCGATCGCCGCGCCACACTCGGCGCCTGCTTGACATTCATTTCACCAACCAGCATCAGGGCGGTCGCGCGTGCTTAATTGGGCCAACTTCATTTCACAACTGTTCAACGGGCTGGTGCTCGGCGCCCTGTTGGCGCTGATTTCCTCTGGCCTGACGATCATCTACGGCACGCTGGGCGTGCTCAACCTCGCGCATGGCGCGATGTTCATGCTGGGTGGCTACGCCGGTTGGATGGCGTTCACCTACACGAACTCCTTCATCGTTGCCGTGATCTGCGGTGCGCTGTTCGTGATGGTGGTCGGGATCGTGATCGAACGCGTCATCATCCGCCACTTTTACTCTCGCCCGCCGGAAGACCAGTTGCTGGTGACGTTCGGCCTGAGCATCGTCATGGTTGAGCTGGTGCGTTTTGCCTTCGGCAGCCTGTCGAAGGCGGTGCCGCCTCCGGGGCCGTTGATGGGCATCACGAACCTGGGCTTCATGGTCTACCCGACTTACCGCATCGGCCTGCTGGCCATCGTGAGCGTGGCCTTGCTGGTGCTCTACTTCGTGCTCTACCGTACGCGCATCGGCATGATCGTACGCGCCGGCATCGAGGACGCGGTGATGGTCGATTCGCTGGGCATCAACGTCTATCGCGTGTTCATGCTGGTGTTCGGCATCGGTGCCATGGCCGCGGGCTTTGCCGGCATCGTGAATGCACCGGTGGTGTCGCTGGCACCTGACGTGGGCGAAGCGATCCTGGTGCAGACCTTTGTCGTGGTGGTGATCGGCGGCGTCGGCTCGTTCCCCGGTGCGGTGCTGGGTGGCTTGATCGCCGGTGAGTTGATCAGCCTGACCTCGATGATCAACCCCGCATATTCCTACGTCGTGCTGTTCGTGGTGATGACGCTGGTGCTGATGTTCCGTCCCCGCGGGTTGCTGGGCGCGGTGGGTCGCGAATAAGAACAGGGTGGATTTTTGATGCGCAGACCATTTCCATATCTTGCAGAGGCGCTGACGCTTCTGGCCCTGATCGCGGCGCCGTTCATCCTGCCGCACCTGGGTTTCACGCCGACCACCATCAACCGGATCCTGATCTGGGGCATGGTCGGCATCGGCTTCGATCTGCTGTTCGGCTACACCGGGTTGCTCTCGTTTGGCCAGTCGGCCTTCTTCGGCTCGGGCGGCATGTTCGCTGCCTACCTGCTGACGCAGACATCGATGCAGAACACGCTGCTCGCGCTGCTGATCGGCACCGTCGCCGCCGGCGTGCTGGGCTACCTGGTGGGCCTGGTGGCGCTGCGGCGCACCGGCATTTACTTTGCCATGATCACCGTGGCCATCGCGGAGGTGTTCTTCTACCTCGAGTTCAACCCGCTGTCCGAGTTCACCGGTGGCGAGAACGGACTGGCTGGCGTGCCCTCGCCCAGCGTCAGCCTGGGTTTCACGACGCTGGAGTTCAACAACAACCTGTCGATGTACGCGTTCTTCGCCTTCTGGTATTTCGTTGCGCTGGCGCTGGCCTTGCGCATCGTGCGTTCGCCCTTTGGGTTGGTGCTGCGTGCGATCCGCGAGAATCCGCTGCGGGCGCAGGCGCTGGGGCACGACATCCGGCGGTACAAGCTGGCGGTGTTCGTCGTCGCTGCCATGTATGCCGGTTTTGCCGGCGGGCTGCTGGGCATGATGCAGGGCTTCATGCCGCCCGACGCCTTCATGTTTGCCACGTCGGGCGAGATCGTGATGCAGACGGCCATTGGCGGTGCCGGCACGCTGTTCGGCCCGCTGCTGGGTGCCGCTGTGTGGCTCTATCTGAGCGATTTCTTCCAGGTCACCCTGAAATTGGGCGCCACCTGGAAGCTGATCCTGGGCGTGGTGTTCGTGCTGTTGGTGGTGTTCCTGCGCCGCGGCTTGGCGGGAGGCATCATCGACCTGTGGAACCTGATCCGGCCCAAACCAGCCAAAGTGGCAGCCGCATCCCCGGCTCCCCAAGAGGCGAGCGGTGCTGAAACGGCCGAGATGCAGGTGGCACGCAAGAGCACGCGGACGCACGAAGGCCCGATCCTGCAGGTGACCGGGCTGACCAAGCGCTACGGCGGCCTGCTGGCCAACAGCGACATCGACTTCAGCGTCGATCATGGCGAGATTCGCGGCATCATCGGCCCGAACGGTGCCGGCAAGAGCACCTTCTTCAAGATGCTGACCTGCGAGGTGCAGCCCACCAGCGGCAAGATCGTGTTCGATGGCCGCGACATCACCGGCACGGGCGTGATCGAAGCCTGCCAGCAGGGCTTGACCAAGAGCTACCAGATCAACCAGTTGTTCGAGAAGCTCACGGTACGCCAGAACCTCGAAATCGCTGCGCTTGGCGAACTGCGTGGCAAATTCAAGCTCGACCTGTTCAAGAACCTGCACAGGGTGCGCAAGCTGGATGCTCACGTCGCCGGCACGGCGGCGCTGGTGCACCTGACCGGACGCCTGGACACGCATGTCTCCGAACTGGCCTATGGTGAAAAACGTCGGCTGGAAATCGGTCTTGCACTGGCCACGACTCCCAGCCTGCTATTGCTCGACGAACCGCTGGCCGGCATGAGCGCGGAGGAGCGCGTCGAGACGGTGGCCTTGCTCAAATCCATTGCACAAGGTCGCACGCTGGTCATCATCGACCACGACATGGATTCGCTGTTCGAGTTGGTCAGCAAGGTGACGGTGCTGCAGGAAGGACGCCTGTTGGTCGAAGGCACGCCGGATGAAATCAAGAGCAACGCCCAGGTTCAAGAGGCTTATCTCGGCGGCGTGATGGAGGAAGTGGCATGAGCCTGCTTGAAGTCAATGGCCTGAACAGCTACTACGGTGACAGCCACATCCTGTTCGATGTCGCCATGCGCGTCGAGAAGAACGAAGTGGTGGCCCTGCTGGGGCGCAACGGCGCCGGCAAGTCCACCACCTTCAAGAGCCTGATGGGCGTGGTCACGCCGCGCAAGGGCAGTGTCAAGCTTGATGGACAGGAGCTGGCCGGCAAGAAGGCGCACGAGATCGCCCGCGTGGGCATGCAGTTGGTGCATGAGGAGCGGCGCATCTTCGGCAGCCTGAACGTCGAGGAGAATATCGTTCTGGCCGGCCTGACCGCACCCGCCAAGTGGCCGCTGGAGCGTATCTACGAGATTTTTCCGCGCCTGAAGGAGCGCCGCACCAGCCGCGGCACCGACCTGTCGGGGGGCGAGCAGCAGATGCTGGCGATCGCCCGCGCTCTGGTGCGCGACCCCAAGATCATCCTGCTGGATGAGCCTTTCGAAGGCCTGGCGCCGGTGATCGTGCAGAACCTGGTACGCGTGTGTCGCGAACTGGCCAAGTCGGGACAGACCATTGTCCTGATCGAGCAGAACATCGCTGCCACGCTGGCACTGGCTACGCGCGTGTATATCCTCAACAACGGCCACATCGTGCACGAGGGGCCGGCAGCCGAGCTCAAGAAGCAACCCGAGCTGCTGCAGCGCTACCTGTCGGTTTGATGGCTGGAGCGGGCACGGTGCGGCAGCGCCATGCCCGTGACGTTACAACACTTCGCTTGCGAAATCCGCCAAGCGCGAGCGCTCGCCGCGTGCCAGCGTCACGTGGCCGCCGTGCGTCCAGCCCTTGAAGCGGTCGACGGCAAAGGTCATGCCCGAGGAGCCTTCGGTCAGGTAGGGCGTGTCGATCTGCGCCAGATTGCCCATGCAGATGATCTTGGTGCCGGGGCCGGCGCGCGTGATGAGCGTCTTCATCTGCTTGGGCGTGAGGTTTTGCGCCTCGTCGATGATGATCCACTTGTTCATGAAGGTGCGCCCGCGCATGAAGTTCATGCTCTTGATCTTGATGCGGCTGCGGATCAGCTCGTTGGTGGCCGCGCGCCCCCATTCGCCGGCGTTGCCGCCGTCGCCCTTGGCCAGGAACTCCAGGTTGTCGTCCAGCGCGCCCATCCAGGGGCCCATCTTTTCTTCCTCGGTGCCGGGCAGAAAGCCGATGTCCTCGCCCACGCTCACGGTGGCGCGGGTCATGATGATCTCGGTGTAGCGCCGGTCGTCCAGCACCTGCGTCAGGCCCGAGGCCAGCGCCAGCAGCGTCTTGCCGGTGCCGGCCGTGCCGGCCAGGGTGACGAAGTCGATCTCGGGGTCCATCAGCAGGTTGAAGGCGAAGTTCTGCTCGCGGTTGCGCGCCGTCACGCCCCAGACGCCGTTTTTCAGGTGGGTGTAGTCCTTGAGCGTGCGCAGCACCGCGGTCTTGCCCTGGATCTCGGTCACGCGGGCGTACAGGCTGGGCTCGCCGGGCGCCTCGAAAAAGGCGAACTGGTTGATCTGCAGGCTGGCCACGATGGGCCCGCCGATGCGGTAGTAGGTGGCGCTGCCGCTTTGCCAGCTCTCGATGGTCTTGCTCTGGCGCGTCCAGAAGTCGGGCGGCAGCTGCAGGGTGCCCGAGTACAGCAGGTCGCCGTCGTCCAGCGTCTTGTCGTTCTGGTAGTCCTCGGCGATCAGGCCCAGGGCGCGCGCCTTGACGCGCATGTTGATGTCCTTGGACACCAGCACCACGTCCACGCCGGCCTGCTGCTGCTTGAGCGCGGCCACCACGCCCAGGATCTGGTTGTCGGCCTTGCCCTGGGGCAGGGCGGCCAGCAGCTTGGATTCGAGCGGAGTGGTTTGCAGGTGCAGCTTGCCCATGGCCTCGGCGTGGCCGGTGGCGCTCAGCCGCAGGCCCTGTGCGATGTCGGCGCCCTTGACGCCCGCCAGCGCGTCCAGCAGGCGGCTGGTCTGGCGGCCGTTGCGCGCCACCTCGGTCATGCCCTTCTTGTGGGCGTCGAGCTCTTCCAGCACGATCATCGGCAGGAAGATGTCGTGCTCTTCAAAGCGGAACAGGCTGGTTGGGTCGTGCAGCAGCACATTCGTGTCCAGCACGAAGAGCTTGGTCGGGCCTTGTGACGCGGATTTGCGGGCTCGGGTGGTGGTTGCGGTGGCTGGTGCGGTGCTGGCGGTAACGGCCGCCGCAGCGCTGGTGCTCCGTGCCTTGCGAGTCCCGGTGCTGCGAGCCGCGGGGGCGGTGACGGGTTCGGTGGTGCGGCCGCGGGTCTCGACCTGGACCAGCGGAGCGGCTTCAGGCGCTGCCAGCGCAGAGGTCACGCTGTCTGCCTTGCGGCCTGCGCGGGCTGGGGTTGCCACAGTGCGCTGGGGCGCGGCCACCGGTTCGTTGGCGGAGGTGGTCGCTACGCGAGGGCGGGCCGTGACTTCAAAGGCTTCTGGCGCGAGGAGTGCAGCGCGCCGGCTGGGGGCGGGGGGCAGGGGCATGGTGGCAGGGCCTCGGTCGGTAAAGGGGTAACGGATGGGTCAGAAAGCAAAAAGCCGCCTGGAGGCCAAGGCGGCTTTTTGGGTGGGTGCTAGCGGTGCAGTAACCAGGGGCATTGATCCATTATGCCCACTCCATGTGTCTTGCCGAGGCAAAACGGCCGGTGTGTCGCGTGGATGCTCCAATGACCGCCGATGGACTGAAATGGCGCAATCGAATCCTGTGCAATCCGTGCTGGGCTCAGGCGGCCTTCTTCAGGGCCTTGAGGGATTTGACGGTCTTGAGGACTTCGTCCACATGGCCGGGCACCTTGAGGCCGCGCCATTCCTGCACCAGCAGGCCATCAGGGCCGATGAGGAAGGTGCTGCGCTCAATGCCCTTGACCTTCTTGCCGTACATGATCTTGTTCTTGACCACGCCGAACATGTGGCACATCTTCTCTTCGGTGTCGGCGATCAGCTCGAAGGGCAGTTCCAGCTTTTCCTTGAAGTCGTCGTGCGACTTCATGTTGTCGCGCGAGACGCCGAACACTGCGGCGCCCGCCTTCACGAAATCCTTGTACTTGTCGCGAAACTGCATGGCCTCCGTGGTGCAGCCCGGCGTGTTGTCCTTGGGATAGAAGTAGAGAACCAGAATTTGGCCAAGGTGGGAGGTGTTGGAGACCTTGATACCACCGGTTGCGTTGGCTTCAAATTCGGGGAGGGGTTTGTTGACAACGATCGCCATATCACTTCAATCTCTCAGGATGTAGTCGTTGGTAAGCCGGGGGAGTGGGTGTGTTATTGCTCTTGGTGGTGCCCCCGACCGCAACCCGTAATTTTACCCTGAAATCGGTTCCTGGCCAAATGTAAGACAGTGTGTCCGGCGCGGGTCTGCGGGTACTTCGGTATGCCTGTGCATAGGTTGTCAGCCCGCCCGCTGCAGGCCCTCTGGCCGGTAGCCCGCCTTGCGCTCAGACTTCGAGGATCAGTGCGGCGACCACATTGCGTCCTTCGCTCGCCAGGATGTTGTAGGTACGGCAGGCTGCCTGGGTGTCCATGGTCTCCAGCCCAAGTCGCCGCGCGATCAGGGGGGCGAGCCAGGCGGGAGGTGGAAAGCGGTTGCGCAGGCCGCTGCCAAAAATGACCAGCTCTGTCTCTAGTCCGGCCAACTGGGCGAAATGCTCCGGGGTCAGGTCCTCAAAGCGGGCGCAGGGCCAGGGCTGGCGCAGGCCCCCAGAGCCGATGATGACGCTGTGGGTGATCTTGTCGGCGTCGATGCCGATCCAGCCGGGGCCGTAGCCGCTGATGGTCTGTGCGTTGGAGCGGTCGGGCTGGAATTTCATGTAGGGAATGGGTGGGCCTGGGGCTGCGGGGGCATGGCAGCGGCGCCTGCCGCCGGGGGATGGCAACGGTTCTGTGGTCAAATTATAGGTTTCGCCTGAGGGCGCCGGCCCCGGCGGCCTCCTGACCCCACCGCACTACTGTCAGCGCATGAAAACCGTCCAAAAATCCGCCAAGCTTGCCAATGTTTGCTACGACATCCGGGGCCCGATCATGGACGCGGCCAAGCAGATGGAGGAAGACGGGCACAAGATCATCAAGCTCAACATCGGCAATCTGGCCGTGTTCGGTTTTGATGCCCCCGAAGAAATCCAGCAGGACATGATCCGCAACCTGCCCAACTCGGCGGGCTATTCGGACAGCAAGGGCATCTTCGCCGCCCGCAAGGCCGTGATGCATGAGACCCAGAAGCAGGGTATCAAGGGCGTGGCGCTGGACGACATCTACCTGGGCAATGGCGCCAGCGAACTGATCGTGATGGCCACCAATGCGTTGCTGGATACGGGCGACGAATTGCTGCTTCCGTCGCCGGATTACCCGCTGTGGACGGCTGCGGCGAGCCTGTCAGGCGGCACCCCGGTGCACTACCTGTGCGACGAAGCCAATGGATGGATGCCCGATCTGGACGACATCCGCTCCAAGATCACGCCGCGCACCAAAGGCATCGTGGTCATCAACCCCAACAACCCCACGGGGGCCCTGTACTCGGTCGAGCTGCTCAAGGGCATCGTGGCCATCGCCCGCGAACATGGCTTGGTGATCTTTGCGGACGAGGTGTATGACAAGGTGCTGTACGACGGCGCCAAGCACACGGCCATTGGCTCGCTGAGCGAGGATGTGCTCACACTCACCTTCAATTCGCTGTCCAAGAGCTACCGGTCCTGCGGTTACCGCGCTGGCTGGCTGGTGGTGTCGGGCGACAAGAAGCCTGCCAAGGACTACATCGAGGGCTTGAACATGCTCTCGAACATGCGCTTGTGCGCCAACGTGCCCGGCCAGTGGGCCGTGCAGACGGCGCTGGGCGGCTACCAGAGCATCAACGAACTGGTGTGCGAGGGCGGCCGCCTGCGCAAGCAGCGTGACTTGGCGTATGAGCTGATCACAGCCATTCCCGGTGTGACCTGTGTGAAGCCGCAGGCCGCGCTCTACATGTTCCCGCGCCTGGATCCGGCCGTGTATCCCATCGAGGACGACCAACAGTTTTTCCTGGAGCTGCTGCAGGAAACCAAGGTCATGCTGGTGCAGGGCACGGGGTTCAACTGGCCCGCGCCCGACCATTTCCGCATCGTGTTCCTGCCCCATGAAGATGACTTGCGCGATGCCATTGGCCGCGTGGCGCGCTTCCTGGAGCAATACCGAAAGCGCAAGCAGACCACTGCGGCAGCGGTCGCGGCCTGATCCGTCGCGTTGCCCAGACAACAAGGCGATACGCTCCATGCGCAGCCCATCCGCTCTTGACCTGGCCCGGCATGTTGCCGCCTGCGTGCTGGTGGCGGCGGGTTTGCTCGGTACCGTGCACGCTGCCGACAAGGGCAAGGAGCCCGTGAGCTTCCAGCACAAGGACTGGGCCTTGCAATGCGACAACACCCGAACCTGCAGGGCCGTGGGGTACCAGTCGGAGAGTGGAGAGTCAGAGCCGGTCTCCATGCGCCTGACCCGCGAGGCAGGGCCTGACACACCGGTGCTTGTGGACCTGCAGGTGTCCACCGAGAAGGCTTCTCCAGCGTCGCTGCACCTCAAGGTGGGCGCACTCTCGTTGCCGGGGCTCAAGGGCGACACCCCCAGCGTGCCTGCGGCCCAGGTGCCCCGCCTGCTGCAGGAGTTGCTCAAGAATGAAGAGGCCACGGTGGCCGCTGGCAAGGACCGTTGGGTACTGTCGCTGGCGGGTGTCACCGCAGTTCTGCTCAAAATGGACGAGGCCCAGGGTCGGGTGGGCACACCGGGCGCCCTGGTACGCAAAGGCACGAGGCCAGAGGCTTCCGTGCTGCCCCCTTTGCCTGCTCCGGTGATCAAGGCGGTGACCCCGCTGCCTGCGCGCAAGGGCGATGCCGCGCTGGCCAAGCCGCTGGTGGCTGCGCTGGACCGCGTCAGCACCGAGGGCCAGTGCAATGGCGACGATGCGTTCAACCCCGCCAACGTGCAGGTCTACCGGCTTACGGATCGCAAGGTGCTGCTGTCTGTGCCTTGCGGCATGGGGGCCTACAACTTCAGCAGCCTGCTGTGGGTCGCCAACGACCGCCCGCCCTACAAGCCAGAGCCTTTGCAGGACGTGGACGGCGATTTCGATCCCGCCTCGGGCATGGTGCATTCGGCGATGAAGGGCCGTGGCATTGGCGACTGCTGGTGGGTGCGTGAGTGGCATTTCGACGGCCAGGGTTTTGTGCTGAGCAGCGAGTCTGGCGATGGCATGTGCCGTGGTTTTGCGGGCGGCGCCTGGCAGTTGCCGACCTATGTCACGCGTTGATGGATCTGCTGCTCGACACGGCGCCCCATACATCCTTCCCTAATCATTGTTTTTCTTTCTCTTCCCATTGCTATGAAACCCATCCAAGTAGGCCTTCTGGGCATCGGCACCGTCGGCAGCGGCGTGTTCAACGTACTCTCACGCAACCAGGACGAAATCAGCCGCCGTGCTGGCCGTGGCATCGAGATCACCATGGTGGCTGACCTGGACGTAGCGCGCGCCAAGGCCGTGGTGGGTGACGGCATCCAGGTCGTCAACGACGCCCGCGCCATCATCGCCAACCCCGACATCGACATCGTGATCGAATTGATCGGCGGCTATGGCATTGCCCGCGCCCTGGTGCTCGAAGCCATCGCGGCCGGCAAGCATGTGGTTACCGCCAACAAGGCACTGCTGGCCGTGCATGGCACCGAGATTTTTGCGGCCGCATCGGCCAAGGGCGTGATGGTCGCCTTCGAGGCCGCTGTGGCCGGTGGCATCCCCATCATCAAGGCGCTGCGCGAAGGCCTCACGGCCAACCGCATCCAGTGGATCGCCGGCATCATCAACGGCACTACCAACTTCATCCTGTCCGAGATGCGCAGCAAGGGCCTGGACTTTGATGTGGTGCTCAAGGAAGCCCAGCGCCTGGGCTACGCCGAGGCCGACCCCACCTTCGACATCGAAGGCGTGGACGCCGCGCACAAGGCCACCATCATGTCGGCCA
>OFJB01000984.1_pt1 | contig 12102 bp, 9 predicted proteins | sample 1775081 | NCBI WGS metagenome assembly OFJB01 (sample SAMN08195771, study PRJEB24354) | sludge metagenome | isolation source: initial sludge from phenol fed wastewater aerobic bioreactor | place: India: Nagpur | collected 2016-06-05 | reverse complement strand
GCCGTGTCCGGCCGTTTCTGCCGCCGGCTTGCCGAAGTGCAATCCCCCGGCCAACACCGGCGCTCGGCTGACCGTGCCGATCATCGTCGTCTTTCTGATGCTGCAACGCTCTTTCGTGCAGGGCATCGCCCTGACCGGGATGAAAGGATAGGTGCGCGTGGCGCAGGTAGCGGTTCGGCCCTATCGGCCTGAAGATGAGCCGCAGGTGGTGCGGATCTGGAACGCGGCGATGTTCGCCGATCCGATCAATGTCACGACCTGGCGAGCGAAGGTGTTGCTCGATCCCAATTTCGACCCCGAGGGATGCCACATCGCGGAAATCGGGGGCAAGCCGGTTGGCTTTCTCCTCTCACTGGTGCGGCGTGTTCCCTTTTTCGGCGACGGCTACGACCCGGGTCAAGCCTGGATGACCGCCTTCGGCAATGCCCGGCTGGACGGTCGCGGCACCCTGCTGCTCAAGGACCTGCCGGCGGCCGGCAGCAGCCGCGCGAGCAGTGTGTACTCCTGCCGCCACGTCGCGATCAGCCCGGTGATGCTGCCACCGGCGGCCTTCACCCGGGACGCCGCTGCCGCCCGGTCGATCGTGATCGCGAGGAACGACTGGTGCCGGTCCGCGCCGCCCCGCAGGTGCCCGGTCAGGTCCCGGTACGTCTCGGCGAGGGTGAGTTGCTCGGGGTCGGCGGTCAGGTGCGTGTCGGTGTAGGCGGCCAGGGCGCTGCCGTCGTCGGGAATCGACCGCTCGAGCAGTTGCACCTGCCGGACGGCGCCGGTGCGGGTGGCGGCGGCGAGGACGCGTCCCCACCCGTTGACGCGGGCGTTGCGGTCGACGGGGTCGCGCAGCAGGAACTCCGGCGACGTCACCTCCACGATCCCGGTCAGAGTCCCGGCGTGCGGGTGGTACAGGTAGCCGACGCCGTCGAGCTCGTGCACCTGGATGCTGGTCGCGCGGCCGGGCAGCAGCCCGATGGATCGGTCCGGGAGCGGTTCGCGGATGGTGCCGGCCTTGATCGGGCGGGACATGGTCGTGTGGCCGCGGCGGGCGCGGGCCGCGTGCGACGCCCGGCCGGCGAGCCAGAGGTAGGCGGGGCGGTCCTGGACCGTGGCGACCGCGAGCAGGACGAGGACGCCGCTGATGCCCAGGACGGCGCCGCGGGACAGGGATGGGAACGCGCCGGTGAACGTCACCAGCACCAGCAGCAGCCCTGCCGCGGACAGCAGCGTGATCTGGCCGCCGCGCAGTCCCATGACGATCCCGGCTCGCGGTCGGCGGGGAAAGGCGGTGGTGATGTCTGGGTCGGTGACCGTCGTGGGCGGCATGGTCGCTCCTGCTCTCGTGGGGGGTGCGGCGGGTCGGGAGGTGGTCAGTGAGTCGGGCGGGTGGTTAGGTCTCGCGGCGCGGATCGACGCGCGGTGCGGCCTGCGGCTGTGACCCGGCATCGCTACCCCCGCGGGAGGTGGTCAGTGAGTCGGCCGCTCCGGTGACCTTCGTCTTCGCATCCGTTGCGGACTTCTTCGCGACCTCGGTGCCAATCACGACAGCGGCCCCGACTCCGGCCGTCGCCGCACCGGCCGCAACAGCCGTGGCCGCGGTTCCCGCGGAACCCGCCGCTCTTGCCGCGCCAGACGCAGCCGCACTACCCGCATTCGCCGAGCCGGTCGTGGGCGCGGTCCCCGATGAGGGCGTCGCCCCGATGCTCCCGGTCACCGGCGACGAGGAGGTGACGGTGCCCGTGGGCGGGGTGACGGGTGCGCCCTGGGCGCGGTCGGCCGCGGACGGCTCATGCGGCGCCGGAGCAGGCGACCCTGCCGCGGAACTGGCTGCCACTCCGGTGGCCTGCTGCCCGGAGGACGTGAACGCGGCCTTGGACGTGCCGATGACGGAGCGGACGCCGTTGACGCCGGCGCGACCCATCTGCGTGCCGTAGTAGGCGGACCCGAGTGCGCGGGTGGGGCTGCTGGACGGTACGGCGGGACGGACCGCGACCGATCCCATGAAGGAGAACAGGCCGTACGCGAGCAGCGGGGACAGCAGCGCCCCCAGGCCAAGAATCAGTCCGGCTCCGGCGTTCGCGAACGACTGCGCGAGCCCGGCGTGCGCGGAGTTCGCGAACAGAGACACCGACAGGGCCAGCAGGATCGCGATCGGCACCTTCGCGAACAGGACCGCGAACATGCCGGTGGCCCACTTGGTGAACCAGACCCGGGTCGGGGCCATCACCAGGCCCGCGAACGCGAACGGCGACAGCACGTACAGCACGACGGCGGCGGCCATGCAGAACAGCAGGACGAAGAACACCGTCGTCAGCCCGAACAACAGCATCGCGGCGATGATCGGCGCCATCAGCCCCAGCCCCTCATACAGGGCGTTGTTCCCGACCCCGGCAAGCAGCCGGATCGACGCAGCCAGGTCCGGGGTCGCCGACGCCACGATCGCCTCGGCGAGGGAGGTGAACAGCGCGGTCGCGGCCGGGAGCACGACGGTCATCGCCTGCGGGCCGATCAGCGCCAGCGCGATGCCCGGCAGGGCGGCCAGCAGGTACCTGTTGGACTGGGAGAGCATCGAGCGGACGGCGGCGATGACGAGCAGGATCGTCGCCAGTGACGCCGACAGTCCCGTGGTGATGCGCCAGATGTTCGCGACCGCGGCCTGCTGCAGGTCGACGGTGGTGACCGCGAACAGCGAGGAGTACATGCCGGTCGCGACCTGCGCGAGCGCGTCGGCTAGGAGCGCCATCAGGGTGCGCAGCACCATGCCCAGGGGATCCATGGCTCTTTCAAGCAGAAGACGGCATACGCGATCGTCACCAGTGACTGGAGTTCAGACGTGTGCTCTTCCGATCTAGCGCGTTCGCGGCCCAGCCCTGGACGTTGGTCACGATGCTCGGGGCCCCGACGCACACGATCGCCGCGAACACGGCGGCGAACATGCCGCCCATCCACCGGGACGCGTTCTGCGGGCTCAATCCCTTGGCGCCCATATAGCCGAACGCGCACACGATCAGCACGATCGTCGCCAGCGCCGTCCCGTACACCTGCACGGACTTCGCGAGCTCGGACAGGAAGTTCTGGTAGGGCATCGTGATAGCCGCTACCGCTGTCGAGATGGGCATGACTTCGGCTCCGATCAGCAGAGACGGAGGAGCGTTTCCCCTCCTACCTGCGACAACGCCGTTCGCCGACCCGGTTCCTCGCAAGTTGTCGCGCTCACGCGCGAATCACGCGGCCGAACCCTGTCAGGTACGCCTCATCCCAACTGCCGCCGAGCGGACGAGTGCGGATTCCCGCCTCCGGGTTCGCGGCCTCCGCGATCGTGATCTGCGATCCCTGGACCGCGGTGACGATGGCGACGTGATGCTCCGACCCGCCGAACCAGAACACCAGGTCGCCGGGCTGCACCATGCTGCGCGGGATGTCCTGTGTCTGGGCGCGCTGGGTGTAGGAGTAGTCCACCAGGCTGACGCCCGCCTGTCTCCACGCGTAAGACGTCAGGCCGGAGCAGTCGAAGTCAACAGGGCCATTACCCTCCGCGACATACCGTCCGCCGCGCCCCACAGCGGTCAACGCCGCAGCCACGGCGTACTGGGCGGCGGCGTCGGGTGACACTTTGGTCCCGCGCTGCAGACCGGATGGCGGCTCGCCCCGGGGCAGCCCGAAACACTGCTGAGACTCGACCGCCGGTGAGGGTTCGCCCGCACTGAGTACCTCGGAAGTGTCGGGAGTGGCGGCCGCAGTCCCGCCTGGGCTCTCGCATGGGCCAGGTGCGGCGGCAACAAGGGCGGCGCCAATGGTCCCAAGCAGCGCGAATCCGGTTGGGGCGCACACCGCCATAAACAAGACAGCAACGGCCGCGTTGCGCGTGATCCTGCCCATACCCGGACGACGGTGCTGGTGGGCCGCGTACCTCGCAAAGAAGCAGCGCCGTAGTCGTGCCGGGATGGTTGGCAGGAGTCCTTCCATCCCGAGCCGATGCGTGGCTTCACTTGTGGTCAGTCCTCGTCGTGTAGGCGAATCCGGATCCAATGACGGGCAACTTGCCAGCGTGAGACTTAGTGCCGGACCCGCCAACTTCGGCATCGGTGAGGTGCTCGATGGAACCCCGTACTCGCTGCCAGTCGAGGCCAGCGCAGCCCTGGTGTCGATGGTCCGCCGGCTTCGAACGGCACGCGCGGAACTGGACGATGCCATCAAGGCCGCGCAGAAGATGGGTGTGATCGAAGCGCTCGACCGCTCACATGCGGTGCTCACGGTCTATGAGTCGAACTCGCTCGAGTTCGAAGGCCCTGATCTAGCCGGGACGTACGCAGCCATGCATTCAACCGAGAACGAAGAAATCCTCCGCACTCTGAATGCGGGGCTGCTGCCGACGGTCCTCAAAAGGGATCCGGAGGCCTTTGCCGCCATTGGGCTGGAGATGGCGCGCCTTGTTGCGAATCGTTACGTGCGTGAAGGCCGTCGTGGCCTGTCCCAAGCCGATTTGCGAGCTCTCCACGCGATCGTCGTTAGCGGTGCCTGGTACGCAGGGCAGTACCGCTCGTTTGACGCGGCTATCGCGGCGAGTGAACACCAGCCGTTTCCGACTTTCGCCATTCCCCAGGCCATGGCCGACTACGCCAGTTGGTCGCGGAAGGTATTCCCCGGTGACTCTGCGATCCTCCGGGCCGCAGTTGGTCACGCGTGGTTCACGCACATCCATCCCTTTCAAGACGGCAATGGACGCGTGGCCCGACTGGCAACCAACGTGATGCTGGGCCATGATGGTCTGCCGCCGGCCATTGTCAAGGCGAAGTCTCAGCGAGGGCAGTACCTGCAGGCCCTCTCCCACTCCGATGAGGGCGGCGACATCCTTCCGCTGGTGGGGCTTCTTCTTTCCACGGTGGAGCGCTACATCGGTGAACTGAAGCGGCCGCGCGTCTTTCAGAGGATGTTCGATGACCTTGTCAGGCTTCGTGGCGACAGCTCCTTCGACTGGTACTCCGCGTGCATGGATCAGTTCTTCCAGGATCTCAGCGTCGACCTTGGGCTCTTTGGACTTCGCCTCGTGCGGATCGACGATGTGACACACGAGGAGTTTGAGTTCCTGCGCCGTCATACAGGTCCCACCCAATCGCACAACGTGCTGGCTGCTGTCATTGCGGATGATTCGGGGCAAGAGCTTGCCCTGTATCAAACGAGGGCGGCGGTGACGTTGAGCGGCCTCAAGTCAGATCCCGTTGGAGATGATGCAGTTCCGAGCATCGCCTTCGCTCTTCGAGTTGCTGCGTACCAGCTCTACCCCTGGAGGCGGGCGAGGCTAGACGAGGTTTTCGGACTGAAGCGAGTCTGGGTCGAGCCGGATCGACCAGTCAGGCTTTGCGTTGAAGACGGTCTGAGAGTTCAGAGGTTTCGTATGTCCGACGGTGTGCCCACTCTGGCTGACCGCATCCGAAAGTCGTTCGCCGCCGGATTTCGGGCCCCGCAGGGAATCCATCGCTCAACCCAGTGGATGTCACGGGTAAACGGCGGCCCCGGATAGTGCCACGAATCCGATGCCGACTGACGCACCCTGGGCCGCGTAGTTGAGTTGACCGTAGAGATCTGGACACTGTGCGAATCGACGGTTTCGTGGAACCAGGTATGAGGGCAACACATGCGTAGGTGCGGGCGCATGCCGGGGAGGAGGCTCCCTAAAGGTTCGCGAGCTTGCCGACGGAGTTGCGTAGGGCGTCTTCCCCGGCGCGGACGTAGTGGTTGAGCACTGTCGTGAGCCTGTCTCCGAGGTACTGGGCGACGACTTCCCATGGCTCGCCCAGTTCCTCGTGGAACCACTTCGTGGCGGCGTGGTGGCGCAGATTGCGGTAGACGATGGTCTTGGGCCAGGCATTGTTTGGGTCGTTCTCTTCGACCCACTCCCGGATGCGGTGCCAGCGTTCGTTGTGTAGTTCGGGTTTCACTGGCAGTCCGGTCGTGGTGTCGACGAAGATCCAGAGTTCTACCTCGGGCGCGACGGGATAGTTCCACCAGGCAATGCTCTTGTCCCGTTCCCTGGCTGCCAGCGATGCACGTCGTTGGCGCTCGACTTCCTGCACGTTCACGACCTGTTGCAGCGAAGCGCGGCCCGGCAGGCCGAGCAACTCCTTGACGCGGGGGAGTAGTTCGTCGTTGAGAAGCGACTTCGGCAGCGGAACTTCGTGGAGCGTGTGGTTCTTCACTGGACCACGGAATCCAGCCTGCCGGCGCGGCGTGATCCACGCTCCATTGACATGGAGGTACCCGCGGTCAAAGAACACGTCGATCGCACGGAGTGCGTTCTGCTCACCGAGGCGCAGGCCTCCGAAGCCAGCGACACGGATCTTCGTGCCGAGCAACGGGAGGCGCGTCATCATCGTGTCGGTGCCGCCAACACCGCATAGTCGGTCGGCGGCATCAGCCATCGCTCGCACCTGCCGCGTTTCAGGGCGCAGTCGCGGATCGACGTAGTGCGTGGTCGCTCCGTGGAGCACGTGGGCTTTGGCGATCTCCAGCCCGTCGAGCGGGTCGAGACTGCGGTCGAGCCAGCCTATGCGCCACGCGAGCTTGCGCATTGCGGCGAGTTGTCCGCGTAGGTCCTCGCGACCGCGGTTGGAGAAGATCGTCTGCTCACCCTTCTCCATCACCTTGCGACTGTGCTCGACCCGCCACTTCGTGACCGGCACGTCCCCGATGGTCGGGAGGATGTGCGCGTTCAGTCGGGACTCGCGCTGCTCCATCGTGCGGGGCTGCTTGCCGCGCTCGCGGCTATCTCGAAGGTATTCCTGGCCTAGGAGCCCGATTGTGCGGGCAGCGCGCACGTCGGCTCGTGCCGGTGCGTCAGCCTCGGTGTCCAGTGCAGCTTCTGCCTGGGCGAAAATCTTGCGGGCCTCCTCTTCGGAGTTGGCACGGCGCAGCACCCGCCTCCAGGGCTCGCCCTCGTGGCCGGGCGCTCGGACCATCGCTTGGTACTTGGCCCCTCCATCCCCGGGCGCATACAGGCGCACCCGCCACGGGCGGAATGTCCCGCCGAGAGTGCGAGGCTTGCCTTGGGCCAGCAGAGTGGGCTTCCTGCGGGGTGGCATTGATGTCCCTCCTAGGCTGGAACAGCGGGAGTCGCGTCGGCCCCCGGGAGACGCCCTTTGTGTATCACTCACGTGTATCAAGTCGAGAATGATGATACAGGTGCCACTCACTTGGAGTCATGGCCATGTCAAACCGCCTCGCCAACTCGACCAGTCCGTACCTCCTGCAACACGCTGATAATCCGGTGGATTGGTGGGAGTGGGGTCCCGAGGCGTTCGCCGAGGCGAAACGCCGTGATACACCAATCTTCTTGTCCATCGGCTACAGCGCCTGTCACTGGTGCCACGTCATGGCGCACGAATCGTTCGAGGACCCGGCGACCGCCGCGGACCTGAACGCGGGCTACGTCGCGGTCAAGGTCGACCGCGAGGAGCGGCCCGACGTCGACGCGATCTACATGCAGGCGACGGTCGCCCTCACCGGGCACGGCGGTTGGCCGATGACGGTCTTCCTCGACCACGACGGCCGTCCGTTCTTCGCCGGCACCTACTACCCGCCGCAGCCGCGCGGCGGGCTGCCGTCGTTCCGGCAGCTGCTCGCCGGCATCGGCGAGGCGTGGCGCGATCGACGCGACGACGTCGCCTCGGCCAGCGTGCGGATCGCAGAAGCGCTTGCGCAGCAACGTCGTTCTTCGGCCGACGGAGAGCCGCCGACGCCCGCGGACCTCGACCGGGCGGTCGCGCTCGTCGCCCAGGACGCCGACCTGGTCCGTGGGGGGTTCGGCGGCGCTCCGAAGTTCCCCCCGTCGATGCTGCTGGAGTTCCTCCTGCGGCACGCGGCCCTCACCGGGGACGACGCCGCGTTGCGCCTGGCGGAGCCGACGCTCGTGGCGATGGCGCGGGGAGGGATGTACGACCAGTTGGCCGGCGGGTTCGCGCGGTACAGCGTGGACGCGGACTGGGTCGTGCCGCACTTCGAGAAGATGCTCTACGACAACGCCCTGCTGCTGCGCGTCTACGCCCATTGGTGGCGGGCGACCGGCAACCCGCTCGCCGAGCGCGTCGTGCGGGGGACCGCGGGCTTCCTCCTGCGCGAGCTACGCACGCCCGAGGGCGGGTTCGCCGCGGCTCTCGACGCGGACAGCGAGGGCCGCGAAGGTGCCTTCTACGCGTGGTCGCCGGCCGACCTCGTCGCCGCGCTCGGCCCGGACGACGGCCGGTGGGCCGCCGACCTGCTGGCCGTGTCCGAGGTGGGCACGTTCGAGCACGGGACATCGACCCTGCAGCTTCGACACGACCCCGACGACGCCGGCCGCTGGGAGTCCGTGCGCAGCCGGCTGCTCGCCGCCCGCGCCGCCCGGCCCCGACCCGCGCGCGACGACAAGGTCGTCGCGGCCTGGAACGGGCTGGCGATCGCGGCGCTCGCGGAGGCCGGCGCCCTGCTCGAGGAGCCCGAATGGGTCGAGGCAGCGGCCGGCGCGGCGGACCTGATCCTCGCGGTGCACCTCGGGGCCGACGGCACCGATCAGCTCGCGCGCACCTCGCGCGACGGGCGCCCCGGGTCCTCGCCCGGGGTCCTCGCCGACTACGGGGACGTCGCCGAGGGGCTGCAGGCGCTCTACCAGGCGACCGGCGACGACGAATGGCTGGCGTTCGCCGGCATCGTCCTGGACGTCGCGATCGGCCACTTCGCCGACGGCGACGGCGGGTTCTTCGACACGGCTGACGACGCGCCGGCGCTGATCCACCGGCCGGGCGACGTCACCGACGACGCCGAGCCCTCCGGCTGGGCGGCCGTCGCGGCCGCGTGCGTGACGCAGGCCGCGTTGACCGGTGTCGACGAGTACCGCGCGATCTCCGAGCGCGCCCTGGCCGCTGTCACGCCGCTGGCCGGTCGCGCGCCGCGCGCGGTCGGGTGGGGGCTCGCGGCCGCCACCGCACTCGTCGCCGGGCCGGTCGAGATCGCGCTGGTCCTGCCCGCCGGGGGTTCCGAAGCCGACGTCGCGGCGTGGGTCCGGGCTGCCCGCCGGGCCACGTCGCCCGGCGCCGTCCTCGCGATCGGGGCGGACGGTGAGGTCGAGGCAGAGCGGGTGCCGCTCCTGCAGGACCGGACCGCGCGCGACGGTCGGCCGACGGCGTACGTCTGCCGGGGGCACGTGTGCGACGCACCGACGACCGACCTCGAGGCCTTCATCGCGCGCATCGGGGGCCGCATGCCGGGCGCCGGGGAGTAGCCTGCCGCCGTTGGAGTCAGCGCGGCGTCGGGAGTGCACGTGGGCCTGAGCGACCTTGTGTACGGCATCTACGAGCGTCGCCTGGCCGCCCAGATCCCCGCGGACCGCGTCCCGCGCCATGTCGGCGTCATCGTCGACGGCAACCGACGCTGGGCCAGCGAGCAGGGAGCCTCCTCGTCCGCCGGGCATCGCGCCGGAGCGGCGAAGATCGTCGAGTTCCTCGGCTGGTGCGACGAGGCGGGCGTCGAGGTCGTCACCTTGTGGCTGCTGTCGACCGACAACCTGAACCGGCCGCCGGCCGAGCTGGACGCCCTGCTCGGGATCATCGAGAACACCGTGTCGGGGCTGGTCGAGCAGGGTCGCTGGCGGCTGCACCCGGTGGGCGCACTCGACCTGCTGCCAGCGCCGACGGCCCGCATGCTCAAGGAGGCCGAGGAAGCGACCGCGACCATCGAGGGCTCGCTCGTCAACGTCGCGGTCGGCTACGGCGGCCGGCGCGAGGTCGTCGACGCGGTGCGGTCGCTCCTGGCCGAGGCGGCGGCGAGCGGGAAGTCCCTCGACGAGCTCGCATGCGACCTCGAGCCCGAGCACATCGCCGAGCACCTGTACACGGAGGGCCAGCCCGACCCGGACCTGGTGATCCGCACCTCGGGCGAGCAGCGGCTCTCCGGCTTCCTGCTGTGGCAGAGCGCACACTCGGAGTTTTACTTCTGCGAGGCGTACTGGCCGGACTTCCGGCACGTCGACTTCCTGCGCGCGCTGCGCTCGTACGCCGAGCGGGAGCGACGCTTCGGCGCCTGAGCCGAACGACGGCGGTACGGGCTCACGGCGCGATGCTGCCCTGGTCGCCGCCGTTCACCTGATTGTCACGTTGCCGCCGCGGATGGTTCGGCGCGTCGGCACTGCTGCGGCGCCCCGGCGGCATAGCGTCTCGGCATCGGGCGCAGCATCCGCTCGCTCGCAACCGCACCGGGTCACCGGGCAGGTGGCCCGCCACTGGAGGCCCACGTGCCCGTAGCGCGCACCCAGCTCGACGTCCGCCGCACCTACGTCCTCGACACCTCTGTCCTGCTGTCCGACCCGCGCGCGATCATGCGGTTCGACGAGCACGACGTCGTGATCCCGGTGGTCGTGGTGACCGAGCTGGAGGCCAAGCGCAGCCATCCGGAGCTGGGCTACTTCGCCCGGCAGGCGCTGCGGCTGCTCGACGACCTGCGCATCGAGCACGGTCGGCTGGACGAACCCATGCCGCTGCCGGACTCGGCCGGGACGGTCCGCGTCGAGCTGAACCACACGGACGTCGCGGTGCTGCCCAGCGGACTTCGCCTGGGAGACAACGACTCTCGGATCCTCGCCGTGGCACGCAACCTGCAGGCCGAGGGGCGGCACGTCGTCCTGGTCAGCAAGGACCTGCCGATGCGCGTGAAGGCCGCCTCGGTGGGCCTGCCCGCCGAGGAGTACCGCGCCGAGTTCGTCATCGCCTCCGGCTACACCGGGCTGGCCGAGGTCGACATCGCGGCGAGCGACCTGGACCGTCTCTACGAGGACCAGGTCATCGACCACGAGGCGGCGATGGATCTGCCGTGCCACACGGGCCTGGTGCTGCTGTCGGAGCGTGGGAGCGGACTGGGCCGGGTGACAGCCGACAAGCGGGTGCGCCTGGTGCGGGGTGATCGCGAAGCCTTCGGGATCCACGGCCGTAGCGCCGAGCAGCGCATCGCGCTGGACCTGCTGCTGGACCCCGAGATCGGCATCGTCAGCCTCGGTGGACGCGCGGGCACCGGCAAGAGCGCGCTCGCGCTGTGCGCGGGTCTCGAGGCCGTCTTGGAACGGCGTCAGCACCGCAAGGTCGTCGTGTTCCGGCCGCTGTTCGCCGTCGGCGGCCAGGAGCTCGGCTACCTGCCCGGCACGGAGGCGGAGAAGATGTCGCCCTGGGGCCAGGCGGTCTTCGACACGCTGGGAGCGGTCACGACCCAGGAGGTCGTGGAGGAGATCGTCGACCGGGGGATGCTCGAGGTCCTGCCGCTGACGCACATCCGTGGCCGCTCGCTGCACGACGCGTTCGTGATCGTCGACGAGGCGCAGTCGTTGGAGCGCAACGTCCTTCTCACGGTTCTGTCGCGGATCGGCCGTGACAGCCGGGTCGTGCTCACGCACGACGTCGCCCAGCGCGACAACCTGCGGGTGGGCCGCCACGACGGCGTCGTCGCCGTCGTCGAGAAGCTGAAGGGGCACCCGCTGTTCGCCCACGTCACCCTCACGCGGTCCGAGCGGTCGCCGATCGCGGCTCTGGTGACCGAGATGCTGGAGGACATCCAGCCGTAGCGTCCGATATCCGGTCTCCGAGGCGTGTGATGCCCGTCACACGATTCTCGGCGTGTCCCGCATGAACTGAGGCGGCAGACCAGTCGAATCCGGCATGTCGGACATCGGCTGTGAGCCGTGCCACCCTCGATGGACGTGACAGATCCGGCCGGCTTCGGCACGGTAGGAGCGCGTTCCTCACGGAATGCTCTCGTTCCTGCCCGGACTTCCCCCGGACCCGTTGGAGAACACCGAATGCGCCGACGGATCGGCGCGACGGCCCTGGCCGTCGCGGCGCTGCTGACGCTGACCGGAGTAGCCGGCTCAGCCGCTCACGCGGCGGTATCAGCGGACGACATCTTCTACCCCGTCGACGGCTCTGCCGGACCCGCAGGCGACGCGGCCAACGGCGGCGACAAGGGCGGCAAGGGCGCAGGCGACGATGCGGTGACGGCGGCGGGCGCCGGTGCGAGCGCAACCGACGACCGCGAGACCGCGCTGGCCCGCGGCGATCGCCAGGCGGCCAACATGCTGGGCTACCTGCCGAGCCTGTA
>OFJB01000983.1_pt1 | contig 12102 bp, 12 predicted proteins | sample 1775081 | NCBI WGS metagenome assembly OFJB01 (sample SAMN08195771, study PRJEB24354) | sludge metagenome | isolation source: initial sludge from phenol fed wastewater aerobic bioreactor | place: India: Nagpur | collected 2016-06-05 | reverse complement strand
GGCGGGCAGGTGCCCATCATCGTGATCACGGCCCGCTCGGCCGTGGAGGACCGGCTGGCGGGCCTGGACGGTGGGGCGGACGACTTTGTGATCAAGCCCTTTGCCACGGCCGAGCTGATGTCCCGCATCCGCGCCGTACTGCGCCGCAGTGCGCGCCAGGCCAGCGAGCGCTGGGTGCTGGGCGAGCTGGTGATCGAGCCGCGCCGCCATGCGGTGCAACGCAAGGGTGCAGTGCTGGATGTGTCGCCGCGCGAGTTCCAGCTGCTGCTGGAGCTGGCGCGCGAGCCCGGGGTGGTGGTGTCCAAAAGCGTGCTGTCGCAGCGGCTCGACCCGCTGGGCGAGCCGGTGGACTTTGCCGCCATTGAAGTGCATGTGTCCAACCTGCGCCGCAAGATCGGTGCGGAGCTGATCCGCACGGTGCGGGGCGTGGGCTATCTGCTGCAAGCATGACCACGACGATGAAGCACGCGTTGCGCAGCACATGGACCTGGCTGGCCGAGCCCACGCTGATGCGCCGCAGCGTGGCCTCGGTGCTAGTGGCGTTTTTGGTGGTGTGGGCGGTGCTGCTGGGCTACAACTTCGTCAACTACAAACACACCATCATCCGCGACCCGGGCCTGATGAAATACGGCGACGCGGTGCTGGACTCGCTGGCCTCCATCACCGACCCCGCCCACGCTGCCACGGCCGTGGCGGCCACCGACCACTGGACCAATATCCGTCGCCGCCAAGTGGGCCTTCTGCCCGGGGTGCAGATGCACGAGCTGCTGGACGCGGCATCGGGCCAGCGCGTGTTTGCGTCCCCTGGGCTGCAGAACGTGGCCTTGCCACCCGCCACACCGCGCGCTGAGCCTTTTATTGAAGAAGCCGCCCTGCAAGGCCGGTCATTCCGCATCTACACCGGCCGCAATGCGCGCTGGGTGCTGCGGGTGTTCGAGACCAAGCGCACCGACTCCAACTTTCTGCAGTACAACGGCCGCGCGCTGCTGCCCTACCTGTTGCTGGCGTCACCCTTTGTGCTGCTGGCGGTGTGGCTGTCGGTACGCCATGGCCTGCGGCCGCTGCAGCAACTGGCCAGCCGCATTGCGCAGCGCGGGCAGGACGACCTGCAATCGGTGGGTTTCAACGCCCGTCATCGCGAACTGAAGCCGCTGGAGCAATCGCTGGACCACCTCTTCACCCAGCTGCGCCAAAAGGTCGAACGCGAGCGCGCCTTTGTGCAGGACGCCGCCCACGAGATCCGCACGCCGCTGGCCGTGATCACCGCCCAGGCCCATGTGATGGCCCGCTCGCCCAGCGAAGAGGAGCGCACACAGGCCCAGGCCCACCTGGAGCAGGCCATCGCCCGCACCTCGCACCTGGCGCAGCAGCTGCTGGACCTGGCTGCGCTGGACGACGCGCAGCGCCCCGCACCGCGCGACCTGGACGTGGCGCAGTGGCTGCGTGGCGCGCTGGCGCAGGCGGCGCCGCAGGCCATGGCGCGGCAGATCGAGCTGTCGCTGGACTCGCCCGACACCTTGCCCGCGCGGCTGGACCAGCCTGCGTTCGAATCCATCGCCCACAACCTCATCGACAACGCGCTGCGCTACACGCCCCATGGCGGCAACGTGGCGGTGACGCTGCGGCGCGAGGGCGCGGCGCTGCGGCTGTCGGTGCAGGACGACGGGCCGGGCATCCCGGCCACCGAGCACCAGCGCGTGTTCGAGCGCTTTTACCGGGGCACGGGCCACGCCGCCAACGGCTCGGGCCTGGGCTTGGCCATCGTGCGGCAGGCGGTGCTGCGCATGGGTGGGCAGGTGCAGATCGGCATGGGTGTGAATGGCAAAGGTGTGGGCTTTTTCGTTAGCATTCCCCTCCCGCACAGCGCCTGACGGCCCCGCCGCAGGCACCTCGCCCGCCCCCGCCCGTCCCCCATGTCCGACGCCACCACCACCGCCGATTCCGCCCACCCGTGCCTGAGCTGCGGCGCCTGCTGCGCCAGCTTTCGCGTGGACTTTGCCGTGTACGAGATGCAGGCCATGGGCGGCACGGTGCCCGACGGTCTGGCCCTGGATGTGAACGGCAGCACCTGCCGCATGCGGGGCACGGAGCAGGTGCCCATCCGCTGCGTTGCGCTGACCGGCCAGGTGGGCCAGCAGGTGGCGTGCAGCATTTATGAACTGCGCCCGGCGCCCTGCCGCGAGTTCTCGGCGGGCGACTACGCCTGCCACAAGGCGCGTGCGCGGCACGGGCTGGCGCCGCTGGCGGAAGGCCTGGTTCTGTGAAGGTGGCGCCCGTCCAGCAGCCGGGCTACTGGCGCATCAAAATAGTTTAGGCCTCAACAAAAAATCAACCAGGTGTTGGAAATAACCGACACCACGGTTTTTTCGGGACACGCAAACTTCGTCCCATGCCAACGCCCTCTTCCCCCACCACCGCCCGCCAGCTGTGGGACATCTCGCCGCCCGTGCACGCGGGCAGCCCCGTGTTCCCCGGTGACACGGCCTACAGCCAGCAGTGGTGCGCCACCATCGGCCCCGGCTGCCCGGTCAATGTGAGCGCCATCACGATGTCGCCCCATGTGGGCGCGCACGCTGATGCACCGCTGCACTACGACGCGCAGGGCGCCACCATTGGCGATGTGTCGCTCGACGCTTTTCTGGGACCCTGCCGCGTGATCCACGCCATCGGCTGCGGGCCGCTGATCACCTGGGAGCACATTGCCCACGCGGTGAACGGCACCCTGCCGCAGCGCGTGCTGGTGCGCACCTACGAACACATGCCGGTGGACCGCTGGGACGCCCAGCTGGCCGCCTACGCCCCCGGCACCATCGAGCGCCTGGCCGACCTGGGCGTGCTGCTGGTGGGCATCGACACCGCCAGCATCGACCCTGCCGATAGCAAAACACTCGACAGCCACCAGGTCATCCGCCGCCGGGGCCTGCGCGTGCTCGAAAACCTAGTGCTCGACGCCGTGCCCGAGGGCGACTACGAACTCATCGCGCTGCCGCTCAAGTTGACCACCGCCGATGCGTCGCCCGTGCGCGCCGTGCTGCGGGCGCTGTGAACCTCGCAGCACAATCAATTCAAGCCTTTTTGGCCTCTAGCGCTTATCTACCAAGCGCAACCAGCTATCAAAAGAGAAGCAAACCACCATGACCACCACCTTGCAAGACTGCCGCACCCGCGACGCCCAAGACCCGCTGCGCGCCCTGCGCGACCACTTCGCCCTGCCACCCGGCGTGATCTACCTCGACGGCAATTCGCTGGGCGTGGCCCCCAAGGCCGCCGCCGCGCGCGTGGCCGATGTGGTCACCCGCGAATGGGGCACCGACCTCATCAAATCGTGGAACACCGCCAGCTGGTTTGACCTGCCCCAGCGCCTGGGCAACCAGCTGGCCCCGCTGATCGGCGCGGGCAAGGATGAAGTGGTGTGCACCGACAGCACCTCCATCAACCTCTACAAGGTGCTGAGCGCGGCGCTCAACATCGCCCGCGAAGACAGCCCCGCCCGCAAGCGCATCGTGAGCGAGCGCAGCAACTTCCCCACCGACCTCTACATTGCCGAAGGCCTGTGCAAGGAACGCGGGCTGGAGCTGGTGCTGGTGGAGCCTGAAGAGATCAACGCTGCGCTGACCAGCGACGTGGCCGTGCTGATGCTCACCCACGTGAACTACCGCACCGGCGCCATGCACGACATGGCCGCCATCACCGCTGCGGCGCACGCCCAGGGCATCTTGTGCGTGTGGGACCTGGCACACAGCGCGGGCGCGGTGCCTGTGGACCTGAACGGCGCAGGCGCGGATTTCTCCATCGGCTGCGGCTACAAATATTTGAACGGCGGCCCTGGCGCCCCAGCGTTTGTGTGGGTGCACCCGCGCCATGCCGACCGCTTCTGGCAGCCGCTGTCGGGCTGGTGGGGCCATGCCGCACCGTTTGCCTTCACCCCTGATTACCAACCCGCCCCGGGCATCACGCGCTACCTGTGCGGCACGCAGCCCATCATCAGCCTGTCGGCCTTGCAGTGCGGGCTGGATGTGTTCACCGCGGCGGAAAGCCTGGGCGGCATGGCCGCACTGCGCGCCAAGTCGCTGGCGCTCACCGACCTGTTCATCCAGCTGGTGGAAGAGCGCTGCGCGGGCCACGGCCTGGGCCTGGCCACACCGCGTGCCCATGCCCAGCGCGGCTCGCAGGTCTGCCTGACGCGCGACGAAGGCGCGGGCGTGAACGGCCAGGGCAGCGGCGCCTACGCCATCGTGCAGGCGCTGATTGCGCGCGGCGTGATCGGCGACTTCCGCAAGGGCGACGGCGGCACGGGCCGCCACAAGGACATCCTGCGCTTTGGCTTCACGCCGCTGTACCTGGGCTTTGAAGACGTGTGGAATGCCGTGGAGCACCTGCGCCAGGTGCTGGAGAGTGGAGAGTGGCGAAAGCCTGAGTTCAACCAGACCCATGCAGTGACCTGATCATGTGCCCCTTCTCCCACTCCAACACACCGGCCGACGCCAACCCAGGCGACAACGCAGCATCTGCCCTGCCCGAATCCATCGTGCACGAAGAGCGCGCACAGCTCGACTTCAGCCAGAGCATGAGCTACGGCGACTACCTGCAGCTCGATGCCATCCTCACCGCACAAAAGCCGCTGTCACCCGCGCACGACGAGATGCTGTTCATCGTGCAGCACCAGACCAGCGAGCTGTGGATGAAGCTCATGCTGCACGAGCTGCGCGCGGCCATCGGCCACATTGCGCGCGACGAGCTGCCGCCTGCTTTCAAGATGCTGGCGCGCGTGAGCAAGATCATGGAGCAGCTGGTGCACGCCTGGGACGTGCTGGCCACCATGACGCCGCCCGAGTACAGCGCCATGCGGCCGTACCTGGGCCAGTCCAGCGGCTTCCAGAGTTACCAGTACCGCTGCATCGAGTTCTCGATGGGCAACAAGAACCGCGCCATGCTCAAGCCCCACGAGCACCGCGCCGACCTGCTAGCGCAGGTGCAGGCCGCCTACGAAGCCCCGTCGCTGTACGACGAAGCCCTGCGCCTGATGGCCCGGCGCGGCCTGGCTGTGCCCGCCAGCCACACCGAACGCGACTGGACGCAGCCGTATGTGGAAAACGACGCGGTGGAGCAGGCCTGGCTCACCGTGTACCGCAACCCCGACAAGCACTGGGACCTGTACCAGCTGGGTGAAGAACTGACCGACCTGGAAGACGCCTTCCGCCTATGGCGCTTCCGCCACGTGACCACGGTGGAGCGCGTGATCGGCTTCAAGCGCGGCACGGGCGGCACGGGTGGGGTGAGCTACCTGCGCAAGATGCTGGACGTGGTGTTGTTCCCGGAGATCTGGAAGCTGCGCACGGATCTGTGAGCAATTCAAGCTGCCCCAAAAAAAGCAGGCCTGTTCACCACCCTGGTGAACAGGCCTTCTAAATGCTGCCTGCGCACTACAGGAAAGCGCTAGCAGCTATGGTTTTTTTAGTTCTCTCCCTGAGTCGCAACCGGCTGCGTTTCAGTCCCCGGCCCTGGCGAACACCTGGCCGCCCGAGAGCTGGTAGGCCACGTTGTCCACCTGCAAGCTGCGCTCGTTGGTAATGTCAAAGCGGCTGTACAGCCCGGGCGTGTCGCCGTTCAAGATGGCGGTAGACACCACCATGGAGCGCTGGGCCAGCGCGCCGGTAGTGGTGTTCACCTCCAGCCGCAAGGCACCCTGGTAGCCACGCACGGGAGGTGGCGTTCCTACGCCCGTGGGCGCTTGGTAAACGCGTGCAGGGAACGCTATGCGCACCTTGCCCTCCACCGCCTGCAGGTTGAGCACGGGGCGGGTGCTGTCGAGCGTGGTGATACTGCCCCGGCCGCCCGCCGTCTGCGCGGCCAGCCGCTTGCCCTGCGCTGCATTGCGCACATCGAACACCGCAAGCTGAATGCCATCGGCAACGCCGCCCAGGGCGCTGTCCTTGCCCACGCCCAGCAGCAGGCCGTTTGGCAGCGGCACCAGGTGGTCGGCATGGCCGCCCGCAGCCAGCTCGCCTGCCACCGTAGGGTTCGCAGGGTTGGCAAGGTCCAGCACCCACACGGGTTCGGTGTTGGTAAAGGGTGTGGCATAGGCCCGGGCGCCTGCAAAGAACAGGTTGTCGATCTGCTGGTCGCCCCGCGCCGTGCGCAGCCGAATGGGCAGCTTGGCCTGCGGGCCCAGATAGCTGTCCCGACCGCTGTCGCGCAGCACGGTCAGCAGCGCGGGGGAGGCCTGCTGGGCCTGGATGGTCACCGGCGGCATGCCGCTCTGGCCCGTCTTGCCGGTGAAGGTCAGCACGCGCAGATCGTTCTGGTATTCGTTCAGGCGCGATGGCAGGCGGCGCAGGTCCCAGCCCAGGTGGCCGTCCACGCTGCCCGATGCGTCGTAGTCCACCCGCGCGCCACGGAAGGTGAACTTGTGGATGTCCGTGCGGCTGTTGGCCGGGAACACGGCGTTGGCCACATCGCCGCCATAGCGGTACTGCCGCGAGCTGGCCACATACACGCTGCGCGCGCCCAGGTGCACCGCTTCGCTGCCGCCCGCAAAGCAACGGCTGGTGCGCGCCAGGCTGGACGAGGTGAGGTCGATGGCCGTGATGGACGTGAGCTGCAGCGACAGCGACGCGTTTCCCGTATGCACCAGGCAGTCGGCCTCGTTGACCAGCGGCTGCGGCTGGCCGCCATCCACGCGCAGGGTAGGGATCAGCGCGGCGGTGTTCAGGTCCTTGAGTGCTGCGTCCACCGCCGATGCCGTGGCCCCTGCCGGTACGGTAAAACGTGTGAGGTCGGGCGACCAGGTGGTGACCAGGTACAGCGTGTTGCCAATCAAGCGGCTGCCCACCAGCAGGCCATCGATGCGCATCTGCTTGATCTGCGCGGGCGCCATGTCCTTGTGGATGGCGAACAGGTCCAGCGACAGCGTGCGGCTGTACTCTGGCAACACGGTGATGCTGGCGTCGGCCGCAGCCACCACGGGCTGGCGGTCGGCATACGGGTCTTGTTGCGACAGCACGGCGGCGCGCGTGCCGCCACCCGCCACATAAAAGCCCTGGGGGATGAACTTGGCGTCCAGCACGGCGCTGCCCACGCTGGACAGGCTGCCATCGGCCGCGCGGGCCAGGGCGGCCAGGCGCGGCGGCTCGCGGCCGGTGTCGGTGGCATAGGCGCGGTGCAGGCCGTAGACCATGTTGCCCTCGGCCTTGATGAGGTCATCTTCCTCCACTACCGTACCCGCCAGTGGCACGCCGGTGTGGGTGACCACGCTGCCCGCGCTGCTCAAGCCCCCCACGGTGGGCACTGTGATGGCCGTGCCCGGACTTGAAGTACGCCACCAGATCGCCAGAACGCGCCACCTGCAGCCGCGCCTCGTTGGGGGTCTGCGGGTTGCCGCCCTCCCCGCCACCGCAGCCCGCCACGAATGCGGCGGTGGCCACGGCCAGCCATGCGGGCGACGCATGGGACATGCCCGCCAATGTGTTCATCAACCCTCGGTTCTTCATGTGATTGTTCTCCCTGTGAATGCGGATACCCACGGCGCGGCGTCGGCTTGTGCTCCCACCGCATCGCAGATAAGTGGGATAATATCCCACACAATTTCCAGCCGTCAACCAGATGACAATCACAGCCTGCACCTAACACTCTCCGCGTTTCGGCCCTTTTTCATGCCCTCCCGCTCCGCCATCGTTCTGGCCTCTGCCCTGCACGTGCTGCGCCCTCTGGCGCGCCTGCTGCTGCGCAATGGCGTGGCCTACCCGGCCTTTGCGGCGGCGATGAAGAAGGTGTTTCTGGACGCTGCGCACGACGAGCTGCAGCGCACGGGCAAGAAGACCACCGACAGCGCGGTGAGCCTCATGTCGGGCGTGCACCGGCGCGATGTGCGCAACCTGGGCCGCCTGGCCGAGCCCGCCGCTGAAGAAGAAGCCGGCGAAACCCCGCTGAACATGGCCAGCCAGGTGGCCGCACGCTGGCTGAGCCAGACGGATTGCCTGGACGACGAGGGCCAGCCCCGCCCCCTGCCCCGCAGCGGGGAGCCCCCGCACTTCGACGGCCTGGTGGCCAGCATCAGCAGCGATGTGCGGCCCCGCGCGGTGCTTGACGAGCTGGTGCGCCTGGGCATGGCCGAGGAAGGTGATGATGGAATGATCCGCCTGCTGGTCGCCGGTTTTGTACCGCGCCAGGGCTTTGCCGAGATGGCGCAGCTGATGCAGGACAACCTGCACGACCACCTGGCCGCCGCCAGCCTCAACCTGGAGGGCGAGCACAACTACCTGGAGCAGGCCGTGTTTGTGGACCAGCTCAGCGAGGAATCCGCCCGCCGCCTGCACGTGGTGGCCGCCAAGGCCTGGCGCCAGGCCTTCAAGACCGTGATGACCGAGGCCCAGGCGCGCTACGACCACGACCAGAAAAACACCCCGCCCAGTGAGCGCAACCGGCGCGCCCGCTTTGGCAGCTACTTCTATGCCGCAGACCAAGATGAACGTCCTTCCTGAACTCTGGGCCCGGGCGGCCCGGCTGCTGGCCACCGCCACGGCCCTGCTGGTGCTGGCCGCCTGCGGTCCCGGCACCGGTGGCACGGGCACCGGCCCGATCAACGGCGCGGTCTATTTCTCGGGCGCGGGTTTCACGGCGGGTGCCCCCTGCGCGCTGCATTGCGGTGGCGCAGAGCTGCAGCTGGAAAACGAGCGGGTGGAACTCAACATCACCTGCCAGCGCTTTGTGTTCACCGGCCCGTGGCAGATCGATGCGCAAGGCCTGGCGCTGCTGCAGGGCACGTTGGAAACCACGGAATTTGCCAACGGCGGCGAGCCCCAAACGCGCACCGTGGCCGCCGAGATGCAGCTGCACTTCAGCGACACCCGCGCCGACAGCAGCCGCGAGGTGGTCGTCACCGTGCGGGACGCACAGGGCAACCTGCTGGTCGCCCCCCGCACGCTAGAGCAGCGCCCTGCGTCTGCCGCAGCCGCCCCCGGCGCCTGCACGCCCGAGGCGCGCTGAAACGACACAGGGCCTGTGCAGACAGCTGCACAGGCCCTGAAAAAAACGAGAACCAAACCAGCCGATTACAGGCTGGGGTCAAAGAGAAACCAGGTTACTGGACGCCCGCCACCATCATGCCGCGGTTGCTGCGGCACCAGATCGGTGCCAGGTGTCCAATCTGGATCGTCAATTCGTTGCCCTTGCCCAGCACCGTGGTGGGGCCGTTGCTGTAGGCGTAGCCGCTGTCAGCCGGCTGCTTGGGCAGTTCCACCGTCCAGCCGCTGCGGCGCATCACGCTGCGGCCTTGCTCGGGGTAGAACTGCATCTCGACCTTTTCACCATTGCCGCAGGCATATTGCATGCTGCTGCCGTCGGCGGGGGCGCTGAACGCCTGCATGGCGGGGGGCTGGCTCGCGCAGCCCGACAACAACAGGGTAGCCAAAGCACCCGAACCCAGCAAAACCATCGTCTTCATCGGTCACTCCTGACATCGCGGCGCAGCCTCGCAGCGCGCCCGACAACTTCCATCCAACGGCTTGTGGCCACCGGCCCACAGGGCCTTTTCAGCGCCCCTGGCTGCCACTAAGCACAAACCTTGCCATTCACCACCACCTGCACCATCCTGATTGCGAGAGACCGAAATCTGCGATTCCAGAACCGTGGCACACACCCGGTGCAGCGCATGGACACAAGAGTGCCCCACGCCCCCGGCACCGTCATTGGGGTCATCCCCACATCGAGAGCCTCCTCTAAAGTCTGCCAACGCCCTGTGGCGTCCTCATGACGGCGCCTGCGACCCGCAGACAAGGCCAGATTGGGTGCACTCAAAAGCCCAATCCGCCGCACAAACCGCCGATTACTGGCACAAGCACCCCAAAACGGGCAACATCCGATGCGTTTGGTGGGGTATGCAGCGGGCGGACTGGGACATACCCTAAGAGCCTGCGAACCAGCCCACCTGCGGGCACTGCCCCGTCCGTCGGCGACAGCGGCAGTTCTGCTCTGCGGGTAACCTCACCGGGCCTGATGGCCAACGGAGAGCTGCTCCCAAACGCCACCGCCATCTGCCCAGGAGACCGCCCCCGTGCCCCCTTCGCCGCCTTCCCCACCGCTTCTTGCCCCCCGCGCCGCATGGGCCATGCTGCTGGCGCTGGTGACAGGCTTTGCGCTGAGCCAGGCGTTTCGCACCATCACGGCCATCATGGCAACGGGCTTGCGGGCCGAGTTCGGGCTGTCGGCACAAGCGCTGGGGGTGTTTGCCGGGGCGTTTGCGTTTGCCTTCGGCACCATGCAGCTGTTCATGGGCATCGGCATCGACCTGTACGGCGTGCGGCGCACCCTGCTGGTGGCGTTTCCGCTCACCATTGCGGGCGCGGTGTTGTCGGCATTGGCGCCGGGCTATGGCACGGTGCTACTGGGGCAGGTGCTGATCGGCGTGGGCTGCGCGCCCGCATTTTTGGTGTGCACCGTGTTCATCGCGCGCTACTTTCCCGCGTCGCGGTTTGCCATGGTGTCGGGCGTGGCCATGGGGGTGGGTGGGCTGGGCATGCTGTTTACCGGCACGCCCCTGGCGTGGCTGGTGCAGCAGTCGTCCTGGCGCATGGGGTTTGGCGTGCTGGCGGGCCTGGCGGCGCTGGCCTGGCTGCTGATCTTCTGGAAGGTGCATGAGCCCGCACAACCCCTCGACGATGCCGCGCCGCGCGAATCGGTGCTGGAAGCAGTGCGTGGCTTTGGCGCGCTGTTCCTGCTGCCGCACACCGCCGGCATCATGCTGCTGGCACTGATGACGTACGCCTCTTTCCTCACGCTGCGCGGGCTGTGGCTGGGGCCGCTGCTGATCGAGCGGCACGGCTATTCGCTGGTAGCCAGCGGCAATGTGGCCATGCTGTCATCGCTGGTGTCGCTGTTCAGCCCGGCCTTTTTTGGTCGGCTGGACCCTGGCCCCACACGGCGCAGGCGCTGGCTGCTGGGCTTTACGGCCCTGCTGGCGGCGCTGTTTGCAGCCATGGGCTTTTTGCATGCCGAATGGCTGGACGTGGGCGGCTCCGTGGCCGTGGGCCTGCTGTCCGGCTACATGGTGCTGCAGTACTCCGACGTGCGCTCGGCTTACGCCCCCGCCGTCACGGGGCGTGCCATGGCGGTGTTCACCATGGCGCTGTTTTTGGGCGTAGCGCTGATGCAGTGGGTGACGGGCGTGGCGGCCTCCATCGCCGCCGCACAGGGCGCAGACCCTTATGTGGCGGTGATGTTGACCATTGCCGCCATGTTGGCGGTGGGCGCACTGGCCTTCAGGCTGCTGCCCGCGCCCGCCCATTGACCCGATCATTCCCCTGTGCGGGGCCGGGCGGGCACAGTGCCGTGCTGCTGCCCGCCACGCGCCACCACTGCAGCACGCCAAACAGCAGCTCGAACGCGGTAAAACCCAGCACGATGGCATTGGCGCCGTGCGCCACGGCGTAGATCTGCCAGGCCGCAAACAGAAACCGCGCCACGCCGTCCAGCCGCCCCAGCAACACCGTGGGCGCCACGATGCGCGCCAGCGACCACACCACCACCACCGAGCCCAGCAGGTTGGCCAGCAGCATGTGCGTGGGGCCCAAAGGGTGCAAGGTGCCGGGCAGAGCGAGCGCCTGGGCCAGCAGATTCAGTTGGGCATAGAGCCAGGCAAAGGTCCAGGGCAAGGCAAACGGCCAGGTGACGAGCAGGTCGTACCAGCCGCTGGCGCGCACGATGCGCAGGTAACGGTCGGAAGCGAAGGCGGGGATGGGCATGACAGGAAACCTCTGTGAATGAATAACGAGGCCCCGAGCTTCCACCTTGAAGTACGCTTCAGGGTCAAGCACTTTGTGAGGGGGAGCAGATCATGCTGATCGGTGAACTGGCCACGGCCTCGGGCCTGAGCCGCGAGGCGCTGCGTTTTTATGAACAGCAGGGCCTGATCCGCGCGCGGCGCCTGGACAACGGCTACCGCGACTACCCGCCCGAGGTGGTGACGCTGGTGCAGTACATCCGCACCGCACAGCAGCTGGGCTTTACCCTGGCGGAGATCGGAGACCGGCTGCCCGCCATCTGGGACGCCGCCGAGCCCGGCCCCGCCTTGGCGCAGGTGCTCGCCGCCAAGCTGCAGGAGATTGA
>OFJB01000982.1_pt1 | contig 12104 bp, 9 predicted proteins | sample 1775081 | NCBI WGS metagenome assembly OFJB01 (sample SAMN08195771, study PRJEB24354) | sludge metagenome | isolation source: initial sludge from phenol fed wastewater aerobic bioreactor | place: India: Nagpur | collected 2016-06-05 | reverse complement strand
GCGGCGTCGCAGCTGCGCTTTCACCACCAGTGGACGCCCGACGAGCTGCGCGTCGAAAAAGGCTTCTCGCCCGACACGATCAAGCTGCTGAAGGACAAGGGCCAGAACGTCGTCATCAAGCCCAGCATGGGCCGCACCCAGACCATCCAGGTGCAGGGCAGCGAGCTGTGGGGCTACTCCGACCCGCGCAACCCGGACGGCAAGACGCTGGGATACTGAGCCCCGCGCCAAGCCCTTCCAAGCCCGCCGCCCGGCGGGCTTTTTCATGACCCGAAGGCTACTCCTCCGGCCGCAGCCACAGCCAGATGCCCATGCCCAGCAGGAACAAAGGCACGAAGATGCGCACCCCCAAGGCCACCGAGTCAAACAGCTGCAGCACCCCGGCGCTGGCCGCCATGGTCGCGGTGGCCAGCCACTTGGCGCCGCGGCCGACGGCGCCGCGCTCGCGCCAGCGTGCCACCGGCGGGCCGAAGCGCGGGTGGCGCAGCAGCCAGGCCTCGAACGCCGGCCAGCCCTTGCCCGCCGCCCAGGCCGACAGCAGCAGGAACGGCACCGTGGGCAGTACCGGCAAAAACGCGCCGACGACACCCAGGGCGAAGGCCGCCACGGCCAGCAGCCGCCACAGCGCCATCACCACGCGCTGGCGGTGGCGTGGGCGTGGCGAAGCGGGGGCAGCGGTTTCAGGCATCGAATCGTTGGCTTGCCCGCATCAATCAAGCGCGAGCAGCTATCAAATCAGGATGGATCGGGCGCACCGCCATCATAGCCAGCCGGGCCGCCCGCGCCTTGACCCGTGTCATGAAAATGCCGCCATCCCCGTGGACAATGGGGCATGGAATCGAGCCCACCCTTCATCGCCCCCACGGCCTTTCACAACGCCGCCACCGCGCTGGCACGCGTGCAGGACATTTATGACGCCGGCCTGGCGCATCTGCGCGCGCAGCTGCAGTCCTTCATGGCGCTGGCCGAGCCGCCTGCCGCCGCGCTGCCGCACGTGCGCGCCTGCTACCCCTTCGTGCGCCTGCGCACCACGCACAGCACGCACCCCGACACGCGGCTGGCCTATGGCTTCGTGGCGCACGCGGGACATTACGAGACCACGCTGACCCGGCCCGACCTGTTTGCCGACTACTACCGCGAGCAGTTCGGCCTGCTGCTGGCCAGCCACGACGCGCCGCTGGAAGTCGGCATCAGCAACCAGCCCATCCCCCTGCCCTTCAGCTTTGCCGACGGCGAGTACTTCGACGGCGGCCTGCAGCCCTGGCAGCGCGCCATGCTGGGCGAGGTGTTCGATTTGCCCGACCTGATGGCCATGGACGACCGCATCGCCAACGGCACGCACCTGCCGCGCGCGGGCGAGGCGCTGCCGCTGGCGCTGTTCACCGCCCCGCGCGTGGACTACTCGCTGCAGCGCCTGCGCCACTACACCGGCACCTCGCCCGAGCACTTCCAGAACTTCGTGCTGTTCACCAACTACCAGTTCTACATCGACGAATTCATTGCCCTGGGCGAGGCCGAAATGAAGAAGGCGGACAGCCCCTACAGCGCCTTCGTGCAGCCCGGCAACGTGCTGCGCCGGCGCGCGGGCAGCCCCGCGCAGCCGGGCGACGACAGCGGCAGCGCGCCGCCCCGCCTGCCGCAGATGCCCGCCTACCACCTGATGCGCGAGGACCGCAGCGGCATCACCATGGTCAACATCGGCGTGGGCCCCAGCAACGCCAAGAACATCACCGACCACGTGGCCGTGCTGCGCCCGCACGCCTGGATCATGCTGGGCCACTGCGCCGGCCTGCGCAACCGCCAGCAGCTGGGCGACTACGTGCTGGCGCACGGCTACGTGCGCGAGGACCACGTGCTGGACGAGGAGCTGCCGCTGTGGATCCCGGTGCCGGCGCTGGCCGAGGTGCAGATCGCGCTGCAGGACGCGGTGGCCGAGATCACGCAGCTGCAGGGTGCCGAGCTGAAACGCGTGCTTCGCACCGGCACCGTGGCGACCACCGACAACCGCAACTGGGAGCTGCTGGGCGCGGGCGCGCCGCAGCAGCGCTTTTCGCAGTCGCGCGCGGTGGCGCTGGACATGGAAAGCGCCACCATCGCCGCCAACGGCTTTCGCTTTCGGGTGCCCTACGGCACCCTGCTGTGCGTGAGCGACAAGCCCCTGCACGGCGAGATCAAGCTGCCCGGCATGGCCAACCACTTCTACCGCGAGCGCGTGGCCCAGCACCTGAAGATCGGCATCCGCGCGCTGGAGCGCCTGAGCGAAAACGGACTGGACCGCCTGCACAGCCGCAAGCTGCGCAGCTTTGCGGAGGTGGCGTTTCAGTGAAACCAACCAGTACAGGTCCTGCATGGACACAATGACGCCAAAAGAGCGCAGCGAACGCATGCGCCTCATCCACGGACGCGACACGTCGCCAGAAATGACCGTCAGGTCATTCATTCATGCTTGGGGCTTCCGTTACCGATTGCACGTCCGAAGCCTCCCAGGTTGCCCCGACCTGGTATTTCCAGCGCGCCACAAGGTGATCTTCGTTCACGGCTGTTTTTGGCATCGGCATAATCGATGCAAGTTGTCCCGGCTCCCTAAGTCCAAGCTGGATTTTTGGCTTCCAAAATTGGAGGCCAACAAGCAACGCGATGCTCGAGCCCGCCGCGCCTTGACGGCGCTTGGTTGGTCATCGCTGGTGATCTGGGAGTGCGAATTGCGCGATCCATTGAGAGTGATGTTCAAGACACTGATGTTCCTGGAGAATGCGACATGTCCCTGACGTCCGTTGAATTGTTCGCCGGCGCGGGTGGCTTGGCGCTCAGCGTCGCCTTGGCTGGGTTCAAGACTCGCGCGGTGGTTGAATGGGATCAATGGGCATGCGACACCATCCGCGAAAACCAGGCACGCGGCTTTCCCTTGGTGGCGGGCTGGCCTGTAATCCAAGGCGACGTGCGTGAATGGATCGAGAACGCCGACACCGCCTCCCTCGGCCATGGCTTGGACTTGATCGCCGGCGGGCCCCCTTGCCAGCCGTTCTCCATGGGGGGCAAGCACAAGGCCCACATGGATCACAGGGACATGTTCCCGACGACGGTCGATGTGATTCGCAGGTTGCGTCCCCGCGCCTTCATCGTTGAAAACGTGAAGGGCCTAACGCGATCCGCCTTTCACAACTACTACCAATACATCCTGCTGCAGTTGCAATTTCCGGAGCTGAGCAAAAAAGCCGATGAAAGCTGGAGCAATCACCATGAACGCCTTCAACAGCATCAAACCGCGCGCAAGAAGCCTGGCCAAGATTTGACGTATCGGGTCAGCCCCACGCTGGTCAACGCGGCCAATTTTGGGGTCCCTCAGAAGCGAGAGCGTGTATTCATCGTGGGTTTTCGTTCGGATCAAGACGTTCAATGGTCCTTTCCTCGGGGCACGCACTCGCTGGATGCGCTGCTGCACGACCAGTGGGTCACGGGCAATTACTGGGATCGACACGAGATCGCCACCCGGCATCGACCATGCATGCCCGAGCGCCTCGCACCCACGTTGAACCGCTTGCGCGGGCTGGGTCTTGCCCCTACACATGCGCCATGGCAAACGGTTCGTGATGCATTGCATCGGCTGCCCGACCCGAGCGGCCAAGACTCAGGCATCCTCAATCATCGCCTCCAAGCAGGGGCACGCACATATCCAGGCCACACCGGGAGTCCCCTGGACCTCCCCGCCAAGACCTTGAAGGCTGGGGATCACGGTGTTCCCGGCGGCGAAAACATGCTGGTTCGGCCCGACGGCTCCGTCCGTTACTTCACGGTTCGAGAGTCAGCGCGGCTGCAGACATTTCCGGATGGTTACGAGCTTCACGGCTCATGGACGGAGGCCATGCGACAGTTGGGCAATGCAGTTCCCATGTTGTTGGGGAGGGTCGTCGCGGCCAGCGTAGCCGAACATTTGCTGATGGCGAGCGCGAGAGCACTGACACGCGACACTCGAGCGCCGACCCCCACCCACGCGACATGAGCGATCCGCAACCCTTCAACCCGCTGGACAAGATCAACTTGGGTCTCAGTGTCGCCGAGGCCCTGTTGGGAAGAAAGCCAATTTCCCTGGACGAATTGGGTCGATTCAACGGTGCTGGGATTTACGCGCTGTACTACATTGGCGGCTTTGAAACTTATCGGGCCTTGGCCACCCGCAACATGAGCGCAGACGGCTTGGTCGCGCCAATTTATGTTGGCAAGGCCATACCGGCAGGTGGTCGAAAGGGCGCATCATTGAATGCAACGCCTCGAACAAACGCACTCTGCAATCGCCTGCGAGAACATGCCGAAAGCATTGAATCGGCTCAGAATCTACGACTAAACGACTTCCGGTGCCGCTACCTCGTGGTTGACGACATTTGGATTCCATTGGGCGAATCGCTCATGATTGCCAAGTTCTCACCCATCTGGAACAACTTGATTGACGGATTCGGCAACCACGATCCGGGCAAGGGAAGATATCAGGGCATGCGCACTCGGTGGGATGTCCTTCATCCTGGACGCGCTTGGGCCGATCGCTGCGCGACGCGGCCTGAAACCGCGAAAGATATCGACCGAGAGGTCCGATCGCACCTGGCGCGAATGGAGCTCCCGCCATCACCTCACTTCCTCGTGGAGGAACGTAGAGCGCGCTATCGCGTCAATCGCCTCGACGACGATGTCATCGATCCGAGCTGAATGCCCTGGCAACGTTGGCACGTTCAACAGGTATCCCATGGCTTCAAAACGCACTCAGGACACCTTAAGGCCAACGTTCGGCTTGCCCTCCGCCTCGACTCCGGACAAACCCGCTCACGTCCCCGCTCAGCAGCCCGGCGCGCCACAAAAGAAGCGGGTTAATCGCTTCGACAGCATGCGCGGGAAAGCCGACATCGCTTGGCGTACCGATGAATTGATGGCCTTGCTACGCGGTCGCTGATCCGGCGGCGAGACAACAGGGTCTATCGTGCGGGGTGCCTTGGCGCGCCCGCTCTCAATACTTCGGCTGGTGGTTGCGGATCGCCGCCTTCGCCGCCTCATCCAGCGCAAAGCCTTTGCCATGCGCCGCCGCCAACTCGGCGCAGCACTGCTCGAAGGCCTCGACGCCCTGCCCGTAGATGAACTGCATGGCCCCGCCCGTCCAGGCCGGAAAGCCGATGCCGAAGATGCTGCCCACGTTGGCGTCGTGCACGTGGGTGAGCACGCCCTCGGCCAGGCAGCGCGCGGTCTCGACCGACTGGCGATAGAGCAGGCGGTCCTGGATGTCCTTCACATTCCAGGCCACGCCGGGCTTTTCAAACAGCTTCTTCAACTCGGGCCACAGGTGCTTTTTGGCGCCCTGTGGGTAGTCGTAAAAACCGCCACCCGCCGCGCGGCCGCCACGCCCCAGCTCCTTAACCATGCGCTCGACCAGCCGCTCGCCGGGCGTTATTTCATACGCCTTGCCTTCGGCCGCATGGTCGGCGCGGGTTTGCTCGATGACGTGCACCGACAGCGACAGCGCGGTCTCGTCCAGCACCGCCAGCGGGCCCACCGGCAGGCCGGCCTGCACGGCAGCGTTCTCGATCACGGCGGCGGGGATGCCCTCGCCCAGCATGGCCGCGCCTTCCATCACGTAGGTGCCGAAGGTGCGGCTGGTGTAGAAGCCCCGCGCGTCGTTGACCACGATGGGCAGCTTGCCCAGCGCCAGCACGTAATCGAACGCGCGCGCCACGGTTTCATCGTCGGTCTGCGGGCCGCGGATGATCTCCACCAGCTTCATCTTGTCCACCGGGCTGAAGAAGTGGATGCCGACGAACCGGGACGGATGCTGGCTGGCCTGCGCCAGGCCGCCGATGGGCAGGGTACTGGTGTTGCTGGCGAAAAAGCCCCCGGCGTCCAGCATGGGCTCGGCCTCCTGCGTGACCTGGGCCTTCAGCGCGCGCTGCTCGAAGACGGCTTCGATGATGAGATCGCAACCCTTCAAATCGGCTGCGTCGGCCGTGGGCGCGATGCGGTTCAACAGCGCCTGCTGGTCCACCGGGCTCATGCTGCCTTTGTCCACGCGCTTTTGCGTCAGCCGGGCGCTGTAGGCCTTGCCCTGCTCGGCCTTCTCGACCGACACGTCCTTGAGCACCGTGGCGATGCCGCTCCTCGCCTGCGCATACGCAATGCCCGCGCCCATCATGCCGGCGCCCAGGATGCCCACTTTTTCCGGCTGCCAGCGCGGCACGCCCTGGGGGCGCGACTGGCCGCTCTTGATGGCGTTGAGGTTGAAGAAGAAGGTGTTGATCATGTTGCGCGCCACCGGGCCGGCCATCAGGCTGGCCAGATACCGGCTTTCGATCCGCGTGGCGGTGTCGTAGTCCACCTGCGCGCCTTCGACCATCGCGGACAGCGCCGCCTCGGGCGCGGGGTAGCGGCCATGCGTCTTGGCGCTGAGCATGGCGGGCGCCACCACCAGGCCGCCGGCGATCTTGGGGTTGGCCGGCGTGCCGCCCGGCATCTTGTAGGCCTTGTCGTCCCAGGGCTGCTTCGCCTGCGGGTTGGCAGCGATCCAGACCAGCGCCCGCGCGCGCAGCTCACTCGCATCCGCCACCAGCTCATGCACCAGGCCCAACTCGTGCCCCTGGCGCGGGTTGAACAGCTTGCTTTCCATGATGAAAGGCTGCGCGCCCATCAGGCCCAGCAGGCGGGTCATCTTGGTGATGCCGGTGGCGCCGGGGATCAGGCCCAGGGTCAGCTCGGGCAGGCCGAACTGGGTCTTGGCGTCGTCGACGGCGATGCGGTGGTGCGCGCTGAGCGCCACCTCCCAACCGCCGCCCAGGGCGCTGCCGTTCAGGCAGGCCACCACCGGGATGCCCAGCGTCTCCAGCGTGCGAAAGGCGCGCTTGAGGCGCTCGATCTCGGCAAACAGCGCGGGCGCGTCGGCGTCGGTGAGGCGCATCACGCTCTTGAGGTCGGCGCCGGCAAAGAAGGTCTTCTTGCTTGACGCCAGGATCACGCCCCTGAGCTGCGCCTTGTCCTGCGCGATCTGCGCCACGGCGGTGACGATGTCGGCCTGCCAGGCGGCGCACATGGTGTTGACGGGCGAATTCGGCTCGTCGAAGGTAAGGGTGGCAATGCCGTCGACGGTTTCGATGCGCAGGGTTTGCATGAATGATCCTGAATTGATAGCTGCTTGCGCTTGTAAAACAACGCGTACGAACACTTCAAACGGCCGCGGAGCAGGCCAGGCCAGCGAACGCCGTGGCCGGACCTGTGCCGGCCACTGGCGTTGTCCCCCTGTGGGGGAAGACGCGAAGCGGCGCAGGGGGCGGCGTCATATTCGCTCGACGATGGTGGCAATGCCCATGCCCCCGCCCACGCACAGCGTGGCCAGGCCGTAGCGCAGGCCACGGCGGTGCAGTTCGTCGATCAGCGTGCCCAGGATCATCGCGCCCGTGGCGCCCAGCGGGTGACCCATGGCGATGGCGCCGCCGTTGACGTTGAGCTTTTCGTGCGGCACCTTCAAGTCCTTCATGAACTTCATGGGCACGGCGGCAAAGGCCTCGTTGACCTCGAACAGGTCGATCTGGTCGATCGTGAGGCCCGCCTTGGCCAGCGCCTTTTGCGTGGCGGGCATGGGGCCGGTCAGCATGATGGTCGGGTCGGCGCCGGACAGCGCCGTGGCGACGATGCGCGCGCGGGGTTTGAGCCCATGCGCCTTGGCCGCGGCCTCGCTGCCGATCAGCACGGCCGCCGCGCCGTCGACGATGCCCGAGGAGTTACCCGCGTGGTGCACGTGGTGGATGCGCTCGACCTGCGGGTAGCGCTGCTGCGCCACCGCGTCGAAGCCCATGGCGCCCAGCTGCTCGAACGAGGGTTTCAGGCCCGCCAGCGCCTCCACCGTGGTGCGCGGCTTGATGAGTTCGTCCTCATCCAGGATGGTCTGGCCCAGAAAGTCCTGCACCGGCACGACCGAGCCCTTGAAGTGGCCGGCCGCACGCGCGGCGGCGGCGCGCTGCTGCGAGGTGACGGCAAAGGCGTCCACGTCGGCGCGGCCGAAGCCCTCCAGCGTGGCGATCAGGTCGGCGCCGATGCCCTGCGGCACGAAGGCCGTCGCCAGGCTGGTGGCCGGGTCCTGCGCCCAGGCGCCGCCGTCGCTGCCGATGGGCACGCGGCTCATGCTCTCCACGCCGCCGGCGACCACCAGGTCCTCCCAGCCCGAGCGTACCTTCTGCGCCGCCAGGTTGACCGCCTCCAGCCCCGAGGCGCAAAAGCGGTTGACCTGCATGCCGGCGCAGCGCCAGTCCCAGCCGGCCTTGAGGGCCGCCACCTTGGGCAGCACCGAGCCCTGCTCGCCGATGGGCGAGACGATGCCCATCACCACGTCGTCGACGGCGGCGGTGTCCAGGTCGTGGCGCGTGCGCAGCGCCTGCAGCGTGCCGGCCAGCAGGTCGATGGGCTTGACCTCGTGCAGGCTGCCGTCCTTCTTGCCCTTGCCACGCGGCGTGCGGATGGCGTCGAACACAAACGCTTCGGTCATCGGGTAACTCCTTAGGGGGATATCGGGCAAAAATGGCAGTATAGACATTTAACCAAGCAATCGCTCGATTAAATTGAAACCGACGCTCCCCGCCCGCCGGCCTGCCTCAGCTGGCCTCGAAATCGCCATGCCGCCCGGCGCCGCCGGCAAAGCGCGCGGCACCGGCCAGCGCGGCGCCGATGCAGCGCTTGCCGCCGTCCCACTCGCGCTGCAGGGCCTCGGGCAGCGGCCAGTCCCATTGCGTCAGCGCGCTCAGGCGGTCGGCGCGCAGCGTGTCCTGCGGAAAGGCCGCCAGCTCGCGCGCCAGGGCGATGGCCGCCGCGCGCGCCGTGCCCGCCGGCACCACGCGGTTGGCCAGGCCGATGGCCAGTGCCTCGGCCGCGCCCACCCGGCGCCCGGTCAGGATCAGGTCCAGCGCGCGGCTTTGCCCGATCAGGCGCGGCAGGCGCACCGTGCCACCGTCGATCAGCGGCACGCCGAAGCGCCGGCAGAAGATGCCGAAGTACGCATCCTCGGCCATCACGCGCAGGTCGCACCACAGGGCCAGTTCGGTGCCGCCGGCCACGGCCGCGCCTTCGACCGCCGCGATCACCGGCTTGGACAGCAGCAGGCGCGAGGGGCCCATGGGGCCCAGCGGTTGCACGTCGGCAGCGGCGAAGTCCAGCTCCTGCCGCAGGCGCTGGGCGGCGCCCGCGTCCTGGCGCGCCAGCCGCGCGCCGGCCTGCAGGTCCCAGCCGGCGCAGAAGTGGCCGTGCGCGCCGTGCAGCACCGCCACACGGGCGCCGGCGTCGGCCTCGAAGGCCATGAAGGCGGCGTGCAGGGCGCGCGCCGTGCCGGCGTCCACGGCGTTGCGCACGTCGGCGCGCTCCAGCGTGACGACGGTGACGGTGTCGAGCTGCTCGACGCGGACGGCGGGGCCGGCTTCGGTCATGGGTTTGGGCTTGGGTCTGCTAAGGGTTTTTCGGGGATGCGGCCAGCGCACCGGGCCCTTAGAGTCTGACGAATTTTGGCAACGCACAGCATTGGGGATAGCGTGGAGTTCATCCAACTGGTGATCAGCGGCGTGGCGCAGGGTTGCATCTACGGCTTGATCGCGCTCGGCTTCGTGCTGATCTACAAGGCCACCGAGACCGTGAGCTTCGTGCAGGGCGACCTGATGATGCTGGGCGCCTTCTGCGGCTACGTCGGCATGACGCTGCTGGGCTTTCCGTTCTGGCTGGCGGTGCTGGCCAGCATCGCCGCCATGGGCCTGTTCGGCGTGGGCATGGAGCGCGCGGTGATCCGCCCCATCCTGGGCCAGCCGGCGTTCACCATCGTCATGCTGACCATCGGCATCGGCTACGTGGCGCGCGGCGCGATCACCATGATCCCCGGCATCGGCACCGAAACCCACGCCCTGCCCGTGCCCTACAAGGACCAGGTCTGGAACCTGGGCGCGCTGGTGCTCAGCGCCGAGCAGATGGTGGTGATCGCCGTCACCGCCGTGCTGTGCGCCGGCCTGTACGCGCTGTTTCGCTTCACGCGCCTTGGCATCGCCATGCAGGCGGCGTCGCAAAACCAGCTGGCCGCGTACTACATGGGCATCCCGGTCAAGCGCCTGAACGGCCTGGTATGGGGCCTAGCGGCCGCCGTGGCCGCCATCGCCGGCCTGCTGCTGGCGCCCATCACCTTCGTGTACGCCAACATGGGCTTCATCGGCCTGAAGGCCTTTCCCGCCGCGGTGGTGGGCGGCTTCGGCAGCCTGCCGGGCGCCATCGTGGGCGGGCTGGTGATCGGCGTGGTCGAGTCGCTGTCGGGCTTTTACCTGCCCGAGGGCTTCAAGGACATCGCGGCCTACATCGTGGTGCTGCTCATGCTGATGATCAAACCCAACGGCCTGTTCGGTGAACGTTTGTTGAAAAAGGTCTGACCACCGCATGCGCTTCATCTTCAAGACCAGCTACGAGCAGGACATCCGCCTGGCCAAGCACGGCGGGCACGTGTTCTGGTACGGGCTGCTGGTGCTCGCCCTGGTGGCGGCGCCCTGGCTGCTGCCCGAATACTGGCTGGCGCAGCTGACCTTCATCCTCATCTACGGCATCGCCGGCCTGGGGCTGATGCTGCTGTCGGGCTACACCGGGCAGATCTCGCTGGGACACGCGGCCTTCCTGGGCGTGGGCGCCTACACGCAGGCGGTGCTGGCCAACGCCGGCTGGCCGTTTCCGCTGGCCATGGCGGGCGCGGCCGTGCTGGCCGCGGCGGTGGGCGTGGTGGTGGGCCTGCCGGCGCTGCGCGTCAAGGGCATCTACCTGGCCATCGCCACGCTGGCCTTCGGCTTCATCGTGGAGGAAGGCTTTGCCCGCTGGGACAGCGTGACCGGCGGCAACGCCGGCCTGTCGGTGCAGGCGCCGGCCTTCTTCGGCTGGTCGATCGAGTCGACCCACGGCTTCTACGCGCTGTGCCTGGCCACCGCCGCGCTGGCCACGCTGGGCATCGCCAATCTGCTGCGCGCGCCCACCGGCCGCGCCTTCGTGGCGATCCGCGACTCCGAGATCTCGGCGCAGAGCATGGGCATCCACCTGGCGCGCTACAAGACGCTGTCGTTCGCGCTGTCGGCCGCGCTGGCCGGCGTGGCAGGGGCGCTGTACGCTCACAAGATCCAGTTCCTGACGCCCGACCAGTTCAGCATCCTGCAGTCCATCGACCTGCTGCTGCTGGTCGTCATCGGCGGCCTGGGCTCCATCCACGGCGCCTTCCTGGGCGCCATCTTCCTGATCGCGATGCCCCAGCTCATCGCCCTGGGCAAGGACTGGCTGCCCGAGGCCATCGGCCAGGCGCCGGGCCTGCAAGCCGTGGTCTACGGCGTGGTGCTGGTCGCCTTCGTGCTGTTCGAGCCGCTGGGCCTGTACGGCCGCTGGCTGAAGATGCGCACCTGGCTGCAGCTGTTTCCCTTCTACCAGCGCGGCATGTTCAGGCGCCAGAAGTCGTTCCAGAAATCGGACCGCTTGAAATGAAACACCCCCAGTCTCCACACGCTGCGCGTTGTTGCGCCTTCCCCCTCAAGGGGGCATCGCCAGTGGCCGGGGAGACCCCGGCCACGGCGATCGCTGGCACGGCCTGCTCCGCGGCCCTTCGGCTCTTTGCGTTTCATGCCCTGCGGATAGCGCGCAGCGCCATGGATCACTGAAATGACGGACGGCATCCTGCTCTCGGCCCGCAACCTGAGCGTGCGCTTCGGCGGCGTGCTGGCCGTCAACGACGTCAGCTTCGACGTGCGCCGCGGCGAGGTGTTCACCCTGATCGGGCCCAACGGCGCCGGCAAGACCACGGTGTTCAACCTGATCAGCCGCTTCTACCAGCCCACCAGCGGCAGCATCGACTACGCCGGCCCGCAGGGCAAGGTCGATCTCATCGCGCGGGCGCCGCACCAGGTGGCCGCGCTGGGCATCGCGCGCACGTTCCAGAACATCGAGCTGTTCGAGCACGCCAGCGTGCTGCACAACCTGCTGGTCGGGCGCCACACGCACCGCCGGACGGGCTTGTGGAGCGAGCTGCTGTTCACCCCCGCCACGCGCCGCGCCGAGCTGGCCGCGCGCGAGCACGTCGAGCGCGTGATCGA
>OFJB01000981.1_pt1 | contig 12108 bp, 8 predicted proteins | sample 1775081 | NCBI WGS metagenome assembly OFJB01 (sample SAMN08195771, study PRJEB24354) | sludge metagenome | isolation source: initial sludge from phenol fed wastewater aerobic bioreactor | place: India: Nagpur | collected 2016-06-05 | reverse complement strand
TAGTCACGATGTAGTCTTTGGACACCAATTTAGGTGTCCATTTTGGTGTCCGCGAAGCTTCGCTTTCGAAGCAAGACCCTCTTAATCAATGCAATAAAAAGAGAGGCGAGGGTCGGAATTGTACAGGTTCAGACCCTTGCTACAGTAGAGATTCTATATATCACTAATAGGCAATGCAATCAGTTTCTATAACCTCCCATTTACTACACGGAAAGGACTCGCTTACTGAAACTTTCACTGAAGGTATTCTCTCTGATGTGCTTCGTTCTGTTCAACTGGAGATTTACAGGTATCAGATGATGGGTTTGGATCAAGCACTTGGCGGATGGAGCCCGGAGGGCGAGAGGAGACAAGAGCTTCGAGTCGGGCTTGGGCAAGGGTTCGATAGCCGATGCCGCCGTGAGGACGGATGTAGTCCTTGAATTCGGAGACGATGACGCGGGCTTCGGCCACTGACAGCATCAACTTCCGGTCGAGGCACTCGTCGCGCAACGATCCGTTGAAGCTCTCGCAGTAGCCGTTCTGCAGGGGCTACCCGGCTCGATATAGAAGGTTTTGATTTCTCTATGTGCCAATCATGCCTGAAGCATCTTGGCGATGAACTCGGGCCCGTTGTCGCTGCGAATGAAGCCGGGAGCGCTGCGATCGGCAACGACGTTTGGATTCTTCCCGTCGTTTCAATAAAATAGCCAGGTTCAATTTTCTATTTAAAATGAAGCACGCTCTGGTTGCATAGTGCTAAAGTTTAATTTATCGATTTATTTTCTCAGTTTTGGAACAGTTAGGGAGATCATTGATCTCCCTATTTAGATCAGATCATGAAAAACTAGTCGTCATGAAAGCGCATCATGTCTGATACTGACACTCATTAAACGGCACGAAAACAAACACTGCGATTTCACGGCAAATAGGTCAATTCGTCTCAATTTGGATTATCATTTCCATTCATTATGCCTGAAAACCTAGCCATCCAAAGTCTGATCAAAGCGACACGCATACTCTTCACCGTCGCGGGCTCGGAGCACGGAAAAACCGTTCACCAGATCGCCGCTTCCCTCGGACTTAAACACAAAACGGCGTACCGGTTAGTCCGTACGCTTGAACAAGAGAATTTTCTTCAGCGCAAAACCAATCCCGTTCGATTCCTGCTCGGGTCTACGATTGGTGAACTCGAAAGGTTGAACGGCGAACGCCATTTATTGACCATCGCTGGAGATATGCTTGTTCGAACCCAGGCTAAACTCCTTTGTGCAAACTTTCTCCTACTGGAGTTGAACGGAACCGAGACTTACCATCGGCTTTGCGTTATGTCGGAGCGTCCGGGCGTTTTAATCAAGCAAAGAAGCCACACCATCCATTTTTATCATCATATCAGCTCCATGTTACTTCTTGCTTATGCTCCACCCGAGACACAGGCAATGTTATATAAGGCCCATCCGTTCGAGGTGGAGGGTAAACCCATTTGGAAAACCCAGACAAAATTGAATGAATTTCTGTCGGAGATCCGCAGAACAGGGTTGTGTGCGTCTGTCGATCCCGACAATCGCCATTATCGGGTGGCTACCCCCATCTTTTCGAAGGGCGGAGAGGTCATCGCCGCCATGGGAGGATATATGCCCGTAGGGGAATCAGCACGCTCTCGAAAGATTTTGGCGTATCTCTGTAAAACTACCGCCGCCGAGATTTCCGAGAAAATATCAAAATCCGACTGTGAATAAATCATTATGCATCAAGCCATCCTAAATCCATTAGCCCAACAAGTTTCTAGAAATCTGCTCTGCGATGATCCGGAAATCGAATTTCGCATTCAAAGCGGAATTGAAACTAATCGGAAAGGATTTGGATCGCTCAAACTGACGAATGTCGAGGGGGAAGTGATCCCCAAGGCAGATATTTCGTTTCGTTTGCTAAGGCATGAATACCGATTTGGCTGCAATGCGTTTATGTTGCAGCAATTCAAGGAGCCGGAAAAGAATGCGCATTACGAAGAGATTTTCGGAAATCTCTTCAATTTAGCTGTATTACCTTTTTACTGGTCTGATCTGGAGCCTGAAGATGGTAAACCGCGATTCGATATTAACAGCACCCCGGTTTACCGCCGCCCCCCACCGGATCTTGTTCTGCAATTTTGCGCCAAGCATAAAATAACTCCCAAGGGCCATTTGCTTTGCTGGCATGATTTTGCTCCAAAATGGCTGCCCACCGAGCGTAGAGAACTGGAAGTCCGTCTTGAGCAGCGTATCCAGCAAATCGCCAGTCGGTATTCCGGAAAAATTAACATCTGGGATGTGGCCAATGAAGCGCTTCAGTGGAATCCAGCCTTGCACTCCCTGATGCCGGAGCATCATGTCGAATCGGCCTTTGCGATGGCTCATAAGTATTTTCCGGAATCAACCGAGCTTCTCTATAATGACGGCCCTTGGGTCAGTTGGGATAGCTATCGCGGCGACTATACACCACTCTATATGTTGGTCCGGCATCTACTCCAGAAAGGTTTGCCGATCCACGGCCTTGGGTTGCAGTACCATATGTTTTCAAAACCCAGTTCAATGGTCGATTGGGCGCATCAATTCATCAACCAGCGGCTGATTTTCGCCAACCTAGATCAGTATGCAAAACTTGGATTGCCCATCAATATATCGGAAATAACCATTGCTGGGAACAGGGAGTTTGGAGATGGGGATAAATTTCAGGAATTGGTGGCAGAGAAATTATATCGTATTTGGTTTAGCCATCCATCGACCAATGGAATTATTTGGTGGAATCTTGTCGATGGCACGGCAGCCTATGCTCCCCTTGGAAGTGAGGAAGGAGAGAATCAATATCGCGGAGGATTGGTATCCTATGATTTAGAGCCGAAACCAGTCCTGAAAACTCTTAAAAATTTGATACAGAACGAGTGGACAAGCTCAGGTTCCATTTCATATGAAGAAGGCAAGATCAATCAGTTTCACGGATTTTATGGGGACTATGAGCTAACCATTCGCACGAATTCCGGGACAGTGCGCAAGATGGTCACCCTCGCCAAGAATTCCAAGAACGAATTAAGGCTCACGGTATAATCCACGGCTTTATTATCAAATAGGTGACTTGTTGTGAGTGAATTTCTTCCCATTAACGCCAAGCTGCCTGTCATCTGGTATGGAGCCGACTATAATCCTGACCAGTGGCTTGATCGACCGGATATTCTATCAGAAGACATTCGGTTGATGAAGGAAGCTGGATGCAATGTATTGAGTGTTGGTATTTTTGCTTGGTCGCTACTGGAACCCAAGGAAGGAGTGTATTGCTTCGACTGGCTTGACCGGATCTTTGATTCGTTCGAGGCCAATGGGCTTTACATAAATCTGGCGACGCCGAGTGCCGCTTATCCGCTCTGGCTGGCGGAGAAACATCCCGAGATCGTACGCGTTGACTCGCATCGACGCCGATTGCGTGGTCGCACAAGGGATAATTACTGCTGGACTTCGCCTGCCTACCGTACCGAGGTTGGCCGGATGGATGCCGAACTGGCCAGACGTTATGCCCATCGGCAGAATCTGGTTCTGTGGCATGTTGGAAACGAGTATGGCGGCGAATGTCATTGTGAGCTCTGTCAGAACGCTTTTAGGAATTATCTCAAAAATAGATACAATGATTCGCTCGATGCCGTAAACAAGGCGTGGTGGACGAGTTTTTCGAGCCACCTCTTTACGGATTGGTCTCAGATCGAATCTCCATCTCCGGGGGGAGAATCGTCCATTCACGGACTTAACCTCGATTGGCGCCGGTTTGTGACGTGGCAAGCTTGTCAGTTCATCGAAAATGAATTGAATTCGATCCGTCTATTTTCCTCTAACGTCCCAACTACAACCAATCTGACTCTTGGACCGGATCTGGATCCGTATAAGATAGGATCTCTCTTCGATGTTGCTTCCTGGGATAGCTATCCTACCTATCACTCACCGGTGGGGAACATCGAAGTGGCTGAACATCAAGCCTTGTTGTCAGACCTAACCCGGGCCATTAAGCCGAACAGGCCATTCTTGTTAATGGAATCGACGCCAAGTATTACTCATTCTCAATGGGCCAAGCTGAAGCGCCCCGGGATGCATAAGGTTGCCAGCCTGCTGATGACGGCTCTGGGTTCGGACAGCGTGATGCACTTCCAATGGCGGAAAGGACGTGGTGGTCTTGAGAAATTTCATGGAGCCATCATTGGCCATGAGGGAGACTCTCGGCCCCGAACTTTCCAGGAAGTCAAAGCGCTTGGGAAAACGTTGCAAGGTTTAAGTGATGTGGTGGGCTCGCTTGTGCAACCTCAAGCAGCCGTTGTGTTCGACTGGGAAAATCGTTGGGCATTGGAGGATGCGCGTTGTCTGACCGGCAGTCGCAGCTATTGGTTTGATTTTGTGCACCCGCACCACAAGGCCTTTTTCGAATTGGGCGTTGCTACGGACGTTATTTCACAGGATATGCCTGTGGATTCTTACAAACTAATCTCTGCTCCTGTTTTGTACCTAGTAAAACCTGGCGTGGAGGAAAAACTCAAACAGTTTGTAAGAAATGGCGGTACGTTGATCCTTACTTTCTGGAGCGGGATTGTTGATGATAGCGATCTCTGCTACCTTGGAGGCGCTCCTGGTCCCCTCAGGGAACTGGCGGGCATTTGGGCCGAGGAGATAGACACGCTCTATCGGGAAGATACGAACGCTTTGCGTCCGAGTTCGGGAAACGCCCTTCATTTAGAAGGTTCTTTCCCGGTCAAAACCTATTGTGAAGTTATCCATCCAGAAGGGGCTGAAGTCCTGGCCACTTATGAGTCTGATTACTATGCAGGACTTCCAGCTCTTACCGTCAATAAGTATGGAAAGGGAAAAGTCTATTATCTGGCGGCTAATGCCGATGCGACCTTTCTGAATCCGTTCTATGCACGCGTTGCATTGGAAGCCCAGATTCCTTTTGCCGTGGATGGCATTCTTGCTCCGGGGCTAATCGCCAAACGCCGCCATGCTAACGGAACGGATTTTCTCTTTCTCCTCAATTTTGAGCACGAGCCAAAGTCATTTGATTTTGGCTCGGAGCGGTGGATCAAGCTCGAAAGCCAAGAAGTCCTATCCGGAATGCATTCCATTCCTCCGTATGGCGCATTCGTTCTGAAAAAAGTTTCTTCTTGAAGAGGTATTGTTTGGGTTCGAGGCGATCTTGTTTGAAACTCGTGCTTGAGAGAGACTGCCTTTGCCTGCGGTTACTCCATAACGACTTCAAAAAAGGGCGTTGGACCGTCCTTCAAGGCCGCTGTGTCAATGTGGATTTGGAGGGCTCCATTAACGAAGGCGACGGGCAGTTTTTCCCGGCGAGCGCCATCCAGTCCTAAGGCGTAAAGCGACATTTTTGCTCCGTTCATGTTTCGGAGAGAGGCGCTGAGCCGACCGACGCGCATGAGGATTGGAAGCTTGCCTAAGTTCACCAACGTGGAGCGATCAGGTGAAAGTTCCATCTCGTTATTTACAACCTGCGTGGAATAAATCAGGACGATCCGCCCGCTTTCATCCAAGTTTTTTTGATCAACGGCGCAGGTGGCTACCAATGCCGGTACGCTTGTGCCCGAGACATTCAGAAGACCGACGGATTCGCCTTTATTCCCCTCCATCGCCACTGCTTCACTACGAGAAGTCACCACCTTGATGAGATTTTCCCGGCTTCTCATGGTGATTTCCCCGGTATCGGATTGGAATATTCCTTTGGATGGATCGCTGATATTCGATGGGGAAAGCAGTCCCATTTCTTTCATTTTCGCCACGGCCGCATCAAGGGAAAATTTTGTGGATTTCGAATCTTTCCCGCTAATCGCCCAACCGCCTCCGGCGGATGCAAATTCCGCACCACTGTCGGGCGTCAGGACCATGTCAGCCAGCGGCGCTTTGCCGACTCCCTCAGCACGCTTTGCCCAGGGAAAGGCAATGCTGAATCCGGTCATGAAAGCTATTCGGCCTTGATCGCTGGAAACGCTGCGGCCTCCGTTGCAATTAGTCTCGAGATATTCCTTGGGAATCTGTAACTCCACACGATGGGGTGAGGCCTTTACGTCCCCACGCAAAAACAGGCAGCTTAATAAAAACTCTCCCGCACGTGAAACCGGAGAATATCCCACATTGAACACGTTGGCGACGGGTTTCTCTGCATAGTAGAAAACCGGTCCCTCATGAATAAATACAGCATCGAATGAATTAAGGGCGGCATAGGCGCCAAAAACGATGCCGCATTCGTACTGATACGGATTCCAGAAGGAGTGATTGTACTCTGTTACGATCAGCGGACGGTCGGCGAAGCGCATGCAGGAGATGCTGCGTGAATACCATGCGCCCGCGCCAATGGAGCTTTCCTGGCCGCACTTTGAACCCGGGTTATCGAAAGCGGTCGGATGATTATGATAGGCATTGGCGATGGTAACCTGCGATTCCTCCCATCGCACTTCCTGTCCGGCTTGCCAGTGAGACATGTTATACTGCGCAACCATGCCTTTATATCCGGTGGCCCGAAGGACGTCACGCATCCACGCCACGCTCTCACGCGAAAGCTCGGCACAAAACAGGATGTAATCGTTATCTCTGACTTCCCTTCTACTATACGGGAATTCCTCGGGGGTCATAACGCTTTCAAAAGAAGCTGGAGCCTGCATTCCCCATGCCTTGGATAAAGCCTCTACCGTTTTGTATTTCTCCTGCAACCACAGGCGATATCTCGCATCAAATTCAAGCCGGGTTTGTTCCGCGAGCTTCGATTTCGGATAAAAAAATCCCCATTCCTGCTCATTAAAAAGCTCAACGCAGGCGATGCTTGGATCGTCCTTCCATGGAACGCCTGTATAGGTATTCACATGGTTCATGAGTGCTTCCACTCCGTATTTCCACGCTTTGCGAACCTGTTCATCGCCCAAATACATGCGCAGCTTATAATCTCGACGCTCACCTTGACCGAGGAGGCCCCAGGCATTTTTGAGGTAAACTCCATATGCACCAACGGTCAGAAACGTATAACCTCCATTTTCCGCAAGAGTGCTCGTGAAATAATCAAATTTATCAAACTGGTCCGGTCGGATGTTCATATCCTCGTGGTAGACAGCATCCGTGCTCAACCGCAGAATGTTGTATCCTTGGAGCCGCGCCTGAAGAATTTCTCGCTTCCAAAGCTCCTTCCATTCAGGATCTTTCATTGACTTGTCAAATATGCGGGGAGTATTTACTCCACCTCCGTGCAATTTCACCGTGATATCCGGACGTCCCTCGACAACAATCCTTCCCGTTGGCCCGACCTCCAGCCGAGGAAGTTTAGCGGGTGCTTTAACCAAGCCCAATCGGCTCAACAAGCTTGTGGGGCGAGGCACCTCGGAAACCTTGCGTAGATCCAGAGCGCTTCCCTCTTTGACGAGCAGATCATCCATGTTAACAGCTTTCCACTCGTTACTGGGTTGAAACCGGACATTTGGTCGTGTCTCGTGTGGCGCTGGAGCGCCATAAACGAATCGCCATCCGTCGGCTCCGGCCAGAACTTTTACTGCCAGCAGATTTTTCCCGACTTTTATCGGAACATCGAAACTAAAGGCATCGGGAGTATAAGGCTTTCCGGCATTTCCAGATTTCAACGTATTAAAAACGGGAGTGCCGTTGATATAAATTTCCATCCAGTAATCCGCGGAAACTCCAATACGCATGACTCCGGCCCGTTCGCTGTTGAACTCGTTATAGAGAATGGCCGCGCTCTTTTCCTCGAAGTTTCCTTTAGCCTGCTCAGCCAAGTCAATAAAACTGCCGCTGAGCTTGATTTTCTGCGCGAGTATCTCCTTGCCGTCGGCCTGGAAAAGTTTTTCGGGAATCTGGCTGTACGACAGAATTTCCGCAGGCTTCAGAAAGAAGATCCATTCCTCATTCAAGTTCAGGGGGAGACTGTCCTGGGACTGCGCGGACACGCCAAACGCGAAAAGTGACAATAATACAAGAGAGAATCTCATGACAAGTCTATGCAAAGGTAGATTTTGTTGTTTAAGTAAGAGTGGGTCAGAACTGTATCCTCAACATTCCAGACAAAGGGATTTCTAACTGGGAAAGTCCCAAACCCACAGTGGGACTTGCAAGGCGCTCTCCATATACGTCAAAATATTCTGCTTGCCGTGGCGTTTTTCGCAGTTGCAGGGGAATGCAATTTTTCCCGGTAGCGTTGACGATATAATAGATTTTCCCATTCTCTCCTTCAATTTGCACCAGGATTTCCGAAAGATAAACTGCAGTAATCTGCTCCGTTTCACTTTCCGAGAAAAGTAATGGATAGCACATCTCTGGATGAGGGGCTCCGAATTTACTCTGCAACAGCGTCCTGCGATGGCTTTTCATAAAGCCCAGCCAGAAGCGCAACATGCGCCGGTGTCCATCAGGCAGATCTGACAATCTCATCGAGATTTGGGGCACTCCAAAGAGAACGTTCAGTAACTGCAATGCCGCCGACTCGGGGGTATCCCGCAGGCTCCAGGTTATCATATCGGAGTGAACTGCTGTATGGCCAGAAGTCAGGCGAAGGTTGGCAATTCCACACCGATTCGCCTTGATGTTGGCTGGACAATCCCCAACACGAAGGATGTTGGCATATTTGCGGGCGGATGGTCCGATATAGGCCTGCCGGAATTCTATAAGAACATCCGGTTTGATAGCCCGCAACCTTTTGGACAAACTTTCCAGAAGGGCATCCACCGCCAGAGGGATGGAGTGGAAATCTCGGTCGGAATAGCCGTCAACCACCGCGGGGTCGTCTCTACCATCCAGAGAAAACCATTCGATGTAATCCAGCTTGAAACCATCCAGATCGCAGTCGTGCAAGAACGCTTCAAGTTGTTTCACCAAATATGCGCGGACATCAGGAAAGCGGGGATCCAAAATGGAGAAATCACTTCGACTGTATAGAAACTTCCCGGAAAAGCGTTTGGCTATACGACTTTCCTCACCCGCAATGGGTGTTCCGATCCAGGGAAGGTATTTCATGCCAAGAGCATGAACTCTGGAAACATGTTGCGCCATGTCCGGAAACTTATGAATTGAGGGCTCCCAGTCGCCGGCGACGGCGTACGTGTTCTTGTTTTTATCCGTATGCCATCCGTCATCGACGAGAATGCCCTGCATGCCGTATTCCTTGGCCAGCGCGCATTCCTCTTCCAATTCGATGTCTGAAACCTCGCTCCAGTAACTGTACCACGTCGAGTAGAACGGAGCGTAAGCCGATTCCGGAACAGTCGCTGGGAGAAAATTGTGGTATTCCTCAAACCAAGTCGCCGTGGACTGGATCGCTTCATAAAAAGGTATTTCGCGCGAATCGATGCGCATGGAAAAGTTGACGAGTGACGTCAAATCTCCCGGTTCCGGAGGAATTTCTATGGTGGATCGTATGATGCAGTCGCCTTTCTCGACATGTGCGCCCGAGGCAATGAGAACGGTCCGCACGGCTTCAGAGATGGCAAATGTCAGCCGGTTTTCTCCTTTCACATCGAAAAGGGAAACAGCGGGCAGCCACGAGTTTATTTTAAATTCGGATGTCTCGTGCCACATGGGCAATTCCGCGCGGCCATTTGGAGTCCAACGCGAACAGATGCTGCTCTGGGAAATCGAAAATTCTATTTTGATCCTAGGCGGCAACGAGGGAGATGCTGACTGGAGCTTGAATTCCAGCAGTTCTATTCCGGTTAAAGGCGAGGAAAGACTAGTGGACATTCGCCATTCCGAGTCGGCTCCGAGCGTCACTACAACTTCACCCAGTGATAGGCTTTTGACCCGTAATGTGCCTATGGCTTCTTGCATCATTTTTTGACGGTTTCTATCTTAAAGAGGAGACTTAAAACATTACTAGGGAAACGGAGACTCCGAACCGCCCCCCATTTCATGGAGATAGGACCTTGATTGCGCTCCACCGCTTGGGAGTGATTCCTTGACTAGTGCTGACGCCTTCTTAAGCAGTAGATGCCCAGAAATCCAAAAGAAACCAGCGCGATCATAGAAGGCTCGGGAACGGTGGAGATTTGCAAGTTGTCAAAATCAGCCGTGATTGTGTCATTGCCACCCGACGCAAATACAATATACGTGTCCGGCGTTGAAGTTAGGTGAGGAATGGTTCCTCCACTGGCGCTCGCTTGAACCGAGCTGGTCAGGTTGCTGGTTTTCAGCTCTCCAGAAACCAACACATTTGTAAATTTAGACGTGGATGGATTGATGGTGAAATCAAACGTGATGTAGTCACCAAGATTTGCATAGTCTGTATAGTTTCCTAGTTCTATATAGAATGCCGCCGTGGAGTTGTTGGAGCTGTTTAGAGCTAAGGCAAGCTTCCCGTCAGAATAGACCAAGCCAAACCAATAAGGCAAAGTTCCAACCTGAGTGCTATTCGCTCCAAAATATATTTGGGCCTGATTGCCTGTATTGGCGCTAATGCCGTTGAGTGCCATACCAAAGTGAATGTTAAAAGGTTGCGTTACATCTACGGCAGAACCTAGCTGCAGCGAGGCCCCGAGCGCACCTGTAGCGGTATTTGTCAGGCGCAAGGCTTGCGAACCGGATTGGGGATTGGCCGTGGAAGTTTGCAGGTTGCCGTTGAGAGCGGTTGTATTAAACGTATTACTCCATGTTGCCGTACCGGTGATTGTCGAGTCATCGACGCCAACAATCGTGGTGTTTGTTCCGTACCCACTGGACGTTTCAAAGCCGATAATGACATCTCCCATGGTACTAACGGTTCCTACCATCGCCCAAAGTACGAGCGGCGCCAATAGTTTGAGAGGAGAGGTGCTGTAAGTTTTGATGTAGTTCATGGCAGAATTTGGTTGTTTTTCACTTATCAAACAATTGCGATAACATGGCAATAATCAAACAGTTAGAAGGAATGTTTGGGGAGATCATTGATCTCCTCAAACCTGTTGTTTGCGGTGAAATTTCTCGCCAAATAGCTGCCAGGGTGACTCAAATTGCAATCACTCAATCAATCGCACGAATGTATCCATTCCGCCTCCCTGAAAAATAAAACGGCATTTGTCATGAAACACTCTGCTTTCGGCCTTATTGAACTATTAGTTACTCTTTGTATTGTCAGTATTCTTATATCATTGACCCTCCCGACATTCGGTTCCGCACTGAGCCGTTCGCGATCAAGTAAATGCCAATCCAATTTGCGCCAAATCGGCATCGCCATGTCGAACTATCTTGCGGATAACGATCAGGTTTATCCCTTGGCTTACGGAGTGGGCACTCCACCTCAATCGACAACTTGGATGCAAAAGCTGGCACCCTATGTGGGGATTGGGGATAACGTTTTAGGCTCGGCACCACTCTTACGATCCACCGGTATTCTCAACTGTCCTGCTTATCGTCCAACGGGGCGCTTAGTCTCCTATGCCATGAACGTCAACATTACCGATTCCAGATGGAACTTTCGGGCGCTAAGGACTCCCGATGCTTCAACCTTTTTAATTGTGGAGATTAATGCCAATGCGGAATTTTTTCTACCGGGAGGCACTAGCGATGTCTCCCGTCGACACCCCTTTAGTTCCGCTAACTTTCTATTTGTGGATGGTCATGTAGAAAATATCAATACCACGGTACCAGCCAGCGATAACCGCTGGTATCCGCAATAAGACATTCATTTAGCAGTATCCGTTAACTTTCATTTTAGAAACGACAAGATTTCTGTCGAGTGGTGGAAACGAAGTTTTTTAGTGGCTTTCGAAATTGCGGCCTTGTAAAGATTATTATTTATCTACTTTTGTAATTACAAAAGTGTGCGGTTCTGGAACAGCCGATTCGCGAGCTTGCGGTAAATGTTTGGTGTACTCTCTCTGGAAAACCCATTCTTGGGGTTTATTAAGGAGATATTCTTCATTCGTATCTTTTGTATACGTCAACCATGATTTGCCTTCGGCGGCTTTGAGGCGAACGACCAGCAATGGCTTTGATTGAGTCCTGACCTGCTCCCGTAGAACTGGACCAGGTGAGAGTTAGGAATTGGCAGGGGTGAGGAGGGGTCGTAGAAAGGCCAAACGAACCATGAACAGCAAAGGAAAGCGATACAACCAGGAGCAGATAGTCTACCTGCTGAGGC
>OFJB01000980.1_pt1 | contig 12117 bp, 10 predicted proteins | sample 1775081 | NCBI WGS metagenome assembly OFJB01 (sample SAMN08195771, study PRJEB24354) | sludge metagenome | isolation source: initial sludge from phenol fed wastewater aerobic bioreactor | place: India: Nagpur | collected 2016-06-05 | reverse complement strand
GTCAAGGGCGAGGATATTCTGCGCGGCGGCGAGCGCGTCGGCCTCGCTGTAGCCGCCGGCGGTCAGCAGGCTGGCCGATGAACGCGTAGCCCCCTCACCAGATCGGGCACAAGACCACGGGGGAGGGTGCGGATGAATCCGCGGCCTCCCCCGTGGCCGGCATTGCCTGCTTCCGGGTGCTGTCGCCCTGCCTACAGCTTCGGCTTGAGCGGCCCGCGATGCACCTTGTACTGCGCCGCCTGCGCCAGCGGGCGGACAACGACAAGATCAAGGTTGATCTGCGTCGGCATCTCCAGCATCTCGACCATCACCCGGGCGACATCGTTCTCATCGATCACGTCCTGCACGTTCTCGTAGACCTTGTCCGCCTTCGCCTGGTCGCCGCCGAATCGGTTGACCGAGAACTCCGGCGTCTTCACCATCCCCGGCGCGATCTCCATCACGCGGATCGGCTCGCCGGCCAGTTCCAGCCGCAGGGTCTCGACGATCGTCGTGGTGCCGTGCTTGGCCGCGGTGTAGCCGCCGCCGCCTTCATAGGCGATGTGACCGGCAGTGGACGACACGGTGAGGATATCGGAGTTCGGCCTCGTCAGCGCGGCCTCACGCAGGAGGGGCAGGATCGCCTTCGTTACCCGCACCATGCCCAGCACGTTCGTCTCGTACATCTCGCGCCAGGCGTCGATCGGCGCACTCTCGACATAATCCGAACCAATCGCACCACCCGCGACGTTGACGAGCGCATTGACCGGTCCACGCGCCTTCAGGAATGCGACGAGGCTCGCGACATCGTCGTCGGAGGTGACATCGGCCACGAAGGTGGCAGCCCCGGTCTCCTCGGCGAGCGCATCGAGGCGCTCCTTGCGGCGGGCGACGCCCACGACATCCCAGCCGCGCTCGCGAAGCTGACGGACGGTCGCGCCGCCAATGCCGGAGCTGGCCCCGGTGACGACGGCAGTTCTGGTCTCGGCCACAGTGGTTCTCCCTTCCGGAATCCAGGCGCTCTCCTCGCACGGACAGCGCGCATACGTTCCGGTAGTGTACCCGCGATCTGCCCGAACCGGGACGGCGCGGAGGCATCCCGCCGTCAGCATCATCGGACCAATCCCCGCCGGGCAAGCGGGGTTTCCCCCTCCGCTTGCCAGGATAGTTGCCATTGCGTACCATATCGCCCGGATCATGGTTCAGGCGCCCCGGCTCGAGGGAGCGCCGCTATCGTACACACGCCTCACAGGAGAAAAGGGATCGCTATGTCCGTGCAGTCAAGCCCGGAGTCAAGGCTCCGTGTCTCTCGTCGTGGGTTCCTCAAGTCAAGCGGAGCGGGAGTCGCCGTGGCCGCCGGCTCGATCGGGGCCATCCCGTTCACCTCTTCGCGGGCCTTCGCCCAGCGGGCCTGGGACGAGGAGCACGATATCGTGGTCGTCGGCAGCGGCGGCGCGGCATTCGCGGCGGCCATCACCGCCCATTCGCTCGGCGCCGATGTCGTGATGTTCGAGAAAGGCGCCTACGTTGGCGGCACCACGCTCGTCTCCGGCGGCACGATGTGGACGCCAAACAACTCGGCCATGCGCGCGGCCGGATTCACCGACAACCGGGAGGACGCCATTCGCTACATGGCCCGCTATTCCTTCCCGGCATCCTACAACCCCGACGACGAGAAGCTCGGCCTCACTGACCATGACTACGCCATGATCTCGGCGTTCTACGACAACGCCAGCGATGCCATGGACCTGATCCAGGAGGCGGGCGCGGCCACATGGCGGGTGGCGACCAACGGCTATACCGGCGATGTCCAGGCCGACTACATGGATCATCTGCCGCAGAACACCGCGCCCCAGGGGCGATCGATCACCACGACCGGCAAGGACGGCGGCTACGGCGGCGGCGGGGAGCTCATCGCCGGGTACCAGGCGTGGGCGGAAGGAGCCGGGGTTCCGATCAAGCTCGGCCATCGCGTCCAGCGCGTGATCCTGAACGACGATGGAGCCGTCATTGGCGTCGAGGTCGAGATCGCCGCTCCGGCCGCAGCAGGAAGCACCCCGGCGGCCTCGCCCGTGGCCTCCCCGGCCGCGTCGCCCGCAGCCAGCCAGACCATCGCGGTCCGCGCGCGCAAGGGCGTGATCTTCGGCAGCGGCGGCTATGCCCGCAACAAGGACATGATGCGCAACTTCGTCAGCGTTCCGTTCTACGGCGGCTGCTCCGCCCCGACCAACGAGGGCGACCTGATGCGGATCGCGACGGCGGTCAACGCCAAGGTCGGCAACCTGCACAACATCTGGCGCAACGAGGGGCTCTTCGAACAGGCCGTCGCCAGCGAGACCGCCTACAACTGCATCTGGTTCTACAATGGCGATTCGTTCCTGATGGTCAACAAGCTCGGCAAGCGCTTCGTGAACGAGAAGCGGAACTACCAGGACCGCTCGATGGCCCATCTGGCCTGGGATTCCAACAATGCGGACTGGACGAACCGGCTCGCTTTCCTGATCTACGACGGCCGGATCCAGGAAAACTGGGGCACCGGCTTCCCGTTCCCGGAAGATCCGACCACGTCGCCGGTCGTCATCACCGGTGAGACGCTGGAAGATCTCGCGGCGGCGATCCGCGAGCGGGTGGACTCGATCAAGGCCGTAACTGGCGGCGTCGAACTGGCCGCGGACTTCGCCGAGACGATGGTCGCCGAGGTCGCGAAGTTCAACGAGTACGCGGCGAAGGGCGAGGACCCCGACTTCCAGCGCGGCGCCTTCAAGTACGACCAGGAAACCCCGTTCCCGCCCATGGTCAAGAACCCGACCGTCATGGAATGGCCGTCTGCCGACCAGCCGAACACGGCGATGTACCCGCTGCGCTCGGAGGGCCCATACTACGCCGTGATCGTGGGGGCCTCCGCCGTCGACAGCAACGGCGGGCCGGTGATCAACGAGCATGGGCAGATTCTGAACATCGACGACGAGCCGATCGCCGGGCTCTACGGTGCGGGTAACTGTATCGCCAGCCCGGGCGTGAATGCCTACTACGGCGCCGGCATGACCCTCGGGCTCGCCCACGCCTTCGGCTACGCGGCGGCGAAGCATGCCGTGGAATCGAACGGCACATCCGCCTGATCCGGCACGGCGGGCAAGCGGAGGCGCCTCCGCTTGCCCGCCGCCATCGAGGCCCATCATGTCCCGCACCCTGAGCCAGCTCACCTACACCCGCATCCAGGAACAGCCCTCGTCGGCCCGCGCGTCGCTCCCGACGGTCATCACGCTCCACGCGCATCGCCAGCGCGGCAACAGCCTCGCCGCCTCCGCGCGCGCGGCCGCGCCGGACGGACGGCTGCTTGGCCTGGAGTCGTACAAGGGGGTCTTCGTCGGGCGGGAGATCGTCGGCTTCACCTGGTTCGTCGGCCCGGACTCCGCACCGGCGCCGGTCTTCTATGGCGACGCGCTCGCCGAGATCGAACGGTTCCTGTGGGACGATATCATCCGTCAGGAGCCGGAGCCGGCCGCGCTGCCCTTCCTGCTGGGGCTCGGCCAGGGGGCGATCATGGCGCTGGCGGCAGCGGCGGCCGTGCCGGATCTGCTCTCCGGGGTGATCGCGATCGGCGGAACGTTCCCGGTCGTTCCCGGCTGGGAACCGCCCCTCGTCCCGCTCGGCGATCTGCCGATCCTGCTGATCGATCCGCCTGCCGCGGCCCCTCCATCGCCCGGAGTCCTCGCCGGACCCGCCCTGGCCGACACCCTGATGCGCTGGGGCGGCACCGTCACCCGTCGCACCGCTCCGCCGGACGAGATTCCCCAGGCGATCATGCAGCAGTGGATGTCCCTCCAGACGATCCGGATCAAGGCGCAGGAGTAGGCCACGGTCGCGGCGCGGGTCTGGCACAATCCCCTGCGAGCGACCGCCCCCGCCACGCCTGGGCGGCGTGGCGTCGCACCGATCCAGGAGGATGATCCATGACTGCGGCATCGGACGATCGAACCCGGCTCGCGCAGGATCTGGTGCAGATCCTTCCCTCGTTCGCCCGCTGGGTGAGTTCGATCCGCAATGCCGATACGCCCTACGGACGGGTCGCCTACCGGCAGGTCGAGATCCTCTATATCATGCGCAAGCGGGTGCTCGGATCGGACCGTGTCCTGGCTTCCCAGCTGGCAACCCACATGTCGGTGCAGCGCAGCGTCGTCACCCGGATCGTGGCGAGCCTGGAGCAGAGCGGGTTTGTGGCCCGGGAGGTGGACCCCCACGATGCCCGCGTTCACCGGATCGCGCTGACCGAGAAGGGCGTCGCGGTCAGCGTCTACATCGAGGACATCTTCCTCCGCGAGATGCTGGGCGGGATCGCCTTCCTTGGGGACGACCAGATCGGGGAGCTGCAACAGGCGTTGACGATCCTGCGCCAGCTCTCCCGCAACCTGGAAGCGGCCCGCAAGGCGAGGCTCGAACAGCCGCTCGATGGCATCTTCCGGTCCCGGGATACCGAACCAATCTGAATGGGTGCCGTCCGGCTTGCGCGCCCGGATCAGGACGACAGCAGCCAGAGGACGGCGATGAGGAAGCCGACGGTGATGGTGAGCACCAGAACCGTGAAGGCGAGGAACAGCACCATCCCCACCGGCGGCCGGGGAATCCGCCGCTGTGGTCGGTCCCGGCGGCGCGGACGGCGCACCCGGGAGCGGGGAACGCCCGGGGCGGCCAGCGCCTGGCCGAGGGCAGCGGGATCGGACGCCTCCGGTCCCGGCGTGAACCGATAATCCCACCAGGCGTCACCGAACGCATCGTCCGGCCGGCGCGCGATCTCCCACCCCTGTCCCGTAACGGCCTCCAACAGCCGGTCGCGCGCGTTGCGGGCGGGCGCATCATCGGGCAGAAACGGAGGGGTGCGGGCGATCTCGGCACCCCGATCATCCCGGAGAACGAAGCGATCCTTCCCCGGAACGGATGGGTCGTCCTCACGATGCACCCGAAGCTGCCCAGCCGTCCCCGGTCCGCCCGGTGTCGTCTCCGACCCCATGATTATCCCAGCTCATCCAGCCAGATGGGGTGCGTCCAGGCGCGGCCGCCGTCCTCCCCGACGACGGTCACCCGCATGAACCCGCCGCCACGCTGGCTGAACGACTCCAACGGGAATGATGCCTGCGTGATCTCGCCCCCACGCACGCGGATGTTCCGGGCGCCGCGCCCCGTCGCGAAGACCTGCACCGCCGGATCGCACTCCACAATCAGGTGATCGTCGTCCACGGAGACATCATGGATGCGCGGCCCGGTCGAGGAGTAATACGCACCAGCCTTCAGCGCGGCCAGCAGGGTATCGGGGTCCAGCGATTCGGCCTTCACCTGCACCCAGCCGCCGAAGGCGTCGGCCGTCCAGGAATCCGGGTAGTCCGGAAACTCGATGTGCGCGTCGTCCGTGGCGCAGGCCGTGAGGCGGAACCCCTCCTGCGAGAGCAGGTCGAGGGTATGCCAACTGTCCCCACGATCGACCTCGCCCAAGCTGCCGTGGTTGTAGATCTCCACCGCGTGGGCGAAGGCTGCCGCCTCCCGCGCATCCTCCATCGGCAGCAGACTCCAGGCCGGATGCGCGATCGCGATATACGCCCCGGCATCCAGCGCGCGGCGGGCGATCTCCAGGCCGGTCTCGCCCTCGCCAAGCGGCGCGAAGCCGAGCGGCAGGCCGACCGCGAGGATGTGCCAGAGGTCGCCGTTCGCCATGCGCGGGCCATGCAGCTCGGCGCCGAGGATGGTGGTGAAGGCATCAGTGCGGAAGTCCCGGGTGTCGCTCACCGTGATATAGCTGGCGGGATCGGCATTCTTCCGGAAGTGCGTCTCCGGCTGGAAGTGGTCGGTCAGGGCGAAGAAGTCGTAGCCGCGCTCCCGATAGGCGTTGGCGACCGCCTCGGGCGAGAGACGGCCATCGGAGCGGGTGGAGTGCGTGTGGAGGTTCCCCTTGTAGAAGCGCCCCGGATTGCTCCAGGCGGCAAGGGGATGCGCTCGCCCGGATCCAGCGGCGTCTGGCGTGGAGGAGCGGTCAGCGGCGGAATCGGTCATCGGGGTGATGTCTCCGGAGGGATTGCGTGACGAACGATTGGCAGGGCACTCCAAGGCAGGCTACGAGGTCCGTCCGTACGGCGCAAGGGGACGGCACGGCGGTGCCCGCACCGGCCGGAGCGCTATTCAGCTGGGGCGGGAGGCGAAGAGGTTCAGCCCCAACGATCGGGAGAGGAAGCGGGTCGCCAGCTGGCCGCGCACGCTGTTCCCGGCGGCGTCCAGCGGCGGCGAGAAGGTGGCGAGCGCCCCCTTGCCCGGCGAGACCGTGACGATCCCGCCGCCGATCCCGCTCTTGCCCGGCAAGCCCACCTCGTAGAGCCAGTCGCCGGACGTCTCGTACATCCCGGCCGTCGCCATCACCGCCAGCACGTCGTGGCAGACCTCAGGGGCGACCACCCGCTCCCCTGTGACCGGGTTCACGCCGCCGTCGGCGAGGGTCGCCCCCATCACTGCCAGATCGTGAGCAGTGACATCCAGCGCACATTGCCGCGTGTAGAGATCAAGCGCCTCGGCAGGATCGCAATAAATCGCGTCGAGGCTCTGAAGCATGGCGGCAAGGCTCCGGTTGCGGAAGTTCGTCGCCGAGGCAGAGGCGTAGATCTCCTCGTTCACCGCCAGATCGCGTCCGGCGAAGCGCGAGAGCCCCCGGTGAATGCGCTCCCAGCGCGCATCGGCGTCCGGACCAGGCACCAGGCTGGTCGTGGCGATCGCACCAGCGTTCACCATCGGATTGGTGCGCCCGTCCGAGCGGCGCTCGATCGCGGCGACGGAGTTGAAGGCCATCCCGGTCGCATTGACACCGATCTTCGTGCGCACGGTATCCGGCCCGATCGCTTCGCAGACCAGCGCGAGCACGAAGGGCTTGGAGACGCTCATGATCGAGAAGGGAACATCGGCATCGCCCACGGCATACGAGGCACCGCTCACCCCGACGAGGCAGAGGCCGAAGAGCTCCGTCGCCATCCGCTCCAGCGCCGGGTAGACGCGCGAGACAGCGCCATCGGCAATCGGGGCGAAGGTTGTCCAGGCGGCATCCACGAGGGTGCGAATCCGGTCGGGCGGGGGGAGCGAGCCGGTGGAGACGTAGGCCGCTCCGGCATCGGACGTTGGCGTGCTCATCGATGACCTCCTGTCCACATACCGTGACAATGGTCGTGCGACCGGGCGGTCCAGGCGCCGGAGAAGACGGCTGACGAGACGCCGGTGGCCCGTCGCTGCCGATAGTGGCGGAGCGGGCTTCAAACGTCAATCTTCGGGCTGGGACCCTGCCCGGATGAGGATCGCCGGCGGGCCAGCGAGCAGGTACGATGCCCGGGATGATGCCTTCGCCCGGCAGCACGACGCTACGCCGGGCCTCGCCCTCGCTGGAGGATCCCTTGACCACTGGTTCCATCCCGTTGCTCGCCCTCACCCGCGCATTCCGCCATGGACAGCTCGATCGCCGGGCCTTCCTCACCCGTGCCGCCGCGCTGGGCATGGCGCCCGCCGTCGCCCTGATGGCATCCAACCTGCCGCATACACTCGCCCAGACTCCGGACGCTACCCCGGGGGCAGGAGCAACACCCGGCATCGTGCTCGATTCCGGCGTCCACACCGACCAGGAGCGTGGCGAAGGCGGCGAGCTCCGCATCCTGCAATGGCAGGCGCCAACCACGCTGAGCGCCCACGCCGCGACCGGCAAGAAGGACAAGATGGCCGCCGCGCTCGTCAGCGAGCCGCTGATGTCCTACGCGCCGGACGGAAGCCTGATTCCCCGCCTCGTCACGCACGTGCCCACGGTCGCGAACGGGCTGCTCTCCGCCGATCTCACCCAGGTCACCTACACGCTGAGCCCCGGCATCACCTGGAGCGACGGCGAGCCGCTGACCGCCGAGGACATCGTCTTCACCTGGCAATGGCTGGTTGATCCGGCGAATCCGACCGCCGCTGTCGGCCAGTACGAGGCGATCGGCCGGATCGAGGCGGTGGACGACCTGACGGCCAGGCTCACCTACACCGCGCCGCAGCCGGGCTGGTATATCCCCTTCTGCGGCACGAACTGGGGCTCGGTCTATCCGAAGCACGTCCTCGACGGAGGGGGGCAGGCTGCCCACGATGCCTTCTCGCTCAAGCCGATCGGCACCGGTCCGTTTGTGGTGGAATCGTTCACACCCGGCGACCAGGTGATCTACGCGGCGAACCCCCGCTACCGGGAGCCGGGCAAACCGTTCTTCGCGAAGGTCATCCTGAAGGGCGGCGGCGATGCACCATCCGCCGCGCGCGCGGTCGTGCAGACGGGTGACTTCGACTTCGCGCCGGCCCTCCAGCTCGAACCGCAGATCCTGGACGAGCTGAACGCCGGCGGTGGGCGCGGCGAAATCGCCGTGCGGCCGGGCTCGAGCCTCGAACGGCTGCTGCTCAACTTCTGCGATCCGCACACCGAGGTGGACGGCGAGCGGGCGAGGCTCGGCACGCCGCACCCGTTCTTCACCGACCTCCGCGTGCGGCAGGCATTCTCCCTCGCCATCGACAAGGGCACGCTGGTCGATCGTCTCTACCTGCCCGGCGAGGAAGCGGCCTCCGACTTCCTGGTGGGCGTGCCGGAATACGCCTCCCCGAACAACCACTGGCGCTACGATCCCGACGAGGCGAACCGGCTGCTGGACGAAGCGGGCTGGACGCGCGAGGGGGAGGGGGTCCGCACGAAGGATGGACGGGAACTGGCCGTCACCTACGCGACCTCGGTGAATGCCGTGCGCCAGAAAACGCAGCAGGTGATCAAGGCGAACTGGGAGGCGGTGGGGATCAAGACCGACCTGATCGAGGTCGATCCCGGCATCTTCTTCGACGGCTCGCCCGGCAACGACCAGAGCATGCGGCACTTCTACAACGACGTGCAGATGTGGGCGGACGGCCCGGATACGCCCTTCCCGCTCAACTACTTCTTCGTCTGGTATGCGGGAAAGAACAACGAGAACGTCGCGCAGAAGGCCAACGGCTGGCTGGGCGTGAACCAGCAGCGCTACGTGAACCCGGAGTTCGACGCGCTCTACGAGGAAGCGGCGACGCAGACCGACCCGGAGCGCCTGGTGGAGCTCTTCGTGCGCATGAACGACATCGCCGTGCAGGATGTGGCGGGAATCCCGCTGGTCCAGCGGTCGTCGGCGGTCTATGCGATCGCACATGCGCTGAATGACGACGCAATCCTTCCGAGCTCCTTCGAAGTGCCGTACTGGAACATCGTGAACTGGACCAGGACATCCTGATCCGCCAAGGTGAGTCCCGCATACGAGATCCTTCGCGGTGCTCGGCACGGCACGGAGGATCTCGGCAGGTTGGGAGCGAAAGAGGCAGGCCAATCGTCCGCACGACCTGTCGTGCCGTCTTCAGCGACACCGCATTCGGGCAAACGGGCGGATGCCAGCATTGGCGAGAGAGGGTCTTCCCGGTCAGGTGCTACGATGGACGTGCAGGCAGGAGCAGGCCGGGCAAGCCTCGATACCACGGCTGTCTGTAAGGAGGATGCCACCATGTGCCGCAACAGGAAATTCCCGCACAATCGAACGCCCGTTCATCGCTTCAGGCAGCGTGGGAGATCACATGCACATGGCAACGCTCGATCCCCGGAACGTCGTGGTGCGCCCGGCAACGACCGATGACATCGAATTCATGGTGCACCTCTTCCTGCAGATCAGGTATCAGTTGAGCCCGCTCGGTGACGGTGTCGATGTGGATGCCATCGTGAACGGCACCCGCACCGCAACACGGGAACAGGTTCAGGGACATGTCGCCAACAGCGTCACCAACGTGATCGAGTATGACGATCGCCGCGTAGGACGCCTCAGGGTGGTTCGTGCCGACGGTCAGATCGCGATCGCCGGCCTTCAGATCCTCCCGGGCTTTCAGCGGCGGGGAGTTGGCACCGCCGTCATCAACAACCTGATCGAGGAAGCCGCAGCGACGTCCATGCCCGTTCTCCTGGAGGTGGAGAAGGACAACCCGGAAGCGGAGTCCCTGTACACCAGGCTGGGCTTCGAACGGTATGGGGAAACCGGGGATACATACAGGATGCGCTACGTGACCGCGTAGTTCTGGCGGTGCATTCCGTTCCTGGCGGCCACGAACGGTCCGCCTCAAGGCCGGGTGCAGCACGCCCAGACAGCGGCTGCCTCGGGCAAAGGACGCCCCGGTCGCCATGACCGGGGCGTCCCTGTCTCTCCCCGGCACCAGAATCGGTGGCCACGATTCCATAGCGATCCGCAAGCCTGTCCCGAGCGAAACGAAGGCCTGACCATCCGCCGAACCGGATATCGCGGCGGCACTGCCAGCGAAGAGCGGCCCGTATAGCAACGGACGGTTGCGCGGACCTGATGGAGCCTCGCCACGGCCCCTGAAGCGGTACGCTCCGGAACCCATGACCACCGGCCAGCGTCCCGACTACAGGACGCGGAGCGGAGTGCAGTCCGCAGGAGGGCGGTAGCCCAATCCCGCGCAGGCTTCCTCTCGGGAGAAAGGACGTGTTGTGACCCCCTCTACGCCATCGGCCCAGGTTCATCGCGTTCGTCTCATCGCGGCCATCGCCCTGGTCATCGCGATGCTTGCAAACGGCCTGCTCGTCACCGCTCGGGCCAGCGCCACCCGCCAGGCATCGCCGGAAGAGATGATCGCCTCGCTGGACGGACTGAACAGCGCCTACGCCCGCCGGTATGTCTTCGAGGACGAGTTCGCCGGTTATCCGAACGCCACACCGATCAGCGCGCCGGAAGACCGAGACCACGGCATGACCGCCGCCACGATCACGATCCTCCAGTTCGCCACCGAGGCCGATGCCGAGAACGCCTGGACGCTCACCACGGGCTCGCTCGTCGCCGGAGCGATCATCGGGGAGAAGCCGGCCGACCTCGCCGCCACAGATCTCCCCGACCTTGGCGATGACGGCAGGATGTACCTGCTGCCCGACGCGACAGGCAGCGAGACGGAGGCGGCGGGCATCCTCTTCGTGCGTGACGGCACCACCGGCATCATCGTCGAGGGGAGCGGGGAGACGGCCAACGCCGCGCTCGGCGAGCGCCTGCAGGAGTTTGCTAGGTTCGTCCTCGATCACAAGCCGGCATCGCCCGAGATGATGGTCATCGCGGAGGGGGTGGCGGAAGGCGGCGCGTTCGACCGCATGCCGGGCCGCGACGACGAGGCTGTGCTGCGCGGGCTCGTCCCGATGTGGGACTACGACCTGATGGTCAGCGATGAGCCAATCGAGCCAGGTCCAGCGCCCGCATGCGGCTGCACGGACGCCACTCCTGCGGCCTGATTCCCGCTCCTTTCCCACCGCGCGAGGCCCCGGAACGCGATGTTCCGGGGCCTCGCCATGCCCTGCCAAGGCGCATGACATCACATCGCCGCGAAGGGAGGTTGACAGAACGCGCAATGTAGTACATACTATGTACTGTTCACAGAATGAATGGATGAACGCGGATAGTCGCAGCGGAAAGGAACCCTGCCAAGATGGAACCAACTACCAACGAAACACCCATCGCCCCCGACGAGACGACCGATACCACCGATGTCACCGGCCAGGAGTCTGTCTCGCTCCGGGGGTTGCTGGCACGCGCCGGGCGTGTCTATGACCTCACCATTGCCGCCGCCCTGGACGAGGCGGAGATGGACGACCTGCCGATGCGCGGCGTCTCCGTCCTCCGCCGCATCGACGAGGGCGGGGCGCCGACCCCGCTCGCCCATGTCCTGCGCGGCGGGCGCATCTCCCGCCAGCACGGCACCCAACTGATCGACACGCTGGTCGAGCGCGGCTACATCGTCCGCGAGACCGACCCGCAGGATCGTCGCCGGATGCGCGTCTCCCTGACGGAACGCGGGCAGGCGGCGGCCGACGCGGTCCGCACCGCCGTCGAGGGGCTGAATGCCACCCTCGCGGAGAAGATCACGCCGGACCAGATGGAGGCCGCTCAAGCGGTGCTCACCGCCCTGATCGAGCTCGCGCCGGCGCGGCCCGGTGAGGACTTCCCCGCGGGGCCGGATCGCGGCTTCTTCCCCGGCGGCCGGGGGCACGGCCCGGGCCACGGGCGCAATCGTGGATTCGGGCGCGGACCGCGCGGGCCGATG
>OFJB01000979.1_pt1 | contig 12129 bp, 11 predicted proteins | sample 1775081 | NCBI WGS metagenome assembly OFJB01 (sample SAMN08195771, study PRJEB24354) | sludge metagenome | isolation source: initial sludge from phenol fed wastewater aerobic bioreactor | place: India: Nagpur | collected 2016-06-05 | reverse complement strand
GGACGCCGACCTCGTTTACTCCGGCATGATTCTGCACGACCTTGGCAAGCTCAAGGAGCTGGACACGGGCGAGCTGGGCATTGCCAGCGGCTATACCGCGCTGGGTCAGCTCGTCGGCCACATCTCCATAGGCATTTCGGACGTCGCCGCCGCTTGCGAGCTGCTCGGTGTGCCGGAGGAAACGGCAATGCTCGTGGAACACATGCTGCTTGCGCACCACGGTCAGGCGGAGTTCGGCAGCCCGAAACTGCCGATGTTTCCGGAGGCGGAGGTGCTCGCCGAAATCGACCTTCTCGACAGCAAGATGTATGAAATGTTCGACGCGCTTTCCGGCGTGTCCGTCGGCGCGTTTTCCGAGCGGCAGTGGGCGCTCGACAACCGCCAAATCTACTGCCACGGGCACGGGCACCTGAAAAAAGGGGAAAGCAAGTAAGCACTTCGATTACGTAATAAAACGCCCGGCGAAAGCCGGGCGTTTCTTCATCGATAGAGCATTCAGTACACGCGCTATTTCTTCGCTTTTCGGCTGCGCGAAATCGCGATCACGACAATCGCGATTGCAGCAATGCCGATTGCAGAAAGCAGAATGGTTCCGACGCCCGTCGCAGGCGCAGGTTTTGCCTCGGTTTCGTCCGGTACTGAGGTTTCCGCCAGCGGCGTTTCCGTCGGTACAAGCGAGGCGGACACCATTGGGAATGTTTCGCCGCGCGCTTCCGTCAGGATTGCGTCCAGTTCCTCCTGCGAAATCTGCTGGATCGGGTAGCCGTTCCATTCCGTTTCGCCATTGGGGGCCCATTCGTTGGCGTAAGCGGCGGTGTAATAGAGCGTCGGGTAGGGGATGGCTTTGCCATTCGCGTCATATAAGCGCGTGATAAAGCTCTTTCCATCCGGCGTTCTCTCGTCCTCGTTGAACAGCGAATCGCCGATGGAAGCAGGTTTGCCTTTTTTGAAGATCAGTTTCCTTACATTCTCACAATAGCTGAACGCGTCGTTCTCAATAACTAGCTGATCTGAATTGACAACCAGCGTGTTGAGGTTATCACACTTACCAAACGCCTGGCCTTCGACCTTCCTCAATGTCGGAGGAAGATCGACTGTTTGAAAGGTATTACAACCCAAAAAGCTATTGCCATAGATGGTTTCGAGTTTCATGTTATAAAATGGCGGAGTTTCAAGATGGATACAAGCAACAAAAGCCGCAGCACAAATCTCCTTCACGTTGGGACCGAAATCTACGTAGTTCAATGATGTGCATCCAGAGAATGCGCCAATGCCAATCGACGTAACCTTGCTCGGCAAAACAATAGATTCCAAACTATCGCAATTGTTAAAACAAGATTCTCCAATGCAGACAACACCTTTCGGTATCGTGATGGTTCTCAACGCGCTGCAATCATTAAATGCATACATGCCTAAATATTCAATATCGCTCGGCAAGTCGTCGATCACGGAGCGCATTTGATTCTGCTTCATATTCGCCGCGCCAAACAGCGTGTTTGTCGCTTTGTTTACAACCCAGCCATTGTCAATGACGTAGGTTTGATTCCCTTCTTCAACCGTTGTATCGGATGGACTATAGTTATAGATATAGTCGTTGATTGCGATATCGGTAACGTCTTTGCCGATGATAACGCGATCAACGTTGCTGACGGGGATTTCATGACTCGCATCCGACAATACCTCTTCATAGTATAGGAAATTGGCGAGACCTTGATTCGATAGAATTGTCAGTTCGCCATTCTGATATGTCCAGCCGTCGCCTTCTTCAATATCACTTTCAGCATGGGAAAAAGCAGGCACCGCAACCGCCAGTACAACGAGCAGGACGACGAACAACTTTTTCAGCAGCTTCACAAGATGGCCTCGGTTCTTACAGGATGATGAACTCGCTTGGGATTGGTAGGCATTTATACGTTGTATTCATTATACCGAACAAACGTTTCAATATCACGTGACAATATTGTAAAAAACGGTGCGGGAAGCTCCGTTTTGCGAGGTGATGAGTTCCCATGATTCATTCGGAGCATGACGCGGTTTTTATTCTTTGTTGGCCGTAATCACAGTTCAGGGTGAAACCGAATTCTCAGGAAAGCTTGTCGTACGGCCCGAATCAGTGACGCCGTGGGATTCGATCGGCCAGATGATCTTGTTCGAATTGATTTCGATCAGCTTACCATCTTCCATTCTGTAATGAAGATTCCCGTTGGCAACGATAATACTCTTGGCTATCATGTGATCCAAGTCTGCAAAAGCTAGAGACCCCGGCAGGATCAATCGATTCATCGTGATGTCCGCTGGCCCGGGATACATGCCTTCGTCTGATGTTGGATTAAAATACGCCGAAATGAGCTCCACTCCTTCTGCAAATTGCAGATCGTTGATCGGCATACCCCAATTGATATTGCAGTAGTTTTGCCATCCCTCCTCCGAGTAAAGGGTAACGTTATGGTTCTGGTCGAACGACCACCCCGGATCTTCCGCCACATCCGTGCGGTCGTTGTCGGAGAACAATTGCGGCGCTTTCTGGAGCAGTTCCTGCTCTTCCAAGCGTGAGAGGGGATGCATCGGTATTCCGTTCCACAGGGTTTCGCCCTTTGGTGCCCATGCAGACGAGTATTCGGCTGGATAGCAGATGGTGAATGGCCCGCTGTTCACCTCTCCGCCCTGATAGTTAAACTGCAAATTCGCAACGTCAATATACTCAGGCGGATTGCCCCAAAACACAATGCGCCCGCTGCCATCGGCAGGGAAAATAATGTTTGCGAACGTTGTCGGCAGGAATAATCCATCTGTTCCACAGAACACGAGCGTTTTGATGTTGCAGGCATCCAAAACACCATACCACTCCGATTGTCCCAAACTCGGGACAAGGCGCGTGTTTCGCGGGATGATCAGCGTGTCGAGGTTGCATTGAAAGAAGGCGTAGGACTCGATCTCTTCCAGCGTTGTTGGCAAGGTGATCGACGTCAGGCGCTCGCACCCTTCGAATGCCCCGCCGCCAATCTTTCGAACACCTTCCGGAACGACCACGGATTCCAGCAATTCACACTCGCTAAATGCGACGGAGGCGATTTCTGTTACCCCCTTCGGGATGATTGCCATTTTTAGATCGACACGGCCGTTTTCAACGGCATTCGTTTCTATGTTGATTGCAAGCCCGTTTTCGATTCGGTACTTCGGATTGCCGATATAAAACGGCAGGTTCGCGTCATTTGCGTCCGCCGCCGCTTCGGTATATGGCGAACATGCGGTACTGAAGCAGAGTAGTATACCGATGAGAAACAGAAGATAGCATTGCTTTTTTCCGTATGGATACATCCTGTGCAGAACTCCTTTAACGGGAAGAACGATTCTTCTTGAGGATTCGATCAATTACAACCGCCTTTATTATACCGAACAAACGTTTCAACATCACGTGACAATATTGTAAAAAACGGAGCGTTGAGGCTCCGTTTCAGGTCGTAAAGAAGCTGGTTATAAAACAAGCGCCCGGCTTATACCGGACGCTGATTGTTCTTAGTCGCTTAGCTGGCAGCCTGCGGCGCTTGCGGCGGCTGCGCATCCTTGTTTTTCTTCTGCTTTGGTTCCACAACGATTTCGCCGGCCTTGATGAGCGAGTACTTCGTGACCACCGGCCCAATCAATTCGTAAATCAGCGTTGCGCAGAGAATCACCGCCTGAATGGACGCGCCGTATTCCGGCAACTCCTTGACGACCAGCTGCGCAATACCAATTGCGACGCCCGCCTGCGGAATCAGGGACAAGCCCAAATACTTTCGTATCTTTGGAGACGTTTTTGATATGGTGCATCCCACATACGCGCCGACGTATTTGCCAACCACGCGGGTAACGATGTAGACCACGCCAAGCAACCCCAGCGACGGAAGCACCGCAACGTTGAGATCCGCGCCGGAAATCACGAAGAACAGCATAAACAGTGGCGGCGTCCAGGACTCGGACTGTTCCAGCGTTTGAATGGCATCGTCGCGCAGATTCACGTAGACCGCGCCGATGGACATGCACAAGAGCAAATGTGACAGGCCGAACTGCTGCGCAATACCCACGCCAAGCATGACCGCGGCGATGCAGATCATCAGGCGGTTTGCGCGGCTGTGGAAGAATCGGTTCGAAACCGCGACGATCACGCCGATGATTGCGCCAACCCCGAGGGACAACACAATTTCCAATAGCGGTGCGACCAGTGTATTCATCAGATTAAACGCTTCGCCGTTCTGAATCATTTTTGCAATGGAAACCGAAATGGCATACGCCATCAGCCCGATTGCGTCGTCCATTGCGACGACCGGAAGCAGCGTGCTGGTCAGTTCGCCCTTCGCGCGATACTGACGCACCACGAGCAGCGTTGCCGCGGGTGCGGTTGCGGCGGCGATTGCACCGAGGCAGAGCGCCATTGGCACGGGGAACCCAAGCAGACTGACGACGACATCCACGAGAATGACGGCGCCAACCGCTTCACACGCGGTGATAATTAAGATTTTTCCGCCGATGGCCTTGATGTGCGACAGTTTGAACTCGCTGCCAATGGAGAAGGCGATGAAGCCGAGCGCGGCGACGGTGATGATATCCAGCGTGGCGAGCGTATCCGCGCTGACCAGCTTAAAGCAATAGGGTCCAATCAGAAGACCGGCCACCAGGTAGCCCGTTACGTTGGGCAGTTTGACCAGTTTTGCAACGCGCGTCAAAAGAAGACCCGCAATCATTGCGATTGCGATGGAAAGCAAAGTATGCATGTTACTTGTGTGATACTCCTTCCCAGTTCATGATCGGAAGGGTAAACAGAATGCCGGTGTTGGGCTGCTTGAGATCGCCCGCAACGTGGTGCACAATCTCTTTCACGGTCGGAATATCCTCATCCTTGAGCACGACCATGATCATTTTGTTGTTCTGTCGGCAAGGATTGATGAACTGGCGCAGCGAGCCAAAGATCGGCGGTGCGTCCTCGGTGCTGCACTCGCTCAGGGTGGTTAGCATACCCTGGCAGTCCACCACGGTTGCCCCCTGAATGCCAACCTCGATCAACCGCTTGAATATCGGAGCTACGTTCTCCTCATGGTTCGTAATATGAACAAACAACTGCATAATCCCATCTCCTTTTTCGGTTTACCGCATAAATAGTCAGCTTCCTGATTCCAAGAATCCGGAAATTCAGCCTTTTCGGGTAATACCTTTGCAGCTTCTTCTACTCAACATATGCAAAAATACGCCCATTTGCCGCAGATGTCAAGAACCGCGCACGGTTCTTCCGCGCGCGGTTTCTTTGATCTATACCAATATTACTTCTTTTTTCGGTTAAACGGCCGCTGCTTTTCCCTGCTCAAATCCGGTTTTCCGGTTGCAAAATACAATGGTTGCATACAGCGCCAGCAGGCACGCAATCTGATAATACGGCAATCCGCCAAACCCAAACTTTTGCCCGATCCAGCCGACGACCGGAGGCGCAAGCGTGCTGCCGACGTACGCCGCCGCCATCTGCAAGCCGATGATCGCCTGCGAATACGCCGCGCCGAAGCGCTTTGGCGTAATGTGAATCAAATTCGGAAACACCGGCGCACAGCCGAGCCCGTAGAGTAGCAGCCCCGCAAGCGAGAACGGCCCCGGCAACGGCAGCGCGAGCACGAGCGCGCCCAGCGCGGCGAGCACGATGCCGGTGTTGACCAGCGTTTTTTCACGTACCTTCATCGCGAGCAGTCCCGTGATCAGCCGCCCGCCCATGATGCCAAAGAAGAAGAGCGAACCCCAGGTTGCCGCAACGCTTGGTTCCACGCCGCGGACGTTGACGAAGTACGTCGCCGCCCAGAGACCGGTTGTCGTTTCCCCGGCGCAGTAGAAGAAGAACGAGAGCACCGCGAGAAACGCGCCTTGTTTGCGAATCGCAATTCGGTTGTCAATCAGCTTCGCCTCTTCGGCGACCTCCTGCGAAACCGCATGCGGAACCTTGTTCCAAAGCGGCAGCGTCACGAGCAAAAACGCCGCGAGCGCAAACTGAATCAGCGATACCGTGTGGTAGCCGCCGCGCCAGTTTCCGCTTTGCTGGAGATAGTAGGCCATAATCAGCGGGCTGATCGTTGCTCCAACGCCCCAGCAGCAATGCAGAAAACTCATGTGGCTCGCCTTGTAGTGTAGCGCAACATAGTTGTTCAGCGCTGCGTCAATCGAGCCCGCGCCAAGTCCCAGCGGAATGGCGAGCAACAGTAGAAAAATAAAATCCTTTGCGTAGGAAAACCCAAATAGCGCCGCCGCCGTCATCAACACGCTGACCGCCGTCACTCCGCCCGTTCCGAACCGGCGAATGGCGCGCACGGAGAGCAGGCTGGAAACCACCGTGCCCGCCGTAATGAAGACGGAGATCAGCCCCGCGTAGGAAACGGGCACGCCCAGCTGCGCATACGCAACCGGCCAGGCCGCGCCAAGCAGCGAATCCGGCAGGCCGAGGCTGATGAACGCCAGATAGATGAGAACCAGTAAAAAAGTTGCCATGCGCGTATTCTATCGGGTTTTTGCCCGGTTGAAAAGAGCAATTTTACTGGATTGGCGTAATTTTGCTGAAAGCTGACGGGATTGTGTTGTGCCAAAAGAAATTAATACTTTTTCAGTAAGAAATCATTTCTTTGTTTGCTTATTGGCGAATGATCTGTTTATTTTATACGATCAATTGTTAGTATAACGATTGATTTTATGATGATGTCATCGTATACTATCCTCGACAGGAGATGCAACAATGGAAGAGACAACGATTAAAAAGCGCAAGCGGGGCATCGCGACCTCGCGCGCGATTCTGGACGTCGCCGCCGACCTGTTTGCGCGGCGCGGGTACGACGGGGTTTCCGTCCGCGAAATTGCGCAGGGCGCGGGCATTCGCGAAAGCTCGGTCTACAACCATTTCTTCAGCAAGGCGGATATCCTCAACGCGCTGTATGACGAGTTCATTCAGCTGGTTCCGCAAACGCGCCCGTCCGAAGCGGAGCTCGAGCAGATGCTGGCAATCATGACGCCGGAGGAGGTGCTTAAAAACATCCTCTTTCAGGTTGGCAAGAGCGTCAGCGGCTCGCTCTCCAATACGGCGCTGATCATCAGCTACGAAAAGTTCCGCTCCCCGCGCGCGGCTCAGATGTACTACCAATACGTGGTCAACGAACCCGCGGCGTATTACGAGCGATTGTTTAAACAGATGATTGCGCGCGGCATGCTGGCCCCCGTCGACGCGCGGACGTTTGCGGAACAATACAACTACGTTTCCATTACGCTGACAAAGGAATACATCATGGCGCAATACGGTCTTGCGGATGTGCACGAGGTCGTGCGCTACATGATTCGAACGCTCGAATTCTTTTGTGGGCTCATGCGAAACGGCAACGGTGCGCCACATGAAACGAAGGAAACAACCACGCTCCCTTGAGGAACGGTTTCCGCCGTCCGCGCCCTGCTCTTGCGACGTTTGCCGCTCGTTCTGCAAGCGCCCCGGCTGGTGGACGGTGCAGAAGGCCGCGCGCGCAATCGAAGCGGGGTACGGCGGAAAGATGATGCTGGAGCTCTCGCCCGAGCGGACGTTCGGCGTGCTTTCGCCCGCGTTTCGCGGCTGCGAGGGAACGTTTGCGTTCCAAGAATTTGCGCAGAACGGCTGTTGCTTCTATCGAAACGGCCTTTGCGCGCTGCACGGCACGGGTCTTGAGCCGCTGGAATGCCGGTTTTGCCACCACGAGCGAATGGGCGAGGGACAGGTTTGCCACGCCGCGCTGGAGCGAGACTGGAACACCCCGGCGGGGCAGACGCTGGTGAAACAATGGCTAGCAAGTACGGCTCAAAGAACCGCAATGTTCGCATCCAACCTTCCGCCGAAGAGCGGAAGGTCGCTTCAACCGACGCGTTAAGCGTTTGAAACATGCGCATTTCATAAAAATGTTTCGCGGCGCGTGTCGTTTTTTTCTTCTGCATCGGCTATACTCACCCTATGCAAACAAACGAATCCAACTCGAAAAAAGCGCCCGCCACGCGCGGGCAAAAGATCGCCGCAATTGTCTCCGTCGCGGTGTTTCTGCTCGTTCTTGTTCTCGTGAGCGTGTTCGTTGGCGGGCCACTCGTCAAAACGCTGGGCGACCCCGCCTCCTTTCGCGTCTGGGTGGACGCGCACGGCGCCTGGGGGCGCGTGCTGTTCGTGCTGCTCGTGATGCTGCAGGTGGTCGTTGCGTTTATTCCCGGCGAGCCGTTTGAAATTGCGGCGGGCTATGCCTTTGGCGCGTTCTGGGGAACGCTGCTTGTGTTGGTCGGGCTGACGCTTGGCAGCATCCTCGTGTTCCTGTTTGTGCGCAAGGTTGGCGTCAAGGCGGTCGAGGTGTTCTTTCCGCGCGAGAAGATCGACTCCATGAAGTACCTCAATAACGAGAAAGCGCTCAACGCCACCGCGTTTGTCTTGTTTCTCATCCCCGGCACACCGAAGGATTTATTAACCTATGTCGCGGGGCTCACGAAGATCAAGCTGTTGCCCTGGATTCTCCTCACCTCGATTGCACGGATTCCCTCCGTCGTGACCTCGACCATCGGCGGGGACGCAATCGGCACAAAGAATTATACGTTCGCGATTTTGGTGTTCGTTTTCACGGCGGTTCTCTCCGGCGCGGGGCTATTGATCTACCGCGCGATACAGAAGAGACGCGCGCTTGCCGAAGCGGGCCGCGCGCTCGCGAGCCAGCCGCTGGCGGAGTATGGCGAATCGCCTGCGGGCGACGACCACAGCGTTTCAAGTGAAGAATCCAAGCCCAACGCCTGACGCAACGCACAGCCGTTCCATCTGCCGTCCATGTGGGCGGCTTTTTTTCTCTCATTTGCAGGCGGGAGCCCTCCGGCTGCATCCTTTTGGAACGAATTCTGAAATGGCCTAAACCTTCGCATGCACAATCCCTTCGTATTTCGTGCAAGCGGTCATATAGACAGGTGCATAGTTATTCTAGGCTCTTTTGTGCATATTCACGGGTCTATCCACAGCATCCACATAGTTATCCACCGTTTTTTCTGCTATTTTTAACGATTTTTTCTAGTTGTCCACACTTTACACGTTGAATAGCCTGCGGCCGATGTGGAAAAAACCATCTCGCTTAAGCAGCGCCTTTCCAGTCATATGCAAATATGGCGGCTTTGTGTCGCGTTTTCTTTTTGCAGGTTGCCAAAGCAAAACAACATACCAATCTTCGTTTTGCGGTTTTTTTAGCGTGAAAAACAATTCGCTTTTGCAGGATTCTCCCCCACTTTCTCAACAGACTGCTCGTCTGTAAACTCGCTTCTTCTTTCGCATACAAGAAAGAACGCACACAAAAACGGCGCCGTTTCACCGGCGCCGTTTCTCTCTTCTCCCGTTGATTGCGTTTACGGCTCTTCAATGGACAGGTATGGAACCGCGTTGAGCGAGAGCGGATCGAGCCGCCCCGCCTTCAGTCGACCGTATGCGGCGCTGCCGACCATTGCCGCGTTGTCCGTGCAGAATGCAAAATCGGGGCAAGTCAGCGCGATGCCGGCCTTGTCCGCGCGGGTTTGCAGCGCGGCGCGCAGCGCTTTGTTCGCGGAGACGCCGCCCGCGAGCGCGAGCTTTTGCCCCGCTTTACCCGCCTGCGCCTTTGCCGCGCGAACGGTTTTTTCGGCGAGAATGTCGACCACGGTCTGTTGAAACGACGCGGCCAGATCGGCCTTGTTGACCGGCTCGCCCGTCTGTTCAAACGTATGCAGGCGGTTGATCACCGCCGTCTTGATGCCGGAAAAGCTGAAGTCGAACCCTTCCCCCTCATTGAACGCGGAATGAAAGCGAAACGCGTTCGGATTTCCCGTTTCCGCAAGGCGCTCCAGATTCGGCCCGCCGGGATAGGCCAGCCCAAGCACGCGCGCAACCTTGTCGAAGGCCTCGCCCGCCGCGTCGTCGCGTGTGCGCCCGAGCAAGCGGTAACGGTCGTAGTCCTCGACGACGATGATGTGGCTGTGTCCGCCGGAAACGACGAGGCAGGTGAACGGCGGTTCCAGATTCGGGTCGGTCAGGTAGTTTGCCGCAATGTGCGAGGCAATGTGGTTTACACCAAGAAACGGCAGCCCAGCTGCATAGGCTAGCCCCTTTGCGTAGCTCAGCCCAACGAGCAGCGCGCCGACCAGTCCGGGGCCGTTCGTCACGGCGACTGCGTCCAGCTCCTCCAGCGAAAGATTCGCTTCCTTGAGCGTGGCGGAAACGACCGGGCCAATCTTCTGCACATGGCTGCGCGACGCAATCTCCGGAACCACACCGCCATAGGGCACGTGCAACGGAATCTGCGTATAGACGCTACTCGAAAGCACGCGCCTTCCGCTTTCCACCACGGCGGCGGCGGTTTCGTCGCAGGAGGTCTCAATTGCCAGAATGCGCGCGCCGCCTTTGGCTCGAATGGCTTCGAGGCGGGCCTGGACGCGCGTTTCGTAATTAGTCTTCGTCATCAAAAAAGCCTGTGTCGTCATGCACGTTGCCCGTCTTCTTCGCCGGTTTCTTCGCGGCGGCGGGGGCGGGTCTTGCGGGGCGCTGCGGTTCTTCGCGGCGCGGCTTTGCCTCGCGCTCCGGCGCAGGCTGCGCGGCTTCGCGTTCCACGGGCGCGGTCAGGCGGGCTTCCTCGGCGGCGCGCTTTTGCTCCCGCTTTTCCGCGAGTCGGCGTTCGCGCTCGGCTTCCTTCGCGGCGGCCTCCGCCGCAGCGTGCTTCTGCGCCTTGATCGCGGTGACGCGCGCGCGCTTCTGCGCGAGACGCTTTTCCTTCTCCGCGGCGGCCTTTGCTTCCGCGCGCGACTTTTTCCGCAGCGCGGCCGCATCCTCCTGCGCCTTTTTACGGGCGAGCGTAATCGCGCGGCGACGCTTATACCCGGCCGACGAGACCACGAGCGCCGTGGTGCAAAGCGCAATCAGCGCGGCGATTACCGAACCGGCATACAGCGCGACGCGCGAAATGATATCCGCAAACACGTCCTCCGGCAGCATGTTGATCATGCGGCTCTGCGTTCCGTCGAAGAGCCAGAGGTCGTTCCAAAACAGGGTTTCGTGGAAAAACGTCCAGAAATTGGAAAAGTCCAGCGCGGCCCAGGTGCCGAGGAACCCGAAGATCAGCAGCATGACAAACGCGCCGGAAAGGTAGCCCTGCGAGAGATACTGCGGCGCCATACGAAAATGAATCACCGCCGCAAAGAGGAACAGAATCAGCATCACGAGCACGCCGATGTCCCGATACCCCGCAATGGTCATGTAGATCTGCCGCACGTCACCCATATGCTCGACTTCCTGCGGGTAGTCGAACATCTGCGCCGGTTGCCCGTCGATCGTCACTTCCACGTTGATGTCGTCCGCGTCGCCTTCCATATAATCCACGAGACGCGTCATGGATCGAACGAGGTCCACATTGCTGATGCCCATCTTCTGGCTGATGGCCAGCTTGGTGAACTCATTGTTGATAAAGGTTTCATCGTTGATGACAAGACCGATGGAGGTAAACACCAAAACCAGAATCAGTATGATCGAGGCGAGCATTGCCAGGCTGACGGAAAGAAACTTTCTCATGCCGATTGTTCTCCTTTAGTAGTATACGAGTCGAGTTTGCGAATCGCGCCGACTTGCTTTATTGCGCAAAGCGGCAGCGTTTTGGTTCTGCGTTTCGATTTTTTGAAACGCTGGAAATTTGCAGCGTTATTATAACATATTCCCGCAATTCGGGAACACTTCTGCCATTTTTGTTTGATTTGGAGATTCGGTTTGTTTTCTGGCTCGATTTTTATGGACAGCGGTGTCTTTCCGTTTGGAAACACTTGCGTGCCCATTCAAACCAAGTTAAAATAGATTTAAGTGGTTTTCAGAACCAGAACCGCCGTTTTGCAAAACCAGCACAATTATCGTATCCTGTTGCTCGCCGGAGCGATCTGCAAGCACCGTTTTACCGACAGATTCTATCATTATAGTGTGCCGATACGGCATGCGGAAACGAGGGAAATTCAATGAGTTACCGCATATTTACCGACGCAACCAGCGACCTACCCATTCAATTTGCGCAGGATCTCAACGTTACCGTGTTACCCATGGGCTTTTCCATGGAAGGCCGGGAATATCTCTACGTGCCCGGCAAATCG
>OFJB01000978.1_pt1 | contig 12130 bp, 14 predicted proteins | sample 1775081 | NCBI WGS metagenome assembly OFJB01 (sample SAMN08195771, study PRJEB24354) | sludge metagenome | isolation source: initial sludge from phenol fed wastewater aerobic bioreactor | place: India: Nagpur | collected 2016-06-05 | reverse complement strand
GAGCCTCATCGGAACCGCCGATGATGCCTCCCCATGCCTGATTCTGAGACAGGATCACAGTGTCAGGATAAGGCGCGATGGTTGAGCAGACCATGCTGCAGGTTGATGCCCGCGAGCGCGGCTGGCAATTGGCGCAGATAAGTAGCGGGCGCCCCGACCAGGCTGGCGAGCTGGCCAAAACTCCAGTGGGTTGGCGCGACTGGCGCGTTAGCCTCCGGCAGCATAAGCGTCAGCCTCTCGGGATTGTTGCGAGACGCCTCAACGCGGATAGCCTCGCTCTCGATGATGCGCGTCTTGCTGCGCTCGGATCGGTGCTTCACCGAATTATGCAGATCGGTGAGCGACAGATACCTCTCGTCGGCTGGCCTGTTGAACCATTCGGACGACACGCGGCTGATGTTCTGGCCTCTGCTGACGTCGACCTTGTAGCCGTGTGACGCGACGCGCACCGGCGACTGAATTTCCATCTGGGTCATAGTCGTTCTCCGCGACGGGGTGCCGGGAGCCTCTCTCCCGGCCCTTCACCCGCCGCCGGCTACCAGCCTCCCCTCTACCTCTAGCCGCGCCACTCCGCGCGAAGCGCAGGCCGCAGCGCCGGCGACTACGTTGAAAAGGTTCGCAGGGTTGCGTCAGCGGCAAAACCGTGAGTCAATGCAAGCACAGGATGCGGCGGCGCCCGGAGCGGTGGAGGTGATGCGGCGGTTCAAACTTGCTGACAAGACGATCGGAGGCGCTGAACCGGATTTGCAGCCGGCGTTAGCTGACGCTTACCGAAACGGAATTCGCCCATTTTGTCTCTGCAAGGAAGGCGGACTTCCAATGTACATCGCCCGGGTCGGCGATCAGTACATCGTTAAGCGTATGCCACTATCCGGTGGCGGGCACGATCCGGCGTGCCCGTCCTATGAGCCACCGGACGAGCTTTCCGGGCTCGGTGTTTTGATGGGCAGTGCAATCCAGGTCGATCCACAAAGTGGAATGTCAGCGCTCAAGGTTGGCTTCAGTTTGACCAAGCTCGGCGCCCGGGTCGCACCCGTTACGGGAACGGGCGCATCCGACACTGTAACAGGCGAGACGAGGAAGATTTCGCTACGCGGACTCCTGCATTATCTCTGGCATCAGGCCGAGTTGACAGCATGGACGTCTCGGTGGGCGGGAAAGCGTCATTGGTGGAATATTCGCTGGCACCTGAAAGAGGCGGCCGGCCACATGATGCTGAAGGGCGGAACGCTCAGCGAAATTCTTTTCATACCAGAACCGTTCCGAGCTGCCGATAAGGGCGCGATCGAACAACGTCGGACCGCCGAGCTTGCACCTGCCATCCCGCCGAAGAGCGGACCGCGCAAATTGATGATCCTGGTTGGTGAGGTGAAGGATTTTGCGCCGGCGCGCAGCGGCCATCGGCTGATCGTAAAGCATCTGCCGGATTTTCCGCTTATGTTGGAAGACGGTCTGTATAGACGCCTGCAGGCCCGCTTCGAGAACGAGTTGGCGCTTTGGGGAGCGGACGAGGCTTCTCACTTGATCGCGATTGCAACGTTCGGCCTGACGCCAGCCGGTCTCGCGGTTGTGGAGGATATGGCGTTGATGGTCGTTGCCGAAAACTGGGTGCCCTACGAGTCCACCTATGAAAAGAGACTGGTCGACACCCTGGCCAGGGTGGGCGAGCGTAGCGTCAAAGGCTTGCGTTACAACCTATCAGTCGAAAAGCCCATCGCGGCGGCGGTGTTGCAGCAGGATTCGCAACCGATCGCGCTTTACGTCGTTCCGCCTTCGGTGGACAACGCCTACGAGGAAGCTCTCGGTGAGCTGATTTCGTCACGCCCGGAAATCGGCGTCTGGATTTGGCGCACCACTGAAGGCGAAATGCCGCCCCTTCCGATGAACCTCGAATGAAAACTGGTGGCGGCCACCCTCGCATAATTTAAGCGTCCTGTATGTCCCCTGCCACTTATCCAGGTGACAACTGCACCACCTACATTGCTCGTTCGGCGCCGCGCCTGGCTTCTATCTTTGCCCGAGACGCCCGCACAGTTCTTCAAGCGGTTCGAGCGACCCGCAAACGAGCTTCAATTCTCCGACGCTGCCTTTGAGCCCGATCGTCACTCTCATGCCAATTGCATCTGAAAGCTGCTTTTCGAGCAAGAGCACGTCGGAATCTTTCTCCGCAGTGGCGGGTCGCGAGACCGAGGGCCTCTGGGCCGCAGGCGTCTGCGCGAGCGCTTCCGCCTGTCGCACGGACAGACCGTTCTCGACGATGTGACGTGCAACCTCGGCGGGGTCGTCGGCGGTAACCAGCGTGCGGGCGTGCCCTGCTGACAGGATCCCGCTGATCAGCATATCGTGGACCATGTCCGGTAACTTCAGAAGTCGCAAGGTGTTGGTGACGTGGCTCCGGCTTTTGCCGATGACCTGGCCGAGATCTGCCTGGCTGTAACCATGCTCATCGATAAGCTGCTGATAGCCCCGCGCCTCCTCGACGGGATTGAGGTCGGCGCGCTGGACATTCTCGATAATGGCCAGTTCCAGCGCAGTGCGATTATCGACGTCTCGAACGATGATGGGCAATTCCACCAGCCCGGCTTTTTGGGCGGCACGCCAGCGTCGCTCACCGGCTATGATTTCGTAGCGGCCCGCCTGTTCTGGAGATGGGCGAACAACGACAGGCTGCACAACGCCATGCTTTTGGATCGACTGCGCCAGATCGATCAGATCGGCCTCATCAAAACTGCGCCGTGGGTTGCGCGGGTTCGGGGAAACGAGTTCGACCGGCACCATGCGATCCGGAGCGAGTTGGTTTGCCGGTTCGGGAGTCGGACTGTTCACGTCACCGATCAGGGCGGCAAGGCCCCGTCCAAGGCGTCTTCCTGGAGGCGGTTCGTTCATCAGTTAAATCCTGTGTCGCAAGTGCCCGACTTCAGGCTTCCCCATCTTCGATATCAGCCGGCCTGGACAAAAGGTCTCCGTCCAGCTGCTTTCCCCTGGAAAGCGGAGGCTCTCCGACGACGGAACGGCTCGGCGCAACCAGATCAGAACCGCGTCGACAGGGACCCTAGGTGGTGCCTTGTCATTGCATCTTCGGATGGTTTCAGGGCGCAGAATCATCGTGAACACGATGATGCATCGCGGCGGTTTCGGCAATGATTTCGGCGGTGAAGCGCCGCACCAACCGCCTCCCTAGAACGACTGATAATCTTGCAGTCAACGGCGCTCGCGGAGTTGCCGGGACGTCGAGAATTGGAGCCTGGCGGCCAGAAATTGTGTCTGGCTGGCTCGCTCGCTGGCGAGGTGCCGATTTCGTTCAGGCGAACAGAGCGCCGATCGGCCTGTGGCGTAATAGCTACCATTTGAGGCAAAAGTCTTCGTAAAAGTTAACGCGTTCTTTCCAAGCCGTTGGCACGGGATCTAGGATGAACTTTGGCCGACAGAGGAACGACGATGGCATCGAATTTTGCGCGCGCACGCGAACTCCTCGCGAAGGCCAAATTGGAGTTGAATGGCGACGACGAAACGAGTTGGAAATCGCGCCGCGCCATCGATCTCCTCATCGGTGCCATTATGACCGCGGAATATGCGAGCTCTCATCCGCCGGCGGAGATCATCTCATTTGAACTCGCGGCTCGGCGACGGCAGGGTGATATTTTATCCATGAAACCGTTGCTTCATCGCGCGAGCGATCCTGACGCGAATGGGGCTCTCCTCCAGAAGCAGTTTGACATCGAAATCCCTGTCGAGAGCGTCTTCCAGGTCGGCTCGGGTGGTTTTGACGTAAGGAATTGTCTCCGCCCCGAGTTCCATCCGCGCAAACCTGAATAGCCGATTGGCCAAGTAGGAGAGTTCGGCCAAATCGACGATCATCGTGCTGAGCGTGTTGTGTGCTCGCTGCCTGCCGGGTGAGGCTATCCGGGTTTCAAAGGTTTGCGAGGCGATGACAAGATGGCGAAAACTGTCGAAAGACTCGTCGTCGACATAGGCTGCGGCGTCCATGATAACCATCAGGGCATCGGTCGGCGGTGCCGGACGGTCATCGGGTTTCTCAGCCTTCCAGGCATCGAAGCAGCCAACGAGGTAGGAATGGATATCGACAAGCGCGTGAGGAACCCCGATCAGGGCAGTTTTCACTTTCTGGCGGTTATCCTGCTGATACTGATCGCGCTGTAGATCGACCTGTTCCTGCTGAAGGGCGATTTGTCGACGTAAAACGACCACGGTTGCTAAGGCCGCCAAAACCGCTAACCCGCCCGAGATCAATGTCTGCCAGTCGTAAAAGAAGGCAGCGAATGGACCTCGGCCGAGATCGCACACCGACAGGACAGCTTTCGCAATATCGCTCGAGCAAACCAGCTCTTCGAACCTGGTCATCCCGCCATCCTTACCGTTGACCCGTTCGATTTGAATGCTGCCATCAGCATCGGCCCAACTGTGAACTCCCCTGCCCTCGCCTTCTCGGTGAGCGCCCTCAGGTAGCCACCAGCCGAATTGATGTGCTGAGCGCGCTGCAGGATACAGGCAACGACGATCGCCGCGGTTTCCGGCCCCATCACGTGGCAGGCATCCTCATACGCCGATGGCGAGACGCCGAGATATCCCCTAACCTGGGCGGCGACGGCCATTAAATCCCGCCAGCCGCTAATGCCATCGACAGCGTAGTCGATGATTTCCGGGCAAGCCTTCAGCACAAATCCAAGCGGATAGCCTTTCGGCGGTTCCTGCGGTTCTCGTCTGGGCTCGACCGTCGCCCCGCTTTTTTCCAAAGCTGGTTCAAATTCAATGAGGGAGTCGGTATTTGAATCAGAATGCTGCCGCTCAGTTCGATCGTCATTGCCGTTTGAATCTTCGACATTCATGTGGGAATTCAGCAGGATACCCACTTCCTCGCGGATCGCCGCCAGGTCACCCACAATCGGCTCCAGATCGGCAACGGTCGCACGGCGCGGGATTGTATCCACAATTGCCCGAAAGCGCCTCCAGAGGCTGCTCCAGTCGCCTGGAACGTCTTCCTCGACGGCCGCCTCGATCAGTTTGCTAATGTCCCTGCGGTGCAGCGTGATACGCTCCCGCATAAGCTTCAGCGCCCGATGGCCCGCACGGACCTGCTCTGCGGCCTCCGAGAACTCGTCAGCGCGCGCCAGAATGGGTGCCAGGGAGAAACCGAAAGCCTCCTCAAACGCCCCTCCCCTCGCCTTGCGAGCGTATCGTTTGCCGTTAGGGCTGTCCCGCCGGATGACCAGACCGTTGTCGACTAAAGCCGCCAGATGCCGCCGCAAGGTCGGTTCCGACATCCCGTGGGCGCGGAGGATCAACTGCCTGTTAGACGGGAACACGACCAGGCCGTTTTCTTCTGACAGCTCGTCGTCCGGATAGAACGACAGCAGGGCCGCCAGAACCGCGAGAGCACGGTCGCCGATGCCGACGACAGATTTTCCCTCGCAAAGATCCCGATAGGCCTGCCACTTGTCGACAGCCTTACCATCAGGGATTTCATTTGCCTCGTTTTGCGCTGCCAGTAAGGCAAGCGACATTGGCCGCCGCCCAAAAGGCGTCGTTGCAATGCCCGTTTCCATGTCCTTCCTTCACCCTCTCAATTGGGCAAAAGAAATCTGCTCGCCGAATCGACGCCTAAGACTCTTGACAGTGATTCGCGGAAATGGGATTCTCAGCTTGCTACAGTTGAGAGAGGCTTCCGCGAGAGATCGTTCGGGGGCCTTTTTCTTTTGCGGTTTTAGTTCTCCTGTTTCGACTTCCTGAACGCCTCGTAAAAGCCGTCCAGATTGCCAGTGATCCAGTCAGCAAAAGGCTTCGCGTCGGTCTGCGTGATCTCGAGCGAAACGCCTTTTGGACCTGATTTTGCGATGACGCGAACTGATTTGTCGGCCGGAGCCCAGGATGGGTGGCCTTCGTCTCCCCTCTCCTTCTTTCTGGGCTTGGATCGAAGTTCCTTGACCACTCGTTCAAATCGATCGGCGCTCGACAGTCTCTGGAAGTCGGTCTTCTGGATAAGCGGTTTCCAGTCCCCCTTCCCGTCATCGAGCATGGCGGCCATTGCGTCCCATCGCGGTCGTCCGATGCCGGGCGCGGAGCCGATGGCCATAACTAATTCGTCAGGCAGCTTGCGGACAAGAGCGATCATCTCCGACAAAACACCCTTCGATCTCGTGCCAAACGTCGCCATGATGACCGAGCGTTTCACACCTCGTTCCTCGAGGCGTAATGCGAAGAAGGCTTTTTCGATAAACGTGAGATCCTTGCGCTCAAGATTTTCGTTACCTTGAGCGATGACGAGCTCGTCGTCCGTCAGATTCCGGATGAACGCCTTCGCCTTCAAACCCAGTTGTTTGATGGCTTCGACACGTCGATGTCCGTACGCGAGCTGATAGCGGCCTTCCTGATCGGGATGCGGCCGAACCAAGACAGGGACGGCCTGCCCATTTTCCCGGATGCTATCCAGCAGGTTCGCGAAATCCTCGCCCTCGAAGTCGTCGAGTCGATCCTTGACGAACGAGGCATCGATACTGAAGGGATCGATTTCAACGATCGTTAGCCCGTTCGTCAGAGTTTTCCTGAGCTCATCGGCTTCATGCGAAATGCCCGTCAGGGCATCATTCATGCTCTGCAGCGCACCCGATGGTGCATGCCGTGGCCGCGGAGAGTTCTCAGTTGAGAACTCCGTTGACGTGATGGGTGTCAGAAAGTCCTTCAGGGCATCCCTGCGCTTGATCATTTTCGACCCCAAGCTTGTTTCACCAGGTCGTCAATCTCGCCGTTCATGGCATCCAAGGCCTCCATGGCGCGATCGTATGTCTGACGATGGAAGTTCTCCCGTCCGACTTCGTAGAGGGTCTGCTTGGTGATGCCGGCATCTGAAATTGCGGCCGACTTGACCATCGCGTTCGTCAGCACACGGTCACCGAAAAGCCCTTTGAGAAGACCTGCAATTTGGGACTGAGAGCCATCGTTTGGCTCGTACCGCGTCAACACGTAACGGAAGAAGTCATAGCTTGCGTTGCCCCCCGCCCGTTCGACGACGTCGAACAAGCCTGCCGTCATGTGCAGGAACTGGGACATCGATGCGACATCCAGCATCTGCGGATGGACCGTAACCAAAACCGACGTTGCCGCACACAGCGCCGAAAGCGTCAGATATCCGAGCGACGGCGGGCAATCGAGGACAACGATGTCATAATCGTCCTCCACCGATTTGAGCGCAGACGCTACCCGAGTGAAGAACATGCGATCTGCAGTTCGGGAACTGGATTTGTCAGTCAGTGCCCGCGGCGTCTCATGCTCGAACTCCTGCAGTTCGAGATTTCCAGGGACGATGTCGAGACCCGTGAAATACGTACTCTGAATGATGTCTTTGAGCGGCCGCTGTTGGTCGTATCGGATGGCCCCGTAGATCGTGTCGTTCGGGTTCAGATCGAATTCAGGTTGGATACCAAACAAGGCAGACAATGAGGCCTGAGGATCGAGGTCGACGGCAAGGACCCGATAGCCGCGCAAGGCCAGGTACTGAGCCAGATGGGCACTGGTTGTCGTCTTTCCAGAGCCCCCCTTGAAGTTGGTGACAGCTAGCACCTGAAGATGTTGACCAGTTTCTCTCCGTCGCAGGTAGCCTTTTTTGCTCTTGCCCAAGTGATCGCGAATCGCGTGAATTTGCTCAAGCGAGTAGAGCCGTCGTCCCGCCGCATTCTTTTCAGCTTCAGGAATAACCCCGTCGAGAACCAATGTTCTCAGATAGGCGTCCGAAATACCGACTAGGTTGGCAGCTTCTCCGGCCATGAAGCGCCGGAGTTCCTTCTGGGCCGTTGGAGGAAAAGCCCGAGCCCTAAGCTGCTGCAACTGGGCCGACAAAATATCGGCGTCCCCTTCGATAAGACGTGTCAGCGACTTCTGCGTCGGCTCCGGTTGGATTTCCAGAATGTTGATATCCGGCATTAAAAACGCTCAAATGAGTTTTTTCGTGAGTTAAGCGTTAAAATGCATTGAGTCTTCCGAGTCGTCAACGATTAAAGGGTTAACGAAACCTTAACAAAGTTAGTCGGTTGCCGACATCCCGACCGATAGTTCTCAGCTGAGAACGTTGACCTTTCCCTGTCAGTTACCGTCAATGATGCGATCCTGAAGGAATGTCCGATCGGCGGATAAACCCGGCACAGCTATGGTCAACCACAAACGGGGCTGAAGGTTCAACGTCGCGAACTCGCGGGAATGAGTTAAGTCTGAAACTACCGCCCGGCGGCAAAGAAGCAGGGCGTGGCCCGATCCGCGAGCGTGATTGTGTTGAAATCCGGAGAAAGCCCAGGAGCCATCAGTTGCTGCCACGAAGCGCTTCGGAAAACGCATGCGACACCCGATCACGCGCTATGCGGCCGCCTCTCTCGATCGTAGCGCAAATGAGTGTTATCTGCGAATGCGTGGTCGTCACAGTGCCGATAGCCTGCGAACAAAGCCACAACTGCAGCCACGATGAGGACCATCATGGCAATCGTGACGTAGATGGTCGGCGCCGGACCTTTGCTCGCAAAATCCACGTCATCACCCTAAGTGCGGAAGCGGACCGCCAATTCGCTCTCGCAGTCAACGGGAAGGTAAAGGTAAGTGTAGACGGCGAGTTGCCCGACCAAGGAAGCTTCCGCCACTGCGGGTAGGCGGGTGAGGGGCTTTCTTACAATCCTGACGCTCTGGTTGCGTGGCGTTGCGGCGCGGCGGGAATGGCCAGCATACCCATTCCGCGCCTGCCCTTCGGTAGATGGCCTCGCAAGGGTGTCGTCGGCGCCGATGTCGCGCAAGAGCTCTGATAGCAAGGCGGGCGGGATGCGCCGGAGCCATGCTCCTGATCAATCGCCGCGCAGCCGGATCGGAGCTTCGGACGAATTCGAGGGCTCTCGTCCCAGAAAAATCAACCGACACGGTACCGGTGATGATCGGTGCGATCGTCGCGAACTTGATGAGCGAGAACACCAGCGGTTGATATTGGTGCAAAGTCGACACCGATGTGATCAGTTTGCCCATGGGCTGCAACTTGTGTGATCGGCCCGAAGAGACTATTTTATTGCCACTATGAACAAGCATTTGGCTTCAGTCCTGACGACCGTGAACGCACCTTACAGCGATCAGCTGGACGGGGCGGCACTGGCGCATTGCCTTGCGGACCTCGACTTGGCCAAACAGCATCCCGGTCATGTCAGTGCGTTTTTCGGCGAGGTTCCTCTTGCACAGCAGGTCGCGTTCGCCGCTGCGCACAACCTTGCGGTACCCACCCTGAAGGCCTTTGCCGTCGAGTTCTCTGCCTGGTCCGGCGAGAGCTATCCGCTCGCTGCGTAATGGCCGAAAGCAAAAGCCAGCGCCCGTCAGAATGGCGGCGGCTTTTCCGCATCGCTGTCGACCTCATCGACCAGCTTCGAGAGAATGCCGGCGGCTACGACTTCGGATGGTCGTTTGGCGGCGGCACAGCCATGATGATACAGATCGGCCATCGCGAAAGCCATGATATCGATATTTTTCTCGATGACCCACAATTGCTCGGATTTATCGACCCTTCCAGAAGCGCCTTGCGCTTCGACATAATGCCGACTGACTACCTAGGCGATGGGCTTCGGTTTCAAAAATTCGCTTTCGAGGACGTCGGCGAGATCGATTTCATCGTTGCGGGGCCGCTGACTGAGGCGCCCTTCGTGACACGTGAAGTGGAGGGTAGGGCAGTGCGGCTCGAGACCATCCCCGAGATCATCGCCAAGAAGGTCTACTATCGGGGATCGGAAGCTAAGCCACGGGACATTTTCGACATCGCCGCCGCTGCTCGTTCGCATCTCGGAGACATGGTCAATGCCCTGCACGCGTTCCCGGAGCAGGTTTCCCGGACGAAGGCGCAGCTGGAAAAGCTGAATCCGGAATTTGTCCGGCGCAGCATTGCACAGTTAATGATCATGCCTGACTACGAGGCATCGGCCGCCAATAGTCTGGATACGGCTCTGGCTATGCTCGACGAGGTGCTGGCATCGCTCGGCCATGTGGCGGAAGGCGTACGATGTGCACGTGCGGTGCGCGATCTGGCGCATGCCCACGGCGTTCAGATGCCGATTACCGAAGCCGTGTGCGCGACGTTGTTCGATGGTTTGCCCGCGCGTGCCGCGGTGGAGGCGTTGTTGCGGCGCGACGCCCGCGCCGAGCGCGAGGACGACAGTCACTCAGGCTGACGTTTTCCGCGCCGAATCGCAAGGTTCGCTGGCGGTCCCCATGGATTGTCGGCACTTTGCTTCCCCGGCGACGGCATCCCGTCGCCGACACTCGCTGCAAGGGAGTCCCGCCCATGTCGCAAGTTGTCCATCTTCACGCTTCTCAAGGCGATATCACGCAATCTCCGGTCGACGCTATCGTGAATGCAGCGAACGAATCGCTGCTGGGCGGTGGCGGCGTCGACGGCGCCATTCGCCGTGCTGCCGGACCGGAGCTCGTCGACGCCTGTCGCAAGCTGCATGGCTGTCCGACAGGCCAGGCCAAGCTCACACCGGGATTTCACCTGAAGGCCAGGTACGTGATTCATGCAGTCGGCCCGATCTGGCATGGCGGCGCCAACGACGAGCCCGCGCTGCTCGCGAGTTGCTACCGCGAGAGCCTGCGCCTGGCGTCGGAACACGGATGTCGCAGTGTGGCGTTTCCCGCGATCAGTTGCGGCGTCTTCGGCTACCCCGCCGAGTTGGCGGTGCCTTTGGCGGTATTTACGGTGCGCGACGCGGTGGCACATTTCCCGACGATCCAACACGTGGAGTTCGTTTGCTTCGACAAGGCGATGCTCGCGCTTTATCGGAAGGAACTCGCCAGTCAGGACCCGCCCGCGTAGCCTTGCTGACGCCAGGCTTCGAAGACGACCACGGCCACCGTATTCGACAGGTTGAGGCTGCGATTGCCGGGGCGCATCGGCAGGCGCACGCGCTGCGCGGTCGCAAACGTGTCGAGTAACGCCGGGGCGAGGCCGCGGGTTTCCGAACCAAAAATGAACCAGTCGCCCGGCGCGAACGACAGTTCGCCGAAAGGGCGCGAGCCGCGGGTCGTGAGCGCGAACATGCGCGAGGGGTCGGGGGTTTCGGCGGCCAGAAACGCAGCCCAGTCCTTGTGCACCTTCATTTGCGCATACTCGTGATAGTCCAGGCCTGCGCGGCGCATGCGCGCATCGTCGAGCGGGAAGCCCAGCGGCTCGATCAGATGCAGCCGGGCGCCGGTGTTGGCGCACAGGCGGATCACATTCCCGGTGTTGGGCGGAATTTCGGGGCAGACGAGAACGACGTTGAACATGGTCTTGGGGGCAGGGTTATCGGGAAGGCGGCGTACGCAAGGCGACCGCGGCGAGCACATGCGTGGCACCCGCCAGTTTGAGCGCGGCTGCGGCCGCATCGCAAGTGGCGCCGGTCGTCATTACATCGTCGACCAGCACGACGCGACGTCCGCGAACGAGTGCGCTTGCCGTGAAGGCGTTGCGCAGGTTGCGTTGCCGCGCGTCACGCGTAAGTCGGCGCTGTGCGGTGGTCGTTCGTTCGCGATGCAGCGCACGGGCGCTGGCCGGCAGGCGCGCGCGCCGGGCGGCGACACGTGCGAGCTCCCACGCCTGATTGAAGCCGCGCGCCGCCAGCCGCGACGGTGCCAGCGGCACCGGCACCACCAGCGGAGCCTCGTCCCCAGCCTGCTCGAGAAGGGCGTCGCCGAGACGTTGTCCGAACTCGCGGGCGAACGGCAGGGCGCCATGGTATTTCAGACGAATCATTAGCGTGTCGAGTGGCGCCACGTAGTCCGCGAGGGTGATCGTCGCGTCGAAGGCCGGCCGGTACCGGAGGCATTGTCCGCAGATGACGTTTGGCATGGTGCGACAAATTGTCGCATGTGCGGGCGCGTCGGCGTCCGGATGGGGGTCGCGTGCCGTCGGCAGCGCGACGGCACATCGGGCGCAGCGTTGCGGCGGATCGCTGCGGTGGACGTCGAAGACGTTCGCGCAATCCGCGCAGAGCTGTCGCGCGGCGCGGCGATGGCAGAACGCGCAGTGATCGGGCAGTGCCAAGTGCAGCAGTGTCCCGGCAAACCTGGCAAGCGTCGATAGGGTGGCGCGAACGATGGTCACGGCGATAGCGGGAGTCAGTGG
>OFJB01000977.1_pt1 | contig 12142 bp, 9 predicted proteins | sample 1775081 | NCBI WGS metagenome assembly OFJB01 (sample SAMN08195771, study PRJEB24354) | sludge metagenome | isolation source: initial sludge from phenol fed wastewater aerobic bioreactor | place: India: Nagpur | collected 2016-06-05 | reverse complement strand
AGTTCGACGCCGTGGTCGAGCTGGACGCCCGCGCCATCGTGCCGCAGGTCAGCTGGGGCACCAGCCCCGAGATGGTGACTGGCATCGACGGCCGCGTACCCGACCCCGACAAGGAAAAGGACGCCACCAAGCGCCACGCCATCGAGCGCGCGCTGACCTACATGGGCCTGCAGCCCAACAAGGCCATGGCCGACATCCTGATCGACAAGGTCTTCATCGGCAGCTGCACGAACAGCCGCATCGAGGATCTGCGCGCGGCTGCTGCCGTGGTCAAGAAGCTGGGCCGGAAGGTGGCGCCCAACGTCAAGCTGGCCATGGTGGTGCCGGGCTCGGGCCTGGTCAAGAAGCAGGCCGAGGCCGAGGGACTGGACAAAATTTTCACCGCCGCCGGCTTCGAGTGGCGCGAACCGGGCTGCAGCATGTGCCTGGCCATGAACGCCGACCGGCTGGAGCCCGGTGAGCGCTGCGCCTCCACCAGCAACCGCAACTTCGAAGGCCGCCAGGGCACCGGTGGGCGCACCCACCTGGTCAGTCCCGCCATGGCTGCTGCCGCCGCCGTCCACGGCCATTTCGTCGACATTCGTCAATTTGCCTGACCCACAACCCAAGGAGCCAACCATGACCAAGACCGCCTCTTTCCTCGCCCTCGCGCTGACCTTCCTCCTGGCCGGATGCAACACCGTCAAGGGCATGGGCCAGGACGTGCAAAAAGCCGGCGGCGCCATCGAGCGCGCGGCCGACAAGTAAGAGGACCATCACCCCGCCATGGACAAATTCACCGTGCACAAGGGCCTGGTGGCCCCGCTGGACCGCGAAAACGTCGATACCGACGCCATCATCCCCAAGCAGTTCCTCAAGTCGATCAAAAAGACCGGCTTTGGCCCCAACCTGTTCGACGAGTGGCGCTACCTGGACCACGGCGAGCCCGGCATGGACCCGGCCACGCGCAAGCCCAATCCCGACTTCGTGCTCAACCAGCCGCGCTACCAGGGTGCCACCATCCTGCTGGCGCGCAAGAACTTCGGCTGCGGCTCCAGCCGCGAGCACGCACCCTGGGCGCTGCAGCAGTATGGTTTTCGCGCCATCCTGGCGCCCAGCTTTGCCGACATCTTCTTCAACAACTGCTTCAAGAACGGCCTGCTGCCCATTGTTCTACCCGAGTCCGCAATCGGCAAGCTGTTCGACGAAGTTAACGCCTTCGCCGGCTACCAGCTCACTGTCGATCTGGAGCGCCAGCTCGTCGTCAAGCCCGACGGCGGCGAGATCGCCTTTGACGTGCAGCCGTTTCGCAAGCACTGCCTGCTGGGCGGGCTGGACGACATCGGCCTGACGCTGCGCCACCAGGACGACATCAGGGCCTTCGAGGCACGCCGCCTGGCCGCCAAGCCCTGGCTCGCGCACACGCTCACCACCCAGGCCTGAAGCGGCGCAGCGAGACACGCCCGACCACGCCGGGCGGCTGGCTCGGTGCCAGCAGGTTTCAAGCCAAAAATGCCTCCAGCGCGCTTGTATCAAGCGCAAAAAGCTACTATTAATATAGCAATTTGATCATGAAAATCGCAGTTCTCCCCGGTGACGGCATTGGCACCGAAATCGTCGCCGAGGCCGTCAAGGTGCTCAAGGCCCTGGACTTGAAGTTCGAGATGGAAACCGCCCCCGTCGGCGGTGCCGCCTACGAAGCCGCGGGCCACCCCCTGCCCGAATCCACCCTGAACCTGGCCAAGGCAGCCGACGCCATCCTGTTCGGTGCCGTTGGCGACTGGAAGTACGACAAGCTGGATCGGCCCCTGCGCCCCGAGCAGGCCATCCTCGGCCTGCGCAAGCACCTGGGCCTGTTCGCCAACTTCCGCCCCGCCATCTGCTACGAGCAGCTGGTGGGCGCATCCAGCCTCAAGCCCGAGCTGGTGGCGGGTCTTGACATCCTGATCATTCGCGAGCTGACGGGTGACATCTACTTCGGCCAGCCGCGTGGCAAGCGCACCGCCGCCGACGGCCATTTTCCTGGCGCCGACGAAGCCTTCGACACCATGCGCTACACGCGCCCCGAAATCGAGCGCATTGCCCGCGTCGCCTTCGAGGCGGCACGCAAGCGCAGCAAGAAGGTCACCAGCGTGGACAAGGCCAACGTGCTGGAAACCTTCCAGTTCTGGAAGGACGTGGTGATCGAAACCCACAAGGACTATCCCGACGTCGAGTTGCAGCACATGTACGTGGACAACGCCGCCATGCAGCTGGTCAAGGCGCCCAAGGCCTTCGACGTCATCGTCACCGGCAACATGTTTGGCGACATCCTCTCGGACGAAGCCTCGATGCTCACGGGTTCGATCGGCATGCTGCCCAGCGCCAGCCTGAACGACCACAAGCAGGGCCTGTACGAGCCCAGCCACGGCAGCGCCCCCGACATTGCCGGCAAGGGGGTGGCCAATCCGCTGGCCACCATCCTCTCGGCCGCGATGATGCTGCGCTTCTCGCTGGGTCAGAGCGAAGCCGCCGACCGCATCGAGGTCGCCGTCAAGAAGGTGCTGGCCCAGGGCCTGCGCACGCCCGACATCTACAGCGAAGGCACCACCCGCGTGGGCACCGTGCAGATGGGCGACGCGGTGGTGCGCGCCTTGGCCTGACCTCCAATCGCGCCGTGCGGCCGGATGTCCGGCTGCACTGGCTACGCGCGAGCGGCGCCCGGCACCTCGCTCGCGCGCCGGTGCAAGGCAATGCCAATCATGGCCAGCATGTTCCAGGCCGGCACCCACCAGGCCAGCGCCACGGTCACCAGGGCGCACGCCATCACCACGCGGGCGCGCTGCAGGTGCAGCCGGGCGACGGGTTCGTCAAACCCATCGGCGCTGCGCAACCCGGGGTTGCGCAGCAGCCGCGCAATGCGCTGCCAGGACAGTGCCGACAACAGGGTCAGGTGCAGGCTGTAGACCAAGGCGGCCGTGCCCAGATCGCCGTGCTCGGCCATCAGGCTGCAGGTGAAGGGCAGCAGCGTGATCAACGCCAGCTGGGCCAGCTCGATCAGCACGGCCGGCTTGTCCAGTTCGTGGTATTGGCGCAGCGCGCGGCTTTGCGCCAGCCAGAACAGCACCGTCACCCAGAAGGCCAGCAGCCAGATCAGCGCCTTGGGTAGCAGGTTTGCCAGCTCCATGCCCAGGGCCGCATTGGTCGGCTGCGGCAAGGCCGCCAACTTGAGGTCCAGCGCCAGCAGCGTCAGCGCCACGGCATAGATGCCGTCGGACAGGGCTTCGAGGCGGTGCTTGGATATCTGCAAGGATGAGGACATGGCGGGCTCGCGAAGGCAAGGGGCAACTTTAGCCGAGGACGCAGCGGCGCTTGCCAAGCCCTGCAATGGCGAACCGCACTCCGGTACAATGCTGCACCATGTCTGCCGCCATTCTGTTCGTCAAGAACACCAACGCTGCCGCCCTGGCTGGCGTTGCCGCGCGTGCAGCCATCACCAAAAAGACGACCGGCTGATCCAGCCCTGGCTCGTCGTGCGCCCTTCCTGGCCAGACGAGCCGGGCGAGCAGTGTGGCCGTTCACCGGTTTTTCACTTGTTAGAGGGCTAGAAAATGAGCAGTTTGGTTGGTTTGGTCGGCTGGCGCGGCATGGTCGGCTCGGTGCTGATGGATCGCATGAGCGAGGAGAAGGACTTCGACCTGTTCGAGCCGCTGTTCTTCTCGACCTCCAACGCCGGCGGCGCGGCGCCGTCCATGGCCAAAAACGAAAAGACGCTGAAGGACGCACACGACATCGACGCGCTCAAGCGCTGCGACATCATCGTCACCTGCCAGGGCGGCGACTACACCAACGACGTCTTTCCCAAGCTGCGCGCCGCGGGCTGGAAGGGCCACTGGATCGACGCCGCGTCGGCCCTGCGCATGAAGGACGACGCGGTCATCATCCTCGATCCGGTCAACATGCCCGTGATCCAGAAAGCGCTGGCCAAGGGCGGCAACAACTGGATCGGCGGCAACTGCACGGTGTCGTGCATGCTGATGGGCGTGGGCGCCCTGTACAAGGCCGGCCTGGTCGAGTGGATGAGCACCCAGACCTACCAGGCCGCCAGCGGCGGCGGCGCGCAGCACATGCGCGAGTTGCTGACGCAATACGGCACGCTCAACGCCGAGGTGCGCAACCTGCTGGATGACCCCAAGAGCGCCATCCTGGAGATCGATCGCAAGGTGATCGGCAAGCAGCGCGCGTTGAGCGCCGGCGAAACCGCCAACTTCGGCGTGCCGCTGGGTGGTAGCCTGATCCCCTGGATCGACAAGGACCTGGGCGATGGCATGTCCAAGGAAGAATGGAAGGGCATGGCCGAGACCAACAAGATCATGGGCCTGGGCGCCGGCTACGGCACTCCCGCGATCCCGGTCGATGGCTTCTGCGTGCGCGTGGGCGCCATGCGCTGCCACAGCCAGGCGCTGACCTTCAAACTCAAGAGGGACGTTCCGGTGGCCGACATCGAGGCCATGATTACGGCCGACAACGAGTGGGTCAGGGTTGTGCCCAACACCAGGGAGGCCACCATGAAAGACCTGACACCGGTCGCCGTGACCGGCACCATGAACATTCCGGTCGGCCGCATCCGCAAGCTGGCCATGGGGCCGGAATACCTGGGCGCCTTCACCGTCGGTGACCAGCTGCTGTGGGGCGCCGCCGAGCCGCTGCGCCGCATGCTGCGCATTCTGCTGGAGCGCTGAACACCCAGCAAGACCCCGCATCCACGGTGCGGTGGCCGCTCGACGTTGCCTGCAGACAACATCGGTCGCAAGGGCTGCCACTCTTTGAAGTTGTGTCCGCGCTTAACAGGCGTCTCAGCTTGTCAGCCTAATACGTTGATGTTAACGTCGATTGCCAAGATCGTATTGGCAGGATGCCCCTGCCCCACACCCAGACGCCATGCACAAGAACATCGTCCAGAGCCATGAGGGATTGCCCGTGCTGACTGCCACGCCACCCCAGCCGCTCATCAAAAAAGCCGCTCTGGCCTCAGCCGTGGCGTTGGCCCTTCTGGGGGTCAGCCTGGACGCCCAGGCGCTCGCCTTGGGCGCCATCTCGGTGCGCTCGGCGCTCGGTGAGCCCTTGCGGGCCGAGATCGAAATCCCGCAGATCTCCTCCGAGGAAGCCTCCACCCTGCAAGCCAGCATGGGCACGCCCCAGGCGTTTCGCGCCGCGGGGGTGGACTACAGCCCCGCCTTGGCCGGCGCCCGCGTCACCCTGCAGCGCCGCCCCAACGGCCAGGCCTATTTGCGCATCATCGGCAGCCGGCCGGTCAACGAGCCCTACGTGGGCGTCGTGATCGAGGCCAACTGGGCCAACGGCCGCGTCGTGCGCGACTACACCCTGCTGCTCGACCCTCCAGGTCGCGAGGCCTTGCCAGCGGTCGTGGCCACCCAGCCCCAAGCCCCGGCAGCCGAGCCATCGGCGGCACCCGCGCGCCCCGCCGTGGCCGAACAGATCGCGCCGCGCACCAGCGCCGTGCCCGCAGCCAAGGCCCCGTCGCGCCCCGAGCGCACGGCAACATCCACGGCCAGGGGCGGCGAGCAGGTCACCATCCAGAAGGGAGACACGCTTTCGCGCATTGCCGGTGACCATGGCATCGACGGCGTGTCGCTCGACCAGATGATGCTGGCCCTGCTGCAGGCCAATCCCCAGGCGTTCATCCGCGGCAACGTCAACCTGATCAAAGCCGGTGCCGTGCTGCAGATGCCCAGTGCCGAACAAGCCCAGGCTACCTCGCGCCAGGCTGCGCGGCGGGCCGTGCTGGCGCAAAGCAAGGACTTCCAGGCCTACCGCCATGCCGTGGCCAGGGCCGCGCCGGCGCAGCCGCAGGACGCCGGTGGCGGTCACACGGCCAGCGGCAGTGTGCAGGCGCAGGTGCGCGACCGCCAGGCGCCAGCACCCGCCCCCGACCAGCTCAAGATCAGCAAGGGCGGCACGGCCGGCGGGGCCGAGACCACGGTGGCGCGTTCGCGCCAGGCGCAGGAGCAAGCCGACCGTGAAGCCGAGCTCAAGCGCAATATCAGCGCGCTCGAAAACTTGAAGGGTGCGGCCAGCGCCCCGGCCACCCCCACCACCCCGCCTCCGGCTGCATCCGTCAGCAGCGACTCGCCCAGCGTGAATGTTCCGCTGGGTGCCAGCGCCATCTCGGCGGCTGCCACCGCTGCTTCGGCTGCGACGGCCGCTGCAGCCGCCGACACCAGCGCATCGGCGGCCAGCGATGTGGCTCCGGCCGCCGTCATGGCAGCCGCAAGCACTCCCGAACCCGGCGCCAGCGTGGCAGCGGCGGCCGAGGCGCCGGCTGCGGCGACAGCAGCCACTCCTTCCGAAGTCGCATCGTCGGTCGCCCCGGCGACCGCAGCCAGCGCCGCAGTGGCCACCACCACCCCCAAGCCGAAGGCCGCCACGCCGGCCCCAGCGCCGGTGGCCGAGGCGTCTTTCCTCGACGGACTGATGGACAACCCGCTGCTGCCGGTGGCCGGCGCCGGCCTGATCGCGCTGCTGGCCGGCCTGGGCATCTACCGCGCCCGCCAGCGCAAGCAAAAAGACGCGGCCCTGGACAGCGAATTCATCGAAAGTCGCTTGCAGCCCGATTCATTCTTTGGCGCCAGCGGCGGCCAGCAGGTCAACACCAAGGAGCGTCCCAGCGGTTCGTCCTCCATGGCCTATTCGCCCAGCCAGCTGGACGCGGCGGGCGACGTGGACCCGGTGGCCGAAGCCGATGTGTACCTGGCCTACGGCCGCGACATGCAGGCCGAGGAAATTCTCAAGGAAGCCCTGCTCACCCATCCGGGCCGCATTTCGGTGCATCGCAAGCTGGCCGAAATCTATGCCAAGCGGCGCGACGCCCGTGCGCTCGAAGCCATCGCCACCGAAGCGCACGCACTGACCCAGGGCGACGGCCCCGACTGGCAGGCCATTGCCAGCCTGGGCGCCGAACTGGACCCCAACAATCCGATGTACAAGCCCGGCGGCATGCCGGTGCCCAAGGTGGCCCCGGCGGGCACCCGTCGGCAGTTTGGCGCCGATACCGAGCCTCAGACTGCGCAGGTCATCCTGAGCAAGGATGGCGCGGCCTCGACGGGTCGTCCGCCGCTGGACCTGAACCTCGACTTGGGCGACTCGGTGCGCCAGGCCGCACCCAAGGCCAGCGCGCCGCCGGCCGGCGTGGGTGCTGCCGCGGTGGCGGCGGCAACGGGCGCCGCTGTCGGTGCCGTGGCAGCGGCGGCCAGCAGCGCCCCCACGTCGGCGCGTCAGGCCCTCGAGACTCCCGCTCCGGTCAAGGCCGACAGCGAATTCGTCGACCTGGACTTGGGCATGGACTTTGCGCCGCCGTCCGAGTTGGCCCTCGCAGCCGCACCGGCGCCGGCCCCGTCGGTCTCGGCCGCACCGCCGGCCTCCAACTCCGGCATGATCGAGTTCGACATGGACGCCCTGTCCATCGATCCGGATTCGCGCTCGGGTGACATCAAGACCGAGCAGCCCAACGATGCGGATGAAGACCCTCTGTCCACCAAGCTGTCGCTGGCCCAGGAGTTCCGCGCCATCGGTGACATCGACGGCGCACGCTCCCTGGCGTCGGAAGTCGTGGCCGAGGCGGTCGGCGCGCTCAAGATCCGCGCCGAGCGCTTCCTGACGGAGCTCTGATCCGCGCGCTTGGGACTGTTTGATGCCTCCACCTGCCGGCGCCCGCGAGGCGCCGGTTCTTTTGGTGCCGGTCGCCGCGCCACAATCCACGCATGACCCGAATCGCACTGGGGCTCAGCTTTGCCGGTACCCGATACCAGGGCTGGCAAAGCCAGCCCTCCGGCCAGACCGTCCAGGACCACCTGGAGCGCGCCTTGCTGCAATTTGCCACCCAGCCCCTGCACACCCTGTGCGCCGGCCGCACCGACGCCGGCGTGCACGGCCTGATGCAGGTGGTGCACTTCGACACCGGCCTGCGGCGCGAGCCGTTTTCCTGGGTGCGCGGCACCAACCGCTACCTGCCGCCCGACATCGCCGTGCAATGGGCACATGAAGTGCCGGACGACTTCCATGCCCGCGCCAGTGCACTGGCGCGCCGCTACACCTACATCGTCCTGCAGTCACCCGTGCGCCCCAGCCTGGACGCCGCACGCGTGGGCTGGAGCTTTCGCCCGCTCGATGGCCCGGCGATGCGCACCGCCGCGCAGCACCTGGCAGGCGAGCACGACTTCACCTCCTTTCGCGCCAGCGCCTGCCAGGCCCTGTCGCCCGTCAAGCGCCTGCAGCCCATCGTGATCGAGCAGCGCGGCGCCTACTGGCGCTTCGACTTCGAGGCCAATGCCTTCCTGCATCACATGATCCGCAACATCATGGGTTGCCTGATCGCCATCGGCCAAGGCCTGCAGCCGCCCGACTGGATGAGCGCTGTGCTGCAAGCGCGCAGCCGCGATGCGGCAGCCCCCACCTTTGCGCCCGATGGCCTGTACTTTCGCGGCCCCGTCTATGCGGCGCACTGGGGCCTGCCCGATCGCAGCGCGGCCTATGATTGGCTCCCATGAGATCGAGTCCCCCCGCGCCCGCTGCTGCGCATGCGTCGCTGCCCCCCGCGGGGGCGCACTCCGCCTTGGGGCGGCCCGGCGGCGGAGCAATCCCGTGCGCCAATCCGTCACGCACCCGCATCAAGATCTGCGGCCTGACGCGCGAGCAGGACGTGGACGCGGCGGTGGCTGCGGGTGTGGACGCCATCGGTTTCGTGCTCTACCCCAAGAGCCCGCGCCACGTGACGCCCGAGCGCGCCGCCGAACTGGCGCGGCGCCTGCCGCCCCTGGTCACGCCGGTGCTCCTGTTCGTCAACGCATCCGCTACTGAAATCGAAGCGGCTGCCGCACATGTGGCGCCGGCCATCCTGCAGTTTCATGGTGATGAAACACCCGCCGACTGCGTGGCCGCCGCGCAGCGGGTCCATTGCCCCTTCTGGCGCGCGGCGCGCCTGCCGCTGGACCCCGCGCAGGACTTCGACTTGCTAGAATTTGCCTCACGCTACCGCGCCGCCCAGGCCCTGCTGCTCGACGCGCAGGTCGATGGCTACGGCGGCGGTGGAAGGACATTCGATTGGTCACGCCTACCACCAAACGTACCCGCTCACCTCGTCTTGTCTGGTGGGCTTACACCTGCAAACGTGAGCGCTGGCCTGGCCGCGCTGCGCGGCCGCGGGCACTCGCTCGCGGTTGACGTCTCATCCGGCGTCGAAGCCGACGGCCCGAGCGGCACCACGCTCAAGGGCATCAAGGACGCCGACAAGATCATGCGCTTCGTCGCCGCCGTGCGCGCGACCGATGCGCCCTTTGCAGGACATCATTCATCATGACCGACTACCACCAGCCCGACGCCAGCGGGCATTTCGGCCGCTACGGCGGCAGCTTTGTCAGCGAAACACTGACCTTCGCCATCAACGAGCTGAAGGACGCCTACGCCAAGTACCAGCAGGACCCCGGGTTCCTGCGCGAATTCCAGTACGAGCTGGCCCACTACGTCGGCCGCCCCTCGCCCATCTATCACGCCGCGCGCACCAGCCGTGAGCTGGGTGGCGCGCAGATCTACCTCAAGCGCGAAGATCTCAACCACACCGGCGCGCACAAGATCAACAACGTGATCGGCCAGGCCATGCTGGCCCGCCGCATGGGCAAGCCGCGCATCATTGCCGAGACCGGCGCCGGCCAGCACGGCGTGGCCACCGCCACCATCTGTGCGCGCTACGGGCTGCAATGCGTAGTCTACATGGGCAGCGAGGACGTCAAGCGCCAAAGCCCCAACGTCTACCGCATGAAGCTGCTGGGCGCCACCGTGGTGCCCGTCGAGTCGGGCAGCCGGACGCTCAAGGACGCGCTGAACGAAGCCATGCGCGACTGGGTCGCCAACGTCGACAACACCTTCTACATCATCGGCACCGTGGCCGGCCCGCACCCCTATCCCATGATGGTGCGCGACTTCCAGAGCGTGATCGGCACCGAGTGCCTGACGCAAATGCCCGAGTTGACCGGCGGCCGGCAACCCGACGTGGTGCTGGCCTGCGTGGGCGGCGGCAGCAACGCCATGGGCATTTTCTACCCCTATATCGAGCACGAATCGGTGCGCCTGATCGGTGTCGAGGCCGCCGGTGAAGGCCTGGACTCCGGCCACCACTCGGCCAGCCTGCAGCGCGGCAGTCCGGGCGTGCTGCACGGCAACCGCACCTACATCCTGCAGGACGACAACGGCCAGATCACCGAGACGCACTCAATCAGCGCCGGCCTGGACTACCCCGGCGTCGGCCCGGAGCACGCCTGGCTCAAGGACACGGGCCGTGCCGAGTACGTTGGCGCCACCGACGCCGAGGCGCTGGCCGCCTTTCATCACCTGTGCCGCGTCGAAGGCATCATCCCGGCGCTCGAATCCAGCCACGCCTTTGCCCACGCCATGAAACTCGCCCCGACCATGCGACCCGATCAATCCATCCTGGTATGCCTGTCGGGCCGCGGCGACAAGGACATCGGCACCGTGGCCGACCTGGACGGTGCCGACTTTTACGACCGCCCCTCAATGCGCGGCCACGTCGTGAAGGGAGTGAAGGCATGAGCCGTATTGCCGCCACCTTCGCCGACCTCAAGGCCCAGGGCCGCAAGGCCTTGATTCCCTATGTCACCGCCGGCTTTCCTTACGCTGACATCACGCCCGCGCTGATGCATGGCATGGCGGCTGCCGGCGCCGATGTGATCGAACTGGGCGTGCCCTTTTCCGACCCCAGCGCCGACGGCCCGGTGATCCAGAGGGCCGGCGATCGCGCGCTGGCGCTGGGCATTGGCCTGGCCCAGGTGCTGGCCATGGTCAAGGCCTTTCGCGCCAAGGACCAGCAGACGCCCGTGGTGCTGATGGGCTATGCCAACCCGATCGAGCGCTACGACCTGGCGCACGGCACTGGCGCCTTCGTGCGCGATGCCGCCGCCGCCGGCGTGGACGGCGTGCTGGTGGTGGATTACCCGCCCGAGGAATGCGCGGAGTTTTCGGCCGCGCTCAAGGCGGCCGGACTGGACCTGATCTTTCTGCTGGCACCCACCTCGACCGAGCAGCGCATGCAGCAAGTGGCCCAGGTGGCCAGCGGCTATGTGTACTACGTCTCGCTCAAGGGCGTCACGGGCTCCGGCGCGCTCAACACCGCCGAGGTCGAAGCCATGCTGCCGCGCATCCGCCAGCATGTGCAGGTGCCGGTGGGCGTGGGCTTTGGCATTCGCGACGCCGATACCGCGCGCGCCATCGGTCGGGTGGCCGATGCGGTGGTCATCGGCACCCGCCTGATCCAGCAGATCGAGACCTCCGCCAAGGCGCTGCTCGCCAACCGGCTGGCGCCGATCCCCAAGGCGCCGCCCCATCTCATTCACACCCTGGCGTTCGACGATGCGATCGAGGTCGCCGCTCCCGTCCTGTCGCAGTCGGAGCGGCTCGACGACGCCGCGCTGATCGAGAACGCCCGGATCAAAAGCCAGAGCCACCTGCTCGCGATCTCGAAGCGCAAGGTGCTCAGCGGCGCGGTGACCGACGTGCTGGTCGAGCGCGGCAACGCCGAAGTGGTCGAGAGCGCGGTCAACAACCCCGGCGCCGAATTCTCCGAAAACGGCTTTACGCGGCTGGTGGCCCGTGCCGAGGGCGACGACAACCTGACGACCTGTCTCGGCATGCGCGCGATCCCGCGCCGCCACTACCTGAAGCTGATCGCGCGCGCCTCCGATTCGGTTCGCGCCCGGCTCGAAGCCGCGAGCCCGCAGTCGGCCGGCGACATCGCCGAGGCGGTCGATCATGTGGCGCAGCGCGCCAGGAGGACCGCGGCGGCGATCGAGCAGGAAGCGACCATCGCACACGGGCTGATCAAGTCGCTTTACGACGAAGGGCGGCTAGACGAAGCGCAGATCGCCGCATTCGCGGAGGCCGGCAAGATCCACGAGACCAATGCGGCGATCGCCGCGCTGGCGCGTGTGCCGATGGAGATGGTCGAGAGCATGATGCTCGAATCCCGCGCCGAGGGGCTGATGATCCTCGCCAAGGTCTGCGAGCTGTCGTGGGCGACGCTCACGCAGGTGATGGCGATGCGCGGCGGCATGATCGACGCCAGCGCCGAGGAGATGAACGCGTTCAAGCGCAGCTA
>OFJB01000976.1_pt1 | contig 12146 bp, 10 predicted proteins | sample 1775081 | NCBI WGS metagenome assembly OFJB01 (sample SAMN08195771, study PRJEB24354) | sludge metagenome | isolation source: initial sludge from phenol fed wastewater aerobic bioreactor | place: India: Nagpur | collected 2016-06-05 | reverse complement strand
ATTCGGAAATGGCCGTCCTCGAAATGGAGGGAATGACAGACCACTACGGCTATCCCGCCGATGCAAGCGCCGAACAGGCCATGTCTCTCGCCCTGCGCGCCGTGCAGATGGGCCCCACCAGCCCCTATGCGCACCGCGCCTATGGTTACATGAATTCACGGCTGGGCAACGCGGACGAGTCGATCCGCTGGATGAAGAAAGCCTACGAGCTGAACACCTACGACCTCAGCATGGCCGCGTCCTATGCCTACGGGCTGATATTCGCCGGCAGATACCGGGAAGGCACCTCGATCATGGCGCGCGCGGTGGAGGCTTCGAGCGCGCATCCGAACTGGTGGGACTACGGGCTTTTCATCGGCAGGTTCATGCTGGACGACATGCCGGCGGCCGTCCGGGCCACCGCGGCTTTGGCTCCCATGGAGATGAAGTCGCACTATCTGGCCGCGCGGCTCATCGCGGCAAGGTTCAGCGGCGACGAGAAGGCGGCCGACCAGGTCGCCGTCGACGCCATGCGGCAGGAACTGAACCGGCTGGCGATCCGCGGCACGGTGGTGATCGGCGAGGGCGAGCGCGACGAGGCGCCGATGCTCTACATCGGCGAGGAGGTCGGCACCGGCAAGGGACCGGCCGTGGACATCGCGCTCGACCCGCTGGAAGGCACGACGATCTGCGCCAAGAACCTGCCCAACGCGCTGGCCGTGGTGGCGCTGGCCGAGAAGGGCAGCCTGCTCAACGCGCCGGACGTCTACATGGACAAGATCGCCATCGGGCCGGGCTACGCCGACGGCACGATCGACATCGACGCCTCGCCGGCCGACAACATCGCCGCGGTCGCCAAGGCCAAGGGCGTGCCGGTGAGCGAGGTCACCGCCTGCATCCTCGACCGGCCGCGCCATGCCGCGCTGATCGAGGCGGTGCGCGCGACGGGCGCGGCGATCCGGCTGATCGGCGACGGCGACGTGGCCGGCGTCATCCACACCACCGATCCCGACGAGACCGGCATCGACATCTATCTCGGCACCGGCGGCGCGCCGGAGGGCGTGCTGGCTGCCGCGGCCTTGCGCTGCACCGGCGGCCAGATGCAGGGGCGGCTGATCCTGGACACGCCGGAAAAGGTCGAGCGCGCCGCGCGCATGGGCGTGACCGACCCGAAGCGGGTCTACCGGGCCGAGGACATGGCGCGGGGCGACGTGCTGTTCGCCGCCACCGGCGTGACCGACGGCAACATGCTGGCCGGCGTGAAGTTCGGCCGCAACTTCATCACCACGCACACGATCGTGCTGCGGTCGTCCTCGCGCACCGTGCGCGAGATCAAGGCGCGGCACCAGGACCTCGAAAAGTTTTGATTGTTCTTCGGTGACCGACGCATAGTGCAGGCGATGACTCTGTGTATGCGGCGCCTCGGATGACGGGCGAGAGACGGTTTTTCCTCGACGTGCGCCGCTCGGCGGGCGGCCTGGCGTGGACCCATCGGCTTTCGGAACGACAGGACATGGCCGCGCTCGCCATCGCGCAGGACCACGGCGTGCCCGACATCGTGGCGCGGGTGCTGGCAGGCCGCGGGGTGACGGCGCCGGAAGCGGCGCGTTTCCTCGAGCCGACCATCCGCGACCTGCTGCCCGATCCCGCCTCTCTGACCGGAATGGACCAGGCGGCGGCCAGGCTGGCCAAGGCCGTGCCGGCCAGGGAAAAGGTCGCCATCTTCGGCGACTACGACGTCGACGGCGCGGCGTCCTCGGCCCTGCTCAAGCGCTTTCTCGGGCATTTCGGCGTGCCGAGCGAGATCTACATTCCCGACCGCATCTTCGAGGGCTACGGACCGAACCCCGACGCCATGCGCGAACTGGTCTCGCGCGGCGCGACGCTGATCGTCACGGTCGACTGCGGCACCAACAGCGCCGCCGCCATCGACGCCGCAAGGGAGGCGGGCGCCGACGTGCTGGTGCTCGACCACCATCAGGTGGCGGGCGCATTGCCGGCATCGGCGGTTGCGGTGGTCAACCCCAACAGGCAGGACGACCTGTCGGGGCAGGGGCATCTCTGCGCCGCCGGGGTCGTCTTTCTCACGCTGGTGCGGACGGCGGCATTGCTGCGGGCGCAAGGCCTGACCGCGCCAGACCTGCTGTCCCTGCTCGACCTCGTGGCGCTGGCGACGGTCTGCGACGTGGTGCCGCTCACCGGCGTCAACCGCGCCTTCGTGGTCAAGGGCCTGCAGGTGATGCGGCAGCAGAGCCATGTCGGCCTCGCCGAACTGGCGCGCGTGGCGCGCATCGGCGAGCCGCTCAACATCTTCCATCTCTCCTTCGTGATCGGACCGCGCATCAATGCCGGCGGCCGCATCGGCGACGCCGCGCTCGGCAGCCGGCTGCTCGCCACCGACGATCCGGTCGAGGCGCGCGCCATCGCCGAGACGCTCGACCGGCTGAACCGGGAACGCCAGACGATGGAACAGGAGATGCTGGCCGAGGCGCGCGGCGAGGCCGACGCGGAACTCGCGGGCGGCAACGGACCTGCGGTGATCGTCACGGCGAGCGCCAGCTGGCATCCCGGCATCGTTGGCCTGATCGCCTCGCGGCTGAAGGACTACGCGCGCCGCCCCGCCTTCGCCGTCGCCTTCAACCCGAACGGCATCGGCACGGGCTCGGGGCGCTCCGTTGCCGGCTTCGACCTTGGCCGGCTGGTGCGGGAAGCGGTGGAGGCGGGACTGCTCGTCAAGGGCGGCGGCCATGCCATGGCTGCCGGCATCACGGTCGAGCGGGCGAAACTCGGGGCGTTGCGCGCCTTCTTCGAGGAGCGCGCCGCCGCCGACGTGTTTCGCCTGCAGGACGAGGAAAGCCTCTCCATCGATGCGGCGCTCGCCGCCGAGGGCGCGACGCTCGACCTGCTCGATACGCTGGAGAGCGCGGGGCCGTTCGGCACCGGCCACGTCGCGCCGCTGTTCGCGCTGCCGCGTCACCGGCTGCTGGACATCCGCCCTGTCGGCGCCAACCATTTGCGGGCCGATCTCGCCTCCGAAAGCGGCGGCCGCATCCAGGGAATGGCCTTCCGGTCGGTCGAAACGCCGCTGGGCGATTTCCTGGCGCGCAACCGGGGCGCGACGCTGCATGTCGTCGGTTCGCTCTCGGCCAACCACTGGAACGGCAGCCGCCGGGTGCAGTTCCGCATCGTGGATGCCGCGCCGGCGTAAGCCGGTTCACGTCTTCGGGCGGATCAGGGCCGAGATCGCGACCGCCAGCCAGCCGGCGATGAGCAGCGTGCCGCCGGCCGGCGCGGCGAAGGGGAAAAGCCGGCTGCCGAGCAGGTCGCGCGACAGGAGGTCGCCGCAAAAGAGCAGCAGCCCAAAGCCAAGGACGGACCCGCCGAGGCGGAGCCAGCGGTTGTGGCCGGCCAGCCCGATGGCCAGCAGAGCTGCGGCGTGGAACAGCAGGAAATTGGCGGCCGTACCGATGAAGGCGCCGCCGCGATGCGCGGCCGCGGCAGACAGGGCGACGCCCGCCGCACCGTACAGGGCGCCGACGAAGACGAGGGGACGGCTGGCGGGCGGCGGCATGTCGGTTGTCATGGGTGTCCCTTTCCCGGTGCCTGGGGCACCGTCAACATGTCACGCCCGCGCCGCCAGGGCGCTTTCATGTCGTGCGCGTACGAGGACGTTGTATACCGCGCCGAACGCCATCAGCACCGCCGTCGCGAGAAAGACCGCACGCATGCCGAAATGGCCGCCGACGAAGCCGCCGAGCAACGGGCCGGCGACCTGGCCGGCATATTGCGCCGAGATCGACAGCCCCAGCACGTTGCCGCCGACGCCGTCCGGCACGTTGTGGCGGATGACGCTGGTGATGCAGGGCAACAGCCCGCCCAGCGCCAGCCCCATCAGGAAGCGCAGCGCGACGAGCTGCCAGCTTGCGGTGACGAAAGCCTGCGGGATGAGCAGCAGCGCGGCGACGGCGAGCGCGCCGACGATCACGGTCCAGTGGCCGATGCGGTCGGCGAGTTTTCCCAGTCGCGAGGCCGATACGATGGAGCCGAGCGCCGCCGCCGACATGACGATGCCGGCGATCCAGGTGACGCGCGCGGAATCGGCGACCAGTTGCTGGACGTAGACGGTAATGATCGGCTCGATCGACATGGTGGCGAACATCAGGAGCATCCCGGTCACCAGCATGGCGACGACCGGCCGCTTGTCGGGAATCTGCGCCCAGCCGCCCTGCTTCTTTGCCCCGGCCCGTTTCGCCGGCGCCTTGTGCGCCCCGTCTTCCTTGATGAGGAAGGTGGTGGCGAGGAAGGCGAGGAAGATGACGCCGCCGGCGGCGAGGAATGTGGCGCGGATGCCGATCAGCGGCGGCAGTCCGCCGCCGATCAGCGGGCCGACCAGGTTGCCGGCCATGATGCCGGCCGACAGCGTGCCGAGCGCCCAGCCGGAGCGGTCCTTCGGCGTCTGCATGGCGACCAGTATGGTCGAGCCGGAAGCGTAGCCGCCGGCGAAGCCGATCAGCAGGCGCAGCAGGACGAGCTGCCACACGCTCTGCACCATGCCGGTCAACGACATGCACACCGCCATGCCGAAGGAGGCGCGCACCAGCATCAGCTTGCGGCCGTAGCGGTCGCCGAGCTTCCCCCACAAAGGTGCCACGAGGGCCGCAGCGAGGAAGGTCGCGCCATAGGCGATGCCCGACCACTGCACGATTTCCGCGTGGCTCCTCGCGCCGAGGTCCTGGACGTAGAGCGGCAGGAACGGCAGCAGCAGCGTCATCGCCACGACATTCGTGAACGAGCCGAGCAGGCACACGACGAGGTTGCGCCGCCAATGGACGTTGTAGGCCGGCTGTTCCACCTTTTCGGAGTCCGCCATGCGATTCGTCAATCGGCTTCGCGGCCGGCAACGAGGTCGGCCGGCCCGAGGCGGCCGCGCGCCGTCCAGCGCTGGTGCCAGTAAGGATAGAGAAGCGGCGGCCGGCTGACCGCATCGATCCTGCCGTTCTCGTCCCCGGTCAAGGTGAGTGCGGCGGCGGCGATGTTGTCCCTGAACTGCTGCTCGTTACGACCGCCGACCACCAGCGTGGCTACCGCCGGCCGGCCGAGCAGCCAGGCGAGCGCGACCTGCGCGGCCGAGGCGCCGCGCTGCTTGCCGATCTCCACCAGCACGTCGACGATGGCCCAGAGCCGGTCCTTGTCGCGGATCGGCGGCTCGTTCCAGCCGGCGATCTGTCGCTCGGTCGCCTGGCCGCGGCCGTATTTGCCGGACAGCAGGCCCCCCGCCAGCGGGCTCCAGACCATGACGCCCAACCCCTGATCGAGGGAAATCGGCAGCAATTCGTATTCGGCCTCCCGGGCCTCCGGCGTGTAGTGGATCTGCTGGGCGACGAAGCGGGGCAGGTGGTCCCGATCGCTGATGCCCAGCGCCTTCATGACGTGCCAGCCGGAGAAATTCGAGCAGCCGACATAGCGGACCTTGCCCTGCCGCACCAAAGTATCGAGCGCCTCCAGCGTTTCTTCCAGCGGCGTCACGCCGTCCCATTCGTGCAGCAGGTAGATGTCGATGACATCGGTCTTGAGCCGCTTCAGGCTCTTCTCGCATTCGCGGATGAGATGATGCCGCGACAGGCCTTCGTCGTTCGGCCCGTCGCCGATCCGCCTGCGGGCCTTGGAGGCGATCAGCACGTCGTTCTTGCGCTTGCCGCCCAGCGCCTCGCCGATGATCTCTTCGGAGAGGCCGTTCGAATAGACGTTGGCGGTGTCGATCAGGTTGATGCCGGCGTCGAGGCACAGGTCGATCTGGCGCCGTGCCTCGCCGAGGTCGGTCTTGCCGACCCTGGCGAAACTGCCGGAGCCGCCGAACGTCATCGTGCCCATGGTGAGGGCCGAAACCTTCAGTCCCGAGCGGCCGAGCGTGCGGTATTGCATGGGACGTCCTCGCGGTCGGTGAACTTATGCGCCCGTTCTACGGCAGTTCGCACGGCATTTCGCCTGTCCATATGGACGTAGCCGGCAATTTCGGCTGGGCCACGGTCGAGCCGACGGGCCGCCGTGTCCCGGATGCCGAAGCGACCGGGCGCCGGATTGGCAACGGCGTCGCAAGGCGACCGGCCAGCCGATAGCGGCCAGGCGATCCTTGCGAGAGCATCTGCCCGGCGGCGTCTGCGGATGGTTTGGCAATTGGCGAGGACATGCGTCGAAACTGATGATAAGAGCCGCGAAATGGGACTTTCTCACCGACTGTCGATCGCCAATCTCGACCGCACGGCGCGCCGCGTCTTCTACTATGCGCGCAACGTCGTGCGCGATTCGCTGCCGCAGTCCCTGTTCCGCAGCCGATTGAACGGCTTGCTGGCGCGCGCCGTGGCAGGCGGCGAACCGGTGCGGGCCAGGCTCGACTACTACAACAAGCTGTCCCGGCCGTTCACGCCCGGCCCTGGCGCGGCAACGGCCGCCCGCTTGCCGTCGCGCCACAGCCGCTATGACTACGACCTGAGGGAATTCACGCGCTACTTCGATCCGGGCCAGCGCCTGGACGTCAGGTTCGGCGACCTGAGGGAGACGGAGCCGGTTCCATCGATCGTCAAGAGCCGGCCGATCCACGGCGACAACGCCAACAGCGTGCTGTTCAAGCTCGACAAGTTCCGCCATTTCCACATGCCGCCCGACAGGACGCCGTTCTCGCGGAAGCTGCCCGGGGCGGTCTGGCGCGGCGACCTCAACAATCCCGTCCGCGCGCAGTTCCTGGACGCCGTGCGCGACCTCGACTTCTGCGACGCCGGTTCGCCTTCGAAGGACGCGCCGGAGCGCTACCGCAGGCCCTTCCTGAGCATCGATCAGCAGAAGCGCTATCGCTACATCGTCTCGCTGGAAGGCAACGACGTGGCGACGAACCTCAAATGGATCATGAGTTCCAATTCGCTCTGCCTGATGCCTGAACCGCTATGCGAGACATGGTTCTGCGAGGGCTGGCTCGAGCCATGGGTCCACTACGTGCCGCTGGCAGCCGATTTTTCCGACGTTGCCGAGAAGGTCGAGCATTTCGAACGCCACCCGCAGGAAGCCGAGCGCATCATCGCGGCCGCGCAGGCCTATTGCCGGCGGTTCCGCGACGAGCCGACGGAGCGGGCCATATCCCTGCTCGTGCTCTACAAATATTTCGTGCTCGGCGGTCAGATCGAGCCGGACGAGGAAATCTGGCGGTTCATTGCCGGCGAAGCGTAGGCCCGATTCGAAAACCGGGCGCGGCACCGGCGCGTCGTCGCCGGGTCCGCGGATGTTGCGTGGGCCGGTTCTCCGGGACCTCAATCCTGTTCGGGAATCGCCTCTTTTATCCGTTCTGCCGCTCGGCGACGCGACGGGGGACTCCCGGCCACGACCCGCCGGTCGACGGTATCCGGCGTCGTGTGGTAGTCGTGGCGCAAAGCGCGCCGCGCTGCCTCAGGGCATCGGCGTCAAGTCGCAGGCGTTCCATGATCCGGTTCGATCCACGGGAGCATCTACGGCGATTGCGCCGAGACCCAAAGGGACGGCGGGTTGCTAGCCTTTGATCATCTCCGCCACCTGCGGCGCGAAATAGGTGAGGATGCCGTCGCAGCCGGCGCGCTTCAAGGCAAGCAGCGATTCCAGCATGGCCTTGTCGCCGTCGATCCAGCCGTTCGCCGCGGCCGCCTTGATCATCGCGTATTCGCCGGACACCTGGTAGGCGAAGGTCGGCATGGCGAATTCGTCCTTCAGCCGGCGGATGATGTCGAGATAGGGCAGGCCGGGCTTGACCATGATCATGTCGGCGCCTTCGGCCAGATCCTGCTCGGCCTCGCGCACGGCCTCGTCGGAATTGGCGTGGTCGAGATAGTAGGTCTTCTTGTCGCCTTGCAGCAGGCCGGCGGTGCCGATCGCCTCGCGGTAGGGGCCGTAGAAGGCGGAATGGAACTTCGTCGCATAGGACATGATGGCGACGTCACGGAAGCCGTTGGCGTCGAGCGCGTCGCGGATGGCGCCGATGCGCCCGTCCATCATGTCCGAGGGGGCGATGATGTCGGCTCCGGCGGCGGCCTGCAGCACGGCGGCGGCGGTCACCTGCTCCACCGTCTCGTCGTTTACGATGATGCCGTCGCGCAGGATGCCGTCGTGACCGTGGCTGGTGAAGGGATCGAGCGCGGCGTCGGTGACGACGCCGATCTCCGGTACGGCCTTCTTAATGGCGCGCGTGGCCCGGTTGATGAGGTTGTCGGGATCGAGGATCGCCGAACCGGTCTGGTCGCGCAGGCCGATCGGCACGTTGGGGAAGGTGGCGATGGCCGGAATGCCCAGTTTCGCCGCGCGCTCCGCCTCTTTCGCCGCGAGATCGACGGACAGGCGGAACACGCCTGGCATCGCCTCGATCGGCTCGCGCCGGTTTTCGCCGTCGACGACGAAGATCGGCCAGATCAGGTCGTCGACGGTCAGGCGGTTCTCCTGCACCAGGCGGCGCGACCAGGGCGCCTTGCGCATGCGCCTCAGCCGGCGCGAGCCGGTGATCTCGTCGACGCCGCGGGCGCCGGCCGCCTTTGCCGGGGTGAAGTTGTTCATCGCCAAATCTCCAGACGGCGGCTCTTAGCACGACAGGCCGGCATGACCAATGCGGCATGGTTGCTCCAGGCCGCTTTAGGCGCCGGAGGTCAAGGTTGTCCGTTGCCGGACAGGATCTGCGCCGCGCCCTTCATGGCGGCTCGGAATGCCTCGTCGAAGGAGACGCCGCTCACTTTCCAGGCATATTCCCGGCCCGCGGAATCCAGCCGCCAATCGGCGACCCAGCCGAGTTCCTTGTCGCTCCAGACGATCGAACCGGAGAGAGCCTGATCCGCGCCGCAATCTCTGGCCACGCCGTCCAGAACGGCGAGACCGGAACCGGGAAGGGCGTCGTCGTCCAAACCAGCGGTAGCCAATTCCCGTGACGTCGGAAATGCGATGGTCATCGCCAGAGGCTGCGCAGCCGCCTCGAAGGACTCGCGCATGTAGGGACTTTCTTCGCCGTCGGCCGTCAGGGCGAAATGCGTTTCGCCGCGGCGCGCCAGCAGGAAGATTGCCAGACGCGGACGCCGCGCCAGCCAGGGCCTGCTGCCAAGCGCCGCCAGCACCGGATCGAGGGTCTGCGGATTGTAGAGGCAGGTGAGGTCTTGAGGCCGGTCGTGCGTGCCCTGCTCGTCGTGGACCGGAATGCCCTCCAGACGGTCGCGGTAGCGGAATTCGGCGACGAGACCACCGGCCTTGTCGCGCAGGGCCGGTATCCGGGGGTCTTTCAGCAACTGCTGGTCGCCCGAAACGCGTAACAGCACGCCGTCGAGGCAATTTCTGAAACCGATCTGGCGGTTCGCCTCGCCGGTTCCGGTGACGATCGCCTTGGCCTGGTACAGCGCGCCGGTGTCCTGAGCCGCGGCGGCGGAACCGAACAGCACGGATACCAGCGCGGCGCAGGTTGCAAGCGATTTCACCTCGAACCTCGTCGGTATTCGGATGGCTGCCCGAGGCGCACCATGCGGCCTCGGCCCGCCCCGGGCAAGCCGGCGTTCCTCGAATCCTGACAAAGCCCGACAATCCGTCCAACGCCATGTTGACCTTCGTCCGGTCGCCGCTTAGCACTCCAAGGCCGATGAGCCGGAGGGAATCTGTCGATGGATTTTGGCGGCGGCGACGAGATCCGCTTCGAGCGCGTGGGCCATACCGGCGTCGTCACGCTGACCCGCCCGAAGGCGCTCAACGCACTGAGCCACGGCATGGTGAAGGCGCTGGCCAGGGCGCTGGCAGCCTGGGAAGACGATCCGGCCGTAGCCATGGTGCTGGTCCAGGGCGATGGCCGGGCCTTTTGCGCCGGCGGCGACGTCATGCAGGTCTACCAGGCGCGCAGCAGCGGCGCGGCGCCGCCGACCGGCTTCTTCGCCGACGAATACCGGCTGAACGCCCATATCCAGCGCTACCGCAAACCCTATGTGGCATTGATCGACGGCATCGTGATGGGCGGCGGCGTCGGCATCTCCTTTCACGGTTCGCACCGCGTGCTGACGGAGAACGCCCAGTTCGCCATGCCGGAAGTCGGCATCGGCTTCTTTCCGGATGTCGGCGGCAGCCATCTCCTGCCGCCGCTCGGCCCCTTCGGCACGTATCTGGCGCTGACCGGCAGTCGCATCGGGCCGGGCGACGCGCTGGGCTGCGGCCTTGCGACCCATACGATCAAGGCCGCCGGGCAGGCCGCCTTCGTCGACAGGCTGCTGGAAAGCGGCGATCCGGAAACGGCCTTGCGTGAATTATCGAGCCCGGTCGCGCGTGAAACGGACGCCGCGACGCTCGCTGCCATCGATCGCCATTTCGCGCTGCCGTCGCTGGACGGCATCGTCGCCGGCCTGGAGCAAGCGGAAGCAGACGAATTCGCCGGCAGGACGCTGGCCATGATGCGCTCGCGTTCGCCGACCAGCATGGCGGTCGCCTTCCGGCAGATCGCCAACGGCCGGGGCCAGTCCATGGCCGATTGCATGAACATGGAGTTCCGCATCCTCAACCGGATGCTGGCCGGCCATGATTTCTACGAGGGCATCCGCGCAGCGCTCGTCGACAGGGACCGGCAGCCGAAATGGCGGCCGTCGGACCTCGCACAAGTGAAGGCGGCCGAGATCGACGCCTATTTCGCGCCGCTCGGACCGCGGGAACTCGGCCTGTGAGCGAGGCCGCGTCCAGCCGCGGAGCCTTCGAGCCTTCCGGGCTCGAGACGACCTTCGCCTGGTTCCAGCGTCTCGTCGCCCTCTACTGCCTCTACTTCGGCGTGCTCTACTGGATACGCCTGATCGGCCTCTACCCCGGCACGCTCTGGCGTTTCGACCTCATGCCGGTGCATTGGCAGGTGGCCGCGAGCGTGCTTGCCGTCTTCTTCCCGTTCGCCGCCGCGGGTCTCTGGATGCTCGCCTCCTGGGGGCCGGTCATCTGGTTCATCTGCGCCGTGACGGAAACGGTGATGTATGCCGGTTTTCCGGACCTGTTCGGCGAGCGGCCGCCGATCGTCATCGCCCATGTGTTCGTGGCGGCCACCTACATCCTGTTCCGCGTCGCCATCCACTGGCGCCGCCGCCGGCAGCGCGCGTGACGCCTCGGACAGGTGCCTAAATCTTTAGGTTAATTTTCGCCCCTCGCATGGGATTTCGTTAAGCCTGTTCCGAAACCTCTTACCGGTAAGCTCTTGTTAGCCTTGGCGTTTAAGTCGAATTTTATGGGTATTCGATAGTCTCGCGACCAAGGTGAGAAAAACAAAAAATCACCGGGCGACAAACGAGAGGCAAAGACAATGATCAATTCGCGCCAGGCGGCCAAGTCCGCCCCCGTATCCGACGACCGCCGCGAGGCGATCCGTTCGCTGTACATGGAATCGCTCCAGCTGGTCGAGCGCCTGCACCGCCGTCTGCTGGACGTCATCAAGGACGAGTTCGACCGCAACGGCCGCTCCGACATCAACGCCATCCAAGCGCTGCTTTTGTTCAACATCGGCAATGCCGAACTGACCGCCGGCGAGTTGCGGTCGCGCGGCTACTATCTCGGCTCGAACGTGTCCTACAACCTCAAGAAGCTGGTCGATCTTGGTTTCATCAATCATCAGCGCTCGCGCATCGACCGCCGCTCCGTCCGCGTCAGCCTGACACCGAAGGGGCAGGAGGTGGCCGAGGTGGTCGCCGGGCTCTATGAGCGCCATGTCGGATCGATCGAGCAGGTGGGCGGCATCAACCAGGACGAGTTCAAGCAGATGAACCGTGCCTTGCAGCGCCTGGATCGCTTCTGGAACGATACGATCGCTTACCGCATGTGAGCGAAGGCGGGGGGCGGCGTCACGAAGAAGCGCCGTCTTGGGGCAAACTTCCAGTCAGGCCGGGGCCGCGAGGCTTCCGGCCCTTTTTCTTGAGCCGGCCGGGATCGTGGCACCGGTGACCGAAAAAGCACGCCTGCCGCGATACACGGATTGGGCAGGCACCTGATTTACGGCAACGCCACGTTGCCGCCATATTCACGGTGATAGCCAAATGACGTGATGCCGCTTGTCGGGCATTGCTGGAACCGGCGTTGCGGCCGCGCGTTGAAGGCGGCGCTGTTTGAAGCCGAGCTGATGCCGCATCATGGTTGGCATATTGTTAAGGTTGCCAGCCGTACTGTGCCGG
>OFJB01000975.1_pt1 | contig 12146 bp, 6 predicted proteins | sample 1775081 | NCBI WGS metagenome assembly OFJB01 (sample SAMN08195771, study PRJEB24354) | sludge metagenome | isolation source: initial sludge from phenol fed wastewater aerobic bioreactor | place: India: Nagpur | collected 2016-06-05 | reverse complement strand
CCGCGCAGGCCGCCAGCAGCGCCTGCGCCACCGGGTGCGCCGGGCAGCGCAGGCCCACCGTGGGCTGGCCGCCGGCCGCCGCGCCGGCCACGCCCGGTTGGCGCGGCAGGATGAGGGTGAGCGGCCCGGGCCAGCAGGTGTCGATCAGGCGCTGGGCGAACGGCGGCACGGCGGCGGCAAAGCGCGGCACCTCGGCGGCGGCACCCACGTGCACGATCAGCGGGTGGTCGGACGGCCGGCCCTTGATGGCATAGATCTGGCTCACCGCCGCTTCGTTATCGGCATCGGCGGCCAGGCCGTACACGGTCTCGGTCGGCAGGCCGATGAGCTGGCCCGCGGCCAGGGCGTCGGCGGCGCGGGCGATCGATTCGGGCTGCTGGCCGTCGAGGATCATCACCAGGCCTCGATGCCCAGCAGCGCCGCCGCGCGCAGGGCCTGCTGGCGCACGCCGGCGGCGTCAGGGCCGATGAAGGTCAGGTGCCCCATCTTGCGGCCGGGCCGCGCCTGGGCCTTGCCATACAGGTGCAGGCGCGCGCCGGGCAGCGCCAGGACCTCGGCCCAGGGCGGCTGGCGCGGGGCGCCGGCGGCGTCGAACCACAGCTCGCCCAGCAGGTTGAGCATGACGGCGGCGCTGTGCTGGCGCGGCGCGGGCAGGGGCAGGCCGGCCAGGGTGCGCACCTGCAGGTCGAACTGCGACAGATCGCAGGCGTCCACCGTGTAGTGGCCGCTGTTGTGCGGGCGCGGCGCCATCTCGTTGACGACCAGGGTGCCGTCCTGCAGCACGAAGTATTCGACGCACAGCACGCCCACGTAGCCCAGCTCGTTGACTATGTTTTTGGTAGCTGCTTGCGCTTGTTCGATCAGGGCTTCAGGCAGATTTTGCTCAAAAACCTCGGTCACGGCCAGGATGCCGCCGCGGTGCAGGTTGCGCTGCACCGGCAGGCTGACCACCGTGCCGTCGGCGCCGCGCGCGACGATCACCGAGCACTCCAGGGCCAGCGGCAGCCGCTGCTCCAGCACGCAGGCCACGCCGCCCATGCGCTGCCAGGCATCGGCCAGCTCGGCGCGCGTGGCCACGCGGGCCTGGCCCTTGCCGTCGTAGCCCAGGCGCGCCGACTTGAGGATGCCGGGCAGCAGGGCGTCGGGCACGGCGGCCAGGTCGGCCTCGGACTCGATCACCGCGTGCGGCGCCGGCGCCACGCCGCTGGCCGCCGCGCAGCGGGCGAAGTGCGCCTTCTCGCGGATGCGGTCCTGCGCGATGGCCACGCAGTCGGCCGGCGGCGACACGGCGCGCGTGCGCGCCAGCTCGGCCAGCACTTCGGCCGGCACGTTCTCGAACTCGGTGGTGATGGCGTGGGCGCGCGCGGCCAGCTCGCGCAGGGCGTTGGCGTCGCGGTAGTCGGCCTGGATGAAGCGGTGGCTGATGCGCCCGGCGGGGCTGGCGCGGTCGGGGTCCAGCACCACCGTCTCGTAGCCCAGGGCCTGCGCCGCGTGCACGAACATGCGCCCCAGCTGGCCGCCGCCCAGCACGCCCAGCGTGGCCGGGCGGCCATCGGCCCCCAGCCCTGGCAAGATCGGCCCGCTCATCGCGGCTCCGGCGGCGGCAGCGTCATGGCCCGCGCCGCCGCCGTCTGCTCGGCGCGAAAGGCGTGCAGCCGCTCGCGCAGCGCCGCGTCGTACGCCGCCAACAGCGCCACCGCAAACAGCGCCGCGTTGGCCGCGCCGGCCGTGCCGATGGCAAACGTCGCCACCGGCACGCCCTTGGGCATCTGCACGATGGAGTGCAGCGAATCCACGCCTTGCAGGTGGCGCGAGGCCACCGGCACGCCCAGCACCGGCACCACCGTCTTGGCCGCCAGCATGCCGGGCAGGTGCGCCGCGCCGCCGGCGCCGGCGATGATGGCGCGCAGGCCGCGCGGCTCGGCGGCCTCGGCGTAGGCGAACAGGTCGTCCGGCATGCGGTGGGCCGAGACCACGCGCGCCTCGTGCGCCACGCCGAACTGCTGCAGGATGTGCACGGCGTGCTGCATGGTGTCCCAGTCGCTGCTGGAACCCATCACCACGCCGATGAGAGGAGATGTCATGGGTATTGCACAATGGCCGGTTGCATAGCCCGATTTTGCCCGCACATTCCTGACCATGATCGACGTCACCGTACAAAACTTCGAAACCGAGGTGATCGCCGCCTCGATGCAAACCCCCGTGCTGGTGGACTTCTGGGCGCCCTGGTGCGGCCCGTGCAAGACGCTGGGGCCCATCCTGGAGCAGCTCGAGGTCGAATACGCCGGGCGCTTCAAGCTGGTCAAGATCGACTCGGACCAGGAGCAGCAGCTGGCCGGCGCCTTCGGCATCCGCTCCATCCCCACCTGCATCCTGCTCAAGGGCGGCCAGCCGGTAGACGGCTTCATGGGCGCGCTGCCGGCCGGCCAGGTGCGGCAGTTCCTGGACAAGCACGTGCCCAGCGAGGACGCGCTGGTGGCCGAAGCCCAGGCCGACGAGGCCGACGAGTTGCTCGAAGCCGGCGACACCCAGGCCGCGCTGGCCAAGCTGGCCGACGCGCTGGCGCACGACCCGGCCAACGACGACGCGCGCTTCGACTACGCGCGCCTCTTGATCGCCACCGGCGGCCTGGACGAAGCCGCCGCCACGCTGGCCGAGCCGCTGGCGCGCGAGCCGCGTCCGCTGCGCTTCGACGCGCTGGACCGCTGGCTGCAGGCCGTGCGCTTCGTGCACCAGGACGAGCGCGGCAACTGGCCCGTCGAGCAGTTCGACGCCGCCATCGCACAGAACAAGCGCGACTTCGACACCCGCTTCGCCAAGGCCCAGGCGCTGCTGGCCGAGGGCCAGTGGACGGCCAGCATGGACGAGCTGCTGGAGATCATCCTGCGCGACAAGAAGTGGAACGACGAGGCCGCGCGCAAGACCTACGTCGCCATCCTGGAGCTGCTCACCCCGCCGCCGCAAAAACCCGGCGCCGGCGCCGATGGCAAAAGCGCCGGCGGCATCGAGCTGACCGGCAAGGCCGCGCAGCAGCAGGACCCGCAGGCCGAGCTGCTGTCGAGCTACCGGCGCAAGCTGTCGATGGCGCTGAACTGAGCGCGCGGGTCAGCGGCCAGCCTGCGCCCAGCCCGCCAGCGCGGCGTGGGCGCGCAGGTAGCTGAGCACGGCGTTGCGCCAGTCGGCTTGCGCCTGCACGCGCGAGGCCTCGACGCTGGCCTGCTCGGCGTAGGCGTTGACCAGCTCGATCAGGCTGCGCCGCCCCACCTTGAACTGCATCTCGTACAGGCGCGTCACCTCGGCCGAGGCGCCGATCTGCGCCTGGGCGGCCTTGATCTGCAACTGGCTCTTGGCCATGTCGGCCTGCGCGGTGTCGCTCAGCTCGGCCAGCTCGCGCTCCATCTGGTCGTGGCGGCGCTCGGCGGCGACGATCTGCTTGGCGGCGCTGTCCACGTTGTAGTCGGCGCTGCGGTCGAAGAAGCTCCAGTTGGCGACCACGCGCGCATAGCTGTGGTTGCCCACCCCGGCCTCCAGGTCGATGCGCGGCCAGCGCGACTTGGCGAGCTGGCTCTGGTCGGCGCGCACCGACTGCGCCTCGCGCTCCAGCGCTTGCAGGGCCGGGTGGGTGGCGGTCAGCGCGCCGGCGGGCAGGCGCGCCTGCCAGTCGTCGGCGAACGGGTTGGCCAGCGTGACCGGCTGGCGGGTGTAGCGCGTCAGCCGGCTCAGCGCCACCTGGCGGTTCTTCTCCAGCTGGGCGATGCGCGTGCGCACCTGCAGCGCGCGCGAGTCGGCCTGCGCCAGCTCGTAGCGGCGCCCGAGGTCGTTGGCGACGATCACCTCCAGGTCGTCGATGATCTTCTGGTGGCGCGCCAGGTTGGCCTGCTCGACCGCCAGCAGCTCCTCGGCCGCCAGCGCCTGCAGGTACAGCGACGCGACCTCGAAGGCGATCTTCTCGCCCGTCTCCTCGGTGCGCAGGCGCTGCGTCTGCAGGCGCAGCTCGTCGCGCTCGACGGCGGCGTCGATGGCGCCGGCCGCATAGAGGTTCACCTTGCCGACCGCGCCGCGAAACGGCGTCGAATAGTACTTGTCGGGGTCGGCGACGTTGCCGCCGGCCTGCAGGCCCAGCACCGGCAGGTGCTGGGCGCGCGTGGATTCCAGCCGCGTGCCGGCCACCTCCTCGTTGGCGCGCGCCTCCAGGATCGCCGGGTCGGCCGACATCGCATCCTGGATCAGCGCCGGCAGCGCCGCCGCGCCCGCGCCCGCCGCGCCCAGCGCCAGCGTCGCCGCCAGCGCGATCGCCTTCAGGCGCCGCGCGGCCCGTCCGGGCCCGCGGCCCCTCTCGTCACAGTTCATGCATGCTCCTCCGTTGGGTCAGCGCTCGCGCAGCGCCTGCTTCAGGCGCGTGATGGGCTTGACCAGGTACTGAAACACCGTCTTCTCGCCGGTCTTGATGTCCACCGTCGCCACCATGCCGGGGATGATGGGCAGCTCCTTGCCCAGCTTGTCGGTCAGGTGGTTCTGGCCGGTCTTGACGATCACGCGGTAGTAGGACTCGTCCTGGTTCAGCTTCAGTTCGCTGGGCCGGCGGTTGTCCTGCAGCGTGTCGGGGCTGATCAGCGTCACCACGCCGTCCAGCCCGCCGTACAGCGAGTAGTCGTACGCCGTCAGCTTGACCAGCGCCGCGTCGTTGGGCTTGATGAAGGCCACGTCCTGCGGGCGGATGTAGGCCTCCACCAGCAGCGGGCCGTCCACCGGCACGATTTCCATGATGTCCTGCCCGGCGCCGATCACGCCGCCCACGGTGTTGATCTTGATGTTCTTGACCACCCCGCGCAGCGGCGCCTTGATCTCCGAGCGCGTCACCGGGTCGGCGCGCGCGGCCATGTTCTCGGTGCTTTGCGCCAGCTCGGCCTCCACCCGCACGAGGTCGGTGCTGGCGTCCGACTGGTACTTGGTGCGGCGCTCGGTGATCTGCAGCTGCAGGTCGCTGGCCTGGCGCTTCATGCGCAGGATCTCCACCTCCGACACCACGCCCTTGGCGGCCATCGGCTCGGTGATCGCGATCTCGCGGTCCAGCAGCGCCTTGCTGCGCTGCAGCCCGGCCACCGTGGCCGCCACCGCGCCCGAGCGCGCGCGGTAGGCCGCGGTCTCGCGCGCCACCAGGTCGGCCGGCGTGTCGGGCTCGAACTTCAGCGGCACGCCATAGGCCTCCGAGCGCAGCCGCGCGGCCGTCGCCCGCAGCCCGTCGACCTTGTTGCGCGCCTCGCGGTAGATCGCGGCCGAGCGTGCCGTATCCAGCCGGACCAGCACCTGCCCGGCCTCCACCAGGTCGCCCTCCTTGACCAGCAGCTCCGACAGCACCCCGGGGTCCAGGCTCTGGATCAGCTGCTCGCGGCTGGACGGGATCACGCTGCCCTGCCCGCGCGTGACCTCTTCCACCGTGCTGAAGTAGGCCCAGGTGACGAAGCCCACCAGCACCAGCGCCAGCAGGCCGATGGTCCAGAACAGGCCGCGGTGCCTTTCGTGCTGCAGCGCCGCCTGCAGGTCGTTGAGCAGGGGCAAATCGTCTTGCGCGACGCGTGCGTCGGCCGCGCCGTGTTCCGGTCTAGCCGCCATGGGCCTCTCCTTGTTGCGGGGCAGCGCCGCCCGGCGTGCCCTCCACCACGCCTGGGTTCAGGTGCACCACGCGCACCACGTGCGGCCGCCCCGCGGCCGGGGCCGGGGCCGAGGCCTGCGTCGGAGCCGCCGCCTGCGTCCCTCCCACGCCCAGGCGCTGCAGCACCGCGTCACGCGGGCCGTCGAGCGCCACGCGGCCCCGGTCGATCACGATGATGCGGTGCACGAAGGGCAGCACCTGCGGCCGGTGCGTGACGACCACCAGGGTCTTGTCCACCGCCCACTCGGCCACCGCCTGCAGCGCCGCGCGCTCGGTCATCTCGTCCAGACCGCTGGTCGGCTCGTCCAGCAGCACCACCTGCGGGCTGCGCAGCGTCAGCCGCGCCAGGCCGACGATCTGCTTTTGCCCGCCCGACAGGCCGTGCCCGTCCTCGCCGATCGGCATGTCCAGGCCCAGCGGGTGCGAGCGCACCAGCTTGTCCAGGCCGAAGCGCCGCAGCGCCGCCAGTAGTTCGTCGTCGTTGGACAGGCGGTCCATGCGGCCCATGTCCAGGTTCTCGCGCAGCGTGCCGAACAGCAGGCGCGGCTGCTGGCCCAGCAGGCTGACGTGCATGCGCAAATCGGCCGGGTCGATCTGGCGCACGTCCACGCCGTCGAGCAGCACGTGGCCATCGGCCGGCGCGTACAGGCCCGCCAGCACGCGCAGCAGCGTCGACTTGCCGCTGCCGATGCGTCCCAGCACGGCCACCTTCTCGCCCGGCTGGATGGTCAGGTTCACGCCCTGCAGCACCAGCGGCCCCTGCATGTCGTAGCGGTAGCCCACGCCCTCCAGCCGCAACTCGCCCTCGACCCGGTTCAGGCTGACGTAGCTGCGCGCGGCGTCGCGCTCGCCGCGCCGCCCGACGATGCTGTCGATGCCCGACAGCGCCACCCGCGCCTGCTGAAAGCGCGCCAGCAAGCCCGCCACCTGCGACAGCGGCGCCAGCGCCCGGCCCGACAGGATCACGCAGGCGATCAGCGCGCCCATGGTGATGCGCGCCGCCGGGTTGGCGTCGTGGATCAGGTAGGTGCCGTACAGCACCAGGAACACCGTGTTGGCCTGCTGCACCAGCACCGAGAAGTTGACCACCCCGTTGCTCCAGTCCTTGAGCTTGAGCGAGGAATTGGCGGTGGCCGCCGTGTAGCGCTCCCAGCGCTGCTGCGCCCAGTTGGCGGCGTTGTTGGTCTTGAGCGTCTCCAGCGCCTCGATCGCCTCCACCGCCAGGCCCTGGCGCTGCGAGCTCTCGCGCATCGACTCGTTGGTGTACTTGGCCAGCGGGGCCTGCGCCAGCAGGCCCACCACCACCACCAGCGGGATGGTGAGCAGCGGCACGATCGCCAGCGGCCCGGCCACCATGCCCATCACCGCGATGAACAGCAGCACGAAGGGCAGGTCCACCAGCGCCAGCAGCGAGGCGCTGGTCATGAAGTCGCGCACCGCCTCGAAGTCGCGCAGGTTGTTGGCGTACGAGCCCGACGAGGCGGGCTTGTGCACCAGGTCCATCGCCAGCACGCGCCGAAACAGCGCCGCGCTGATGATCACGTCGGCCTTCTTGCCCGCCACGTCCGTCAGGCGCGCGCGCACCGTGCGCGCGATGAACTCGAACAGGTTGGCCACCAGCACGCCGATGGAGAGCACCCACAGCGTCTCGAAGGCCTTGTTGGGGATCACGCGGTCGTACACCTGCATCACGTACAGCGATCCGATCAGCGCCAGCACGTTGATCAGCACCGAGCTCACGGCGATCTGCGCGTAGTAGCCCTTGAAGCGCCAGATCACCTTCCAGAACCAGCCCTTGCCCATGGCGTACTCGGGCAGTTCCGAGCGTGCGTCGCGCTGCGGTTTGATCTTCAGGAACCAGCAATAGCCGGCGTATTGCGCCAGCACCCGCTGCGCCGGCCACTGCTCGCGCGTGCCGTCGGCCTGCAGCACCTCGTAGTCGGGTCCGCCGTCGGCGCCGCGCGCCACACCGGTCAGCACCAGGGCGCCGCCGTCGCGCATCACCAGCAGCACCGGCAGCATCACCGGCACGATCTCGACCAGCGGGCGCTGGTCCAGCTTGTTGTCGTAGCCGTGGCTGCGCAGCGCCTCGCCCAGGCTGGCGAAGTCGATCCGGCCCTCGGCATTGCGCAGCGTGTCGGCCGCCAGCGCGGCAGCCGACACCGGGCTGCCCAGCAGGCGCGTCAGCAGGGACATCTGCGCGAACAGATCGGCGTTGTTTTCAGCCATCGAAAGTCTTGGTCAAACCAGCCGTCGGCTGCCGTTTCAGGGGGTGAAGGGCCACATGCCCACGTCGGCGCGGGCAAAAGGTGGATGCTGGATACGCATCATCCGGCAAGCGCTTGGGTTTTTGGTGATGACAAATGTATTACCAACAATGCTTCCACGACATATTTCACGAGTCCCCTAGTTCTATCATCACCACCGAGTCAAGGTCGGCGCCGGCACGCAAAGCGGGCCGCGCCGGCCCACCGGTCGGCCCGAACGCCCTGCCCGAGCGGGGCAGGGCGCCGGGCCTGCGCCCGGGGCGGAAGAACCTCAGATCAGCACGAAGTCGTTGATGGTCAGCGTTCCCGGATGCGTCGTGGTGCCCAGGGTGGCGAACAAGGTTCGATTGCTGCTGCTGCCCCCGTCGGAGTCGTAGTAGAGATTGCCGGTGGAGCTGTCATAGATCAGGTGGGCGCTGCCCGCGGCCACGGAGCCGCCGTTGCCATTGGTCACCAGAAGCTCCGACGCCGGCAGCGCCGCCGACACGCTGCCGAAGATGCCCTTGGACAGGACGATCTTGTCGCCCTGCGCGCTCGAGAAATCGGTGATCGTGTCCGCGTTGCTGCTGGCGTTCAGCGCGGTATGGAACAGGAACCGGTCGGCTCCCGCTCCCCCCGTCAGGGTGTCGTTGCCCGTGCCACCGACCAGCCAGTCGTTGCCATCGCCGCCGTTGAGGGTGTCGGCTTGACCATCGCGGCCGATCAGGATGTCGTTGCCCGTGCCGCCGGTGAGCGTCGCACTGTTCTGCCGCGTGACGCTGGCCTGGGCCGTGTCGCTGGAATTGCCGTCGCCGATCGTGTAGTTGAACGTCCCGGTCGTGCCACTGCTCGTCGAGTTGAACCGGAACTCGACCACGCCGTCCGTGAAGGACCGCACCGAGCCATTGGTGCCGCCAGACGGGTTGCTGATGCTGCTGCCGCTGAAAAGATCGTTGGCCAGCAGAACCTCCTGGGGGATCCAGACCGTCCGATTGCTGTTGGTGCTGTTATCGACCGTGCTGGCAATGATCAGATCGTTCACCGCATCAACCGGGCGATGCACCGTCACGGTGGCCGTGTCGGTCACGCCGCTGTCGGTGATCGCGTACTGGAACGACCCCATCGTGGCGTTGCCGCTGAAGTTGAAGCTCACCGTGCCGTCGCCATTGGCCACCGCCGTGCCGCCGCTGGCGGAACCCGCGACCACGCTGACGCTGTTGGTGTTGGGATGGTCGTCGTTGGCCAGCACGTTGAGCGTCGCGCTGGCGCCGGAGGTGTTGAACGTATCGTCGCGCGCCTCGACCCGGTTGACGCTCAGAGTCTGCGTGCCGGCCGCGCCGTCGCCGTCGCGGTCGACCACGGCGTAGGTGATGGCCTCCTGGTAATTGTTCTGGGTCGGCGAGGCTTCGTAGCTGTACTGGCCGCTGTCGAACTCCACGACCAGGGTGCCGCCCTTGTCGGTGTGGATGGTGACTGTGTGCGTGGTCGCGTTGTACGCCCATTTGCCGGGCGTGGAGGCATAGGTGCCGGTCACGTTGATCGAGCCCGGGCTGGCGATGTTGTAGGTGTACGACGTGCCGTCGATGGTCAGCGTCGTCACGCTGCCGCCATCGGCGCCGAAGCCCGCCGTCCCGCCCGAGAGGTCACCCGTCAGCAGGTTGTGCACCGTGGCCGGGATCTGGATGGTGCCTTGCAAAATGGCATTCAACTGGCTCAAGTCGGACACCACGATGCCGTTGGTATTGACCCCGCTCGCACCTTGCCCGTTGTAAGCCACCGGATCGAGGTAGTACTGGCTGTCGTGGGTCTGTCCGTCCCAGCTGCTGGTGCTGTCGTAGGGCCCGCCCATCGCCAAGGCATACGAGTTGACGTGATTGGCGTTCAGGAAGTTGGTCCAGAGCGCTTCCTCGGCGGACTGGATCCCCACGTCTTGGTTGTTCTGACTGTTGCCGCTTCCGTTTTGGGCCCCAGTCAACGTACTCGTGTCACCCGAGCCGAACGTCGGCAAGCCATCCGTCAGGAAATACGACACGTTCTGCGCGCCGGCCAGCGCGCCCGGGCTGGCGAACCCGGTCATCGCGGCGTTCAGGGCGGCGTCGTAGTTGGTGCCTCCGTTGGCCGACAAGCCGTTGATGAACGTCACGGCATCGCTCGCCGTCATCCAGGTCGACTGCGCCGTCCCGTTGGTGCTGAAGGTCACGATCTCGACGCGCACCTCGCCATGCTGGTCGTAGCCGCTGATCAGGTTGGCGATGGCCTCCTTGGCCAGCTGCAGGCGCGTCTTGCCGGGTACGCCCGAGGGATCGTTCATGCTCCCGGAAATATCCAGCACCACCATCAGGTTGGTGTCCACCGGACCGACGCCCACCGTGACGCTGCCGCTGCCCACCACCGGCTTGTCGTCTTCCACCGAAACGGTGAAGGGCAGCGCGGCGCTGACATTCAGGCCATCGCTCACCGTGGCCGTGAAGCCCAGGCCCAGCACGTCCTCCACGCCTGGCGTGCCACCTTGGGAGTGATCGAGCGGCCGCAGCAGTGTCGCGGTGTAGCCAGCCGAATAGCTGCCGCCGCTGCCCGTCACGGCACCGACCTCGATCGTCATCACCGGCGTGGCGCCGGCGCTGCCGGTCAGCGTGTGCGTGCTGGCGTTCCAGCTCCAGCTCACCGCCGTGCCACCCGACGTGATGCCCGTCGGCCCGCCCAGCGTCACCGCCATGTCGCCGGCCGGGCTGTCCGTATCGGTGAACGAAATCGTCCCCGTCGCCGTCACCGAATTCGTCGTGTCGGTCGGCGTGCCCAGGTTGTCCGGGATGCCGCCGGGCAGGCCTTCTTCGGAGACGGTGGCGGAGGTGATGGTGGTGATGGAGGGGGGCGCCGGCGCCCGCACCACGATGGTCTCGGTGGCGGTCTCGGTGACGCCGCCGCTGGTGACGGTGTAGCTGTAGGTGGTGGTGCCGCTGTAGCCGACCGTCGGCGTGAAGGTCAGCGTGCCGTCGCCGTTGAGCACCACACTGCCGTTGCTCACCGCCACGGCAGCGCCGCCGGCGGTGATGGCCTGGCCATTGATGGCGGTGATGACCGGCGTGCCTTCGAAGTTGTCCGCGCCGTCGGGCGTGCCGTCGGTGCCCGACCCCGTGATCGGGTTGTAGGTGACGGGCACGTCAAAGCCGGTGCTGACGTGATCGCCCACGATGTCGGCCACCGGGCTGACGTTGGCGATCGTGACCTGCGCCGGCGCGCTCACCGCGCCAGCGTTGTCGGTGACGGTGAAGATCACCGGATCGACCGGTCCGTTGTAGTCGGGCGTGGGCACGAACACCACGCTGGCGGCCTGCGCGGGCGTCAGCAGCGTGTTCAGCGGCACCGCCACGGCCGGCGTGCCGGGGTTGCCGTCGTCGTCGTACATCAGCTGGCCTTGCGCCGCGCTGGGCCCGCCCGTGATGGTGATGCCGGCAATCGTGCCGTCCGCATCGCTGCCGCCCAGCGGCACGCTCACCGGCGTGTCCTCGCTCACGCTGGCCACACTGCCAGCGGTGGCCACGGGCGCCTGGTTGGGACCCACCACGATGGTCTCGGTGGCGGTCTCGGTGACGCCGCCGCTGGTGACGGTGTAGCTGTAGGTGGTGGTGCCGCTGTAGCCGACCGTCGGCGTGAAGGTCAGCGTGCCGTCGCCGTTGAGCACCACACTGCCGTTGCTCACCGCCACGGCAGCGCCGCCGGCGGTGATGGCCTGGCCATTGATGGCGGTGATGACCGGCGTGCCTTCGAAGTTGTCCGCGCCGTCGGGCGTGCCGTCGGTGCCCGACCCCGTGATCGGGTTGTAGGTGACGGGCACGTCAAAGCCGGTGCTGACGTGATCGCCCACGATGTCGGCCACCGGGCTGACGTTCACCGTCACCGTGGCCGTGGACGTGCCGCCATGGCCATCGCTGACGGTGTAGGTGAAGGAGTCGGTTCCGCTCCAGTCCGGATCGGGCGTGTACACCGGATTGCCGGATACCGGGTCGATGACGACGGTGCCGTGGCTGCCCTGGCTGACTGCCGTCACAGTCAACGGGTCCCCATCGGGATCGCTGTCGTTGCCGCGTACGTTGACCGTGATCGGCGTGTCTTCCTGCGTCGTGGTCGTGTCGTTGGCCGCCACGGGGGGATGGTTGACCGGCGTGACGGTGACCGTGACCGTACTGGTCGCCGTACCACCATGGCCGTCGTCCACGATCACCGTGAAGGTGTCGGTGCCGGTCCAG
>OFJB01000974.1_pt1 | contig 12148 bp, 10 predicted proteins | sample 1775081 | NCBI WGS metagenome assembly OFJB01 (sample SAMN08195771, study PRJEB24354) | sludge metagenome | isolation source: initial sludge from phenol fed wastewater aerobic bioreactor | place: India: Nagpur | collected 2016-06-05 | reverse complement strand
GATCGATGCCCGGTGCAGCTGTGCGGGGCAGGCGGTGCGCACGGAGCAGGGCGAGCAGCTTCACCGTGCTTTCAGGGCGTGGCACGAATATTACTGGCGGCCTTTGGAGATCGACAGGGACTTCGCGTCGCATTTCGCAGAACCCAACGCGTTGGTGCGGCTTTTCCGCGATGTCAGAATGGCGTGGCGCAGGTTCAGGCGTCAGGCCGCCCCGGTAACCCTCCCGGACGAGGTGATGGGGGTCGCACCGGCTGAGTAGCCATCGACCCACCTCCCCCAGCCGAAGCCGTTCAAAATTCCGCCGTCGCCTCGCTCGTACGCTTGGCGGCGGCGGAACGGGAGCGGATCGCCGTTTCTCGGACTTTTCATGCCATTGCCCAATTCGACCGACTGCGAGCGAGACGCCGTTCTTTCCGTCAGGGACCTATCGGTCGCGTTCGGGGAGACCGTCGTACTCGATCGCGTCTCGTTCGACGTTCTACGCGGTGAAATCCTCGGCTTTGTCGGCGCCACCGGCGGCGGCAAATCGGTCCTATTGAGAACGGTGCTCGGCCTGCACCGCAAGACGTCCGGTACGATCCACCTCCTCGGCTATGACACGGACAGGCTGACTGACGATGAGCGCATGGGCATCGATATGCGCTTCGGGGTTCTGTTCCAACAGGGAGCGCTGTTCTCCTCCTTGACCCTGCTGGAAAACATTCAGGTGCCGATGCGCGAATATCTCGACCTGCCGCAACGGTTGATGGACGAGTTAGCGCTGCTCAAGATTTCTCTGGTAGGGCTCAGTCCCGATGATGCAGGTAAATTCCCGTCGGAACTGTCCGGGGGCATGATCAAGCGCGCGGCCCTTGCCCGAGCGCTGTCGATCGATCCCGACATTGTGTTTCTGGATGAGCCGACATCCGGCCTCGATCCCATTGCCGCCGCCGAGTTTGACGAGCTGGTGGCGAAGCTGCGCGAAACGATGGGGCTGACCGTCTACATGGTCACCCACGATCTGGACAGCCTGTTTTCGGTGTGCGACCGGGTGGCTGTGCTGGGCAACAAGAGAGTGATCCTCGAGGGGACAATCGAGGACATGCTGCACAGCGAGGAGCCGTGGATCAAAGCATACTTCCGCGGGAAACGGGCCCGTCAGCTCGATCTGGCAGTGCGGGGAATGAACAGCAAGGCCAGTGGCACAGTCAACGAGTCGACAAGGCTCACCACGTCCCGCCGAAGCGTTCGTACGCCTCGCTGATCAGCCTTCTGGCGTCCGAGGCATTGCCCCAGCCGACAATCTTGACCCATTTCCCTGGCTCGAGATCCTTGTAGTGCTCGAAGAAGTGCTGGATCTGCTGTCGAGTGATCTCGGGCAGCTGATCAGCCTCGTCGATGTGCTCATACCGGCGGGTGATCTTGGCTGTCGGCACCGCGACGATCTTTTCATCGGGACCGGCCTCGTCCTGCATGAGCAGGACGCCGACAGGCTTTACGGCAATAACCGCGCCCGAAATGAGTGGGCGGCTGTTGGCGATGATCACGTCGCAGGGGTCTCCGTCGGCCGAAAGCGTCTTGGGAATAAAGCCGTAATTGCCCGGATACCGCATAGGCGTGTAAAGAAAGCGGTCGACAAACAGCGCGCCCGACTTCTTGTCCATCTCGTATTTGATGGGTTCGCCGCCGATCGGAACCTCGATCACGACGTTCACCTCTCCGGGCGCACGCGCCCCTATCGATAGTGCATCGAGATTCATGCCTGCCTCGCCCGGTCACCGAACCAGCCATGTCTGGATTCGGAAGATTGTCAAACCGTAGGAGTCATCAGCCGAGCGGCGGTTATTGGGGGCACTCCATCCCCAGAACATCAGTATGGATAGCGCCGGTTCATGTCGATTGCCAGTGAATTGGTGGCGATGCGTCGATCTGTTGCCCCCTGACGAAAAGTTGGCGGCCCAAGGGGAGGGGGTTCCTTGGGCCGCCAGTCGACAACAGACCATGTCGGACCACCTTTACGGCTGGTGGCGGTCCCTTCTTATGCGGGCGAACAAGACGGGGGACGTGGCTTGTTCGCTATCGAGTCCGTTGCCAGCCGGCGGCGACACCTCCCAGGCTGCTTCAACGCTCGAACGATCGCAGTATGACCGCTCTTCGTCGCCGGCTTAGTCGGATTTTGGCAGGAAAATGCAGACTCCCGCCGTCCTTCCGACTGGCAGGAGTCATCAGCCACGAATGGCATTCGAAGGGGGACCCCATCCCCACAATCACAATAGGACTCGTTCAGGCGCTCTTCAAGCGTGCATTGCGTTGGTCACAAAAAACTGACGCCAATTGCCACGAGCCTGAGCGGCTCCTATTTTCCGGATGGGATGGAGTCCCCTGATCCTGCTTTTCGCTGATGACTCCTGCCATTTTCCGGATGCTCTTCGTGCGCCGGGGCAGGAGTTTGCCGTGGACCTACGACAATACGAACAGGCCAAATTCGTTCTCGCCGAGATCTTGAGATCGGCAGCGACATTGGTGAGGGCCGACCACGACGGCGAAGTGGCGGACCAGTTCCAAGCCCTGTTCGCGAGGCTTGCGGAAGACCGGTTCAACCTCGCTTTCATCGGACGTTTCAGCCGCGGCAAATCCTCGCTTATGAACGCGATCCTGGGGTCGGATCGATTGCCGACAGGCATCGTGCCGCTCACCTCCGTCATTACGACCGTCAGCTACGGCACCAACGAAACGGTCATCCTGCGCTATAGGGAAAGGCATCTCGACATCCCGATTTCGATAGACGATCTGCCCCGCTATATCACCCAGGAAGGCAACCCCGGAAACGCACTCGGAATCGCGACGGCCAACATCGAACTGCCGGCGCAAATCCTTCGCAGGGGCTTCTATTTCGTCGACACGCCGGGGTTGGGATCGACCATCACCGAGAACACGCAGACCACCGAGTCGTTCCTCCCCGAGGTCGATGCGCTCGTGTTGGTGACCAGCTTTGAAAGCCCGCTGTCGGAAGACGAGCTTCGAGCTCTCGAGACGGTGGCCCGGGGTGTCCAGGTCTTCGTCGTCATCAACAAGCAGGATCTGGTGTCGGAGGCTGAGCGGCAGCAGGCAGAGGATTTTGTTCGCGGGCAGTTGAGGACGCACTTCGGCGATACCGCGCCGGAAGTCTTTTCCGTTTCGGCGCGAGATGCGATCGCGGCAAAGCTCGCGCACGACCGTTCACGGGTGACATCGAGCGGCATGCCGGCGTTCGAGGCGCGGCTTTCCAGCTTTCTCGTCGACCACAAGCAAGGCCGATTCCTGACAATGATGTGCGATCGCATGCGATCCCTGCTGCAGGGCTTCCTGCCGATGGAAGGCATCGCGGATCTCCTTGGACAGATCCACGCGATGGCCCGGACTATCGGCGACCGATCCGAGCGAACGTCGGTCCCAGCGAAGCCTACAGAGACCTCCTTCAGTCTGCGGCAGTTACGCTCATGCGAGATTTGTGCGGAAGTCGATGATGCGTTGTGGGAGTTTCTGCGTCGCTACCAGTACCAACTCGTTGCGGATGACGCCGAACGCGAGCGATTCGCACGACGTTCAGGGTTCTGCCCGTTTCACACCTGGGAATACCGTTCGATCGCTTCCCCCTACGGGACGTGTGTCGGTTTCCCGCCACTGCTGGATCGGCTGGCCTCGCAATTTCGTAAGGCGGCCGCAACGGGTCGGTCGGGGTCCCTGGTCCCGTTTGCCTCGGCCGGTCGGCTTGCCGGTCACGATGACTGCGCGCTATGCGCGATCCGCGACGAAGCCGAGGCTCGCGCCATAGGCGAATTGGCCGGCCGGCTGCGGAAGAAATTGGAGGAAACGCTTTCCGGCCTTTCAGCCGTATGCCTGCCACACATTGCCATGCTGGCGGTCGCGCTCGAGCACGATCCGGCGGTGCTGCGTGCACTGGTTGCGCATCACGCCGATCTGCTGGAGCGCGTGGCCGAAGACATGCGCAGCTTCACGCTGAAACACAACGCGGTGCGACGCAATCTGGAGACAAAGGAGGAACGGACGGCAGCCGAGCGCGCACTTATCCTGCTTGCCGGCCTGCGCAACGTCAATTTCGCCGTCGGCGCCTATGCCGAAGCCAACGAACACCGTACTAGACCTGTACGGCGCAGAAAAGGGGCCGGTGTCGATGCCGTCAAACCAGGAACATGATGTCGAGGCGGCAATCGCATTGCTCTGCTCGTTACATGACGGCGACCGTGGCGTCCTGGCGGTTATAGCCTGCGGAAGGGGAGCGATCCCCCGGCTGAAGGACGTGTTGGTACGAAGTGAGTCGAGTGGCCTGTTCGAGACACGATGCCGGGCGGTGCGGGCTCTCAAGGCGCTGGGCGGCGGCGAGGAGCTGGCGTCCTTCCTGTCGGCGGTTCGTCTGGCCAGGGACCCCGTGCAGCGTCTGGGTGATGAAGCGGTCGTCGAGGCGGCGGCCCGCGCCTTGTCGGAAGCGCGCCACGACGATGCGAGCTTCCGGCTCCTGCTTCGTCTTGGACGGGACCTGCCGTATCTTGCGGGTGTCGTCGAGGCGCTTGCCCATTTCGAGTGCGCCGAGGCGGCGCCAGTTTTCATTCAGGCATTGGGAGAAGATGCGGCGAGGCCGTCCGCCGAGACGGGATTGCTCCGTCTCGGTCAGCTGGCGTTGCCCCGTCTCATCAGGGCGGCAACTGAGCCCTGGCCTGGTGCGGACGATGAAAGCAACGGCAGCCGCCGCAAAAGGAGGAGTGCATTGGGCCTGATTTCGCAGATCGGTTGCCCGACCGATGCCTGGCCGCGCCTGCGCAGTCTCATGGAAGACAAGGATGCGAGGATTTCGGCTTTGGCCTGCAAGCTCGGCCTGATGCACGGGTCGGTAGCGGAACGGAAAGCGGCGGCCGGACACCTTGCTGAATTGCTGGCCGGCGCCGACTGGCTATTGCGGTCCGATATCCATGACATGCTGGTGGAGTGCGAAAACTTTGCCGTTGATCACACCCAAAGAGCTTTGGATGGGGATCGAGCCCAAGATCAACCGTCGCCCAAAGGCAAATAGGTGCGCTCGGCAGGATTTGAACCTGCAACCGCCAAACTCAACAAGTCTGGAACTCTATCCGATTGAGCTACGAGCGCAAAACGAGAGGCGACAGTTTGCACTAGTCTCGAATCAGGATGTCTTCCGGAAGTTTCAACGCAACGGCGATTCGCCGCAGTTTGGCTTTCTCATGAGCTGTACCGTTCTCCAGGTCGATTATCTCCTGCACGGTCAGGCCGCATGTCAGCGCCAGGTCTTCTACGCTGTAGCCGAGCACCTCTCGCGTAGCTTTGACAATGCTGACATTCGATGCGGTAGAGTGCACCCGCTCGACGACGTTCTTCTCGGAAAACGACATTCTTAAGCTCCGCCAATGGATGAGGCTTAGCTCATCCGACGTCGGTCATTGTTCGCATTTGCCGACGAGTTGCCGTGAGACATCCGCGGCGGTCGACAAAATACGACGTTACGAATGGTGAATGTCAGGAAAGGAAGCTTTTGAGAGCCATGCAGCAAGGGCACAGAAGATGTTGAAGCCCGGCTCAAGGTTTCGCGACGACCCAGCACGACATTCATCGTCGTAGGAGTCATCAGCCTCTCGGCATTTATGGGGAACTCCATCCCCAACAGTTTTGCATACGAGGGAGGTTAACACAGCAATCCGAGCGTCGATAGGGCAAAAACGACAAATCCGCGGACAAGATCATGCACTCCATTGCAGAGCCGCATTCATCTCGCTAGGGCGCCCATTGCGATCCAGGAAAGTGGATGATAGCGTGCGAATAGGGAATGGAGTCTCCCTGTAAGTGCCGAGAGGCTGATGACTCCTGCTGCGGTGTTCATCGCGGTGGGAGCGTGCGTCGAACCCACCCACTGGTGGGTTTTTTTTATGGACGTTTCCACGCCGACAGACCGGCCCAAGGCGATCGCCTTGTCCCCAATCCATATCGTGCATTCAAAGTGGGTCGGGGCTTTCCCGCCGGTCAGACCTGATCGCCGCCTGGAACGACGCGGTCGCGCGATAACGCACGGGTTTTTGAGAGGGACTTGTTTTCATTCGCTCTCGACTCCCAGCCTCCCCGCCTTCGATGCGGTCCCTCCCGACAACAACTCACAGCATCCGATCGGCATGCCTGTGAGGCGCGCCCGCGCATGTGGCCGCAACGGATGATGCGAAAGGTATAGACCGGAATGGCGACATACAGCCGACGAAATCGAGCTGAACGACCCGTCGTCCGGCCCGCTTCAGACCCACGAAAGCATAGAAGAAATGCTAGTGCCCAGGAGAAGCCGTTCCGGATACTTGCCCTGAGCGGCGGCGGATATCTGGGCCTTTATTCGGCGCGGGTCCTGTCACGGATGGAGGAGGTGGCCGGAAATCCCCTTGCCCGATATTTCGATCTCATCTGCGGAACATCCATAGGGGCCATTACCGCCATGGCCCTGTCCCTCGAAATCCCTGCCGGTGAAATCGAGGCCGCGATTATTCGCGACGGACCAAAAATATTCATGCCGCGACCACCACGATTCGGCACTGGGTTGGCCACGTCGTTTGTCCACGATCTGTTGCGTCCCAAATATCGGAACGACAATGTCCTCGCATCGTTTACGGCTCTTCTCGGTGAAGACACGAAGCTCTCGGACGCTCGATGCAAACTTGTGGTTCCGACGGTCAACATGACCACCGGAAACATCGAGATATTCAAGACCCCGCACGTCGCCGATTGGTCGCATCATCAATCGGTTCGCATGGCGGATCTGGGTCTGGCGGCGACTGCCGCGCCAACGTTCTTCCCCTTGGCCGACGTGAGTGGCAGCCTTTACGCCGATGGCGCGCTTTTTGCCAATGCTCCGGATCTGGTGGGGCTCCACGAGGCGGAGTACTATCTCAAGGTCCCGACAGATCGAATCCGGATGCTGTCGATCGGCACAACCACGTCCAGCTTCTCGATCCCGCAACGCTTAGGACGCAACTATGGCGTCATGCGATGGCTGAGAGGGGCGCGGCTATTTTCGACGATTCTGGCAGCGCAGCAGCAACTGACGCGCGCATTTCTCGTTCATCACCTCGATTCCCACTACCTTCGTATCGACAGCGTTCGCGCCCCGGGCCACGAAATGGATCTTGGCTTTGACAGCGCTACAGAGGCCGGCACGCGGACCATATTGAGCCTTGCCGATTTCGCCTTCGAGAATGCAATGAAACACGAGGGTTTACGGGAATATGTCGAGCTGTCGCGTGACACCATTAACACAAAGACAAATGGTAGTCTCGACGGACAGTCCAATTTCACCGAAGGGGTCGCACTCAAAAATGATTCACCGTCGCGAAACGGCAGTTCATCGAAAATGACGGGAAAGTAGACTGGTAGGCTATCCGGATAATGTGGTCCGAACGGGACCGGACATTTGCCTGATGGTCCGAAAGGTCAAATCAGCGCCAGCAGAAATTCGGGCTGAAACTCTATTTTTCGTCGACCATTGACAAGCTCGGACGGAACCCAACATATTGTCCTATAGGCGATGGAGTTCGCCTTTGAGCGCCATGTGGCTGATGACTCCTCCAACCGTTCGAAGAACGGACAGGAGTTTTGACGATGGCTTCGGCGCCTTTTACCGATGACAGGAATGCCCTCCCTTTCGGTGGCTCCGACGGAATGTCGAAAGCTGGCGAGAGGGATCGCCTATCCGGCTCTAAAGGAAAGAAGAGTGCTCTGCCTCACGGTTCACCGTCCCTTGAGATGGGCGATGCTGGCGTCATAGGTCCTTTTGCGAGCATCCTGTTCCCGCCCGGGCTGGAACAGGAGCGCCGTGAGACCGACGACGTTCCGGGTTGTTTCGTCGATCTCAATCTCGACCAGGTCGTCTCCGCCGCCGTCGCAAAATACGATGAAAGCCGACTTCGTCCGTTCTTCTACTCGCCCTACCGCAACGAAGACATTGTCCGCTATCGCCAGGAGGTTTTCCGCGATCTGGAGGACGCCTCGATCCTTGGCCTGATGCCGGTCTTCTGCGATGGCATGCGCAAGGTGAGGCTGGAACTCGCGTTCGCTAAAAAGGTACAATACAAGCGTCACCGCCAGATGGTGCTCTTCGGTGCGATCCAGAGCTATTGCCGCACGATCGCCGGCTTCGCGGCAAGCCTCGGCAAAGTCGATCCCGGTTCGCGGGGCTTGCGCAATCTCGGCGGGTTTCTGGCAGGCTATATCTCGTCCCAGCCTTTCACCGCGCTGACCGCCGAGACCGAGGCGTTGCAGGAGAAGCTGTCCGGCATCCGCTACAGCATGCTCATCCACGGTGACAAGGTGACGGTGCGCAAATATGCCGGCGAAGCCGACTACAGCACCATGGTCCGCAGCCAGTTCGAACGGTTCAGGAACCCCGATCCGGGTGGAAAGAAGTCCGAGGACAAGAAGCCCGACACGTCGCTTAGCCACGTCGAGGAGGGCATCCTGGAATTCGTCGGCGATCTCTATCCGGAAATCTTCATCGAGCTGGAAGCCCACCTGAAACGCCATGCCGATTTCATCGACGAAACCGTGGCGCTGTTCGACCGCGAGATCCAGTTCTACCTCGCCTATCTCGGCGCCATCGAACCGCTGAAACAGGGTGGCCTGCGCTTCTGCTATCCCGAGGTTTCGGCCTCCGGCAGGTCAGTTTCGGTGCGGCAGGGCTTCGACTTGGCGCTCGCCGCCAAGCTGCTCAACGAAAAGAAGTCGGTCGTCGGCAACGACTTCCATCTCGATGGTCCGGAGCGGCTGATCGTCGTGTCAGGCCCCAACCAGGGCGGCAAGACGACCTTCGCGCGGATGTTCGGTCAGCTCCACTTCCTCGCCGGGCTCGGCTGCCCGGTGCCGGGCGTCGAGGCGAAACTGTTCCTCGCCGACCGGATCTACACCCATTTCGAACGTGAGGAGGACATCACCAACCTGCGCGGCAAGCTGGAGGACGAGCTTGAGCACCTGTATGAGACGATCGAGAAGATGACCGACGACAGCGTCGTCATCCTGAACGAAATCTTCAACTCGACCAGCCTGCAAGACCAGATTCTTCTCAGCCGCAAGGTGCTGGAGGACATCCTCGCTACTGACGCGCTCGGCGTGTGCGTCACCTTCATCGACGAGCTTGCGTCCTTGAACGAGAAGACGGTGAGCATGGTCAGCACCGTCGTGCCGGACAACCCGGCCGTGCGCACTTTCGCGATCGTGCGCAGGCCCGCCGACGGTCTCGCCTACGCGCTCTCGCTGGCCGAGAAGCACAACGTCACCCACGAGCGCCTGCGTGACAGGATCAAGCCATGAAGACGCTGCTCATGCATCCCGACCGGGATTTCGACGCCAGGGTTCCGAAGTCGAAGGAGACCGAGGACTACACCAAGGACATCGAGCTTGGCGTGCTGCTCGACACGATGGCTGCCGGCGACGCCTATCTGCGCGAGGTCTCGCAGGCGGCGCTTCTAGGGGCGTGGACGAACGACATGGCCACCATCCTCTACCGGCAGGACATCCTGAAGGACTGCCTTGCCAACAAGGACGTCGTGCGGCTGTTTTATGAGCTAGCCCAGGAGCCGTTCAACCGCCGGAACGACAGGCTCTACAGACCCTTCGGTGACGAGCCGTCGGTCAAGGTCTCGACCTCGGTGCGCACACTGAAGGACGCGCTCGACGTGCTGCGGCGGCTGCGCAACACCTGCAACACCTATTACAAAGGCTTCAAGTCGGATGGTTTCACCCGCTTCTTCAAGACGCTGAACGACAATCTCGACGACGGCTATCTCGCGTCCGTCAATTCCGATCTCGAGCAGCTCCAGTTTTCGTCCGGCGTCCTGATCAGCGCCGGGGTAGGGGAGGGTGGCAAAGGCGTCGACTTCATGCTGCGGCACCCGCAAGAGCGCGACACGCATCTGATCCAACGGCTGACGACGCCTTCGCCCAAGAGCTTCACCCTGCAACTCCATCCTCGCGACGAGGCAGGCGGGCAGGCGCTCGCCCAGCTCCAGAACCGTGGGCTCATCCTCATTTCCGATGCGCTCGCCCAATCGGCCGAGCATGTCTTCGGCTTCCTGAAGATGCTCGCCGCCGAACTCGCCTTCTACCTCGGCTGCCTCAACCTCCACGATGCGCTGACACGTATCCGCGAGATCACGACGTTTCCGGCGCCTTCGGCCGAACCCCGCACGTTCTCATGCCGTGACCTGCGCGACACATGCCTGGCGCTGACCCTGAAGCAGCCTGCGGTCGGCAACGACGTCGACGCAGACGGCATGCAACTCGTCGTCATCACTGGGGCCAATCGCGGCGGTAAGTCCACCTTCCTGCGCAGCGTCGGCCTGGCGCAAGTCATGATGCAGAGCGGCATGTTCGTCACCGCGCAGGCCTTCTCCTCGTCCCTGCGCACGGGACTTTTCACCCACTACAAACGCGAGGAGGACCGCAGCATGCGGAGCGGCAAGTTCGACGAGGAGCTGACGCGCATGGACCATATCGCCGACAGCATCCGCAGCCGGGCGATGATGCTCTTCAACGAGTCCTTCGCGGCCACCAACGAGCGGGAGGGATCGGAGATCGCGCGACAGATCGTGCTCGCCCTGCTCGACCGCGAGGTCATGGTCTTCTTCGTCTCGCATATGTACGAGTTCGCCCGCGCCTTCCTCGATGACCCGGAGGTGAAGACGCTCTTCCTGCGTGCCGACCGCGACGAGGAGGGCGCAAGGAGCTTCCGGCTCCGCGAGGAAAAGCCGCTTCCGACAAGCTTCGGTGCCGATCTTTACCAGACGATATTCAAAACGAAGCCGACGCCGGAGAGGGCCGTGGAGATGTCCGCGCAGCGATAATTCGGGTCAGACAGATCGGCTCGGAAGCGAAACAAGGAGCGAAAAATGTCGAAAATTCGTGGCGGTCTGATCCAGATGGGTCTCAAGGGATCGACCGAGAGTTCGCCGGCCGAGATCACCCGGGCGATGCTGGAAGCCCATGTTCCACTGATCGAGAAAGCGGGGAACGCCGGCGTCCAGGTCCTGTGCTTCCAGGAGGTTTTTACGCAGCCCTACTTCTGTCCGAGCCAGGATGCTAAGTGGTACGCGGCTGCCGAGCCTATTCCGGACGGCCCCACCACGAAGTTGATGCAGGAGCTTGCGAAAAAGCACGCGATGGTCATCGTCGTACCGATCTACGAGGAGGCGATGACCGGCGTGTACTACAACACCGCCGCCGTCATCGACGCGGACGGGACCTATCTCGGCAAGTATCGCAAGACGCATATCCCGCAGGTCGCTGGCTTCTGGGAAAAGTTCTTCTTCAAGCCCGGCGCGTCTGAATACCCCGTCTTCAAGACCCGTTATTGCAAGCTCGGGGTCTACAGCTGTTACGATCGCCATTTTCCCGAAGGCTGGCGGGCGCTGGCGCTGAACGGCGCGGAGTACATCGTCAATCCCTCGGCGACCGTAGCGGGCCTTTCCGAATATCTCTGGAAGCTGGAGCAACCGGCCGCGGCCGCCGCTAACGGTGTCTACATCGGCGCGGTCAACCGCGTCGGAAAGGAGGCACCATGGAATATCGGCGAGTTCTACGGCCAGAGTTATTTTGTCAATCCGCGAGGCCGGATCGAGGCCATCGCGAGCCGCGACAGGGACGAGTTGCTCGTGCATGACCTCGACTTCGACATGATCCGCGAGGTGCGCGACACTTGGCAGTTCTTCCGCGACCGTCGGCCCGAGACCTATGGACCGCTTGTCAGGATTGAATGACAAGAATGGCACGGGTTCCGATGAAGCGAAGGCTTTGCCCATTTCCAGGTTCCGGACGCTTATTCGCAAGCGAGGCAGGACGTGTCCAATAGCCATCCCGTTCCGGAATCCGTGGCAGCGGCAGTCGCCGCCGGGGAAAACGCGGTCAAGGCGATGCGCGAGTTCGTCGGCTACACCGTGGAGGAACTCGCGGTCGCGTGCGGACTAGCCGCCGACGAGATCGCGCGCATCGAAGCCGGAGACGACAACGATCCGGCGAGGCTGAACCGCATCGCACACGCGCTCGGACTTCCAGAGGACGCAATGCTTCGCCGCTGAGGCGACAGCTCCGTTCCACCGACCCTATGCCTGCGTCGTCTCATCCGGAACGCCGCCGA
>OFJB01000972.1_pt1 | contig 12162 bp, 15 predicted proteins | sample 1775081 | NCBI WGS metagenome assembly OFJB01 (sample SAMN08195771, study PRJEB24354) | sludge metagenome | isolation source: initial sludge from phenol fed wastewater aerobic bioreactor | place: India: Nagpur | collected 2016-06-05 | reverse complement strand
GCCCCGCCCACGCCCACGCCCGTGCCCACCCTGGGCCAAGGCGCGCTGGCGCTGCTTGGCGCGGCGGTGGCGGGGCTGGGGTTCTGGCGCAGGCGGCGCGGGGGTTTTTAAGACCTTTTTGGCCCCTGGCGCTTACCAGACAAGCGCTACCAGCTACCAAAATCAGAGCAATAAAAACCATGAAAAAACTGGCCTCCGCCCTTCTCCACGCCGCCCTCCTGACCCTGGCCGCCAGCGCGGCGCGGGCCGTGCCTTACGTCACCACGTACAGCGGCACCGTCGCCTACTCCACCATGCCCGGCGTTGCCGATGGCTCGGGCTACGTTGTCAGCGTGGTGTTCGACAACGGCGGCAGCACGGTGCTGAACCAAAGCTGGAGCCCCGACGACATCACCTGCGTGATGTGGCGCACGGACCAAGGCACGGTGGTCTATGCGCAGCCCATCCTGCAGGGCAATTCGCTCATCTCCGGGAGCGGCAACGCCGACACCGATGGCACCGGATGGCTGACGCAGATGTTCACCGCGATCGTCACGCCCACTGGCGTTCCACCCGCCAGCTACACCGCCACCAGTCCCATCGCGGGCAACGTGACCTGGTACGCGAACGGCGGCAACCACGTCTTTCGGTATGACGGCGGCTCGGGGCCTGCGGAGTTCAGCGACGCCTCAGGCGGCGTGCGCATGCAGCTCCAGTTCTGGTCACCGCCCCAGCAGTTCACCGGCACCTGCGCCGCGCCGCCCGCCCCGCCCACGCCCACGCCCGTGCCCACCCTGGGCCAAGGCGCGCTGGCGCTGCTGGGCGCGGCGATGGCGAGCCTGGCCGCGTGGCGCAGGCGGCGCGGCATGTAGCCGCCCCCGCAAACCCACCCTCCGCCGAAAGACCTCACCATGACCCTGCGCCACGCCACCTTTGCCGCCCTGCTGGCCGCCGCCAGCGCCACGGCCGCCGCCGCGCCCTTTGCCACCACCTACCAGGGGCGGGTCGGCAACACCACCATGACGGGCGTGGCCTACGACACGCCCTACACCGTCACCCTCATCATGGACAACGGCGGCACCACGGCGCACAGCCAGACGTGGAATGCGGTCGCCTGCGCCATCTGGCGCATTGGCGGCTCGCGCGTGTACACCCAAGTGGGCGCGGGCTCGGTCGGCGCCACCACCACGCTGGCGGACGGCAGCCTGTGGGGCTTCTTCAGCGCCGTCACGGGCACCGGCGACGGCATCGGCAACGCCAGCAACTACACGGCCACCGGTTTCAGCCCCGCGCTCACCATCCCCGTCATCTGGCAGGCCAACGGGCAGGCCCCCGTGTTCATCGACTCGGCAGGCCAAGGCTTTTCCGACGCGGACACCTCCACCGGCATCGGCATGGCCGGCGATCTGTGGAGCACTCCCCAGCGCGTCACGGCCGTGTGCGACGACACGCCCTATACCGCCCCGCCCACCGCCACCCCGGTGCCCACGCTGGGGCACGGCGCGCTGGCGCTGCTGGGCGCGGGCCTGGGCGCTCTGGGGCTGTGGCGCGGAAGGCGGGGGTGAGAGGGCTTCCACTTCCGGGAAGCCGCAGGGGCGAGGGCTGGCAATTGCTCCTGTTTTTACAGCTTCCAGCGCTTGTCTGGTAAGCGTCGGAAGCTCTTTTTATTCATTTTTCTTGGCAGCAAAAAACCACCCAGGAGTTCCAGATGCGGCATCCGTTCATTCCCCGCCGTCTCGCTGTCGTCGCCGCGCTCGCGGCATCCGCCGCCGCCAGCGCGGCGCCGTATGCCACCACGTACACGGGGGTGATCGGCAACCCCCAGGACGGAGGCGCCCAAGGCTTTTCCTCCGTGCTGGTGGGCCAGCCCTACAGCGTGACGCTGGTGTTTGACAACGGCGGCAGCTCGCTGGTGAACCAGACGTGGGAATCGTCCAACCTGCGCTGCGTGCTGTGGCGCTTCAACACGGCGCAGAACGTGGTGTATGCGCAGGATTTGCAGGTGTCGCCCGCGGGCGCCACCGGGGCCGTGTCCACCGACGCGAGCGGCGCGCTGGATGGCATGTTCTCCGAAGTGCTGGCGGAGAACGTGCCGCCCGCCGCGTATGCGGCCAGCGGCTTCAGCCCGGCGCTGGACGGGGTGTACTGGTACATCAATGGCTACAACAGCATCTTCTACTCCGACGGTAACGGCCGCGCAGTGCATGGCACCCCGGCGGGCGTGCCCATCGCCTTTGCCGAATGGAGCGCGCCCGTGCCCTACGCGGGCAACTGCGCCGCGCCCGCGCCCGCCACGCCCACGCAGCCCACGGCCGTGCCCACGCTGGGCCACGCAGGGCTGGCGCTGATGGCGGCGCTGCTGGGCGCGCTGGGCTGGGGCGCCGCGCGGCGCAGGGCTTGAAAGAAAAGGAGCAAACCATGCAACAAGCAACAACCACACCCCGCAACCTGCTGGCCGCCGCCGCGCTGGCCGTGGCCGCCGCCAGCGCGGGCGCGGCGCCGTTTTTCAGCACCTATGAGAACGAGATCGCCAGCTCCGGCTTTCCGGAAATCCTCGCGCCGCAGGCGTACAGCGTGACGCTGGTGTTCGACAACGGCGGCAGTTCGGCCGTCAGCCAGACCTGGACCAGCGCGCAACTGACCTGCGTGATCTGGCGCATGAACGATGCGCAGAACGTGGTGTTCGCGCAGAACCTGGCGGCCGCGCAACCGTCCAGCTCCGGCGGCCCCCTGGGTACCAACGCCAGCGGCCAGATGGACAACTTTTTCACCGCGCTGTGGGGCATGGGCGGCACGGGCAGCCTGCTGGCCAGCCACTTCAGCGGCTTCAACCCGGCACCCGATCTGTTGCGCTGGTTCATCACCGGCGGCAACTCGGTGCTCGACGACGGACCGAGGGGAGTCTATGGCTTCGGCGGCGGCGTATCGACCTTTCCCGGCCACTGGAGCAACCCCGCGCCTTTCACCGGCGCCTGCCCCGCATCCGCCACCCCCACGCCCGCGCAGCCCACGGCCGTGCCCACCTTGAGCACCGCCGGGCTGGGCCTGATGGCGGCCCTGGTCGGCACGCTGGGCTGGCGCACGCGGCGGCGCCGCAGCTGAGGGCCTGAGTTCTCCTCTGGCAGGGGCTTTTGCTTCTGCTTTCATAGCTTTCAGCGCTTGTCTGGTGGGCGCTGGAGGCTCTTTTTATTCATATTTTTCGTGAAGGTTTTTTTTGCACCGCCTCCCCACCCTGCGCCGCCCCGCGCCCTGCTGCTGGGCGCTGCCGCGTCGGCCGCGCTCTCTGCCGGTGGCGGCGGTGGTGACGACGACTCATTCGCCACCGCCGGGCGCGTGCCCGCCGAGATCGAGCGGCAACAGGCCGTCATGCTGGCGAGCATCGCTTGCGACTGCAAGGCAGGCTGGCCCAGCCAGCGCCTGTCCAACGAGCGCCGGCGGCTACTCTTTCTGAAGCAAGGCGCCTTCTCCCCGCGCCTGACCCGGTGTCATCCCGTAGTGCTGGCGGAACGCGCGGTTGAGCGCCGACGCCTCCGAGAACCCGCATGCGTGCGCAATGGCCGAGATGCTCCGGCCCGCGTTGTGCGGCTGGGCCAGCATGGCGCGGGCGGCTTGCAGGCGCGCGGTACGCAGCGCCTCCTGGTAGCTGGTGCCTGCCGCCGCCAGCAGGCGGCGCAGGTGACGGGCCGAAATGCCCTGGCGGGCGGCCAGCCAGTCCAGGCCCAGGCGCCCTTGCCCCAGGTGCGCGGCAATGTCAGCCTGCACGGCGCGCACGCGCGCGTCGGCCAGGCTGTGCGCTTCCGCCCAATCGGCAAAGTCGCGCGACTGGCCCAGGGCCACGGCCAGCATGTCCTGCAACTGGCGCGCGGCCAGCTGCTGGGCGGCGGCGCCGTGCAGCGGGTCGGCGTCCAGCAGCCGTCCCAGGCGCGGCAGCATGTGCAGCAGCGGCGTGTCCTGGCGCAGCGCCAGCAACGGGGCCGATGGCAGGCGCGGCAACCGCCAGGCCAGGTCGCGGTGTGGCACGCGCAGCGCCCACAGGATGCCCGCCTGCTCCTGCACCACGCGGATGGGCCGTGCCCGCGACACCAGGGCCGCCCCGCCAGGCAGGATGCGCAGCGTCTCGCGCGCCGGCTGTTCGATGGTCATGCAGGCCGAGGACACGAACAGCATGAGGTCGTCCTGCCCATCGCCGCACATGGCGGCGGTGCGGGTGCTGATGACGGGGTCGAAGCGCTGGGTGCTCCAGGTCGCGCCCGGCACGGTGCGCGTGGCGCCCTCGTAGCGCCAGGGCTGGTGGTCGTGCAGCGGCGCGAAGTCGGCCCGCACGATGTCGGCCAGGTGGTCGCGCATGGCGCGCAGCTCGCGGTCCCCGGGCAGGCCGGCGAGGCGCAACCGCTGAATGGGCACGGCGCCGACGGGTTCCTCCACGGTGGGTTTGGGTGCCTGCATGGGCAGCCTCCTCGTCTCTTGCTGGCGCGCAGTGTGGCAGGTTTCGGCGCATGTCCGCAGGCGTCAAAGCGAGGGCCGCGGGCGTCAAGACGCGGAGCGTGGTTTTCACAAGAATGCCGCCAGCCAGAACCACCGCCAACGCCTGCCATGCCACACACCTGCTTTTCCGGTTCCATCACTGCGCTCACGGTCCGCTCGGCCGCCGCACTGTCCCTGGCCTGCGCCCTGCCCGCGCAGGCCGTGGTGGGCACGGGCACCCCGGCCAGTTGCACCGAGGCCGCGCTTACCACGGAGTTGAGTGCCGGTGGCGCGGTCTCGTTCAATTGCGGGCCAAATCCCATCACCATCCCCATCACCAGCACCAAGACGCTGTCGCAAAGCACCCACATCGACGGCGGCGGCCTGGTAACGCTGCAGGGCGACGGCAGCGTGCGCCTGTTCGACCTGACGGGCGGGTTGGGCTACACCATGTCCCGCCTGGTGCTGTCGGAAGGCGCGGCGCAGGGCGGCGGCAGCGGCGGCGCCATCCGCATCGAGGGCGGCACGCTGTACCTGGAAGATGTGGAGTTGTACGGAAACACCGCGCTCGGCACCTTCGCCCGAGGCGGCGCCATTTACTCCTTCAGCGGCGCGGAGGTGGAACTGCGCCGGGTGCGCGCCACCATCAACCAGGCCACCTACGGCGGCGCCATTGCCACCGGCGGCAGCACGGACAGGCTCACGCTGACCTAGTTCATCGCCGTGGGCAACCACGCGAGCAACGGCGGCGTGATCGTCCACGCGGGCGCGGCGCTGACCATCGCGCAAAGCCTGTTCTCTGCCAACAGTGCCGACACCTTCGGCGCCAGCGGCGGCGCCATCCTCGTCAACCCCGGCGTCGGCAGCACGCTGTCCATCACCAACAGCACCTTCCGGGGCAACGTGCGCCTGGGCGGCGGGGGCAACGGCAGCGCCATCGCCGTCACCGGCGTGGCGGCGGGCACCATCACCAACAGCACCTTCGCCGACAACGGCGGCGCGCCCGGCACCATCGCGGTGTATGGCACCAACACGCCCACCCGGCTGACGCTGGCGAACACCCTCATCACCAACATGGTCGGCGGCAGCCAGCCCAATTGCGCCGTCTTCGGCATGGTGGGCAACGCCATCGAGGACGGCGGCCACAACCTGCAATGGGGCGGCTCGGTGGCGCAGTCGTGCGGCGTGGCCATTCCCGAGGCCGACCCGCTGCTCCTGGCCCTGGCCGACAACGGTGGCTTCAGCCAGACGATGGCCCTGCAAGCAGGCAGCCCGGCCATCGACGCCGGCAGCGGCTGCCCGGCGGTGGATCAGCGCGGCGTGGCGCGGCCGGCGGGCCCGGCTTGCGACATCGGCGCCTACGAGGCGCCCGGCGCCGCGCCGCCCGACAACGGCGGGGCGCAGCCCGTCAGCGTGCCCACGCTCGGCGGCGGGGCGCTGGCGCTGCTCGCGCTGCTGGCGGGCCTGGGCGGGGCCTTGAACCGAAGGAGTCTTTTCCGTTGATCCGGCGAGCGAACGAGGTACCAGCACCCACGCCAGGCCGGGCCCGCTGTGCGACACTGCCGCGCAACCCCGTGGCCCTCGCCTTGCCGCTGCCATGCACGAAACCTCCGCCCCTGCCACCGCCGCGCCGGACCAGCCCGGGACCGTGCACCTGTGCTCGCGCGACTTCATCGGCCGCGACAGGGCCGACGCGCTGCGCGAGCTGTTCGGCCGCGCGCTGATGCGGGTGGACCTGTGGCCCTGCGAGGACACCGCGCCGCTGGACTTCCAGGTCAGCCTGACGCTGCTGGGCGCCGGCCCCGCCTATGCGTACAGCGCGCACACGCCCGCCCACATCGCGCACCGGCCCGCGCACCTCGGGGACGGCGGGGACGACCTCTTCCTCACCACCACCCAGGCCGGCTGCGTGGTGCGCACCGATGGCGGCAGCGTCGCCGTGCCGCCAGGGGGCTTCCTGCTGCACTCCAAGGCACGCGCGCACGAGATCGTCCACCCCCTGGGCGGACGGACCGCGACGCTGCAACTCCCGCATGCCGCGCTGGCGCGGCGGGTGCCGGGGCTGGAGGAAGCGCCCCTGCGCCTGCTGCCGCCGGGCATGGCCGAGCCCGCATTGGCCATGGGTTATGCACGGCTGCTGGCCGACACGCCCGCGCTCTCCGCGCCGCTGCTGCAATCGGCCCAGGCGCATCTGCAGGGGTTGATGGCCAGCATCCTCGTGCCCCAGGAGGAAGGCGCGGTGGATGCGCCTCATGTCCCGCGCCTGGCACTGATCCAGCGCGACATCCTCGCACGCATTGCGCAGCCCGACCTGCGCCTGGCGCAGATCGCGCGCCTGCACCACCTCACGCCGCGCCAGGTGCAGCGCCTGTTCGCGCGCGAGGGCACGTGCTTCTCGGACTTCGTGCGCGACGCCCGACTGGACCGCGTGCGCGCCGCGCTGGCCGACCCCCGCCAGCGCCACCGGCGCGTGCTGCAGATCGTGCTGGACAACGGTTTCGACGATTTCTCCGCCTTCAGCCGCGCCTTCAAGCGGCGCTTCGGCACCACGCCCACCGAAATGCGCGGCATGTCGCTTTGAACAAGGCGATTGTCGCGGCCGGCAAGGACGCGGCGCGGCGCATTCCAAAGAATGTGCCGCACCATGAAACACACCCTTCTCCCGCGCCTTCTCGCAGCCCTGGCGCTGCTGGCCGCCGCCAGTGCGCAAGCCGCCATCCCGCCGTCGCAGCGGCAGTACCTGATGGATTTCTACTTCGCCGCCAACGGCCCCAACTGGCTGCATCATGACAACTGGGGTGCCGGGCCGGGCACCGAGTGCAACTGGTACGGCGTCACCTGCGACGCGGGCGAAACCACCGTCACCGGGTTGAGCTTCGTCGCCAACAACATGAGCAGCACGCCCCCGGGAACGCCGCTGCCCGACTGGGCGGCGCTGCCGGATCTCACATCCATCGCCCTCGTCAGCACCAGCCTGACCGGGCCCGTGCCGCCGATCGCCGGGCTGTCGCAACTCACCTTCATCAACCTGGGCGGCAACTTCAGCGGCCCGCTGCCCGACCCCTCGGGCCTGCAGCACCTGTGGCGCTACATCGCCGCAGGCAACCAGTTCAGCGGCCCGTTGCCCCCCTTCACCAACCTGCCCGCGCTGGAATGGCTGCTGCTGCGCGGCAACCAGCTCAGCGGCACCATCCCGCCGCTCACCGGCATGCCCGCGCTCACCATCCTGTCGCTGCAGCAAAACCAGCTCACCGGCACCATCCCCGCGCTGCCGCCGGGCCTGGAGCGCCTGGTGGTGGACCAGAACCAGCTCACCGGCCCCGTGCCCGCCGCGCCCAACTCGCTGCAGACGGGTGGCTCCATCCTGTGCCCCAACCATCTCACGCCCTCGGTCAGCAACGACTGGGACGTGGCCACGGGCGACACGCCCTGGCATGCCCAGTGCACCGCCGCGCCGCCGGGGCTGGGCGCCGCCGCCATTCCGACCTTGGGCGAACGGGCGCTGGCGCTGTTGTCGCTGGCCGCCGCCGCTGTGGGCTTCACCGTGCTGCGGCGCAGACAGGTTTGAATCGTTTTTGGTCTCCAGCGCTTTCCCAGCAAGCGCAAACAGCTATCGATTTGAAAGCATCCCCATGATCCGCACCCTGATCGCCATGGCGCTGGCCTGCGCCGCCGCCACGGCCGCTGCCGCGCCCTACGCCGTCACCTACACCGGCACCATCGCCAACTCCAGCTTCGCGCAGATCGTCAACGGCGAGCACTACAGCATCACTTTCGTCTTCGACAACGGCGGCAACACGGTGGTGAACCAGACTTGGGCCGCCGCCGACCTGCGCTGCGCCATCTGGCGCATGAACGACGCGGGCAATGCCGTGTTCGCGCAAGACCTGAGTCCGCTCGCCTCGCCGCCCACCGCAGCGACCGGCGCCATCACCACCAACGGCGCGGGCGTGCTGACCGGCATGTTCACCGGGATCAGCAGCAGCCCGGCGGGACCGGACTTCAGCAGCAGCGGCTTCACCCACCCCGTGCCGCTGCACTGGTTCGCCAACGGCAGCAACAGCGTGCTGCGCGACGGCGCCGCGATCCGCTCCTTCGACGACGTGGCGGGCGGCGTGCAGATGAACCCCGCGAACTGGCTGCTGGCCCCCTACGGCGGCGGCCCCTGCGCCGCGCCCGTGGCGCCGGGCGTGCCGCCCACCCCCGTGCCCACGCTGGGGCACGCAGCACTGGCGTTGCTGGCGGGCCTGGTGGGCCTGACGGGCGGGGCAAGGCGGCGCGCGCAGCGGCGCCAGCGCGGCTGAAGCGAAAGGCGTGGCGGCATGCGGGGCCTGCGTCGTAGACTGGCGCCGCCCCATGCCTGCCCAGCAACCCGCCCCCGCCCCGCACCACCGCCTGTCCACGCACGAGCTGGCCGCGCGCGAGCGCCTGCCTGCGCTGCGCGAGCTGTACGGGCGCGAGCTGATGCGCGTGGACCTGCGGCCCCATCCCGGCATCGACATGGCCCAGGTGGACTACCACGCCCGCATCAGCGCGCTGGGTGACGGCGCCGTGCATGCGCGCGTGACGCACTCGCCCATGCACCTGCTGCGCACGCCCGAGTTGATGCAGGACGGCAACGACGACATCTACCTGTGCCTGCAAGCGCGCGGCACGACCATCCGCGGCGCACGGTTCGAAGAATTCACGGCCTTGCCTGGCGGCTACGTGCTGCTGTCCAAGGCGCGCATGCACGAGGCGTTCACGCCGCATGGCGGTTTGTCCGACTGCATCCAGGTGCAGCGTTCCCACATCGCGGCCCTGGTGCCCGGCCTGGAAGAGGCGCCCATGCGCGCCCTGCCGCCCGGCACGCCCGGCGCCGCCATGGCGTTGGCCTATGCCAGCCTGCTGGGCGAGGACGCGAGCCTGCTGCCCGCGCAGCGCCAGATCGCCGTGGAGCACCTGCACGCGTTGCTGGCCGCCGTCATCGCCCCGGCGTCGCAGGCCGACCTGCCGCCCGGCCGCGCATCCGTCACCGCGCCGCGCCTGGCACTCATCAAGCAGGCCATCCATGCGCGGCTGCACCACAGTGACCTGGGCCTGGTGCAGATTGCGCGGCAGCACCACCTCACGCCGCGCCAGGTGCAGCGCCTGTTCGCGGCCGAAGGCACGTGCTTTTCCGACTACCTGCGCGAAGCGCGGCTGGCGCGCACCCATGCCCTGCTGCTCGACCCCACGCAGCGCCACCGCCGCGTGCTCGCCATCGCGCTGGACTGCGGCTTTGCCGACGTGTCGGCCTTCAACCGGGCATTCAAGCGCCGCTTCGGCGTGGCACCCACGGAGCTGCGCGGGGGGCTTTGAAGTCGCCAACGGCAAAGCCTTTGTCATTTGCCGCAAAGACGCGCCGCCCGCGCCTGGGAAGAATCGCAGCTTTCCCCACCCGCCGCCGCCCCCGGCCCCGCCCCCATGCCCGATCTGCCCCGCTACCTCGCCACCGCCGCCACCTTCGTGCTGCTCACGGCCCCCGGCTGGGCCGCCGGTGCGCTGGAACTGCTGCGGCGCGAAGACGCCCCGCCCGCCGAGGTGCTCTGCGCCGCTGCGCAAGCGCCGTGCGCGCCGCCCGTGCATGCGGACGGGCCGGTGCTGGTCAGCGCCAGCGGCCTGGACTGACAGGCTACGGCAGCCGCGCCGCCTTGCCCTGCTTCGCCACCAGGGCCACGGCCCGCTTGTCGAACGACACGAACACCTCTGCGCCCAGCCAGGCACCGTCGAAGGCGATGACGCCATCGGCAAAGTCGCCGCCTGTCTCCAGCACCGCCAGGCCCGCCTCGGCGGCGGGGCGGTTGGTGACGACATTCGCGGTGCCCAGCAGGGCGCGGATGGCGGCGGCAATGTCCGGGCGCGCAACCCCGTAGCGGCTGCGCAAGACCCAGACCAGCTCGCACAGCGCCTGCTGGCTCACCGCCACCATGTCCGCCGCCTCCAGCAGCTCCACGGCCCGCGCTGCCTGCGCCTCGTCGTCGCCCACGATGGCGCGCAGCAGCACATTCGTGTCGGCGGCGATCCTCACCCTTGCCCCGCCCCGGCAGCCGCGCCCGCCTCGGCGATGGCGTCGCCGATCTCCTCCAGGGTCAGCCGTGCGCCATTGGTCTTGCCCTTGAGCAAGCCCTTCAACTCCCGAAACGTGCCCTGCGGCTGCGCGGCCCGCAACTCGGCCCGGCCATCGGGCAGCAGGGCCACGTCGATCTTCTGGCCCGGCTCTATGCCCAGGTGCTGCAAAACCTCCTTGCGGAAAGTCACCTGCCCGCGCGCGGTGATGGTCAATGTGCTCATGGCGTGTTCTCCACAGAAGGGTATAAAGTAATGCATTTTTGCATTACTGTCAACGCGCTACCGCCCCAGCGCCGCCTCCCGCACCTGCGTCGGCGCGGCGCCAAAGCGCTGCTTGAACAGCCGGTTGAACGCCGCCAGGTCGGAAAACCCCGCGTCGTAGGCCAGCGTGGCCACCAACTGGTGCGCGTGGCGCGGGTCGATCAGCATGCGCTGCACGTGGGCCAGGCGGCAGTTCTGCAGGTGCGCGGTAAAGGTCGTTCCGTCCTCCTCGAACAGGCGCTGCACCTGCCGCACGCTCATGTGGTAGCGCCCGGCCAGCTCGGCCACCGACAGGGCGGGGCGGCGGTACTCGCGGGCCACATCGGCGCGCAGGGCGGCCAGGCGGGCCGCGCGCTCGCCGCCCATGCGGGCGTGCTCGGCGGCGTCGCCGTGCGAGCCCAGGGCCAGCGCCAGCAGATCGGTCAGGTGCCCGGCGGCCAGCCCGGCCAGCGGCGCGTCGAACGCCGCCTCGCGCGCCACGGCCCCCGCGTAGCCAAACAGCAAATCCATGCGCGGGCAGGCACCCACGCGGCGTGCCCGGCTGTCCAGCCGGGGCAACAGCGGGTGCAGCGCGGCGCGCTGCACCCAGACGGTCTGGATCGCGCCCGCCTCGAGATAGACATACTCAAACGCCTCGTCCATCGGTGCCAGCAGCGTGTCGCCCGGCGCGAACGCGGTCTGCGCCAGGGGCCCGCCGGTGAACTGGAACGGCTGCGTGAAGCGCGTGACCAGCACCGCGTCGATGCCCACCCGCGCCGCCAGCACGCGGCTGCGCCGGGCCGCGTAGGGCGACAGCAGCCCGCCGCCCAGGCCCACGTTGGCATTCAACTGAAAGGTGGTCAGGTCCAGCCGAAAGGCGCTCTCGTCGCACAGCGGCTCCAGGTCGATCGCCATCGCCAGCTGCGCATAGCCGTCGCGCAGGTACTCCATGCGCGTGGCGGTGGAGAACGTGGCGGGCAGCGCGTCGGTGGTGAAGCGGTGGGGCAGCACCTTCGCCGTCATGGTGCCTCCCCGGCGCGTACCTGCGTGGGCGTGGCCCCGTAGCGCTGCTTGAACAGGCGGTTGAACGCCGCCAGATCGGAAAACCCCGCTTCATAGGCCAGCGTGGCCACCAGCAGGTGCGCGTGCGCCGGGCTGGCAAGCAGGCGGCGCACGTGCTCCAGGCGGCAGTGCTGCACGTGGGCGGTGAAGGTCGCGCCATCCTCCTCGAACAAGCGCTGCACCTGCCGCACACTCATGTGGTGGCGCTGCGCCAGCTGCGCCACCGACAAGGCCGGGTCGCGGTACATGCGCTCCACGTCGGCGCGGATCGCCGCCAGCCGCGCCGCGCGCCCGCCGCCCGCGCGGGCCGCCTCGGCGGCGTCGCGC
>OFJB01000971.1_pt1 | contig 12197 bp, 11 predicted proteins | sample 1775081 | NCBI WGS metagenome assembly OFJB01 (sample SAMN08195771, study PRJEB24354) | sludge metagenome | isolation source: initial sludge from phenol fed wastewater aerobic bioreactor | place: India: Nagpur | collected 2016-06-05 | reverse complement strand
TCCCGGCGTTGGCGAAAAAACCGCGCTGAAACTGCTGGAAGAATACCAAACGCTGGAAAATGTCCTCGCGCACGCGGGGGAGATCAAAGGCAAGATGGGCGAGAAGATTGCGGCAAACGCGGACTCCGCGCGCATGAGCTACGAAATCGGCACCATCTGCACAAACGCACCGATTCGGCTCTCCGTTGAGGACTGCCGGTTTCGTCCGGAAGCGCTGCCCGGCGCGCGCACAAAGCTGCTGGAGCTCGAAATGCGCGGCATCGCGGCGCGTGTCGCGGGCGACGCAAAGTCGGACGCTTCGCCAGCCGTCGACATCGCCAAGGCCAATCGCGTCGCAATCGAAACGATTGAGCGATTGACCGAAGTGCTCGGCAAGACTTCCAGCATAAAACAATTTGCCATCGAGACAGGACAGACCATTCAGTTTGCTCTGGATTCTTCGCAATACTTCGAGATCGTGCAGGGCGCAGATCTCTTTAGCGCGATTATCGATGAAACGGCGCTGTTTCTCGCCATGCAGCCCATCTTCGAGAACGCCGATTGCGAGGTGCTCGCGTTTGACACGAAGCGCCTGCGGCACCAGCTTGATCGATTTGATATTTCGCTTCGCGCTCATGTGTTCGACGCAATGATTGCGGACTATCTATTAGACGCAACCCGGCCCGCAACGAGTTTTGCCATGCTTTGCGAACGGGTGGACGCAAACGCCACGCCGAACGCGGCAATGCTCTTTGGACTAAGGGGTCATATGCTGCCACAGTTGGAGGAGTCCAACATGACGAAGCTCTATACGGAAATGGAGCTTCCGCTTTCCAGCGTGCTCTACGAAATGGAGCGCGAAGGATTCCGCGTGGATCGAACGATTCTCAAGCAACTGCAAGCGCAGTTCAACGAACAAAGCGAGTCACTGGCAAAGAAAATCTACGAATCGACCGGAGAGACGTTTAACATTCTCTCGCCAAAACAACTCGGTGAAGTCCTGTTTGAAAAGCTTGGGCTGCCAACTGGAAAGAAGAACAAGAGCGGTTTTTCCACGGATGCGGAAACGCTCGAATCCCTCACAGATCGTCACCCGGCGATTCCGCTCATTTTGGAATATCGCTTTCTCACAAAGCTCAAGAGCACGTTTGTCGACGGCCTGCTTAACGTCGTCAGTGACGAGAACGACCGCGTTCGAACGCAGTTTAACCAGTGCGTCACCGCGACGGGGCGCATTTCGAGCACCGAACCGAACATGCAGAACATTCCCGTGCGCACGTCGCAGGGGCGCGAAATTCGAAAGGCGTTTATCGCTTCCGAAGGAAACCTGCTGGTTGACGCGGACTACTCGCAGATTGAACTTCGGTTGCTCGCGCACATCAGCGGAGACGAAGGAATGATCCACGCGTTCAACAGCGGCAAGGACATTCACCGCACGACCGCGAGCGAGGTATTTCGCGTTCCGTTTGAGGACGTAACCAGCGAACTGCGCAGCGCGGCAAAGGCGGTCAACTTCGGCATAGTCTACGGCATCAGCGACTTTGGCCTCGCGCGAAATTTGGACATTCCCGTCAAGCGCGCGGCGGAATACATCAAGCTCTATTTCGACCGCTATCCCGGCGTGAAGGCGTATCTGGATCGCAGCGTGGAGGACGCCAAACGAACCGGTTATGCGGTGACCATGTTTGACCGCAGGCGCGCGATGCTGGAGCTGAAGAGCTCCAACTACAATACGCGTTCCTTTGGCGAACGGGTTGCGATGAACATGCCGATTCAAGGCACCGCGGCGGACATCATTAAGCTCGCGATGGTCAAGGTCAGCGCAATGCTCAAAGAGCGCAAGCTCAAGACCAAGCTGATTTTACAGGTGCACGACGAACTAATCTTCGACACGCCGACAGACGAAGTGGAAGAAGTGGTCGCACTCGTGCACGACTGCATGGAGCACGTCGCCTCGCTTTCTGTCGAGCTGGATGCGGACGTGAAGGTTGGGCATAGCTGGTACGAAACGAAATGACAACGCCTGAGAAGACAGTTTATTTGAAAATCGGCCTCACCGGCGGAATCGGTTCGGGTAAATCCACCGTTGCGCGTCGCTTTGCCGAGCTTGGCGCAAGCGTGTATTCGGCGGACGAGATTTCGCGCCGCGCGCTCGATCCCGGCGAACCGTGCTACCAAAGGGTGATCAACGAATTCGGAGAATCGATTTTAGCGGCCGACGGAACGATCAATCGAAAAGCGCTTGCCTCAATCGTCTTTTCCGACGAACAGAAACGCAAGCAGCTCAACGAGATTATTCACCCGTTTGTCATCGAGCAGCTCTTTTCTCGCGCGAAAGATGAGCTGTCCGGACGCGAACACGCAATCGCCATCTTTGATATTCCGTTACTGTTTGAAAGCGGACTGGACGCGCAGATGGATCGAACCCTTGTTGTCGCCTGCGACGAACAGGAGCGCATTCGCCGAATCGTGGAGCGCGATCGGGTTACACCTAAGCATGCGATCGCTCGAATCCGCGCGCAGATGCCGGAGGAAGAACGTTGGCAGCGGGCGGATTATGTTTTGGAAAACAGCGGCTCGCTCGACGAACTGATTCGACAGGTCGACGCGTTGTATCATTTGCTGAAGGTGGAGGAACCGCGCATTTGAAGGACACGACAAGACGAGTCAAAAGACCGCGCGGTCATTCGGCGCCGCCATCGACACTCATGGAAAACACCTAATGACACACTTTGTATGTTCCGTAAACTAGGATTAAATCTCAATTGTCGGGACAGAAAAATCGAAAGGTTTCCTGGCTCGCGTGCGGGAATCGGTGCGGTCCGGAACACCTCCGCGTGTCGGCGGTGGAGCAACAAAAGGAGACTGGAATGCGCGATGAGACGGCTGTGGCCCCGCTGGATGGGGTCGTTGTCCTCGACTTGACGCGGTGGCTGGCGGGGCCCTACTGCACGATGCAACTGGCGGATGCCGGCGCGACGGTGATCAAGATCGAGCCGCCCGAAGGAGAGATCACGCGCCATCTCGAGCCGGTGCTGAAGGATGAAGGCCGCGAAGCGGTCAGCGCCTACTTCCTGCGGCTGAACCGGCGCAAAAAGAGCGTGTGCCTCGATCTGAGGCGGCCGCAGGCGCGCGACGCCTTCCTGGCGCTGGCCCGGCGCGCGGACGTGGTGGTCGAGAACTTTCGTCCCGGCGTCATGGATCGGCTCGGCCTGGGCCAGGAGGCGGTGCGGGCCATCAACCCGCGGCTGGTCTATTGCTCCATCAGCGGGTTCGGCGGGGCGCCTTCCCCTCTGCGCGCCTGGCCCTCGTTCAACCTGGTGGCCGAGGCCATGACCGGCCTCGTGCAGATCGATCAGGAGACCGGCGAGCCGCGCGCACTCGGGCCGGCCGTCGGCGACCTGGCGCCTTCGCTGCACGCCGTGACCGGCATCCTGATGGCGCTGCTGCGCCGGGAGCGCACCGGGGCCGGAAGCTATGTCGATATCGCGATGTTCGACTCCTGCATGTCGATCAACGAGCTCGCGATCGGCACCGCGAGCATGACCGGCAACGAATTCGAGTACGGCCGCCGCATCAATCCGAACCTCGCGCCCTACGGCCTGTTCCGGGCGGCCGACGGATACGTCTGCATCGCGGTGGCGAGCGAGGAGCAGTGGCAGCGGTTCTGCGCGGCGATGGGTGCGACCGATCTGGCGAGCGCGCCCGAACTGCAGTCGGGCATCGACCGCACGCGCCATTTCCACGACCGCATCGAGCCGGCCATGGCGGCCTGGCTCGGATCAAGGACGCGCGAGGAGGCGGCCCGCATCATGGCCGCGGCCGGGGTTCCGGCGGCCCCCGTGCAGCGCGCGAGCGAGGTGCTGGACTCGCCGCAGGCGGTGGCGCGCGGCATGGTCGAGCCGGTCAGCGCGCCGGATGGGCGCCGCTGGCCGATCCCGGCCAGCCCGATCCGCCTGACGCCGCCGTCGGCGGCGCGCCCCGCGGTCACCGCAGCGCCCGGCGCCGACACCGAAAAGGTGCTCGCCGAACTGGGCGGCCTCGATGCGGCCGCCATTGCCGCCGCCACCGGCGCCGCCAGCCCGGTTCACTGACGTTTCGGACGGACACCACCATGCCGCTTTCCACCCGCGTCGTCGGCACCCGCTCGGGGCCGTTCCAATGCCAGATCGACAACCGCTGGGCGATGAACTTCGCCGCCAGCGTCGAGGATGGCAGCACCGTCCTCTACGACACCCGCCAGGGGCCGATCCCGGTCCATCCGATCTTCCTGGCCTACCCGGAATGGGAAAGCCAGAAGCTGATGCGGGAGCGGCTGGGCCTGAATGAGGGCGAGCTGAGCCGCGCGGTCCAGGTGACGCACGACACGCGCCTCTTCCGGCCGCTGAAGGCCGGGATGGCGCTGAAGACCGAGGCCACCGTGATCGGCGTGCACTGGCATCGCGCCGGCGCCTGGTCGACCGTGCAGCACGACCACACGACGCCCGACGGCGAGCCGGTGGCGCGCACCACCGTCGGGGCGATCTATCGCGGCGTCGCGGTCGAGGGCGACGACCGGCCCGCGCCCGCATTCGCGCCCGAGCCGGGGCCGGACGCCGGCGGCCAGATGCAGGTGGAGCGCATCGAGCTGTCGCCGACGGCCTGCCACGTGTACTCGGAATGCGCGCGGATCTGGAATCCGATCCACACCGATCTCGCCGTAGCCGCCGCCGCGGGCCTGCCGGGCCTGATCCTGCATGCCACGGCCACCATCGCCAAGGCGGCGTCGGCCATCACCGGCCGGCTCTGCGCGGGTAACCCCGAGGGCGTCACGCGCGTCGCCGGCCGCTTCCAGGCCATGGTGATCGTGCCCACGAGCCTGAAGCTCGAGTTCCGGGTGCACGCGGCGCCCGGCGCGCGGCGCGTGAGTTTCGACGTATGGACGCCCGCGGGCGACCGGGCCATCACCGGCGGGTTGATGGAATTCAAGGCCGATGCCGCGGGCGGCTGAACGCCACGCATTTCACACGACAGACCAGGAGACAGCATGTTCATCAAGACGCACAGGACGGCTCTGGCCGCGATCGCATTCGCGGCGACGATGGGGACGGCGCTTGCCGCCGGGGACGCGAACGTGTTTCGCTTCGGCGTGCCCTACCCGCAGACGGGCGCGCTCGCCGAATATGGCGCCAACTATTCCGACGGCATCCGCCTCGCGGTCCAGGAGGTCAACGACAAGGGGGGCCTGACGGTCGGCGGCAGGAAGGTGAAGGTCGAGGCGGTCTATTGCGACACCCAGGCCGACACCGCGAAGGCCGCCGCCTGCGGCCGCCGCCTGTCATCGCAGGACGCGGTGCCGGCGATGCTGATCTCGACCAGCCTCGAGACCTTCCCGATCATGAGCTTCAACACGGACGCGCGCTCGCCGTTCCTCATCGTCAGCTCGTCGGCGTCGAACAAGCTGGTGTCGCTCAACAACCCGCTCGTGGTGCGCTACTGGTACAACACGTACAGCTACATGCCCAGCTTCACCAAGATGCTGAAGGACGCGCTGGGCAGCATCGACTCCGGCCCGCAGGTGGTGTCGGTGATGCAGGGCGAGGACGAGTTCGGCAAGGCCTGGGCCGATACCTTCACCAAGGGGTGGAAGGCCGCCGGCGGCACCATCGGCGGCGTCGCGACCTATCCGTCGATCTCGACCGACGTCTACCCGCAGCTCACGGCGCTGCTGAAGACCAAGCCGACGGTGCTGGCCGTTCCCGGGGCCTGCCCGCAGATCACCCCGGTCGTCAAGCAGGCGCGGGAGCTGGGCTTCACCGGCCGCTTCGTCTTCCAGATCTCCTGCGGCCCGCAGGAGATCTCCAAGCACGTCGGCGAGAAGACGATCGAGGGCTCGCTGTTCGAGGGCGGGGGCTGGGACATCCCGTCCGAGCGCGTCAATGGCTTCAAGGCGGCGTTCAAGAAGACCTTCAAGCGGGACGCCGTGGTGATCTGCGCCGACGGCTACGGCCAGGCGATGTGGCTGTTCGGCGCGGTGCAGAAGGCGGGCTCGCTGAACGACCCGCAGAAGATCCGCGCCGCGCTGGGGGCCGTCATGGACCAGGACTGGAACATCCTGAACATCAAGGACCTGCAGCCCAGCGGCGAGACCGTGGCCATCGTGCATCCGCGCATCGTCAAGTCGCTCGCGGACATCGTGGACTACACCGGCGGCAAGTAGAGCGAGGGGCCCCATGGACGCCGTCGATATCGCGCAGAACATCGCCAACGGCGTGATGGCCGGCAGCATCTACGGGCTGCTGGCCGTGTCGCTGGCGCTCGTGTTCGGCGTGCTCGAGGTGCCGCAGTTCGCGTTCGGGGCGCACGCCATGCTGGGGGCGTACGTCGTCGCGCTGATGGCCGCGCACGGCTATTGGCTGGCGGTGCCGGTGGCCATCGTGGCCATCGCGGCCCTCGGGGTCGTCACCCAGGCGCTGGTCTTCGACCCGCTGCGGGACGCGCCGCCGGCGACCCTGTTCATCGCGGCGTTCGGGCTGCTGCTCGTCCTGCAGGGGATGGCGCTGCTGCTGTTCGGGCCCAACAACCGGACCGTGCCGGAGCCCATTCCCGGCGGGCTGAAGATCTTCGGCGCCTCGGTCACCTATCAGCGGATCTTCGTGACGGTGGCGACGCTGGCCGCGGTCGTGCTGCTGAACGTCTTCCTGCGGCACACCCGCGTCGGCCGCAGCATCCGCGCGGTCGGGCAGAGCCGCACCGGGGCCCTGGTGGTGGGCCTGTCGCCGCGGCGTGTGGGGCTGATCACGATGGCGATCGGCAGCGGGCTGGCGGGGCTGGCGGGAGTGCTCCTGGCGCCGATCGCGCAGGTCTACCCGACCATGGGCGACAGCCTCGTGCTCAAGGCCTTCATCATCATCGTCCTGGCCGGGATGGGCAGCATCAACGGCGCGCTGCTGGGCGGCTTCATCGTCGGGCTGAGCGAGGCCTTCGGCTCCGCCTACCTGTCGTTCGAGTTCCGCGACGCGTATTCGGTCCTGCTCTTCATCCTCATCCTCATCTTCCGGCCCCAGGGGCTGTTCGGCAAGGCGGTGAGAACGGCATGACGATCACGCGCTCGCACCTGGCGTGGCTGGTCCTCGGAACGGCGGTCCTGTCCATCCTTCCGGTGATCTTCACATCGCCCTACTACATCCAGATCCTCACGCAGCTGCTGATCTGGGCCGTGCTGTTCATCGGCATGGACATCGCGGTCGGCCATGCCGGCCTGGTGTCGGTCGCGCACGGCGCCCTGTTCGGCCTCGGCGCGTACGCTACGGGCATATTGACGGCGGAGGCGGGCTGGGGCTTCTGGGCGACGGTGCCGGTGGCCATGCTGGTCGGCGGGCTGGTGGGCCTGGGCATCGGGATGATGACGCTGCGGCTGGGCGGCCACTACTTCGTGATCGCCACACTGGGGGTGGGGCTGCTCATCACCATCGTCATCCGGAACTGGAGCAGCCTGACCAACGGCGATCTGGGCCTGAGCCCGATCCCGGTACCCACGATCTTCGGCGTCGCGCTCGATCGCTCGCAGGGGATGTACTACCTGATGGTGGCCGTCTGCGTCCTGTGCGCGGCCGGCTCGTGGCTGCTGATGCGCACCGCGACGGGCCAGCGCCTGCGCGCGATCCGCGACAACCCGGCGCTCGCGTCCGCGGTGGGCATTGACGTGTCGCGCGCCCGCCTCGTCGCGTTCGTCATCAGCGCGGGCATCGCGGCCCTGGCGGGAAGCTTCCAGGCGTCCTACCTCGCCTACATCAATCCCTCGATCGCCAGCTACGAGGTCGGGTTCACGGCGCTCATGGCGATCATCATCGGCGGGCGCGCGCTCGTCGCGGGCCCCTTCTTCGGAGCGGCCATCTTCGTCATCCTGCCCGAGCTGCTGCGCAGCGCGGACCAGTTCCGGCTCATCACGCTGGGGCTGATCCTGATCCTGGTGGTGCAGTTCGCGCCGGACGGGCTGGCCGGGCGGGTCGGGGCGGCCCTGCTGGCGCTTCGCCGGCGCTGGCTGGGCGCAAGCCTTGGCAGTGGCCGGGCGCCCGGCGAGCCGGGCGCGGCCGAATCGCGGAGCGCGCCATGAGCCAGCCCATTCTTGCCGTGGATCGGATCTCGCGGTCCTTCGGCGGCCTGGTGGCCGTGGACCAGATCACGTTCGAGGTGCGGACGCACGAGGTGTTTGGCATCGTCGGGCCCAACGGCGCCGGCAAGAGCACGCTGTTCAATCTCATCGCCGGCGTGATGCCGCCCTCGGCCGGGCGGATCGAGGCGTTCGGACAGCGCATCGACCACCTGCCCGCGCACAAGCGCTGCTGGCTCGGCGTGGGCCGCACCTTCCAGGCCGCGCAGCTCTTTTCCACGCACACCGTCGAGGCGGGGCTGCTGTCGGCGGGCGCGGCCGGGCGCCGCGGCTTCTCGGGCTGGCTGCGGCCCGAGCGGTCGGCCGCCGACCGTGCCGCCGCGAGCGAGCTGATGCGCTTCATCGATCTTTCGGGCGCCCGCGACCTGCTGCCCGCGCAGCTCACCAACCTGCAGCAGCAGAAGCTGGCGATCGGCATGGCCCTGGCCACCGGCGCGCGGCTGCTGCTGCTCGACGAGCCCTCGGGCGGCCTCATCGAGGCCGAGGTGCTCGAGCTGCTGGCCTTCATCCGGCGCATCCGCGAGCGCGGCGTCACCGTGGTCGTCATCGATCACAAGATGCGGCTCATGATGGCGCTGTGCGACCGCATCATGGTGATGTCGGCGGGGCAGGAAATCGCGCTCGGGGCGCCCCGGGAGATCGCCGCCCTCGAGCACGTGCAGGACGCCTATCTCGGCCGCCCGATCGGCGCGGCCCGCGGCGCCGGGGGAGTTCCGGATGAACATTGAGCAGCCCCTGCTGGACGTGCAGGACGTTTCGCTGGCCTATGGCCAGCACGTGGCCGTCGAGCGCCTGTCATTGACCGTGGGCGCGGGCGAATGCGTCGCCCTGGTGGGCGCCAACGGGGCCGGCAAGAGCACGTCGCTGCGGGCCATCGTGGGCATCCACCGCGACGTGCGCGGCGGCCGGATACGGCATGCCGGCCAGGACGTCACTGGGTGGTCGTCGGAGGCCTCCGTGCGCGCGGGCGTGATCCTCTGCCCCGAGGGCCGCCATCTCTTTCCCGGGATGTCCGTGCGCGACAACCTGCTGCTGGGCGTGGCGGCGGTCCGCATCGACCGCGGCGAGGTGCAGGCGCGCATCGACGAGGTCGAGGCCTTGTTCCCTGTGCTGAAGGAACGCAAGAAGCAACTCGCCGGAACCCTGAGCGGCGGCGAGCAGCAGATGGTTGCCCTGGGCCGGGCCCTGATGTCGCGGCCGAAGCTGCTGATCCTGGATGAGCCCTCGCTGGGCCTGGCGCCGCTGCTGGTCGAGCGTGTTTTCGGGATCGTCACGACGATCCTGAAGACCGGCTGCGCGGTCCTCATCGCGGAGCAGAATGTGCAGGCAACGCTGACGGTCGCCGATCGCGCGTATGTCATGGAGGCCGGGCGCCTGATCACCAGCGGGTCGGCGGCGGACATTCAGAACGATCCGGCGGTGCTGTCGGCCTTCATTGGCGTGGATGCCGCGCCGATGGCTTGAAGCGGTTCCGTTTGCGTGGGTTTTTTCATCCCATGGATATTCCGATGTCGATTGCGCGCTGCTGCCGGATGAACTGAAGTCGCCCGCCGACACACGAAAATGAATCAGGGGCGGGGCTTGAATCCCGATGGATGACATATGGACGTCGCTGTTCCAAGTACGCTTGCGCGATACCACCAGTTGCTCATGGCCGTGTCGGGCCAGGCGGCCGGCCTCACGTTGGCGGAACTGGCCAAGACCACTCATCTGCCGCGCAGCAGCGCGCACCGGATCGCGACGTCGCTCTGTTCGGTGTCGTATCTCAAATACGACCCGGGCACCGGGGTCTACCTGCTGGGCCCCGCGCTGACGGAACTGTTGCGGCGCAGCCTGGTGGCTGACAACCGCATCCTGGCGATTCAGCCGGCGCTGGAATATCTCGTCACCGTGCTGGACGAGACCGCGTTTTTCGCGCGGATGATCGACGTCGAGGTGGAGATCACCGATGCCGTGACGCCGCGCAGCAAGAGCCATTCCTACGTGTTTCCCGGCATCGGCGCGCGCCCGCTCGACAAATGCTCGTCCAGCAAGGCCATCCTGGCCTACGTCGAGCCGTCGAAGGTCGAGCGCCTGGTCGCGGCCGGCGCGCTGGTGGATATCGCGGGCACGCCCGTTTCGCTCACCACGCTGAAGTCGCACCTGCGCAAAGTCAGCCGCGACGGCTATGCCGTGTGCGACGGCGACATCGACGAGGGCGTGTTCAGCGTGGCGGTGCCCGTCCCGCTGGGCACCCTGCGTGGCCTCTACAGCATCGGCGTGGTCGGGCCGTCGTCGCGGATGAAGGCCAGGCCCCTGGAGGACATGGTCGCCCGCTTGCGCGAGGCCGCGGAGATTGCGTCGTCGAACCTGTTGAACAACATGGGCCGCACGGACTGAGGCCGGCAGCGGGCGGGTCAGCGCCCGTCCTGGTCGACCGAGGCGAGCAGTCCGGCCAGCGCGTGCACCACGGTCTGTGCCCGCACCGCCGCGCGGTCGCCGTCGAAGTGTCGGCATTCGGTCTCGGTGACGCCGGGCAGGCCCCAGCTGAACCAGACCGTGCCCACGGGCTTGTCGGCGCTGCCGCCGCCGGGCCCGGCCACGCCGGTGACGGCCAGCGCCACCTGCGCGCGCGCATGGGCCAGCGCGCCTTCGGCCATGGCGCGCGCCACCGGCTCGCTGACCGCGCCGTGCCGGGCGATCAGCTCGGCCGGCACGCCCAGCAGATCGGTCTTGGCGGCGTTGCTGTAGGTGACGAAGCCGCGTTCGAACCAGTCGCTGGAGCCCGCCAGGTCGGTGCAGGCGGCGGCGATCCCGCCGCCGGTGCAGCTTTCGGCGGTGGCCAGCATCCAGCCGCGCGCCCGCAGGGCCACGGCCAGGTTTTGAACGATTTGGGCCGTTTGCGCAGGCAGAGACTGCGCGAGCAGCTCATTGTTTTGTAGCGAATCGGTCATAGGGCGCGCACCAGGGCGATCACCAGCAGGGTGCAGCCGGCGGCCACCAGGTCGTCCAGCACGATGCCCAAGCCCCCGCGCCAGCCGCGCGCGCCGTGCAGCAGGCGGTCGGCCCAGCCCACCGGGCCGGGCTTGACGGCGTCGAAGAAGCGAAACAGCGCAAACGCCGCCAACTGCGCCCAGAAGCTGGCCGGCAGCACCAGCCACAGGACGAGCCAGAAGGCGACGACCTCGTCGGCCACCACGGCGCTGGGGTCGGCCACGTTCAGGTGGTCGGCGCTGACGGCGCAGGCCCACCAGGCCAGCGGCAGCGACACGGCCAGCAGCCAGCCCAGCTGCGCGGGTGTCAGCCACAGGCCCAGCACCACCCAGGCCAGCCAGGCCCACAGCGTGCCCACCGTGCCCGGCGCCACCGGCGACAGGCCCGAGCCGAAGCCCAGCCCGATCCAGTGCGCCGGATGGGCGCGCAGAAAGCGCACGCCGGGGCGCCGGGGTGGGGCCTCGATGCGCGGGGGCGGCGTGGGCGTGGCCGCCGGCGCGGGTGCTGCGGGTGCGGCGGCGTCGGGGCGTGGCGGCAGCGGGCGCGGGGTGACGTCGCTGACGTCGCCGCGCGGACGGTCGGACAGGCTCATGGCAAGCCTACCTTCCCGTGCGGGAGGGCTGCGTCACCACGGGTCACGCGCGCGCTCATCGCCGCTCCCGCAGCCGCTCGTCCTTGGGCCAGCTGATGCGGTGCGTGGCGCTGAAGGCCTGCGTGGCGCCGGCGGCCAGCGGCTGCTCCCAGGCCACGGTGCCGGGCTCGTCGTGCCAGCGCTCGGTCTGCGGCGCGGGCTGGTAGCGCGACTCGACCTTCACGTCCTCGTGCTCGGGCACCGGTGCGGCGTCCAGCACCTGCAGCTGGATGGGGGTGGCGTGGCGGTTTTGCACGGTGTAGCGGCGCTCGTCGGTGCGCTGGTGGCGCGTGCCGATGAAGCCGCCCGTGCCCTGCTGCTGCTCAGGGCGCTCGCTGCGCACGCTGACCAGCTCGTCGCGGCCGAAGGCCAGGCCCTCGCGCGTGCTGCGCTCGGCGTCGAAGCGCCCGCTGCCGACGAAGGCGCCGTCGCGGTACAGCTGCAGCGCACCGGCCGGCCACA
>OFJB01000970.1_pt1 | contig 12198 bp, 10 predicted proteins | sample 1775081 | NCBI WGS metagenome assembly OFJB01 (sample SAMN08195771, study PRJEB24354) | sludge metagenome | isolation source: initial sludge from phenol fed wastewater aerobic bioreactor | place: India: Nagpur | collected 2016-06-05 | reverse complement strand
CTTGAGCGGATAGACCTGGCGCAGCAGGTACTGCGCCGTCATGCCCTTCATCATCAGCGTGGCGGCGGTGCGGTCGGAGATGGTGTCCGGCAGCGGGATCAGCACCTCGGCCGGCATCACGCGCGCCTGCGAGTAGGCGCCCTGCGGGCCGATCAGGTAGCCCACGCGGTCGCCCGGCTTGACGAAATCCACGCCCGGCCCCACGGCCTCGACCACGCCCACCGCGTCCGAGCCCAGGCCGTTGGGCAGGGCCAGGGGGTAGCGCCCGGTGCGAAAGTAGACGTCGATGAAGTTGAGCGCGATGTAGGTGTGGCGCACGCGGGCCTGCCCGGGGCCGGGCTCGCCCACTTCGACGTCCTCGAACTTCAGCACTTCGGGGCCGCCGATTTCATGAAAACGAATGGCCTTGACCATGGATACTCCTTTAAGCGGGTCGATGCGCGGGCGGTGCGCCCATGCATCGGATTGTCAAAATGATGGCTGGGTCTGGCCGGGGCGGCTCAACTGGTGGCCAGCTCCATGTGCACGCTCTGCATGTCGCTTTCGTAGCTGCCGGAAGCCTTGAGGAAGGACAGGGCGGCCAGTACGCCGAAGACCGGCATGATCGCCATCGCGGCCTTCAGGCCGATCGCATCGGACAGCATGCCGGAGATGAACGGGCCGGCCGCGAGGCCGAAGAAGTTCTGGAACAGCGAGAGCACGGACGAGCCGGTCGAACGCACGCCGGGGTGGATCACGTCGATCACGATGGCCGAGACCGGGCCCACCGTGCACGTCACGACGAAGCCGCCCAGGGCCAGGATGCCGAGCTGGCTGGCCATCGAGGGCGCCACGCCGAACCACACCCCGGCGCCGAAGCCGACGCCCAGGATCGCCAGCGCCACCAGGCACAGGATCGCCATGACGAACAGCTTCTTGCGGGGCACCTGCGCGCCCAGGCGGTCCACCACCCAGCCCCACACCACCGATCCGGCGGCGCCGCAGAGCACCACCAGCGCCGCCTTGATGGCCGCCTGGTCCGCGGGGAGGTCATGGAAGCGGTTCAGGTAGCTCGGCAGCCACGACCACAGCGAGGAGACCACGATGAGCTGCATGGCGCCGCCGATGCAGGTCCAGAGCATGGTGGGGGAGCGCGACAGGGCCTGGACGATGAAGCGCGTGAGCGACCCGGTGGACTTGATGGCCGCGCTGTGCTGCGCCGTGAGATCGACGGTGCGGTAGTCCTTGACCGTCAGGTACAGCAGGGCCAGGATCAGGCCGGGGAAGCCGACCACGCCGAAGGCCGTCTTCCAGCCCCAGTGCGTGGCGATCACGCCGCCCAGCACCACGCCGAGCACCGAGCCGACGGACGCGGTGGCGAAGAAGCCCGCCAGGATCGAGCTGCGCATGCGCTCCGGGAAGTGGCTGGCGATCAGCGCCGCCCCCACCGAGCCGTAGCCCGCCTCGCCCGCGCCCACGACGGCGCGCGCGGTCAGCAGCTGCGCATAGTTGCGGGTGAACATGCAGGAGATGCAGGCCAGGCTCCACGCGAAGGCCATGACGAAGATGCTTTTGACCCGGCTCATGCGGTCGGCGATCAGCGCGACGGGGATGCCCCCCAGCGCGACGGTGATCGAGACCACCGAGACCAGCGCGCCCAGCTGCTTGTCCGAGAGCAGCCACTCGGCCTTGATGTGGGGAAAGAGCGAGACGATGACCTGCCGGTCCACGTAGTCGAACAGCATCAGGGCGACCGTCATCACGAAGGTGAACCAGGCCGTCCTGGGGCCGTAGAGGTAGCTGTCGCCACCGCCTTGCGGCGCGGCATTCTGATTTTTTTCCATGTTGTCTCTCGTTGTTGATTCAATTTTGGAGGGCCGGCGATGGCACCGCGAGCAGCTCGGCGATGAGCGGCTGCGCGGCGGGCCATTCGCCGAACCCGGAGGCAGGGTTGAGGTGCCCGGCCTGGCCCAGATCGACCAGCCGGCTGCCCCAGGCCCGCGCCATCTGCTCGACGCGCTCGAAGGTGGCCAGCGGGTCGTTGCGGCTGGCGGCGACGATGCTCGGGAAGGGCAGCGGGGTGCCCGGCAGGGGCAGCCAGCCTCCGTCGCCCAGCGCCTGCAGCGTCGGGTAGCCCTCGGGCAGGGGCCGCTCCAGGTCGGGCGGCACCGCCAGCAATGCGCCCAGCACCGGGCAGCGGGTGAGCTGCGCCCAGCGCACGGTCGACACGACGCCGGCGCTGTGCGCCACCACCACGAGCGGGGCCGCCGCGGCGCGGGCCGTGCGTTCGATCGCCTCGATGTGGCGCTTGCAGTCCAGCGCGTTCTTGCCCATGGGCGGCACCATGGTGGCCTTGGGCAGGCGCGCGGCCAGCAAGGTCTGCCAATGCTCGGGGGCCTCGCCTCGGAGGCCGGGAACGATCAAAACGGCGGGTGTCATCGGGTTGCGCTGGGTTGCACTGGGTTGAGGGAAATGGCCGCGCCGCTTCATCGGCGAACGCGCGGACGCGGCTTCGTGGGGCGGTGCGGGTGCATGACGGGAAGGAGGCTTGCCGGTGCATGCGGGCATGCGCGGCCGGACGCCGACCGCACCAGGCCGGGCGGCATCCGAATGAAATCGGCAGGGGCGCATCCTTGGCATGAGGGCCGACGCGCCTCCCCCCGCGTCATGCAACCGTCACGCCACCTTGCGCAGGAAGCCCTGGTTGCCGCCCTTGCGGTTGGGCGAGAAGCCGTTGGCCGCCAGCGTTTCTTCCACCGTGTCGTAGAACACGCCGATCTTGCAGATCTGGCGCGCTTCCTTGGCCGTCGCCACCTCGCGGCCGAACTCGCGCGAGATGCGCACCAGCTGCTCGATCTGCTCGACCGTGGTCATCTTCTGCGTGCGCGCCTGGTTCCAGATGTTGTCCTCGATGCCGCAGCGCACGTGCAGGCCCATGGCCATGCCCATCATGTTGATCGGCAGCACGTTGCGCATGCTGCTCTCCACCGTCAGCACCGAGTTGTCGGGAATGGCGCGCAGGAAGTTGGCCAGGTTGTAGACGTTGGGCGCGTCCATGCCGCCGCTGATGGCAACCCAGTTCATCACCAGCGGGCCCTTGTAGACGCCGCGGCGGATCAGGCGCTCGACGGTCTCGTAGCTGTTGAGGTTGTAGAACTGGAAGGCGCTCTGGATGCCCCGGGCGCTCAGGCGGCGCACGTGTTCCTCGACGAAGCTGGGCGTGGAGGGCACCACCATCTCGCTGTAGGCGCGCCGGCCGGCCGGCGTGGCCATGGAGGTGCCGGCGATGTCGGCCTCTTCCATGTGCTCGGTCACGTTCATCTGGGTGGTGTTGACGGTGACGGTCACCTGGTCGGGCTTGGGGTCGAGTTCGGCCAGCATGTGGCGCGTGTCGTCGGACAGCCACTTGGCCACTTGGCCCTCGGTCTCGGGCGCGAAGCTGATGGAGCCGCCCACCTGGATGATCATCTCGGGCACGGCCTTGCGCACGCCGGCGATCAGCTCGTTGAACTTGGACAGGCGCTTGCTGCCCTTGCCGTCGTCCTCGCGCACGTGCAGGTGCAGCACCGTGGCGCCGGCGTTGTAGCAATCGACGGCCTTCTGGATTTGCGCCGGCATGGAGACGGCAATATCTTCCGGAAAATCGGAGGGTATCCATTCGGGCCCGTAAGGCGCAGCGGTGATGACGAGGTTGTCCTGGTTTTCAGGAAATAAATGTCCATCGAGAAAATTCATGATGTGGCTCCGTGAGCTTGATGACTGGCGGGGTGGAGTGGAGGGCCGAGGGGCGCGGGCGCCCCCCGGACTGGCGCGTTTCAGAAGTTGTGGCGCACGCCCACGCCGTAACTGTTGGTATCGTCCAGGTGCAGATAGGCCGCATAGACGAAGGTGCGCTTGGACAGGGAATAACGCGCCTCGGCCAGGGCATTGGTGAATTTCCTGCCGGCCCATTCGTTCTTGGTGTCGCGCGTCAGATCGAGCGTGAAGGTGGCCAGGCCGAAAGTGCCCTGGCCTCCGATGGAAAATCCGCGGCGCACCCCATTGCTGTTGACGTTGACCGCATTGTTGTAAGACGCGGCCACGGCGAATTGGCCGATCTTGTATTTGCCGCCCAATGCGAAACTCGTGCTCGAATCCTGAACCCGGTTGGCGGTGAGCGCGGCGACCAGCGGGCCGCTGGCGTAGGTGGCGGCCACGTCCCATTTCGACCTGGCGACGCCCTGCGGATTGGCGGCGGACGGAATCAGGTTGTCGTTCTTCATGACATAAGCCATGTTGACGCCGAATCCGCTCATATTGGGCGTCTGGTATCCGATCAGGCTGCTCTGGCGGATGATGCCGGCGGGCAGGGTGCCGCCGCCGCCCCAGCTGAAGGTGTTGCCAACCACCGAGTAATTGGCCGCGGCCGTCAATTGCCAGCCCACCAGCGCCAGGAACGAGGGGTTATAGGTGCGCCCCATCTGGAACGTGCCCCACGGGCCTTGCGTCCAGATTCTGGCCTGCCGTGCCCAGAAACCCGCGCCGCCGGTCAGATTGGCACCGTCTTCGAGATCGAGATTGGTTTCAAAATTGAAACCAACCTTCATCCCGCTGCCGAGGTCTTCCTGCCCGGCGAAGCCGAGGTTGCTGGTGGTGTTGTTCATCAGGCTGCCGGAGGTCATCTGCGTCTTGTTGTTGACATCGTTCATGCCGACGGCCGGGGACTGGATCTTGCCGATGCCCGCATCGGCCGCGCCGTACAGGGTGACCGACGATTGCGCGAACGCGGTGGCCGTGGCCAGGGTGGAGAAAGCGATCAGGGTCTTCAGGGGCTTCATCTTGGATACTCTGAATGAATGGTTTTGAATTTGTGGGTGTTTTTCGTGAGGCCGGCTGGCCTCGGGACGTCGGAATTCAGAAAGGCCGGTCGCCTATGATTCCTGCGCGCTCCATCTTGCGGTGGCAAGGTGGGTAATCCATCACCGCATAGTGCTGCGTCGAACGGTTGTCCCAAATCGCGATGCTCCCCGGCTGCCAGCGCCAGCGCACCTGGTATTCCGGGATTTCGGCCTGGCCGATGAGGTATTGCAGCAGGTCCGATCCGCCGCGGGTGTAGTCCTGTCCCACCCGGACGTTGGCCGCATTGTGGAAATTGGTGAAATGCGTCGTGAAGGAATTGACGTAGAGCACCTTTTCCCCGGTTTCCGGGTGGGTGCGCACCACCGGATGCTCGGGGTCGGGGTATTTGGCCTTCAATGCCAGGCGTTCCTGCAGGGGCAGGGCGGCGCCGAATGTGGATTCGATGCTGTGGCGCGCGCGCAGCGGCGCGATGGTGTCCTTGACGTGCTGCGGCAGTTTCTCGTAGGCGAGAACCATGTTGGCCCAGATGGTGTCGCCGCCCACGGGCGGGCATTCGATGCAGCGCAATACCGCGCCCATTTGTGGGATTTCGCGCCAGGTGGCATCGGCGTGCCAGGCGTTTTCATAACGGGCAATGGGTTCGTCGGGCGATTTGTAAATCCGCACCAGCCCGGGGTGTTCCGGATCGCTGCCCACCACGGGATGGTCTTCGAGTTCGCCGAAACGGCGCGCGAACGCCACGTGATCGGCCCGGCTCATGTCCTGCTGGTTGCGCAGGAACAAAACCTTGTGTTGCAGCAGCGCGGCCTTGATTTCGCCGAACAGGTCGTTGGAATGGACGGCGTCGGCCAGCCTCACATCGGATAATTCCGCCCCGATGGCGCAAGCCAATCTTTCGAGCTTCATGGTGGTGTCTCCACAGTGTTGTACTGGGTCGAAATTTAGGGGCGCTTGGCGCTCCCGCCTTCTCAGTTCATGCCACGAATTTCGCTTTTCATGCCAGAATGTCTTCCGGGTTCCTTTCGACGGGGAGAGCGGCCATGACCAATGTGGTGCGTGCCGCAGCGTTGACCAATTTCGATGTGGTGGCCGGTGCCTTGGGCTATGACGTGGGCGCGGGGATGTTGCGCGCGGGCCTGCCGCTGCGGGCCCTGCGCGAGCCCGATTGGCGGCTGCCGGCGCAGAACGTGGCCGCGCTGCTGGAGGACGCGGCCCGGGCCACGGGCTGCGAATCCATCGGGCTGCGCATGGTGCGGCTGCGCAAGCTCTCCAATTTCGGCGCCGTCAGCCTGCTGCTGGCCTACCAGGCGACCTTGCGCGACGTGCTGGTCTCCACCATCGACCACCTGCACCTGCTCAACAGTTCGCTGGTGCTGCGCATCGAGGATGCGGCCCCGCTCGTGATCGTGCATGAGGACCTGGTCGTGCACGGGCCGGCGCGGCAGGCGATCGAGCTGGCGCTGGGGGTGCTCTATCGCATGTGCTCGGCGCTGATGGGCGTGCACTGGCGGCCCAAGACGGTGCACTTCATCCACGATGCGCCCGGCGATCTCGCGGTGCACCGGCAGGTCTTCACCTGCCCCGTCGTCTTCAATGCCGGGTTCAACGGGGTGGTCTTTCGCGCGCAGGACCTGGACGTGCCCAACCCGTCGGCGGACCTGCAGCTGGTGCGCTACGCCGCGGCGATGCTGGAGTCCATGCCCCGGTACGACGGCACCGGACTGAGCGACGAGGTGCGCCGCGTGGTCTATGCCATGCTGCCCACGGGGCGCGCCACCTGCGAGGCGGTGGCGCGCAGCCTGGGCAAGAGCCTGCGGACCCTGCAGCGCGAGCTGGACGAAGAGGGCACGAGCTTCACGGCGGTGCTGGCGGAAGCGAAGCTGAGCCTGGCGCGGCGCTACGTGGCCAATCCGCGCTACGGCCTGGGGCAGGTGGCGGGGCTGCTCGGCTACAGCACGCACGGGGCGTTCACCCGGTGGTTCACCGCGCAGTTCGGGCAGGCGCCGCTGGTCTGGCGCCGGGAGGCGGCGCGGCCCGGGCAAAAACCTTAAGCCGGCGTGGTGCAGGCCGCGAGGAAGGCCTGCATGCCGCGCATCGTGGGCTTGGCTCGGTGCCGCACCACGCGCAGCCAGCGCTCCAGCGGCGCCAGGCCCGTGGCGACTTCCACGAGCTGGCCGGCGGCCAGGGGCGCGGCGACGATGCTGCGCGAGAGGCAGCTCAGCCCCAGGCCCGCGGCGACGGCGCGCCAGATGGCCTCGGAGTCGCCCAGCTCGATGTCCACGTTCAGCTCGCCGATGCGCGCGAGCAGGGAGCGCTCCACTTCCTCGCGCGTGCCGCTGCCCGCCTCGCGCAGCAGCCAGGGTGCGGCGGCCAGTTCGGCGCGCGTGGGGCGGCGGCTGGCAAAAGGGTGGCCGGGCGGGGCGATCACCACCAGTTCGTCGCGCCGCCAGTTGTGCACCAGCAGGTCGGGGTGGTGGCAGGCGCCTTCGATCAGGCCGAAGTCCACGTCCATGGTGGCGACGGCCTCGACCACGTCGGCGGTGTTGCCCACCTTCAGGCGCACGCGGGCGCCGGGGTGCGCGGCGCGAAAGCGCGCCAGCTCGGTGGGCAGCAGGTAGTTGGCGATGGTGGTGCTGGCGCCCAGGTGCAGCGAGAGGGCGCCGCCGGCCAGCAGCGTCTGCAGCTCCTCGGCGCTGGCGAGCAGCGCGCGCGCCTGCGGCAGCAGCAGGCGCCCGTTCTCGTTGAGCGTGAGCGAGCGCCCGTGCCGGTCGAACAGCGGCTGGCCCAGGCCTTTTTCGAGTTGCGCGAGCGCCTGGCTGGCCGCCGACTGGCTCAGCGCCACTTCCTCGGCGGCGCGCCCGACGTGCTCGTGGCGGGCGATGGCGCAGAACACTTCCAGCTCGCGCAAGGAGAACCGCAGCAGGGACATAAATCAGTAATTCCGATTGGTTATATAAATATTATACGTTTTACTTCTCTTTTGGCGGCGCGCACCATGCGTGCATGAACACCGTCGCTTCCCCCCTTCCTTTCCTGGGCCTGCGCATCCGCCTGCCCGGCCTGCTGCTGGTTTTCGCGATCGCGGGCGTGTCCGCCGCGCTGGCCACCCAGCCCTGGGCCGCCGGCCTGGGCCTGTCGGCGCTGACGCTGGCCATCGTCCTGGGCATGGTGATCGGCAACACCGGCTACACCCGCGTGCAGCCGGTCTGCGCGCCCGGCGTGGACTTCGCCAAGCAGCGGCTGCTGCGCGCGGGCATCATCCTGTTCGGCCTGCGCATCACCTTCCAGGACATCGCCGCCGTGGGCTGGTCGGGCGTGCTGGTGGACGCGGTGATGCTCGCCAGCACCTTCACGCTGGCGCTGCTGATCGGCCGGCGCTGGTGGGGCATGGACGCCAGGAGCGTGGTGCTGATCGGCGCGGGCAGCTCGATCTGCGGCGCGGCCGCGGTGCTGGCGACCGAGCCGGTGGTGAAGGCCCACAGCGAGGACGTGGCGGTGGCGGTGGCCACGGTGGTGGTGTTCGGCACGCTGGCGATGTTCGGCTACCCGCTCCTGCATGCGCTGACGCAGGGCTGGTGGCACCTGAGCGATTCGGCCTATGGGCTGTACGTGGGCTCGACGGTGCACGAGGTGGCGCAGGTGGTGGTGGCGGGCAGCGCCGTGAGCGACGCGGCGGCCGCGCATGCGGTGATCGCCAAGATGATCCGCGTGATGATGCTGGCGCCGTTCCTGCTGTTGCTCTCTGCGCTGCTGGCGCGCCGCGGCGGGGCGGGCGGCGCGCGCAAGATCACGGTGCCGTGGTTCGCGCTCGGCTTCATCGCGGTGGCCGGGCTCAATTCGCTGCAGTGGCTGCCCCGGCCGTGGGTGTCGGCGCTGGTGACGCTGGACAACCTGCTGCTGGCGATGGCGATGGCGGCGCTGGGCCTGACCACGCACGCCGGCGCCATCCGCCGCGCCGGCGCCCGCCCGCTGCTGCTGGCGTCGCTGCTGTTCGTCTGGCTGATCGTGGGCGGCGCGCTGGTCAATGGCCTGCTGACCGGATGGTGGCGCTGAACGCGGCGGGCCGGCGCTGAATACAATCGCCGGCTCCTGGGTTCCCTCGCCCCCATCAAAAAGGATACGCATGACCTCGCTTCAGGCACCCGCCGCGCGCGTGCCGCTTTACCTCTCCATCCTCGTGGCGCTGCATGTCGCCATCGTCATCGCCAGCAACTACCTGGTGCAGCTGCCGATCAAGCTCTTCGGTTTTCACAGCACCTGGGGCGCGTTCAGCTTCCCGTTCATCTTCCTCGCCACCGACCTCACGGTGCGCCTGATCGGCAAGCACAGCGCGCGGCGCGTGATCGGCCGGGCGATGCTGCCCGCGCTGGCGGCCTCCTACGTGGTCGGCGTGCTGTTCCATGACGGCGGCTTCAACGGGCTGGGCGCGCTGGCCGAGTTCAACACTTTCGTCTTTCGCATCGCGTTCGCGAGCTTCGCGGCCTACGTGCTCGGGCAGCTGCTCGACATCCAGGTGTTCGACCGCATCCGCCAGCGCCATCTCGCCTGGTGGTTGGCGCCGGCGGCGTCGGCCGTGATCGGGCAGTGGTTCGATACCGCGGCGTTCTTCTCCATCGCCTTCTGGCACAGCCCCGATGCCTTCATGGCCGCGAACTGGGTGGAGATCGCCTGGGTGGACTACGTGATCAAGCTCGGCGTGAGCCTGGCCTTTTTCGTGCCGGCCTATGGCGTGCTGCTGGCGGCCATCACGCGCTGGCTGCGGCCGGTGCCGCCCGTGGCCGTGGCGCCGTGACGCCCGATCCGCGCCGCGCGCTGGTGCTGTTTTCCGGCGGGCAGGATTCGGCCACCTGCCTGGCCTGGGCACTGGCGCGCTACGCCGTGGTGGAGACCATCGGCTTCGACTACGGCCAGCGCCACCAGGTGGAGCTGGCCTGCCGCGAACGCCTGCGCGAGGGCCTGCGCCCGATGCGCTGGCGCGGCGTGCTGGGCGAGGACCACCTGCTGCACGTGGGCGTGCTCAAGGAACTGGGCACGAGCGCGATGACGGACGAGGTGGCCATCGCGCTGCAGCAGGACGGCCTGCCCAATACCTTCGTGCCGGGGCGCAACCTGCTGTTCTTCACGCTCGCGGCGGCGCTGGCCTATCGCCGGGGCCTCACCGTGCTGGTGGGCGGCATGAGCGAGACCGATTACTCGGGCTACCCCGACTGCCGCGACAACACGCTCAAGGCGCTGCAGGTGGCGCTCTCCCTGGGCGTGGAGCGCCCGCTGGTGATCGAAACCCCGCTGATGTGGCTGGACAAGGCCGCCACCTGGGCGCTGGCGCACGCGCTTGGCGGCGGCGCGCTGGTGGAGCTGATCCGGCGCGAATCGCACACCTGCTACCTGGGCGAGCGCGGCGTGCTGCACGACTGGGGCCACGGCTGCGGCCGGTGCCCGGCGTGCGAGCTGCGCTCGCGCGGATGGCGCGCCTGGGCACAAGGGAACGCCAGCGCGTGAGCTGGCGTTTTTGATAGCTGCTCGCGCTTGAATGGCAAGCGCTGGAGCCGCTTTTGATGCTGATTCTGGCGCCGCGCTGCGTGGTCAGAACTTCACGTCCGCCCGCAGCCAGAACGTGCGCCCCGGCTCGTTGATGCGCACGCCGCCGGGGTAGCCGAAACCCGCGTTGCCCGCCAGGTTCAGGTGCTCGGCATAGGTCTTGTCCAAGACGTTGTCGATGCCGAAGGACAGCTTCAGGCGTTGGTTCACACGGTAGTCCGCATGCAGCGAGAACACGCCGAAGCCGGCGCTCGGGCCCAGGTCGCGCCCGACGACGTTGCCCTGGCCCAGTGCGTAGCGGCGCTGCGCGGCCACCAGGCGCCACAGCACGCCGGCGCTCCAGGGGCCTTGCGCGTAGTCCAGGCCCAGCCGGGCTTCGAGCGGCGGCATCTGCGGCAGCGGGCGCTGGTCGGTGGTGTTGCGGCCCCAGCTGTAGGCCAGCGTGCCCTGCAGCGTCCAGGCGGCGCTCAGGCGCCGGTTGCCGCCCAGCTCGAAGCCCGCGGTCTGCGCGTTCACGTTGCGCACGCTGGAGCCCATGCCCTGGTAGTCGAACAGGATGTAGTCCTGCACTCGCCCGACGTAGGCCGAGCTCCAGAGCTGCCAGTCCTGGCCCTTCCAGTTCACCCCCGCGTCGACCTGCGTGGTCTTCTCGGGCTGGAGCGTGGCGAAGGCGTTGCCGCTGGCCGCGGCGCTGTTGCCGGGGGAGATCAGCTCCCAGTAGTCAGGAAAGCGCTGCACGTGGCCCAGGCCGACGTAGGCCGTGGTGCCCGGCTGCAGGGTGCGCTCCCAGCGCACGAAGCCGCTGGGCAGGGCCTGGCGCTCGCGGTGGTTGCCGTCCGCCGAGGCGGGCATGCCCGAGCCGCCCATGCCGCCCATGCCCGCATTGCTGGCGGGATAGCGCCAGGCCTGGGAATGGTCCAGGCGCAGGCCGCTCACCCAGCGCGTGTCGGGCCGGGCCTGCCAGGTGGCTTCGGCGAACACGCCCAGGTTGTCGAATTTGGCGTCGCCCTTCCAGGGCTGATCGGCGTAGGGCATCGCGGGCGTGCCGCGGCGCGCGTCGTGCGGGCTGCGCGAAAAGTCCAGCCCCGCGACCAGCGACAGGGCATCGGCGGGCTGCAGGGTGGCCGCCAGGCGCCCGCCGGTGGTGGTGCGCCTGACGTTGCTCGCCATGCCGCCGGCCATCATGCCGCTGGTGGGCGGCGTGCGCAGCGTGAAGTTGTCCATCACGTGGTCGGCCTGGTTGCGGTAGAGCTGCGCCTCCAGCTTGGCGAGCCAGGGCGTCAGGTGCGCCTTCTCGAAGCGCAGGCCCAGGCTGTCGCGGCGGAACCGGGTGCCGTCCATGCCGCGGCCGCCGTAGCGCGCCTGGCCGTCGCCCGTGCCCGCGCTCAGTTCCATCAGCGTGTGGGCATCGGGCGTCAGGCCCAGGGCCACGTCGGTGTTCCATTTGTCCCAGGCCGAAGGCACGCGCCGGCCCTGGCCGTCCTCGTAGTCCTGGCTGTGGGAGTGGTTGGCGGTGGCGCGCACGTACATCCGTTCGCTGCCCGCTTCCAGGTCGGCCGTCTGGTCGTTGCGCCCCGCGCTGGCGCCCAGCAGGCTGCCGCTGAAATGCACATTGCCTTCGCTGAAATCGGGCCGCTCGCGGTCGAAGCGCACCAGGCCGGCCGAATTTCCCGGCCCCCAGGCGACGGTCTGCGGCCCCTTGACCAGGGTCAGCGTGTCGAAGGTCTCGGGCGAGATGTAGGAGCTGGGCGCGTCCATGCGCCCGGGGCAGGCGCCCAGCAGCAGCGTGCCGTTGGTCAGCAGCGGCAGGCGCGAGCCGAACTGGCCGCGAAACACCGGGTC
>OFJB01000969.1_pt1 | contig 12202 bp, 11 predicted proteins | sample 1775081 | NCBI WGS metagenome assembly OFJB01 (sample SAMN08195771, study PRJEB24354) | sludge metagenome | isolation source: initial sludge from phenol fed wastewater aerobic bioreactor | place: India: Nagpur | collected 2016-06-05 | reverse complement strand
GTCGCCGCACACCACGGTCATGCCGGGCAGGGTGGCGCCGTTTTCGGGGCCGATCACGTGCACGATGCCCTGGCGCTTGTGCATGAAGGGGAAGAACGCTGCGGGTGTGATCTGCGCGATGTTGTCGTTCAGCGTGGTGATCTGTTCCTTGCTGATCGGGTCGGTGATGCCGTCGTAGCCGTTCTCCCAGCCCGTGGTGGGCGTGTTGTGGTCGGCCGTGGCCACGATGGAGCTCATGCGCCAGACCTTGCGGCCCGCCTCGCGCAGGCCTTCAAACGCCTGGGGGCTGGTGACTTCGTGCACCAGATGGCGGTCGATGTAGAGGATGGAGGTACCGTCCTCTTCGGTGTGGACAACATGCTCGTCCCAGATCTTGTCGTACAGGGTGCGTCCCATGGCGTGGCTTTCTTTCTGCTTTCGGGCTTCAGGTGGGGGATTGGATTTTAGTGTGGGGGGCTGTTGGCGCCGAGGGCGGCTCCGGCCGCGGTGCCAGGTGTTCCACCAGCAAACGGGCCGTGACGGGCAGAGCGTCAAAGTCGCGGGCCACCACACGCAGTTCGCGGTGCGCCCAGGCATCGGTCAGCGGGATGGCCTGCAGGTTGCCCACGCCGCGCATCAGCGCAAACGCCCGGTCGGGCAGCAGGCCCACGCCCAGGCCGTTGTCGATCATGCGGCACATGGCATCGAGCCCGGTGACCTGGATGCGCTGGCGCAGCGGGCGCCCGGCCGCGGCAGCAGCAGCGCGCATGGCCAGGCTGATGCTGCTGTTGGCGTGCAAGCCCACGATGTCCCAGTCCAGGACTTCTTCAAAGTTGATAGCATCCAGCGCAGACAATTCGTGCGCTCGGGGCACAACCAGCATCAGATTGTCAGCGCGGTAGGGGCGGGATTGCAGCGCCAGGGCACCGCCACTGTTCGCCATGCCGACGTTGCAAATGCCCAGGTCGGCGGCGCCTTCTTGCACCGCGTGCAGCACGTCGCTGGAGAGGTGCTCCTGCAGATCAATCTTGATCTGGCTGTGCTCGCGTGCAAAGGCGCCCAGGTCTTCGGGCAGAAACTGGAAGATGGCTGAAATGTTGGCGTGCATGCGCACATGGCCACGCACACCATCGGCGTATTCACTCAGTTCGCCCTGCATGCGCTCCAGGCCGAAGAGTACGGTGCGCGCATGGTGCAGCAGGCTCTCGCCAGCGGGCGTAAGCGTCACGCCCCGGCTGTGGCGGTAGAGCAGGGCCGTGTCCACGGCCGTTTCCAGATCCGACAGGCGCTTGCTCACGGCCGACGCCGCGATGAATTCGCGCTCGGCCGCACGGCCGATACTGCCGAGCTCGCACACAGCCACAAACAATTGCAGCGAGGTGAGGTCAATACGGCGCGCAAAACTGCGCTCGGAGCTTTTCATGGGGTTTTGACTTCTCGGAAAGAGAAGGTTTCCTATTTTCTCCCCATTATTGACGATTTGCCATCGCGATATGCGATGACTGAGATGCTCTTCTGCGCGAGAACTGCTTTGCTGGAATGCAGAAGGAGACCGGGCTCAGGCCGCGCAGGTGCTGCCGTGTTCGGGCACCGAGGCCCGCCAGCGCAGCTCGTGTTCAACGCGTTGGCGCAGCCGGTCTGCAGCGTCCATTTCGCCATGCACCACATACACCTGGTTGGGCGCGTGGCCCATGCTGCGCAGCCAGGCGATGAGCTGGTTTCCGTCCGCATGGGCCGATGCAGAAGACAGCTTGACCACTTCGGCCCGAACAGCCACGTCCTGGCCGTGGATGCGGATGTTTTTCTCGCCCTCAGCCAGGCGGGCGCCGCGCGTGCCCGGCGCCTGGTGCCCAGTCAGGATGATCATGTTGCGGTGGTCGCCCGCGTGCAGCGCTAGGTGGTGCAGCACGCGGCCCCCGGTGGCCATGCCGCTGGCCGACAGGATGACCATGGGCCCATGCAGCCGGGCCAGGCCTTTGGACTGTTCCGTCGTCTGGACCATGGTGGCGCCGTGTTCCAGCGCCTGCACTTCGCGCCCGCTCAGGCGGTGTTCCTGCATGTGGTGCTGGAACAGCCCCGTGGTGCTCACGGCCATGGGGCTGTCCAGGAACACCTTGAGCGATGCGGGTACCACGCCCTGCGACTTCAGCAGCCCGATGGCGTGCAGGACGACCTGTGCACGGCCCACGGCGAACACGGGTACCACGGCGATACCCCCGCGTGCAGCCAGGCGCTGCAGGGCGGGGCCCAGTTCATCGAGCAGGCCCTCAGGCGGGTGCTCGCGGTCGCCGTAGGTGGATTCGATGAGCACCGTGTCCGCCTGGGGCGGGGCGTCTGGTGGGTTCATCAGCAAGTCGTCCGGCCGACCCAGGTCGCCGGAGAACAGGATGCGCCTGCCTCCCACCTCCAGCAGCACGCTGGCCGCCCCCAGGATGTGGCCCGCAGGCGAAAAGGTCACGCGCCAGCCGGGCAAGGGCTCGAAGGCTTTGTGGAACGGATGGATCTGGAACTGCTTGAGGCAGTGCAGTGCATCCAGCCGGGTATACAGGGGCAGGGCAGGGCTGTGGCTGCTGAGCTGGTGGCGGTTGAGGAAGGCGGCGTCTTCTTCCTGTAGGTGCCCGCTGTCGGGCAGCAGGATGGTGCACAGGTCGCGTGTGCCCGGCGTGCAGTGGATGGCGTGGGTGTAGCCGTCGCGCGCCAGCAGGGGCAGGTAGCCGCTGTGGTCCAGATGGGCGTGGGTCAGCACCACGGCGTCGATCTGGTGCGGCGTGACGGGCAGGGGCTGCCAGTTGCGCAGGCGCAGTTGCTTGTAGCCTTGGAACAGACCGCAATCGACCAGCAGGCTTTTGCCGTTGTAGCGCACCAGATATTTGGAGCCGGTGACGGTGCCGGAGCCGCCTAGGAAGGTGATGTTGACGTTCATGTGTCCAGGCTCCTGGCTGATCATCGATGGTGCCCATCCTACTGATCGGATCGCGCCCGTGGACATTGCCACGGAGTTTCTTGCCTTGCATCAAGAAAAAACCGCCTGCAGCCTTGGGGCTGCAGGCGGTTTGGGACGGGCAACCCGTGCGTGAGGGATCAGCTGAAGAAGTTCTTCAAGCGGTCCGTCCAACTCTCGCCACTGGGCGAATGGCGCGCGCCGCCCTTCTTGAGGGAGTCCTCCAGCTCGCGCAGCAGCTTGCGCTGGTGCTCGGTGAGCTTCACGGGCGTCTCGACCGCAATGTGGCAGTACAGGTCGCCGGGGTAGCTGGCGCGCACACCCTTGATGCCCTTGCCGCGCAGGCGAAACTGCTTGCCGGCCTGGGTGCCTTCGGGGATGTCGATGGCTGCCTTGCCCGCCAGCGTGGGCACTTCGATCTCGCCGCCGAGGGCGGCCGTGATGAAGCTCACGGGCACCTGGCAGTGCAGGTCGTCACCGTCGCGCTCGAAGATGTCGTGTTTCTTCAGGCGGATCTCGATGTACAGGTCGCCCGGTGGGCCGCCGTTGGTGCCCGGTTCGCCGTTGCCCGTGCTGCGGATGCGCATGCCGTCGTCGATGCCTGCAGGGATCTTCACTTCCAGCGTCTTTTGCTTCTTGAGCTTGCCCTGGCCGTGGCAGGTGGTGCAGGGCTCAGGAATGATCTTGCCCGTGCCGCGGCAGTGGGGGCAGGTCTGCTGCACGCTGAAGAAGCCCTGGCGCATCTGCACCGTGCCTGCGCCCTGGCAGGTGCCGCAGGTCTTCGCGCTGGTGCCGGGTTTGGCGCCGCTGCCATGGCAGGTGTCGCAGGTGTCCCACGAGGGGATGCGGATTTGTGCATCCTTGCCGCGCGCGGCTTCTTCCAGCGTGATCTCCATGGCATAGCTGAGGTCGGAGCCTCGGTACACCTGGCGCCCGCCGGCGCCCCGGCCACGGCCTTGCTGGCCGAACATGTCGCCAAAGATGTCGCCAAACGCCTCGGCAAAACCGCCAAACCCTTCGGCACCTGCACCGCCGGGGCCGCGCATGTTGGGGTCCACACCGGCGTGGCCGTACTGGTCGTAGGCGGCCCGCTTTTGCGGGTCGGAGAGCATCTCGTAAGCCTCTTTGGCTTCCTTGAATTTCTCTTCGGCAGGCTTGGCGGCATCACCCTGGTTGCGGTCAGGATGGTGCTTCATCGCCAGCTTGCGATAGGCCTTCTTGATTTCTTCGTCCGAGGCGTTTTTCGGAACGCCCAGGATTTCATAAAAGTCTCGTTTGGACATAGTGATTCAGAACCCAGTTGGAACAGGAACGCCGCGCAGCCCCTCAGAGCAATGCGCGGCGGCTCGGGTCAACGGGGGCTCGTTCAGCCCTTCTTGACTTCCTTCACCTCGGCATCGACGACGTTGTCGTCATCGGCGGGCTTGTTGGCTGCACCAGCCGATGCGCCTGCGGCGTCTGCACCACCGGCCGCCTGGGCGGCTTGCGCTGCCTGCGATTCGGCGTACATCTTCTCGCCCAGCTTCTGGCTGGCGGCCATCAGCGCGGTCGTCTTTTCGTCGATGGCAGCCTTGTCTTCACCCTTCAGGGCTTCTTCCAGGGCCTTCACGGCGGCGGTGATGGCGTCCTTTTCGCCGGCTTCGAGCTTGTCGCCATGCTCGGCGAGGCTCTTGTTCACGCTGTGTACGGCAGCTTCACCCTGGTTGCGGGCCTGCACCAGCTCCAGCTTCTTCTTGTCGTCGGCGGCGTTCAGCTCGGCGTCCTTCACCATCTTCTGGATTTCTTCTTCCGACAGGCCCGAGTTGGCCTTGATGGTGATCTTGTTTTCCTTGCCGGTGCCCTTGTCCTTGGCGCCCACGTGCAGGATGCCGTTGGCGTCGATGTCGAACGACACTTCGATCTGTGGAACACCACGGGCTGCTGGTGGAATGCCTTCCAGATTGAATTCGCCCAGCAGCTTGTTGCCCGAAGCCATTTCGCGCTCACCCTGGTAGACCTTGATGGTCACGGCAGGCTGGTTGTCGTCGGCCGTCGAGAAAGTCTGTGCGAACTTCGTCGGGATGGTCGTGTTCTTCGTGATCATCTTGGTCATCACGCCGCCCAGAGTTTCGATGCCCAGCGACAGGGGGGTCACGTCCAGCAGCAGCACGTCCTTGCGGTCGCCCGACAGCACCTGGCCTTGAATGGCGGCGCCCACGGCCACGGCTTCGTCAGGGTTCACGTCCTTGCGGGGGTCCTTGCCGAAGAACTCCTTGACCTTCTCCTGCACCTTGGGCATGCGGGTCATGCCGCCAACCAGGATCACGTCATGGATGTCGGACACGGACACGCCAGCGTCCTTGATGGCCATGCGGCACGGGGCGATGGTGCGCTCGATCAGCTCTTCCACCAGGGCTTCCAGCTTGGCGCGGGTCAGCTTGATGTTCAGGTGCTTGGGGCCCGAAGCGTCTGCCGTGATGTAGGGCAGGTTGATGTCGGTAGAGGCCGAGTTTGACAGCTCGATCTTGGCCTTTTCAGCGGCTTCCTTCAGGCGTTGCAGGGCCAGGACGTCCTTGGACAGGTCCACGCCTTGCTCTTTCTTGAACTCGCTGATGATGTAGTCAATGATGCGCTGGTCGAAGTCTTCGCCGCCCAGGAAGGTGTCGCCGTTGGTCGACAGCACTTCGAACTGCTTTTCGCCGTCCACGTCGGCGATTTCGATGATGGACACGTCGAACGTACCGCCACCCAGGTCATACACGGCGATCTTGCGGTCGCCCTTTTCCTGCTTGTCCAGGCCGAAGGCCAGGGCCGCAGCCGTGGGTTCGTTGATGATGCGCTTGACGTCCAGGCCTGCGATGCGGCCAGCGTCCTTGGTGGCCTGGCGCTGCGCGTCGTTGAAGTACGCGGGCACGGTGATCACGGCCTCGGTCACGGGCTCGCCCAGGTAGTCCTCGGCGGTCTTCTTCATCTTGCGCAGAATGTCGGCCGACACTTGCTGGGCCGACAGCTTCTTGCCGCGCACTTCCACCCAGGCGTCACCGTTGTCGGCGGCCACGATGGAGTAGGGCATCAGGTCGATGTCCTTTTGCACTTCCTTTTCGGTGAACTTGCGGCCGATCAGGCGCTTGATCGCAAACAGCGTGTTCTTGGGGTTGGTCACGGCCTGGCGCTTGGCGGATGCGCCGACGAGGATCTCGCCGTCTTCCTGGTAAGCCACGATGGACGGCGTGGTGCGCGCGCCTTCGCTGTTTTCGATCACGCGGGTGGTGTTGCCCTCCATGATGGAGACGCAGCTGTTGGTGGTGCCCAGGTCAATGCCGATGATTTTTCCCATGATTTTTCTCCGAATGCTTGAATGGTTTAGATGGCTAGTAACTTGTGGATAACTTGGTGGGGTTCAAGTCTTCCGGGGCGATTTTTTGCGGCTTTTATTTGGGGGCCGCCACGGTGACCAGGGCGGGGCGCAGCACGCGCTCGGCGATCACATAGCCCTTTTGCAGCACGGCGACCACCGTGTTGGCTTCTTGTTCAGCGGGTACCACGCTGATGGCTTGGTGCTGGTGGGGGTCGAACTTGGCGCCTGCAGCGGGGTTGATGGCCACCACCTTGTTGCGCTCGAGGGCCGAGGTCAGCTGGCGCAGCGTAGCGTCGGCGCCCTCGCGCAGCTGCTGGGGGGTGGCTTCCTTGATGGCCAGGGCGGCATCCAGGCTGTCGGCCACGGGCAGCAGGCTCTCGGCAAAACTCTCGATGCCGAATTTGCGGGCCTTGGACACTTCCTCTTCAGCGCGGCGGCGGGCGTTCTCCGCCTCGGCCTTGGCACGCAGGAACTGGTCGGCCAGATCGGCGCTCTTGGCCTTCAGCTCGGCCAGCTCGCCCTGCAGGCGAGCCAGCTCATCGGAGGCGTGGGCAGCCATGGCGGCTTCGACTTCTTCGGGGGCAGGGGCGCTCTGGGCGGGGTTGGTTTGGCTGTGGTCTGACATGTCAGTAAGTGAAGAGGTAAAAAAGCGGTACGCGCGGCATCTGGGGGCTCGCCGGGCAATATCAAGGTCTGCGCCAGGGATTTGTTGTTGTGACGGCCCGGACTGGCGCAAGTGGTTGCAAGAACCTGTTCAAAGTCTTTTTGAAGTTGCACAAGTCCCTTGCCGGGATGGGGTGCAAGGCGCGGTGCGCAGTGGATAGCCCGGCCATCCACAAGCGCCGCAACGCCGCAGACCGCCCGGCAAGGCACTTGCCCGAAGGGTTGGAGTGAAATCGGGCGATTGAATGCCCCGGCTGCTTGCATGGGCATCAGCCCATGCGGCGCATCCGAAGCATCCACTCATCCCGATTGCACTCCAATGCAATCTCCGAAAAGACTTTGAACAGGTTCTAGGGCATGTCGGCCCAACCGCCGTTTTTGCAAGGGCCGGATCTCCCAGGGCTGAACAAATGGGACGTGGGCGATGCGGCAGCGGATGTACTGAGTGTACAAGCGCGAGCGGCCGGGTTATAATCGCAGGCTTTCCCTTGCCACACCACTTCTAGACGCGGTGGGTGGTCTCACCCAAAAGGAGTCTGCATGCGTCATTACGAAATCATTTTGTTGATCCATCCGGATCAAAGCGAACAAGTGCCAGCCATGCTGGAGCGCTACAAGGGCATGATCACCGCTGGCGGTGGCAAGGTGCACCGCGTGGAAGACTGGGGTCGTCGTCAACTGGCGTACCTGATCAACAAGCTGGCCAAGGCCCACTACCTGTGCGTGAACATTGAAGCCGACCAGGCTGTGATGGCTGAACTGGAGCACGCCTTCAAGTTCAACGACGCCGTCCTGCGCCACCTGACGGTGCAAAAGAAGAAGGCCGAAACCGGTCCTTCCTCCATGATGAAGACAGTGGAGCGCGAAGAAGCCCGCAAGGCCAGCCAAGCTGAATACGCAGCGGCCGGCGAGCGCTGATCCTCTTCTCTCTTTGGAGTGGAGAACCGCGTCGTCTTGACCGCCTGTATCGCAGAGGCTGAACCCCTGCGATACACGCCCGCCGGATTGCCTGCCATCTCGCTGTGCCTCGAACACGAGTCCCAGCAAACCGAGGCAGGCCACCCCCGCGAAGTCAAGGCTGCCCTGAAAGCCACCGCGTTTGGAGCGATGGCCGAGCGACTGGCAAGGCAGAACATCGGAAGTCTCTGGACTTTCTCTGGATTTCTGGCCACGCCGCGCAACGGCAAGACCGCAGTGCTGCACATCCAGGATATTCAACAAAATTAATTTTCAAGGGGTCCGCAATGGCCACGTTCAAGAAGTTCAACAAAGACAAGCGCCCAAAGCGCAACACACAGTCCCTGCTGTTCAAGCGCAAGCGCTTCTGCCGCTTCACGGTGACCGGTGTTGAAGAAATCGACTACAAGGATGTCGACACGCTGCGTGATTTCATCGCCGAAAACGGCAAGATCATCCCCGCACGCCTGACCGGCACGCGCGCCATCTTCCAGCGTCAGCTGAACACTGCCATCAAGCGCGCCCGCTTCCTGGCCCTGGTGCCTTACAGCGACCAGCACAAGATCTAAGGAGCACAACCCATGCAAATCATTCTGCTCGACAAGGTTGTGAACCTCGGCAACCTCGGTGAAATCGTCAAGGTCAAAGACGGCTACGCCCGCAACTTCCTGATCCCCGCTGGCCGCGCCCGCCGCGCCACCGAAGCCGCCAAGGCAGAGTTCGAAGCCAAGCGCGCTGAACTCGAAAAGGCTGCTGCTGCCAAGCTGGCAGAAGCCCAAGCCCAAGGCGAAAAGCTGGCCGGTACCACCGTCAAGCTGACCCAAAAGGCTGGCGTGGATGGCCGTCTGTTTGGTTCCGTGACCAACCACGACATCGCCGAAGAGCTGAACAAGCAAGGCTACAAGGTTGCCAAGTCGCAAATCCGCCTGCCCAACGGCCCGATCAAGGTCGTGAGCGACAGCGCTGTGAGCGTGGCTCTGCACACCGACGTGGTGGTGGAGGTCAACGTGTCGGTCTACGGCGAAACCGCCTGATCGTTCGTTCGGACTTTTCGACAAAGCCGCCCTCGGGCGGCTTTTGTCTTTGTGTGACCGTGGTTTGTACACGGTTGCCCACGGGTTACCCCCGCCTTATCCACAGACTTGTGCCATGACGACGCGCCGTGCGGGCGATAGCATGCCGGGTTGACTCCGAGGATTCCATGTCTGCCGTTTTCCCACCCCTTGATGATGGATTCACGCCCGTGCCGGACCGTGAGATTGCCCAGTTGCGTGTCCCGCCGCACTCCATCGAGGCGGAGTCCAGTGTGCTGGGGGGGCTGCTGCTGGACAACAATGCTTGGGACCGCGTGGGCGACTTGCTGGTGGAGAGCCATTTCTACCGCCATGAACACCAGATGATCTACACCGCCATCGGTGCGCTGATCAATGCCAGCAAGCCAGCCGATGTGATCACGGTGTTCGAGCACCTGCAGAACCAGGGCAAGGCGCAGGAGATGGGGGGGCTCGCCTACCTGAACAACCTGGCGCAGTACGTGCCCAGCGCCAGCAACATCCGGCGCTATGCCGAGATCGTTCGCGAGCGTGCCATCCTGCGCAAGCTGGTCACGGCCAGTGATGAAATCTCCACCAATGCCTTCAACCCGCAAGGCAAAACCGTGGAGCGCATCCTGGACGAAGCCGAGGCCAAGATCTTTGCCATTGGCGAAGAGGGATCGCGGACCAAACAGGGCTTCCAGTCGCTCGACACGCTGGTGATCGACCTGCTCGACAAGGTGCAGGAGATGGCCGACAACCCGGTGGACGTGACCGGCATTCCCACCGGCTTTGCCGACCTGGACCGCATGACCTCGGGGCTGCAGGCGGGTGACATGATCGTGCTGGCGGCGCGCCCCTCCATGGGCAAGACCTCGTTTGCGGTGAACATTGCCGAGCACGTCGCGCTGAACGAAGGCCTGCCCGTCGCCATCTTCTCCATGGAAATGGGGGCCGCCCAGCTCGCGGTGCGTATCGTGGGCTCCATCGGCCGCGTGAACCAAGGGCATTTGCGCACCGGCCAGCTCACCGATGACGAGTGGCCGCGCCTGACCGAGGCCATCGAGAAGCTGCGCACGGTGTCGCTGCACATCGATGAAACCCCGGGCCTCACGCCCAGCGAGCTGCGCGCCAATGCACGGCGCCTGGCGCGCCAGTGCGGCAAGCTGGGCTTGATCGTCGTGGACTATTTGCAGCTCATGAGCGGCTCGGGCGCAGGCAGTGCCGACAACCGGGCGACAGAGCTGGGCGAAATCTCCCGGGGCCTGAAGATGCTGGCCAAGGAGTTGCAGTGCCCGGTGATTGCGCTGTCGCAGCTCAACCGTTCGGTAGAGCAGCGCACCGACAAGCGCCCCATGATGTCCGACCTGCGCGAATCCGGTGCCATCGAGCAGGACGCGGACATCATCATGTTCATCTACCGCGACGACTACTACAACAAGGACTCAAAGGAGCCCAACGTGGCCGAGGTCATCATCGGCAAGCAGCGTAACGGCCCTACGGGAACCGTGAAGCTGTTCTTCCAGAAGAATCAGACGCGCTTTGAGAACCTGGCGATGGGTTCGGGTGACGATTTCTAATAAAAATAGCTGCTAGCGCATGATTCATATGCGCTGGCAGCTATTGAATTTATAGCGAATGAGGGCGGGCGCTATGCAGTCCCGCACCTTTAGCTCCAGTCGCGCAGCATGCACATTGGCACTATTGCCGCAGCACCCACACCAGCAACCCCGTGCATGCCACGGCCAGGATGCCTGCGGCTACCGTGAGCCGTTGCTGGCGCTGCCGTAGCACTTCCACCGCTCGCACCACCTGAGCATTCTGTTCGGCCAGCGACTGGATCAGCACGGCCGACTCTTGCTGCTCCAACTCCAACTGCGCCACCCGGTCGCGCAGATGCTGGAGCTGCAAGGCGACCGGCATGGCGGGTTCGCCACCAGCCCCGCCTTTCAGTGCGCCCGCTGCAGCGTCGGCATTCCCTTTCTGCGTGGTGCCCAGCAGCTTTTTGGCGGCCTGGAGGATCTGGGGCGTCGCCTCAATGACGTCGCCCCAAGGCACCAGCTTCAGTGCGGCAACCCAGCCTGCTGCCAACTCAGAGCACCTCGCTGGCGAAATCGGCCAGGCGCGAGCGTTCACCACGCGCCAGGGTGATGTGCCCGCTGTGTGGCCAGCCCTTGAAGCGGTCTACCGCGTACGTCAGGCCGGACGAGCCTTCGGTCAGATACGGCGTGTCGATCTGCGCCAGGTTGCCCATGCAGATGATCTTGGTGCCCGGGCCTGCGCGGGTGATCAGTGTCTTCATCTGCTTGGGCGTCAGGTTCTGCGCCTCATCGATGATCACGTACTTGTTCAGGAAGGTGCGCCCGCGCATGAAGTTCATGCTCTTGATCTTGATGCGGCTGCGGATCAGCTCGTTGGTGGCCGCACGGCCCCACTCGCCGGCGTTGCCGCCGTCGCCCTTGGCCAGGAACTCCAGGTTGTCGTCCAGCGCGCCCATCCAGGGGCCCATCTTTTCTTCCTCGGTGCCGGGCAAAAAGCCGATGTCCTCGCCCACGCTCACGGTGGCTCGGGTCATGATGATCTCGGTGTAGCGGCGGTCGTCCAGCACCTGGGTTAGGCCTGCAGCCAGGGCCAGAAGCGTCTTTCCGGTGCCTGCGGTGCCGGTGAGCGTCACGAAGTCAATTTCCGGGTCCATGAGCAGGTTCATGGCGTAGTTCTGCTCGCGGTTGCGGGTGGTCACACCCCACACCGCGTTCTTGGCAGAGCCATAGTCCTTCAGTGTCTGCAGCACCGCAGTCTTTTCGCGGATCTCGCTCACACGCGCGAACAGGCTGGGCTCGCCGGGCGCCTCGAAGTACACGAACTGATTGATCATCAGCTGCGGCACGATCGGTCCGCCAATGCGGTAGTAGGTGTGGGCGCCGCTCTGCCAGCTTTCCACGTTCTTGCCGCTCTTGGTCCAGAAGTCCGGTGGCAGGGCCAGCACGCCGGCGTACAGCAGGTCGCCGTCTTCCAGTGTCTTGTCGTTCTGGTAGTCCTCGGCGTTCAGGCCCAGGGCGCGCGCCTTGACGCGCATGTTGATGTCCTTGGATACCAGCACGACCTCGCGCGGGGCATGCAGCTTGCGCAGCGCTTCCACCACGCCCAGGATCTGGTTGTCGGCCTTGCCGGGGGGCAGGCTGGTGGGCAGGCTGTAGTCCAGCGGCACGGTCTGGAAGAACAGGTGGCCGCCTGCGGCGCGCTGGCCGGTGGAGTCGAGCTTGAGGCCCTTGGCCATGTCGGCGCCCTGGG
>OFJB01000968.1_pt1 | contig 12217 bp, 10 predicted proteins | sample 1775081 | NCBI WGS metagenome assembly OFJB01 (sample SAMN08195771, study PRJEB24354) | sludge metagenome | isolation source: initial sludge from phenol fed wastewater aerobic bioreactor | place: India: Nagpur | collected 2016-06-05 | reverse complement strand
TGCCGTACTGGCAGTGCCTGATGCTGGACCAGACCGACCCCAACTTCCAGCGCGCCATGCGCGACTGGTACGACGAGGGTGGCCCCAAGAACCAGTTCCACCTGGTGCGCAGCTCGCTGCAGGCCAAGGGCTACCTGCCGGCCGGCTCCGACAAGCTGCCGCTGAACGCGCCGGTGGTGCGCTCGGCCTTGGCCAAGTTCCAGGTCGACCACGACCTGGTGGTCAGCGGCGTGGTGGACTTCCAGACCTACGAGGCGGCCCTTCGCGGCTTTGTTGGACTGGGCCAAGACAACACGCTGGAACGCATAGGCTGGAACAGCAACGGTCCGCAGCAAGTAGCCGCCGCAGAGGGCATGCATGCACCGGCCGTGGGCGAAGGTCCCGTGGCGCCATGGACCATCGACATGCAGATCGAGAACCCGCAGCCCGCCGGCGAGCGGCCGCCCTTCAGCCAGGGCGATCAGATCTTCCTGTCGGCCTCGGTCTCGCGGGCGTCGCACCTGTACTGCTACTACGTGGGCTCGGACAACGAGGTGATGCGCCTGCTGCCCAACGCGCTGCAGACCTCATCGCTGGTGTCGGCCAATGAGAGCATCCGCATTCCGGACTGGATGAGCGTCAACCCCGGCTACATCCTGGACGCTGGCAAGCCAGGCGTCGAGGGCGTGATCTGCATGGCCACCGCCGAGGACGCCGCGCCGCGCCTGCCGGCTGACCTGCAGGGCCCGGCGCTGACCCCGCTGCGTGGCGTGCGCGGATTCGAAGGCGTGAAGGAGCGCTTTGCCGCCGCCATGGGCACCGACGGACAGGTGTCCCAGGAAGTGCGCTGGAGCGTGGTGCCGCACAAGCCCACGCCGGCGCCGGCGCCCGCCAAGAAGTGAGACACTGGACGGGCCAGGAGATCACTCATGATCGCCACTGCACCCGCCAGGAAGCCGTTGCACCCCGTGCGCGCGGGGCGGCGCGGTTGCCGCGGCGCCGCCGCGATGCGGACGCTAGTGGCGGTGCTGCCGATTGCAGTGATTGCGCTGACCACGCAGCTGGTGCCGGCGTGGGCGCGGGCACGGGCAACCCAGGTGGAGTCCTTGGAGACCGACGTGCAACCCGCAACTCCCCTGCAGGCGCCGGCCGTGCGCTCGCCTGCGATCGAGGCGCCCTCTTCCGCGGTGCCGCACATCGAAGTGCGCAAACCCAGCGAGAGTGCTTCCCGGATCGAGGCGCCGCCGGTCGTCACCGGCTCGCTCACGCCGCCGCGTGATGCGCACTCGGCGGAGGTCCAGCACGAGTTGCAGCGCCTGAGGCACCAGGCCGAGGCATCCAGAAGCTTCGGCAGTACGCCTTCGTCGGCGCAGGCCGCCTGGGTCCTGGGCCTGATCTACCTGCATGGCGCCGGCGTGCGCCGCGATCCGGCCCTGGCGCAGCAGTGGTTTCAGCGCGCCGCGCGTCTGGGCCGCGAACCCTGGGCCTATGCCGGCCTGGCCTGGTGCGCCATTGACGGCTGTTTGGGGCCACCCAATGTCGAGGAAGCCAACCGCAACATCGCCTTGCTGCGGCGCCGGCACCCGGCGCGGGCGGACTACCTGGCCTGGGTGCTGGCGTCCCGCCAAGCCCCGGTGCAGGTGGCCAACAACCGCATGGGCCAGGCGATGGAGCCCGAAGTGCCCGACCTGGCCCTGCTGCAGCGGGCGGCTGCGGCGGGTGACGTGCAGGCCAACCTGGAGTTGGGGATCATGGCGGCCACCGACCATCGCACCGCCGATGCACAGCGCTATTTCCAGCGCGCCAGCCCGCAGTCGCGCGCGGCGGAGGTGGACTTGCAGATCCTCAAGAACGGCGGCGTCACGCCGAACCGGGCGGTGCTGCCCTCGCCCGCTCCCAACGTGGACGCGCAGGTGGCGTTGGCCATGGCGCAGCGCTATCACCGCGGGCTGGGCGTGCCGGCCAATTTTGCCGAGGCCATCCGCTTCTACCGCCTGGCATCCGACCGCGGCAGCCAGCGAGCCAAGCGCATGCTGGCCCTGATCTACTCGCGCCCCCTGCCCGACGGCAGCGTCAACATTGGCTGGATGCAGCAACTGGCCTATGTGGATCCGCTGACCACCATTCCGTCCCTGCCGGGCCAAAGCGCCCAGATGTTGCAGCGCGACCCCACGCCGCTATTCGACCTGATGCCGGCGTTCTGGCGCCAGCAACTCACCCAGGTGGAGCGCTGAGCGGTCAACTTCCGCGCAACTGCTGGCGCAACCGGGCCCCGATCTCGGGCGTCTCCAAGAACGGATCGGCCGGGTTCTTCATCGCCACGATGTTCTGCATGCGGTGGGTGATGTTGCCCAGCGCCTTGGGGCTTTCGTGGCTGAAGACGTAGAACTGGTCGGCGCTGATGGCCGTAAACACCTTTTGCGCCACTTCGGCGGCGGTGATCTTGCCGCTGGTGACGGCCTTTTCGGTCATGGCCTGGCCGATCTGCTGGCTCTTGGTCAACGCCCTTGGATCGCCATCGGCCGGGCGGTTGCGCTCGCTGTGGGTGATGCCGGTGGGCACGAAATACGGGCACAGCAGGCTGGCGCCGATCTGGTCGGTGACCAGGCGCAGGTCCTGATACATGGTTTCGGTCAGGCTGACCACCGCGGCCTTGGCGGCGTTGTAGATGCCCATGTTGGGCGGCGTCAGCAGGCCGGCCATGCTTGCGGTGTTGGTAACGTGGCCGCGATAGGCCGGGTCTTGGGCAGCAGCCTCCAGCATCATGGGCACGAACAGGCGCACGCCGTGGATCACGCCCCACAGGTCCACGCCCAGCACCCAGTTCCAGTCGGCGACGGAGTTCTCCCACACCAGGCCGCCCGCGCCGACGCCGGCGTTGTTGAAGACGAAGTGCGGCGCGCCAAAGCGTGCCTTGACGTCAGCCGCCAAGGCATCCATTTGCTCGGCACTGGACACATCGACCTTGCGGGCCAAGACCTGCACGCCGGCGGCCGTCATCTCGGCCGCGGCCTTGTCGAGGGCATCTTGCTGCACATCGACCAGCACCAGGTTCATGCCGCGTGCGGCGCCAATGCGCGCGCACTCCAGCCCGAAACCCGAACCGGCGCCGGTCAGGACGGCGGTCTTGCCTTGGAAGTCTTGAATCATGGGGTGTTCTTTCTAGGGAATGGAAGGCTTGAACAGCCGGACGCAGAGGACGCAAAAAAGACGCAAAGGACGCAAAGGACGCAAAAAATACCAATTAAATTACTATTAAAAATATAGCTTGTCACGCCAATTGCGTGCGGGCTACGGCTGAATTTAATCCAATTTTTTTATTCCTTTTGCGTCCTTTGCGAATCCTTTGCGTCCTCTGCGTCCGGTATTCATGGCATCGCGCGCGCAATGATGGCGTCCATGTCGGCACGGGCCGACAGGGTACCGAATGCCTGGCCCCAGTCGCCGCCCAGGCGCGAGGCGCAGAAGGCATCGGTGACGGCGGCCGGCGCGGTTTGCGCCAGCAGCGCGCCCTGCAGGGCCAGCGCCACGTCCTGCGCCAGGCGGCGCGCTTCGGTTTCGTTGGCCAGGGCGTCGATGCGGCTGGGTAGTTGTTCGATCGTGCGGTCGAGCGCGGCGTGGGCGCCGCGCGCGGGGGCCAGCTCGGCCTGCAAGGCAGCGGCCACGTCGCCCTTGCGCAGGGCGCGCAGCAGGTCGATGGCCATGATGTTGCCCGCGCCCTCCCAGATCGAATTGACGGGCATCTCGCGGTAGATGCGCGCCTGGATGCCCCAGCCCCCCTCCTCCACATAGCCGTTGCCGCCCAGGCATTCCATGGCCTCCTGGCTGAAGTGGCTGCCGCGCTTGCAGATCCAGAACTTGGCCACGGGCGTGAGCACGCGGGCGATCAGACGTTCGTGCGCGTCATCGTGACGCTCGAAGGCGCGCGCCAGGCGCAGCGCCAGCGCGGTGGCGGCCTCGCTCTCCAGCGCCAGGTCGGCCAGCACGTTCTTCATCAGCGGCTGCTCGATCAGGAACTTGCCAAAGGCCTTGCGCTGGCGCGTGTGGTTGATCGCGATGGCAAGGGCCTGGCGCATCAGCGCGCTGGTGCCCAGCGAGCAGTCCAGCCGCGTGCGCGTGCCCATCTCCAGGATTTGCGGCACGCCGCGGCCTTCGTCGCCCACGCGCCAGGCCAACGCGTCCTGAAACTCGACCTCGGAGCTGGCGTTGGCCTTGTTGCCCAGCTTGTCCTTCAGGCGCTGGATGCGCAGGCCGTTGCGGCTGCCATCCGGCAGCACGCGCGGCAGGAAGAAGCAGGTCAGCCCGTCGGCCGCCTGCGCCAGCACCAAAAACGCGTCGCACATCGGCGCCGAGAAAAACCACTTGTGGCCGGTGATGCGATAGCGCTCGCCCCAGCCGTCGCGCCCATCGGGCACGGCCTGCGTGGTGTTGGCGCGCACGTCCGAGCCGCCCTGCTTCTCGGTCATGCCCATGCCCATGGTCACGCCGGGCTTGTCCTTGAACAGCTTGAGGGCCGGGTCATACGCGCGGCTGGTGAGCTTGGGGCCCCAGTCGGCATACACCGCCGCGTTCTCCTGCAGCGCCGGAGTGACGGCATAGGTCATCGAGATCGGGCACAGGATGGAGGGCTCGAGCTCGGTGAACAGCATGAAGCTGGCGGCGCGCAGGACGTGGGGGTTGGTGCCCGCGCCACTCCATGGCGTGCCATGCAGACCCGCTGCCGTGGCCGCGCTCATGAGAGCGTGGTAGCTGGGATGAAACTCCACCTCGTCGATGCGGTGACCATAGGGATCGAAGGTGCGCAGCTCAGGCGTGTGCACATTGGCCAGGCGCGCGTGGTTTTGCATCTCGGCCGAGCCGGCCACGCCACCCAACTGGCGCAAGGCGCCCGTGTCCAGCTGGGGCGCGTTGAACTTGACCGCGTCTTGCAGCGGCTGGTTGATGTCGAACAGGTTGACGTCGGCCAGCGGCAGCGGCTGGTTGAACACTTCGTGCGTGGCGTGGGCCATGTCAATCTCCTGAAGCCAATGGGTTCATGCACCGGCGGCGCATCACCCCAACGAATCCAGAGGCTGCGGAGCAAGCCGCGCCAGCGATCGCCGTGGTCGGGGTTTCCCCGACCACTGGCGATGCCCCTTGAGGGGGAGGCGCAACAACGCGCAGCGTGTGGAGCCTGGGGTGGTCATAGTTTGACCAGTTGCTTGCCAAAGTTCTTGCCCTTGAGCAAACCCAGGAAGGCTTGTGGCGCCGATTCGATGCCCTGGGCGATGGTCTCGCGCGGGCGCAGCTTGCCCGTGCCCACCAGTTGGCCCAGTTCGGCCAGGGCCTCGGGCCAAACCTCCATGTGCTCGCTGACGATGAAGCCTTCCAGCTTGATGCGGTTGACAAGCAGCAGCGCGGGGTTGGCCATGGGCAGGGGCTGGCCGTCGTAGCCGGCAATCATGCCGCACAGGGCGATGCGGGCGAATGCGTTGGTGCGCAGCATCACGGCGTCCAGGATGTAGCCGCCCACATTCTCGAAATGGCCGTCGATGCCGTTGGGGCACGCGGCCTTCAGCGCCGCGCTCATGCTCTTGACGTCGGGGTGCTGGCGGTAGTCGATGCAGGCGTCAAAGCCCAGCTCGTCGGTGACGTATTTGCACTTGTCCGGCCCGCCGGCAATGCCCACCACGCGGCAACCGCGCGCCTTGGCCAGCGCGCCAAAGGCGCTGCCCACGGCGCCCGAGGCGGCGGTGATCGTCAGCGTCTCGCCGGCCTTGGGCGCGATGATCTTGTTCAGCCCGTACCAGGCGGTCACGCCCGGCATGCCCACGGCGCCCAGGTAGTGCGAGAGCGGCACGTGGGTGGTGTCCACCTTCTTGAGCGTGCCGGGTTGGCTGGCATTGACCACGCTGTATTCCTGCCAGCCGCCAAAGCCCACCACCTTGTCGCCCACGGCGAACTTGGGGTGGCGGCTTTCCACCACCTCGCCCACCGTGCCGCCCTGGAACACCTGGCCCAGCGGCTGGCAGGCGGCGTAGCTCTTGGCGTCGTTCATGCGCCCGCGCATGTACGGGTCCAGGCTGAGGTAATGGTGGCGCACCAGCACCTGGCCGTCCTGCAGCGGCGGGGTTTCGCTGCTGACCAGTTTGAAATTGCCGAGCGTGGCTTCGCCCTGGGGGCGGTTGTCGAGCAGGATTTGGCGGTTGGTGGGCATGGCGGGGGTCCTGTGATGGATGGGGAGTGCGAAAAGTCTGGAACAGCCGGATGCAGAGGACGCAAAGATCACGCAGAGGACGCAAAAGATTCAAAACTTCCAACCAATCCCTTGGTAGCCCATGCAAGACAAGCGCAACGTGCTATGGATTTGAAAATTTTTATTGGTATTTTTTGCGTCCTTTGCGAATCCTTTGCGTCCTCTGCGTCCGGCTGTTCTCAACGGCTCGAACGTTCAGTCGGTCGAAATCTTGTTGGCGCGCGCCGCCACGTATTTGAAGGTGCCGGTGGATTGCGCGCACAGCTCACCGCTGGGCGCAAACACCGAGCCTTCGACAAAGGCCATGCTGCGCGTGCGGTGCAGCAGCCGCCCACGGCCGACCAGGGCGGCGCCGGGGGCGACGGGTGCAGGCCGCATGAAGCTGGTCTTCATCTCGATGGTGACCACGCCCGACTCGGGCTGCACGCTGCGCGCGGCGGTGGCCATGATGACGTCCAGAAAGGTCATCAGCGCGCCGCCGTGCGCCACGCCGAACGAATTGCAGTGCTCGGGCCGGGGCGCGAAGTGCAACGTGGACTCGCCGCCCTCGAAGCGCTCGAGCGTGAAGCCCAGGTGATCGACGAAGGGAATGGGGACATGAAAACCCACGCTCATGTGCCCTGCTCCATCAAGCCGCACCCAGCACCACGCTCACGCCGCCATCGACCGCCAGCCACTGGCCGGTGATGTGCTTGCCGGCGTCGCTGGCGTACAGCAGGGTGATGCCCTTCAGGTCCTCGTCGTCGCCCAGGCGGCCCAACGGCGCGGCGGCGGCCATCTTGCCCTCGCCCAGCTGGTCGATCAGGCCGGCGGCCATCTTGGTGCGAAAGAAGCCCGGGCAGATGGCGTTGACGGTGATGCCAAAGCGCCCCCACTCGGCCGCCAGCGTGCGGGTAAAGCCGATCACCGCCGTCTTGGAGGTGTTGTAGGCGATGGTCTTCATGTCGATCGGGTTGCCGTTCAGGCCCGCGATCGAAGCAATGTTGATGATGCGCCCGCGCTTTTGCGGAATCATCCAGCCCCTGGCCACCTGCTGGCTCAGGATGAAGTAGCCGCGCACGTTCAGGTTCATCACCTTGTCCCAGGCGGCCACGGGGTGGTCCTCGGCCGGCGCACCCCAACTGGCGCCGGCGTTGTTGATGAGGATGTCGATGGCGCCCATGCGCTGCAGGGTCTCGTCGGCCAGGCGGCGCGTGTCCTCTTCCTTCGCGCAGTCGGCGGCAATCCAGCGCGCGTCGATGCCGGCGGTCTGCAGCTCGGCGGCGGCCTGCTCCAGGTCGTCGGCCTTGCGCGAGCTGAGCATGATGCGCGCGCCGGCCTCGCCCAGCGCGTGCGCCATCTGCAGGCCCAGGCCGCGCGAGCCGCCGGTGATGAGGGCGCTCTTGCCCTTGAGGTCGAACAGTTGTTGCGTGGTGCGGGTCATGCCGGTCCTTGCGGGTCGATCAGGTTTCGTAGTCCATGCATTGGCGGGCCGTGACCACCGAGCGCAGAAAGGTCTTGACCGGCGCATGCGTGGGATGCACCTGGTAGGCGTCGAGCGCGGCGCGGTCGTCGAATTCGCTGTACAGCACCAGGTCGTAGGTGCATTCCAGGCCGGGCATGGCGGTGGCCACTTCGAGCCGGCCTTGGCCGGGCACCAGGCCCGCGCAACTTTCCAGCAGCTTCTTGGCCTGAGCCAGATTGGCGGCCTTGTCCTGGCCATTGGCCTGCTCGGCCAGCTGCCACATCACGATGTGTTTGATCATGTCAAAAGGATTCCTCGGGCAGTTGGGCGCAGGTCATGTCGCGGCTTTCCACCACGCGCAACCAGGCGTCGATCCTAGGCAATTCATAGTGATAAAAATAGCTCTTGGCGCCTATCAGGCCTATGCTGACAGCTTCTGATTTTGTAGCAATGGATACCACGGCCAGCTCCAGCCAGATCCACGCGATCACCACATGGCCGAAGGCCTGCATGTAGGGTACGGCATTGGCCAGCGCCTCGCTGGCGTCGCCACCAGCCCAGGCCGCGCGCGTAACCTGGCCGATGCGCTCCAGCGCACTGGCCAGCGCAGCAGCGTCGTGGTGCAGGGCCTCATGGGCCTGCGCCTTTTCGATCGTGGCCTGCACGCGCGCCGCCAGCAGCGCCAGGCCCCTCCCACCTTCCATGCGCACCTTGCGGCCCAGCAAGTCCATGGCCTGGATGCCGTGCGTGCCTTCGTGAATCATGTTCAGGCGGTTGTCGCGCCAGTACTGCTCGACCGGGAAGTCGCGCGTGTAGCCGTAGCCGCCGTGGATCTGGATCGCCAGGCTGTTGGCCTCCAGCGCGTTCTCGCTGGGCCAGCTCTTGGCCACGGGCGTCAGCACCTCCAGCAGCAGGCGTGCCTCGTCGGCCTGCTGCGGCGTGCCGGTGTGCTGCTCGTCCACCAGCCGCGCGCAGTACAGCAGCAGCGCCAGCGCGCCTTCGCAGGTGGCTTTTTGCGCCAGCAGCATGCGGCGGATGTCGGCGTGCTCGATCAGGCGCACCGGCGGCTGTGACGCGTCCTTTCCAGCGGCTCCGATCGGGCGGCCCTGGGTTCGCGTCCTGGCGTAGTCCAGCGAGGCCTCGTAGCCCGCCAGGCCCAGCATGGTGGCCGCCATGCCGATGCCGATGCGCGCCTCGTTCATCATGTGGAACATGCAGCGCAGGCCCTCGCCGGGCTGCCCCACCAGGTAGCCCACCGCACCGGCCTTGCCATCGACCGGGAACTTGCCTTCGCCAAAATTCAGCAGCGTGTTGGTGGTGCCGCGCCAGCCCAGCTTGTGGTTCAGGCCCGCCAGCGCCACGTCGTTGCGCACGCCGGTCAACTGGCCGTTGGTGTCCACCAGCTTCTTGGGCACGATGAACAGCGAAATGCCCTTGGTGCCAGGCACCAGCTTGCCGTCCGGCCCCGGGATCTTGGCCAGCACCAGGTGCACGATGTTTTCGGTCAGCTCATGGTCGCCCGAGCTGATCCACATCTTGTTGCCCTTGAGGCGGTAGCGCGGGCCCAGTGGGTCGCTTTCAAAACCTTCGCCATCCGGCACGGCGCGCGTGGCGACGTCGGACAGCGACGAACCCGCCTGCGGCTCCGACAGGCACATGGTGCCCGACCAGCGGCCGTTGAATTCATTGAGCGCAAACACCTGCTTTTGCAGGTCGGTGCCATGCACCATGAGCAGGTTGGCGTTGCCCGAGGTCAGTAGGTTGGACCCAATGCTGATCGAAGCGGCCGCAAAAAAGCTGTTGGCCGCCGCCTCCACCGTGTAGGGCAGTTGCATGCCGCCAATGTCATAGTCCTGCGCGGCGCTCAGCAGGCCCGATTCTGCGTAGGCGCGCCGTGCTTCGTAGGTGGCCTGCGGCAGCACCACGCGCAGCGTGCCGTCGGGCTCGGTCTCGGTGCGGGGTTCTTCGGTGTCCACCACGCGGTTGAAGGGCGCGTACTTCTCGCGCGCGATGCGCTCGGAGGTGTCGAGCACGGCATCGAAGGTTTCGCGGGAATGGTCTGCAAAGCGCTCGCGGGCTTGCAGCTTCTCGGCGTCCAGCCACTGGTAGAGCAGGAAATCGACGGTGGGACGTAGGCTCATGGCATTTCAGGGTTAAAACGGCCGCAGGCGCAGATACATCATGCGCTAGCAGCTATCAAATAAGGAGTAAACGGCGCAGGAGTGAGGAGAAACATGCTCCCATCCCTTGCCACCATCAGGCGCCCGCAGGGGCCGGCGCTGCGCCATCGCGCGGTGGCAGTGCGGCAATGGTGCCTTGCGCCACGGCGCACAGCTTTTCGGTGCCCGCCTGCACCACAAACACATCGCAGCGGCACACGGCCTGCGCGCGGCCATGGTGCACCGCCTGCGCACGGGCGATGAGCAGTTCGCCCACCGCAGGCCGCAGGTAGTTGATCTTGAACTCGGACGTCACCACGGGCACCCGCATGGCGGTGCCCCCGGCGTACGTCAGGGCGTTGTCGGCCACATAGCTCAGCACGCCCCCGTGCACAAAACCATGCTGTTGCAGCAGCTGGGGCGTGACTGGCAGGTGCAGCTCGCACTGCCCGGGCGACAAGGCATGCAGCCGCGCCCCCAACAGGATGCTGAACGGCTGCGATGCCAGTACCTCACGCCCCATGGTCAGGAAGACCTCGGGCGACACCACGACATCGGGGATGTCGGTGCGCGGTGGCGAGGAGGCCTGCCCGGACATGGTTTAGAGCACCTCGAAAATGCCGGCGGCGCCCATGCCGCCGCCAATGCACATCGTCACGCACACCTTCTTGGCGCCACGGCGCTTGCCTTCGATGAGGGCGTGGCCCGTAAGGCGCTGGCCCGACACACCGTAGGGGTGCCCCAGGGCAATGGCGCCGCCGTTCACGTTCAGGCGATCAGCCGGAATGCCCAGCTTGTCGCGGCAGTACAGCACCTGCACAGCAAAGGCTTCGTTCAGCTCCCACAGGTCGATGTCCTGCACCGTAAGGCCCAGCTTCTTGAGCACCTTGGGCACGGCAAACACGGGGCCGATGCCCATTTCGTCAGGCTCGCAACCCGCCACCGCAAAACCGAGGAAACGGCCCAGGGGCTTGAGGCCCTTCTTGCTGGCGTACTCTTCGCTGGTGACCACGCAGGCACCGGCACCGTCAGAGAACTGGCTGGCATTGCCAGCCGAGATCAGGCCGCCGGGCAGCGCCGAGCGCAGGCCGCTGATGGCTTCTACCGTCGTGCCTTCCCGCGTGCCTTCGTCCTTGCTCACCGTGACTTGCTTGGTGATCAGGCCCAGCGTCTTGTCAGCCACACCGGCCGTCACGGTAATGGGGGCGATTTCGGCGTCGAACAGGCCAGCGGCTTGGGCTGCGCAAGCCTTTTGCTGGCTGGCAGCACCGTATTCGTCCATGGCTTCGCGGCCGATGTTGTAGCGCTTGGCCACTTGCTCGGCGGTCTGCAGCATGCTCCAGTAGATCTCAGGCTTTTGCTTGGCCAGGGCCAGGTCCTGGATCATGTGCAGGTTCATCTCTTGCTGCACGCAGGAGATGCTTTCGACGCCCCCGGCCACAAACACATCGGCCTCGCCCGCGATGATGCGCTGGGCAGCCATGGCGATGGTCTGCAGGCCCGACGAGCAGAAACGGTTGACGGTCACGCCCGATGCCGTGATGGGCAGGCCGGCCTTCAGCGCGATCTGGCGTGCGATGTTGCTGCCCGTGGCGCCTTCGGGTGTGGCGCAACCCATGATGACGTCGTCCACGTCAGCACCGTCGATGCCGGCGCGCAACACGGCGTGCTGCACGGCATGGCCGCCCAGGGTGGCGCCGTGCGTCATGTTGAACGAACCCTTCCAGCTCTTGGCGAGTGGCGTGCGGGCGGTGGAAACAATCACTGCGGAGGTCATGTGAATTCCTTTGAATCTGTAGATGGGTGCACGCGGGCGGCTTACTGGAAGGCCTTGCCTTCGGCGGCCAGCTTGGCCAGCAGCGGAGCGGGCTTCCAGAACGCTGCGTCGTCCAGCGGGTTCTTGGCAAAACGGTCCATGGCCTGCACCACGTTGAACAGACCCACTTCGCTGGCGTAGTGCATGGGGCCGCCACGGTGGATGGGGAAGCCGTAGCCGGTCAGGTACACCATATCGATGTCGCCGGACTTGCTGGCAATGCCGTCTTCCAGGATGTGCGCACCTTCGTTGACCAGAGCGAACACCAGGCGCTGCACGATTTCTTCGTCCGAAATCTTGCGGGGCGCGATGCCGAGTTCCTTGCGGTGGTCTTCGATCATCTTGTTGACCAGATCGCTCGGGATCGCATCGCGCTTGCCAGCCTGGTAGTCGTACCAGCCTGCGCCGGTCTTCTGGCCAAAGCGGCCCAGCTCACACAGCTTGTCGGCGGTGCGGCTGTACTTCATGTCGGCGCGCTCGACGGCACGGCGCTTGCGGATGGCCCAGCCGATGTCGTTGCCAGCCAGGTCGCCCATGCGGAACGGGCCCATGGCAAAGCCAAACTTCTCGATGGCCTTGTCCAC
>OFJB01000965.1_pt1 | contig 12243 bp, 10 predicted proteins | sample 1775081 | NCBI WGS metagenome assembly OFJB01 (sample SAMN08195771, study PRJEB24354) | sludge metagenome | isolation source: initial sludge from phenol fed wastewater aerobic bioreactor | place: India: Nagpur | collected 2016-06-05 | reverse complement strand
GGCCTTCCTGCTCGCGCTTTGCGTTGCGCGCCTGTGGGTGATGCCGCTGCCGGCACTCATGACCTGCACATCCCCCGCCGGCGTGCGTCCTTTGTTGCCCAGGCTGTCCTCGTGTTCGATGCGACCCTCGACGAGGTAGGTGATCGTCTCGATGCCGCGATGCGGATGCCAGGGGAAGCCGGCGAGATAGTCCTGCGGCCGGTCGTTGCGGAAATCGTCGAAGAGCAGGAAGGGCGCATGGCCGCCCAATTCGAGCGAGGCATTCTTCACCGTCTGCGCCGACTGCGCCAGAAGCTGGCGGCCGACCTCGGTCGTCACCCAGCCGGCGATCACGGCGACGAAGCCGGCAGGCCCCATGAGGACGGCGGCGCGGTGCAGCCAGCGCCAGTCGTAGAGCCCGCCCTTGAAACGGGCGAGCAGGCTCCACAGGCCGAGGCCGAACATGGCGAAGCCGAGCGCCACCATGATTCGGAAGGACCAGAAGACGATCGGCACCGGCGGCCATTGGTCCTTCGGGAAATCCTTCAGGCCCTGGAGCGGGGCGAAGGGGTCGTGCTTGAGGATCAGCGAACCGACATGCGGCACGGAAAGCCCGTAGTTGACCCGCTCGTCCTCGTTGCTCGGCAGGCCGAACAGGATAAGCGGCGCGCCGTTCGGGCTCGGCTCGTAGTCGCCTTCCATGGCCAGCACCTTGGCCGGCTGGTGCTCCAGCGTGTTGAGGCCATGCATGTCGCCGGCCAGGATCTGGATCGGCGCGACGATCGCGGCCATCCACATGGCCATGGAGAACATCTTGCGCGCGCCGGGGTTGGCGCGGTCCCAAAGAAGGTGCCATGCCCCCACGCCGCCGACCGCGAGCGCGGTGGTGAGATAGGCGGCGATGACCGTGTGGACGAGGCGATAGGGAAAGCTCGCCGTGAAGATGATCGGCAGCCACGACCCGGCCGGAACGAAATTGCCCTTGGCGTCGATGGCGTAGCCGGCGGGTGTCTGCATCCAGCTGTTGACGGAAATGATCCATGTGGCCGAGATCAGCGTGCCCAGCGCCACCATGCAGGTGGCGAAGAAATGCAGCCCCTTGCCGACCTTCGACATGCCGAACAGCATGACGCCGAGGAAACCGGCCTCGAGGAAGAAGGCGGTGAGAACCTCATAGGCCATCAGCGGGCCCACGATCGGCCCGGCCCTGGTCGAGAAAACCGACCAGTTGGTGCCGAACTGGTAGGACATCACCACGCCCGAGACGACGCCCATGCCGAAGACGACGGCGAAGATCTTGAGCCAGTAGCGATAGAGATTGGCGTAGACGCCGCTGCCGGTCTTCAGCCAGAGCCCTTCGAGCACCATCAGGTAGCTGGCGAGTCCGATCGAGAAGGCGGGGAAGATGAAATGGAAGGACACGGTGAAGGCGAACTGCGCCCGCGCCAGCGTCACCGGGTTGAACTGATCAAACACCGTCTCGCTCCTTCCTGAGCCAGGCCCTGTCCGGCGGACCGTTCCATCCGCAAGCCTCGCCCCCGAGGGTCGGTCCGTCAAGGAGCCAAGACGACGCGGGGCGGTTTGGCCGAAGGTCTGCTGGATATTGATCGTAACCGCTGGCGCCCGGCAGGCGGACAGGGAACGGCGACGGCGGTGAAAACCTGCGATCGCCGGCGGATGACGGCCCCCGCCGCGGTCACAGCCTCGCGATGGCCTGCGGCAGCAGGCGGGCGAGGCGTTCGGCCCAGGCTTTCTGTCCTTCCGGTCCGGCGATCAGGTCCTGGCGGATTTCCAGCTCGACATGCGGTATGCCGCGCCGCTCGCCATGCACCGGAATGCCGTAGTCGGTCTCGTCGCTGACATGGTAGGGCTGGTTGTCGCCGACGACGAGGTCGCCTTCGTTGCGGAACAGGTCGAGCATGACGTTTGCCAGCGTCGGGTCGCGGTTGTAGAGCACGCCGACATGCCAGGGCCGGACGAAGCCCTTGAAGACCGGCGTGAAGGAATGCATGGCGACCAGCACCGTCTTGCGTCCGGCCTCGGCCCGGCGGTCGAGCAGCCCGGCCGTGCGGGCCTGGTAGGGTTCGAAGATTTCGACGCGCCGCCGCTCCTTGTCCGCCTCCGACAGGGCGGCATTGCCGGGGATCGGCGTCGATTCGCTTATCTCGGGCATGGCGCTCGGCACCGAGGGATCGCGGTTGCAGTCGATCACCAGGCGCGAATAGACCTGCTCGATCAGGCAGGCGTCGACGAGGTCCGCCAGCCGCCGCGAGGTCGCCGCTATGCCGATGTCCCAGGCGATGTGCCGGTCCATTTCCGAAGCCGGCACGCCGAGATCGCCGAGCGATCGCGGCACCAGCCGCCCGGCATGGTCGCCAGTGAGGAAGAAGGGCGAGGCGCCGTCCTCGTTGTAGACCAGAACCGGATCCGGCTCGTCCGTTGCCAGGAGGCGCTTTGCGGGACTATCCATACTGTTTCCTCCCCTGCGGCGGCCGTGCCGCCGCGCGACGAACCCGGAGCCGCCCGTGACCAAGCAATCGTCCAGCCCGCCGATCCGGCCGCGCGACCGCGGCCTGAAGCGCGACCGCGCCGTCGACCCGGCGCGCACGGCGCTGCTCGTCGTCGACGTGCAGAACGCGACGTTCAACGCGGCGCAGGAAAAGATCCGGCCGGAATTCTTCGCCGCGGCGCGCGATGTCGTCATCCCCAACATCGAGCGGCTGGTCTCGGCGTGCCGGAGCGCCGGCGTCGAGGTCATCTACACGGTGATGGAGAACCTGACCCGCGACGGCCGCGACCGCAGCCTCGACTACAAGCTCTCCGATTTCTTCATCGCCAGGGGGTCGCGGGAAGCGCAGGTGATCGACGCGGTCCGCCCCGGCGAGGACGAGATCGTGCTGCCGAAGACCTCGTCCAGCCTGTTCAACTCCACCAACCTCGACTATTTGCTGCGCAACATCGGCATCGAGGACCTGGTGGTGACCGGCTTCCTCACCGACCAGTGCATCGACCATAGGGTGAAGGACGGCGCCGACCGGGGCTACTATGTGACCTGTCTTTCCGACGGCTGCATGGCCAACACCTTCGAGCGCCACGAAGCCGCTCTGGCCTGTTTTCGCGGCTATTGCCGCATGATGGCGACGGCGGAATGGCTGGAGTTGTTGGCTAAGGGCAGGTGAACCGATCGGAGGCCGGATAAGATTTCCCGGGGAGCGCTCACCCCCCTCTGCCCTGCCGGGCATCTCCCCCTCAATAGCTCTCGGCGTAGCGCGCACACAGTTCCTCCGGGGTGAGGTCGGCGACCATGGCGAGTTCGGCCCGCTTGTGGCGCAGATAGGCGTCGAGATAGGCGGCGCCGAACCAGTCCGCCGCCTGCGGCGTCGCCTCCAGGCAATCCAGCGCCTCGCCCAGCGAATGCGGCAGTTCGGCGATGCCGGCGGCGCGTCGCTGGTCGGGAGCCATCGCGGCGATGTCGCGCTGCTGCGGCAGGGACAGCCCGCGCGAGATGCCGTCGACGCCGGCCCAGACGACGGCGCCCAGCGCCAGCCAGGGACTTGCCGCCGCGTCGGCCGGCCTGAACTCGACGTTGAACTGTTTTGCGGGATCGGCGCCGGTGAAGGCCAGGACCGGGCAGACGCGCAGGCTGGCCTCGCGGTCACGGTCGGCGAGATAGGCCCAGGTCGGCGCCCAGCGGTTCGGCGTCAGGCGGATGTAGGAGACCGGGTTCGGCGCGGTCACCGCCGCCAGCGCGCGGACATGGGCGATGATGCCGGCCATGAAGGCCTCGGCCGTCTTCGTCAGGCCGTAGGGTCGGTTTGGATCGTGCGTCGCCGGCCGGCCGTCGCCGTCGCGAAAACTCATGTGGATGTGGACGCCGTTGCCGGTGCCGCCGGGGTCGAGGATCGGCGAGAAGATCGCGCGGTGGCCGAGGCGGTGGGCGGTGGCGCGCGCCAGCTCGCGCACCTTTATGGCACGGTCGGCGGACGCGATGCCGAGCGCCGGCGCGTTCGTCACCTCGAACTGTCTGACGCCGTATTCCGGCAGGAAGGAATCCGGCGCAAGCCCTGCGATGCGCATCGCGGCGACGAAGCTTTCGCCGAAGCCGCCCTGGCGCCGCCAGGCTTCCAGGCTGTAGGGCGCGCCGGGGTGGTCTTCCGTGCCGGTGTAGACGAACTCCTGCTCGAAGGCGGAATAGAGCTCCAGGCCGGCCGCTTCCTTCAGCGCCTTGAGCGCGCGACGCAGGAAATCGCGCGGGCAGCATTGCCACGGCGCGCCCTCGGTGGTGCGGATGTCGCCGAGGAACCAGTGCTCCGGCGCCGAGCCGTCCTCGAAATCGACGTTCAGCTCGGTCGCCGGATCGGGCACCAGCACGAGATCGCCGGTGGCGCCGAACGGCGTGTCGGCGATCGGCCCGAGCGCGGAGATCATCGTGTTGGTCGGGACCCAGCCGACCCCCGATTTCAGCCGCCCGGCGAGGTCGGCGAGCGGAAAGCCCTTTCCGCGCACGCGGCCGGCGATCTCGCAGGTGCAGACCAGGGCGAGCGGTTCTCGGATCACGCTTGAGGCTCCGGTTTCGACAGGTGGCCGCGCAGGGATTCCAGCCGTTCCATGCGCCTGCGGCTGTCGTCCCAGCGCTCGGCGTGCAGGCGCGCGATCAGCGCTTCCGACAGCGCGGAGATCGCGGCGAAGCTTTCCCAGCTCGACGGCATGGTGGTGCGCAGCGAAAACACGTGCGTGGCCACCGCAGCGGCGGGCGACACCCATGTGTCGGTGAACAGGATGACATGCGCGCCGCAGGCCGCCGCCTCGCCGGCGAAGCGCACCACGTCGTCCTGGAAGCGACGGATGTCGAAGACGACGAGAACGTCGCCGCGCCCGAGGTCGAGCAGGTGCTCGGCCCAGGTCGCCGTCTGGCCGCCGACCAGTTCGACGCGCGGGCGCAACTCGCGCAGGTGGAAATAGAGATGGAGGGCGAGCGAGCCTGTGAAGCGGCCGCCTATCAGCAGGACGCGACGGCGCGGGTCCGCCAGCAGCGCGACCGCGCCCTCGAATTCGGCGCGCGAGACGTCGGCGATCGAGCCTTCGACGTTGCCGATCATGGCACGCACGTAGGTGGCGAGAAAGTCGCCGTCCGGCGGCTGGCCGGCGCCCGGCGGCGCCTTGGCCAGAGGCGTCTGAACGCGCTGTTCCAGTTCGTCGCGCAACGCCTGCTGGAAATCCGGATAGTTCTGGAAGCCGAGCTTCTGGACCAGCCTGAGGATCGTCGGGCCGCTGACCTTGGCCCGGCGGGCGAACTGCGCCACCGTTTCCAGCCCGGCCACGGGATAGCTGGCGAGCAGGGTGAGCGCCGGCCTGCGCTCCGTCGCCGTCAAGCGGCCGAGACCCGCGCGGATGCGCGCCGCCACCGAATGGCCGACCATGTCCTCGCCCTGGTCCATCCGCCTCCCCTGAACGGCATCGGATCGATATCAGACGTTACAGGATTGACACGATCTGTCCAATATGGAAATTTTTGTTACAAAGCAAGAACAGGGGAGCAGTCTTGCCCGGCGTCCGTCACGGCAATGCGGATTTGAATGGGACACGCCCGCAGGACGGCCGCGTGCCGCCCGGCGCGTCGCGGCGCGTGTGCTGAGATGCGGAGCGCGGCACGATGATCGCTTCGTCCGCGCCGCTGCTCGCCACGCGAGGCCTGACCAAGACGTTCGGCAGCCTCGTCGCCCTGAAGGACCAGGAGATCGAAGTGCGCCCCGGCGAGATCGTCGGCGTCATCGGTCCCAACGGCTCGGGGAAAAGCACCTTCTTCAACCTTGTCACCGGTTTCCTCAGGGCCGACAGCGGCGAGGTTCTGTTCGACGGCAGGCCCATCATGCGTCGCCGCGCGCCCGAGATCGCGCGGCTCGGCATCGCCCGCACCTTCCAGGGCACGCGCCTGTTCGGCGACCTCACCGTGGCCGACAACGTGCGCGCAGCCGCCGAACTGCGCCACCGCACCGGCATGATCGACGCGCTGCTCGGCACGCCCAGGCGCCGCCGGGCGGAGCGCGACATCGAGGCGACCGCCGGCGAACTGCTCGACCTGGTCGGGCTCGGCGCGCGGCGCGACGAGCGCGCCCGCGACCTGCCCTATGGCGACCAGCGCCGGCTCGAGCTGGTGCGGGCGCTCGCCACCCGTCCGCGCCTGCTGATGCTCGACGAGCCGGCCGCCGGCATGGACGCCTCGGAGACGCGCGCGCTGCTCAAGCTCATCGGCGACATAAGGCGGCGCTACGGCGTCGCCGTCATCGTCGTCGAGCACGACATGGACCTCATCATGAACCTGTGCGAGCGCATCCAGGTGCTGGCGCACGGCAGCCGCATCTTCGAGGGCGCGCCGGCCGAGGTGCAGGCGAGCCCGCGTGTCCGGGAGGTGTATCTCGGCCATGGCTGAAGCCGCCCGTTCCGCTCCCGAAACAATCGGCGTGCTCGCCGTTGACGACCTGCATGTCGGCTACGGCGCGGTGAAGGCGCTGCGCGGGGTCAGCCTGCGCGTCGACAAGGGCGAGGTGGTGGCGCTGCTCGGCGCCAACGGCGCGGGCAAGAGCACCATGCTGCGCACCATCTCCGGCCTGGTCCGGCCGCGCTCGGGCGAGATCCGTCTTCTCGGCGAGCGCATCGACGGCGCGCGGCCGTCGAGGATCGTGCGGCGCGGCCTCGCCCACTCGCCGGAAGGGCGGCGCCTGTTCGGCTCGCTCACCGTGTTCGAGAACCTGCGCCTCGGCGCTTCGAGCCGGACCGACCGCGACGGCATCGAGGCCGACCGCGAACGGCTGATAAGGCTCTTTCCCATCATCGGCGAGCGCAGCCGGCAGCCCTGCGCCACGCTGTCGGGCGGCGAGCAGCAGATGGTGGCGCTGGCCCGCGCGCTGATGGCGCGGCCGAAGCTGCTCCTGCTCGACGAGCCGTCGCTCGGCATCGCCCCGATCATCGTGCAGCAGATATTTTCCAGCCTCGCCGAGTTGAAGGCCGCCGGCGTCACCATGCTGCTGGTCGAGCAGAACATGGCCGTGGCGCTCGACCTGGCCGACCGCGCCTATGTGCTGAGGACCGGCGAAGTCAGCCTCGAAGGCGACGCCCGCTCGCTCAAGGCGAACTACGAGGAGGTCGCCGCCGCCTATCTGGGAGCCGGCCGATGAACATGGGCCTGTACATCGTCCAGCAGGCGATCAACGCGGTGAGCCTCGGCAGCCTCTACGCGCTGGTGGCGATCGGCCTGTCCATGGTGTTCGGAATCCTCAGGATGACCAATTTCGCGCATGGCGACATGATGATGGTCGGCGCCTTCGCCACGCTGGTGCTCGGCGCTGCCGGCGTGCCGTTCTGGCTCGCGGCGCTCGGCGGCGTCGCCTTCGGCGCGCTGGCCGGCGTCATCGTCGAACGTGTCGCCTACCGGCCTGTGCGCGGCGCGCCGGACGTCACGCTGCTGCTCACCAGCCTCGCCGTCACCTACATCCTGGAGAATCTCGGCATCCTCGTCTTCACCTCCTCGCCGCGCAATTTCCCGATCCCCGACTTCATGAACACGGCGATCCAGTTCATGGACGGCCAGATCACGTTCACCACCATCAACGTCATGACCATCGTGCTCACCACGATCTCGCTCGCCCTGCTCGGCTGGTTCGTGACCCGCACCGACGCCGGCCTCGGCATGCGGGCGGCGGCGGAGGATTTGGGCGCTGCCCGCCTCGTCGGCCTCGACGTCGACCGGCTCATCGTCGTCGCCTTCGCCATCGCCTCCGGCTTCGCCGGGCTGGCCGGCGTGCTGTGGGCGGCGCAGGCGGGCATCGTCGAGCCGGACATGGGCTTCACGCCGCTGCTGAAAGCCTTCGTCGCGGCCATCATCGGCGGCTTCGGCTCGATCGCCGGCGCGCTGGTCGGCGGCTATATCCTCGGCGCGCTGGAGGTGCTGATCGTCGCCTTCCTGCCTTCGGAAGTGTCGCCGTACCGCGACGCCATCGTCTTCGCCTTCCTGATCGCCTTCCTGCTGTTCCGGCCGAACGGTCTGCTCAACCGCGCGCAGGAGGTGAAGCTGTGACGCGTCCGGCCGCCCTGCTGCCCTTCCTGCTGCTGATCGCCGTCGTGGCCGCCCTCACGCTGGCGATCCCGCATCTCTTCAACGACTATCTGGTGCGCGTGCTGACGGTGATGTGCATCAACGCCGTGCTGGTCGCCTCGATGGGCATCGGCAACGGCTTCACGGGCGTCTTCTCGCTCGGCCATGTCGGCTTCGTGGCGGTCGGCGCCTACGCTTCCGGCATCCTGTCGCTGCCGATCGCCGCCAAGCACGCCTATCTCTCCGACCTGCCGCAGTGGCTGGCTTCCTTCAGCCTGCCCTTCCTGCCGGCCACGATCGCCGCCGGGCTGATCTGCGCCGCGCTCGCGCTGGTGGTCGGCGCGCCGCTGATGCGGCTGTCCGGCTATTTCGTCTCGGTGGCGACGCTGGGCTTCCTCATCATCGTCAACGTGGTGCTGATCAACGCCGTGGACTACACGCGCGGCGCCCGCACCTTCACCGGCGTGCCGCTGGAGACGACGCTGGCCTGGGCCGTCGGCTGGCTGTTCGTCACGCTGCTGGTTCTGGCGCGCATCGTCTACTCGTCCTATGGGCGGCGCTTCCGCGCGGTGCGCGAAGACACCATCGCGGCGCAGGCGATCGGTATTTCGGTCTTGCCGACTCGGCTCGCCGCCTTCGTCGTCGGCGCCTTCTTCGCCGGCGTCGGCGGCTCGCTCTACGGCCACTACCTCGGCTCGTTCTCGCCGGCTTCCTTCTACATGGCCTACACTTTCGCGCTGGTCTCCATGCTGGTGATCGGCGGCATGCAGAGCCTCACCGGCGCGGTGGCCGGCGTCGTGCTGGTGAGCATCGCCAGCGAGGTCCTGCGCAATTTGGAGCGTGGCATCGACTTCGGCGCCTTCGCCGTCCCGCCGCTCTACGGCGCCAGCCAGATCGTGCTCGGCGTCATCTTCATACTGGTGATGATCTTCCGTCCCACCGGCCTTCTCGGCGACAGGGAACTGACCTTCGCCGGCCTTCGCCTCAGAAACCGAAACCAGACAGGGGAGTAAATGCGATGAACAGCACAACAAGCATCAGGCGCCGTACCCTTCTCGCCGCCGGCGTCGGCCTCGCCGCGCTGATGGCGGCGCCGTTCGCGGCGAGCGCGGCCGACACGGTCAAGATCGGCGCGCCGTTCAACGTCACCGGCGGGCTGTCCTCGCTCGACGCGCCGGCGCTCAACGGCGCCAAGCTCAAGGCCAAGGAGATCAACGACGCCGGCGGCATCAACGGCAAGAAGATCGAGCTCGTCATCTACGACACCAAGACCGACCCGACGGTGATCGCCTCGGTCGCCAGCCAGCTGCTCAACTCGGACAAGGTGCCGGTGGCGATGGGCTTCACCGATTCCGACTCGGCGCTGGCGCTCGGGCCGATCTTCCAGCAGGCCGGCGTGCCCTTCGTGACGCCCGGCGCCACCTCGCCCAAGCTGCCCGAGCAGGTCGGCACCGACATGTTCCTCGCCTGCTTCGGCGACAACGTGCAGGCCGCCGCCGGCGCCGAGTTCGTGCTCAACAACCTGAAAGGCAAGAACGTCTACCTGCTGCGCGACAATTCGACCGAGTACACCACGCTGCTGGCCAAATATTTCGACGACGCCTTCACCAAGGGCGGCGGCACCATCGTTGCGCGCGACGACTACAAGTCCGGCGATACCTCCTACACCGCGCAGATCACCAAGCTGAAGGCGCTTTCGACCAAGCCGGACGTGCTCTACGTCTCGGCCATGCCCGACGACATCGGCCTGATCGTCAAGCAGATGCGGCAGGCCGGCGTGACGCAGCCGATCGTCGGCGGCGACGGCTACGACACGCCGCTGCTGCTCTCGGTCGGCGGCAAGGCGGCGAACGACACCTACTATTCGACGCACGCCTACATGGCGACCGATTCCACCGACGCGATCAAGAAGTTCTACACTGACTACAAGGCGGCCTACGGCACCGATCCGGAGAACGCCTTCGCCGCGCTCGGCTACGACACGGTCGGGCTGATCGCCGACGCGATCAGGCGGGCCGGCTCGGAGGACCCCGCCAAGATCCGCGACGCGCTCGCCGCCACCAAGGACTTCAAGGGCATCACCGGCTCGATCACCTATCCGCCGGACAGCCGCGTGCCGCAGAAGACGGTGACGATGATCGGCGTCAAGGACGACAAGCTGATGCTCGCCGGCGAGGTGACGCCGACCTACATCCCGGCGCCGTAAAGCAAGCGCCGGGTGCCGGGCGGCGGTTGGGCGCCGCCCGGTCTTCTTGACCGTGAGGGACAACCATGGCCGAAAATGCCGTTTCGGGCCTGATGGCCGCGCTGGAGAAACACGGAACAGAATATCTGCGCTTCGAGATGGCCGACATGGCGGGCGTCTCGCGCTCCAAGACCGTGCCCGTCGACAAGGTCGAATCCTACGCCCGCAACGGCCTCAATTTCTACGGCGGCGTGCTGGGACTGGACACCGCCTCCAACGTGGTGCCGGCGAGCGGCCTGCACGGCGACCGCAGCTACGCCGACCAGGCGCTGTTTCCGGATCCGGGATCGCTGCGCTTCATCCCTTGGCTGGAGAACACGGCGAGCGTCGCCTGCCTGGGCTTCTGGGAGGACGGCGAACCGCAGCGGGCGGCGCCGCGCTGGGTGCTTTCGGAGCTCGTCAGGCGCGCCAACGCGCTCGGCTACGACGTGATGATGGGGCACGAATACGAGTATTACCTGCTTTCGGCGGAGACGCGGCAGCCGCTGTTCTCCGGCATCCACATCTTCCATACGGTGCGCAACCACTATGCGCCCTTCCTCGACCGGCTCGTGCCGACCCTGCGCGCCTACGGCGTCGACGTCATCACCCACAATTGCGAATATGGCGGCTCGCAGTTCGAGACCGTGTTCGGCGCCGGCATGAACATGGCCGCCGCGGACAAGGCGTTCGCCTTCAAGAACGGCATGAAGGAGATCGCCCACCGCAACGGGCTGATCGCCTCCTTCATGGCCAAGCCCTTCGCCGGCCAGTCGGGCAGCGGCTGCCACCTCCACGTCAGCCTGTGGGACAGGAAGAGCGGCCGCAACGCCTTCCTCGACGCCGAGACGCCGGACAAGCTCTCGGCGACCGCGCATTCCTTCATCGAAGGCGTGCTGGCGCACGGCCCGGCGATCATGCCGCTCGCCAACCCGACGCCCAATTGCTACCATCGCGTCAAACCCTACACCTTCGCGCCCTCCAATGTGAGCTGGGGTTTCCAGGATCGCTCGGCCATGGTGCGGGTGAAGGCGAGCGGCGACGACCGCACCCATATCGAGATGCGGGCCGGCTCGGCCGCGAGCAATCCCTATCTGCTGGCTTCGGCCGTGCTCGCCGCCGGGCTGCTCGGGATCGAATCGAAAGCCGGCCTGCGCGAACAGTCGAGGGCAACGACGAGCGAGGACAACGCCGCGCTGGAGAAATTCCCGCAGACGCTGGACGCCGCGCTCGACGCGCTGGAGCGCGACGAGGCCTTCCGGCAGGCGCTCGGCGCCGAGTTCGTGAAGGTCTTCACCGCCGTCAAGCGCTTCGAGCTCGCCCGCTTCCACGCCCATGTCAGCGACTGGGAAGTGAACGAATATCTGGAACTCTACTGAGGAACGCCATGACCGCCCGTTTCGACCCGCTGCGCCTGAAGCGCGACAAGGCGCTGGACCCCGCCGTGACCGCGGTGCTGATCGTCGACATGCAGAAGGGCGAGCTGACCGACGCCCAGCGCACGGAGAAGCCCGCCTACTGGCAGGCGATGAAGGGCGGCGTCGTGCCGGCCGCCAGGCGCCTGATCGACGGCGCCCGCGCCGCCGGCTGCGAGATCGTCTACACGGTGATCGAATCGCTGACGAAGGACGGTCGCGACCGCTCGCTCGACCACAAGCTCACGCCGATCCATGTCCCGCCCAGCCTGCCGGAGGGCCTGCCGATAGCCTCGCTTGCGCCCGTCGGCGACGAGATCATGCTGCCCAAGACCTCGTCCGGCCTCTTCAACTCGACCAATGTCGACTATCTGCTGAAGAATCTCGGCATCCGATATCTCATCGTGGCCGGCGTCCTGACCGACCAGTGCGTCGACATGACCGTGCGGGACGCCGCCGATCGCGGCTATCTCGTCACCTGCGTTTCGGATGCATGCGCCACCCGCACGCCGGAACGCCACGCCACGGCGCTG
>OFJB01000961.1_pt1 | contig 12271 bp, 11 predicted proteins | sample 1775081 | NCBI WGS metagenome assembly OFJB01 (sample SAMN08195771, study PRJEB24354) | sludge metagenome | isolation source: initial sludge from phenol fed wastewater aerobic bioreactor | place: India: Nagpur | collected 2016-06-05 | reverse complement strand
AGGCTGGGCAGGAGATCGCCACTGCGTCCGTGATCGCGCTGAAGGCAGCATGGCAGGGCAAGGGCGGGAGCAATTGAGATGCTGGCACGCCTTGTTCAATTTGCCTTGGCGCAGCGGCTGTTCGTGCTGCTCGCTGGCGCCCTGCTAGCGGGCGCGGGCTGGTTCTCGTTCAAGAACCTGCCCATCGACGCCTTCCCTGATGTGTCCAGCACACAGGTGAAGATCATCATGAAAGCTCCAGGCATGACGCCCGGAGAAATCGAGAGCCGTGTAGCCATCCCCATCGAGGTGGAGATGCTCGGTATCCCCAAGCAGCGGATCCTGCGCTCTGTCACCAAGTACGGTCTGGTGGACGTCACCGTCGACTTCGAAGACGGCACTGACATCTACTGGGCCCGCCAGCAAGTGTCCGAACGCTTGGCCAACATCAGCGCCGACCTTCCGCCGGGCATCTCGGGCGGCATGGCACCTGTCACAACTCCGCTGGGCGAGATGTTCATGTTCACAGTGGAGGCGCCGACCATGACACTGGAGGAGCGCCGTAGCCTGCTGGACTGGGTGATCCGGCCTGCGTTGCGCTCTGTGCCTGGTGTCGCTGACGTGAACGCGCTGGGTGGCAAGGTGCACAGCTTCGAGGTCGTGCTGGATTCCGTGCGCACGGCAGCCATGGGGTTGTCTGTCACAAAGGTCAAGGAAGCGATCGAAGCCAACAACCGCAACGATGGTGCGGGCCGGCTCGGCGAAGGTGATGAAGTGCTGTTGGTCCGCAGCGAGGGCAGCATTCGCACCAAGGATGACTTGATGTCCATCGTCGTCAAGAACGACAAGGGCGGCAGCGTGCGCCTGCAGGATGTGGCGCAAGTGCGCGATGGCAGCGTGACACGCTACGGTGTGGTCACCAAGGATGGCAAGGCTGAGGCGGTTCAGGGCCTGGTGCTGGGATTGGCCGGCGCCAATGCCCAGAAGGTGGTCGAAGGTGTGACCCGCAAGATCGAGGACATCAAGCCCACCCTGCCTGCTGGCGTCGAACTGAAGGTCTTCTACAACCGCGCACAACTCGTCGAGAAGGCGGTGGGCACGGTGTCCAGCGCCCTGATGGAAGCAACGGTACTGGTTCTGGTGCTGCTGGGAGCGTTTCTGGGCAATGTCCGTGCCGCTGTGGCGGTGGCAGTCGTCCTGCCCCTGTCCGCACTGGCGACCTTCCTGTTGATGCGTGCTGCGGGCATGTCAGCGAACCTCATGAGCCTGGGTGGCCTGGCCATTGCATTGGGCATGCTGGTCGACGCCGCCGTGGTGGTGGTGGAAAACATCGTGCAGCACCAGGCTGAAGATGAGTCCAAAGGCAAGCTGCCGCGGCTGCATATCATCTTCCGGGCGGTACGCGAGGTGGCGGCACCCGTGGCCGCGGGCATCCTGATCATCGTGCTGGTGTTCCTGCCTCTGCTCACGTTGCAAGGGCTGGAAGGCAAGTTCTTCGTGCCGGTTGCCATGACCATCGTCTTCGCGCTGGCCAGCTCGCTGGTGCTCTCGCTGACGATCATCCCGGTGCTGTCGTCCTTTCTGCTCACCAAGGTGGCGCACCACGAACCGTGGCTGCCGCGCAAGCTGCTCAAGGCCTACGAGCCAGCGCTGGCGTTCGCACTGCGCCGCGAGCGGGTGGTTTATGTGGTGGCCTGCCTGATGCTGGTGGCTGCTGCTGTCGTGTACTCGTTTGTGGGCAAGACCTTCATGCCGCAGATGGATGAGGGCGACATCATCGTCGGTATTGAGAAGCTGCCTTCTGTGAGCCTGGAGGAAACGGCCGCGCTAGACCTGAAGATCCACCAGGCGCTGATGAAGGAGATCCCCGAGATCACGGGTGTGGTGGCGCGGGCGGGGTCCGACGAGATCGGCCTGGATCCGATGGGCTTGAACCAGACAGACACATTTCTGATCTTGAAGCCACGTGCTGAATGGAAGTTTGCCAACAAGGAAGAGCTGATCGAGAAGATCCGCGGCGTGCTGGACCAGCTGCCTGGCATCAGCTACAGCTTCACACAGCCCATCGACATGCGCGTGTCGGAAATGATCATCGGGGTGCGGGGCGACATCGCCATCAAGGTGTTCGGTCCCGACCTCGACAAGCTCAACGAGCTGGCCGGCCAGATCGAAGGCCTGATGAAGCAAGTGCCCGGCAACCAGGACGTGTATACAGTGGAGAACGATGGCGTGCAGTACCTGCGCGTTGTGGTCAACCGCGTGGCCGTAGGGCGTTACGGCCTGTCGGTCGAGAACGTGCAGGATGCGCTCAGGGTGCAGATTGAAGGGCAACGCGCTGGTACGGTGATCGACGGCAACCGCCGCATCCCTATTGTTTTGCGCGGAGCAGATGGCGTGAAGGTGTCTCCTTCCGAGTTCGCAGCGCTCACGATCACGACTCCCGATGGCCAGAGCGTTCCTCTGCAGGAGCTTGCAACGCTGGAGCGCGACAGCGGACCGGTCAAGATCGACCGGGAAATGGGCAGCCGCTACAGCGTCGTGATCGCCAACGTGACGGGCCGCGACCTCGTGGGCTTCGTCGAGGAGGCCAAGGCCAAGATCGGCCAGGCTGTGCAGTTGCCCACCGGCTACCGCATCACCTGGGGCGGCCAGTTCGAGAACCAGCAGCGCGCGGCAGCACGCCTGACGCTGGTGATCCCCCTGTCCCTCGGCGTGATCTTCCTGGTGCTGTTCTCCACCTTCGGATCGGTGCGGCAAGCCTTGCTGGTGCTCAGCAACATTCCGTTTGCGCTGGTGGGCGGCATCTTTGCGCTGTGGCTGACTGGGGAATACCTGTCAGTGCCCGCGTCGGTCGGCTTCATTGCGCTGCTGGGCATCGCCGTGCTCAATGGGGTGGTGCTGGTCAGCTACTTCAACCAGTTGCATGCCGAAGGCATGTCTCTGGTGGACTGCGTGACACAGGGTGCTCGCCGAAGACTGCGGCCAGTGCTGATGACTGCAGCCATCACGGCGTTCGGTCTCATTCCGCTGCTGTTCGCTTCGGGACCGGGCTCCGAGATCCAGCGGCCTCTGGCCATTGTGGTGATCGGTGGCCTCATCACCGCCACTGCGCTGACGCTCATTCTCTTGCCCATTCTCTACCTGCGCTTTGCACACGCGAAGCCCAAGCAGATCGAAGCAACCACCCCGGAGGCCGCAAATGCCTAAGCACTGTCTTTCACTGGTATGCGGTCCCGACATCGCGGAAAAGCTGCTGGATGCCCTGTTGACGTCCGTTCCGGACCAGGTGTTCACCAGCACGGCCACCTTCAGCCATGGAACCCCGCATGGGCGCCTCTCTGGCGTGGAACAGGTCATGGGGCGGAGTGCGTCCATGCAGATCCAGCTGATCGTGACCGAAGAGCAATTGAAGCAGACCCTGGAGATGGTGCACCAGAAGTTCAAGGGAACGGGTGTGTGCTTCTGGGCCTGCGAATTGAGTGTTGAAGGGGTAGTGGAATGAAACAGTGGATTGCCATCGCGGGATCGACCGCGTTGATGACGTTGGCGCTGCCAGCAGGAGCGTGGGTGAATGGATCCGCGCCCGAGTTGCTGCCCACCCCATTGGTGCGGCAGGCACTTGATCAGGATCCTGCTGTGCTGGAGGCGCGCCGCGCACTGGCGGCGGCAGGGCACGGTGCTGCAGCGCTGCGTGTGGGATCGCATGAGTGGACTACGCGTGCGACCGTGCAGAGCCGCAGGTACGACGCGGGAGGACGCTCCAACGAATGGGAAGCTGGTATCGAACGCGGGTGGCGCGTTGCCGGCAAGGCGCGGCTGGATGGAGATATCGGGAACGCCGACATCGACATAGCCAAAGCCCAGATCGGGGAGGCCATCCACGAATCAGCGCGAGCGCTCTCCGACCTGTGGATGGATGTCATCGCCGCACGCCGCATCAAGGAGGGGATCGCTGAGCAAAGAGGCTTTGCGCAGGATAACCTCAAAGCTGTGGAAAGCCGCCGCAAGGCCGGTGATGCATCCGTATTGGACGTCAACCTGGCGACGACCGACATGATCGAGATGGACCGCCAGCTCAGTGCCGCGACGACGGCTGAGGCCAAAGCCCAAGCCACGTTGCGCGCACGCTTTCCTCTCATCACAGACCTGCCGCAACTGGTGGCCGACCCTCAGCCATTGGAAACCCCGCAGGAGCAGTGGCGCGAGCGGATCCTGGCAGAGAGCGATCCGGTGCGCATGGCCGAGGCACAGGCGCGCAAGGCAGCGCTCTTGGCAGATCGCATGCGTGCCGACAAGACGCCTGACCCCACCGTGGGCGTCTTCGTTGCCTCCGAAGCGAGACGCAGCGAGCGGATCTACGGCGTGAGCGTCAGCATTCCTTTGAGCGGTACCTATCGCAATGAGCGGATGCTGCAAGCCTTGCAGGAGGCCGAGGCCGCGCGCGCCAGGCTGGATGGCAAGCGCCGCGCTCTGGAGATTGAAGTCGCTGGTACTTACATCGATGCCACAGGGAGCTTCGAGCGCTGGCGCCTGACCTCGCAGGGCTTGGCCTCCACGCAAAGCAGTGCCCGTCTCACCCAGCGTGCGTACACCTTGGGAGAGGTGGACTTGCAAGGCCTGTTGCTGGCCCGCAAACAGGCTCTGGACGCCACTATGGCTGCCGAGCAGGCACGCGTCGAAGCGCTTCGCGCGCAAAGCCGGCTGATGATCGATGCCCACCTGGTCTGGGGCTTGGACGACGACTGAGCCTTCCCAGCGCCTGGTGCGTGAGTGCCGGGCGCTGCGCTGAAGGCGCAGTAGAGACGTTGCCACCGTTCGCGGTGGTATGCGGACCCACATCAACGGAGGAATAACCATGACAACAGTTCCAGCCGATCAACAGCCTGCCGCCTCGAATCTCAAAGCTCTGATGACACATGAGCGGTGGGTGGAGGTCGCACGCATTGCAGTCACCGGATTTATTGCACTGCTCTTTTGGCGGGGTTTGGTAGCGGTCGAGATCCTTTGGGTCGCGATTGCCATCGGTCTGTACCCGCTTGTCAAAACAGGCGTGAAGGACCTGGTGCGCGAACGCAAGATTGGTACGGAGATTTTTGTCACCGTGGCGACGCTGGTTGCAGTCTTCGGCGGAGAAGCATTGGCCGGTGCAGTGCTGATGGTCATCATCCTGATTGCCGAATTCATCGCCGAGCTGAACACAGATCGTGCACGGGCATCCATCAAGTCGCTGATTGGCTCGGTGCCCCAGACTGCGCTGCTGCGCACCGCGCAGGGTGAGGAGACGGTGCCTGTCAGCACGCTGAGGGTGGGCGACATTGTGCTTGTGCGCCCCGGGGAAAAAATCCCGGTCGACGGCAGAGTGCTCAGCGGCCAAGGCTCGGTCAACGAAGCTACCATTACCGGCGAGAGCGTGCCCAAGGACAAGGCCATGGGCAGCCAAGTTTTTGCCGGAACGCTCGTCGACTCTGGCGCGTTGGATGTCCTGGTGGAGCAACTGGGTGCCGATACGACCTTCTCTCGCATCATCGCCTTGGTGGAAAACGCCGAGGCCGAGCAAGCCCCTGTGCAGAAACTGGCAGACAAGGTGGCGGGCTGGCTCATCCCTGTCGTCTTCATTTTCCTGATCGGCGTGTACCTGGTCACACAGGACGTGCGAACCATCGTCACGCTGTTGATTTTCACGTCGCCTGCTGAGCTGGGGCTGGCGACGCCGTTGGTGATGATTGCGGCCATTGCACGAGCGGCACGATCGGGCATTCTCATCAAGGGCGGCATCTATCTGGAGAGTCTGGCAAAGGTCGACGTCATGGTCTTCGACAAGACTGGCACGCTCACCGCGAATCTTCCCGAAGTGGTGCAGGTGATGTGTGTGGACCCGGCGTTTGATGAAGACAATTTGCTGCGACTGGCTGCCGCGGCGGACCGACGCTCAGCACACCCACTCGCCAAGGCAGTTGTGCAGGCAGCTGCGCAAAGGATCCTGGCGGTTCCGGAGCCCACCTCCTTCGAGCAGTTGCAAGGCCGTGGTGTGCGAGCCACTGCAGAAGGTCATGCAGTGCTGGTGGGGAATTCGGCCTTGTTGCGAGAGAACGGTGTTGATGTCAGCTCCACTGCATCTGAAACGGACGGCCGAACTCCGGTGCATGTCGCCATCGATGGCAAGTTCGCGGGGATTCTCTTCATCGCGGACACCTTGCGGCCAGGGGCCAAGGCCGCGCTGTCCCACCTCAAGGCGAACGGCATCCAGCGAACCGTCATGCTGACTGGAGACAACGCAGCCACGGCCAAGGCAATTGCCGATCAGCTTGGCATCGATGAGGTTCGAGCCGATCTCATGCCGGCGGACAAGGTCAAAGCCATCGCTGAGTTCCAAAGCCAAGGCCACAGGGTCGCCATGGTGGGCGATGGCGTCAATGATGCACCCGCCTTGGCCAGGGCCGACGTCGGAATCGCGATGGGCGGCGCAGGTACGCAAGCGGCACTGGAAGCCGCCGATGTTGCGCTGATGACGGATGACCTTGCAAAGATTGCCGCAGCCCGCGCCATCGCCCGCAAGGCCTACCGCACGGTGCAAGAGAACCTGTTTGTGGGCGTCGGCGTTGTGCACGTGCTGGGCATCACCGCAGCGCTGCTTGGGTGGATCGGCCCAATACAGGCGGCAATCATTCATCTTGGACCCGACATCCTCGTTTTTCTCAACTCGGTCAAGTTGCTCAAGGTAAGGATCAGTGGTGCATAGAGGCGGGCGTTTCGAAGCTGGGGCGCGCGCTGTGTGCGCTTGCCAGTGCGCAGACCATTCAGCTTGAAGGATATCCAGTCATGGAAGCACAACAAGTTCTCACGGCAGGCCAGACCGGGCTGCAGTTGCTGTTGATGATCACGGCCCCTATCGTTCTCGTGGTGCTGGTGGTCGGCCTGGTGGTGAGCATCTTCCAGGCGGTGACTCAGATCAACGAAGCGACGTTGTCGTTCATCCCCAAACTGGGGGCAGCGATCATCGCGCTGACGCTTGCCGGGCCATGGATTTTGAGCACTCTTGTCGACTATCTGCGCGAGGTGCTGATATCGATTCCAAAGGCGGTGGGATGAGATGCCGCTTTTGGGTGACTGCTGTGCAGCGACGCAAGCGCATCGTGCGTGGGGCGTTCCCATGTATGCGCTGGCCGGTTGTGTTCCACGGCGCTTTCGTGGATCGGTGTCGCTCTGTAGACCAAATGGGTCAATGGTCTTTGCATGCGCTGTCGTTCTGCATGGCGCTGTTCCTTGTAGCTGCACCTGAGCCTCAAGCCGGCGATCAACCATGCCTGTGCTGATCATGCCTTCACGGCCCAGAAAGATGGTCTGGGTGATGGCCGGCATGCTTGCCATTGCCGTTGTGGTTTGGCAGATCAGGAGCCTGTGGTTCAAGCTCCATCCAGAGAAAGACAAGCGGATCAAGTTCAGCCGGAGATTGGCCAAACGCCTCAGAAGTCGCCAATTGGCGCTGCCCAGAGACAGAGAACGACCTCGGTCTCGGAAACGCAAGCCTCGCTCGTGGAGAGCACAAATCTGTTGTCGAACATTTCTAAGGAGAGTTGAAATTCAATACTCGTATATTCGCATCGCAACGCCCATGCTTGCCATGGTCCTTTCGGCTTGCGCCACCACCCCTGTCTACGAGGGGCGCCTTCCATGGAGGGAAGGATGGAGAGAGGGGGTGGTGGAAGCTGTTGGCGACTCGGATCACCTCAAATCGCGCTACCGCCAATCCTGCAGCACTGAAGCCCCGATGCGAACAACTGATCTTCTCGCTCGCGTTCGTTGGAGGCAAGTCGGCCATGCCCGATGGTGGACTGTGGTCGTGCCGCAAGGCACGGAACTGAAGGTTGGCGATGCTGTGTATGTCAACGTCGCGAGTTGCATGGATGCGGTCCATCCACGTGCACCTCAATTGAGATCCGGGGTCTCGTCAGGTTAACTCTGGATAGAGCTTTCGAGGCAGAGAGCTAGGCACCCCAATGCAATGTCATTCGTGGTGTAGCGCCAAGCTCCCGCAGTTCGCAGTCTGGTGTCTATCCCTCAGCATCCATTTGAGCAATGGCACTCGGTCAGCGCTTGGTAGACCGAGGTCGCACTGCACCCTGGTAAACGACCGAGCGCTCATCACGGTACTGCAACTCTCCTTCGATCTGCATCACGTCAAAGCAGATGGGCTCCTTCTTGCTGACCTCGGGCAACAGCAGGCACAGTTGATCGCCGATGACGTTCCAGTTCCCTGACCGGCTTCTGCCGTTCTCCGCGCGTTCCAGCTGGCCGTTTGTAAGGTAGTGGTGGCTCCAATGCCGCCCATCGCTCACTTCCTTCCCTGAAATGGCTGTGCGAATCTGCGGCCCAGAGAGCTTGCGTTCCCCAGACTGTGCAGTCGAAGCCCCGACCAGCGCTATAGCGTACGCCAGGAGTACCAAGGTGCTGCGCAGACAGCGTCTCGGGAGCGCATTCATTCCATTGAACGGCACGCTCATGCAGAGCCCACCGGTCCCATCTGGGGAGGCCAGTTGTGCGGTTCCTCCTGGCAGGATTTGCACCAGGCGTACAGGGCGTCGTACATCACCATGCCGTGCCCGAGCATCTCATGGTCATCGCGGAAGGTCTTGGACAGGCCGAGCGACAACGCATAGAGGCCCGCAGACTGCGGCGCCAGGTCCAGCCTGGCGATGTCTGCGCCCCGCACGATCGCGGCCAGTTGCTGCAAGGCGGCATCAGTAAGGTCGTACTTCTTGAGAAAAGCGTCAAAGCTGCACAGATCCCCCTCATGGGTCATTTCCACGCCCGGCACGTCGTAGGGTATCGCTCCGGTCTCTTGGGCCACCTGAAGCACGGAGGTTGCAGGCACATAGAGAAATTCTGGCGCCTGGTCGATGAACCGGGCAATCAGCCATGGGCAGGCAATGCGGTCGATCTTGGGACGCTCACGAGTGACCCATTTCATGCAGCACCTCTTTGAGCTTCCAGAGGCAGGCCAGCGGCTCGCCAGGCCTCGATGCCGCCCGCGATGTAGCGTGCATCAAGACCGCGTGCGCGCAGCGCCAGGACAGTGGAGCGGCCAATGTCCTTGCCTCGCAGGCAGTACAGCAGCACCGGCTTCGATGCATCGAGCTCCTGGCTCCACTCGTGTACCCGCGATGGATCGCGCCAGGATGCCCCCGGAATGACCTGGCCGCTCTGCAAATAATCCTCCTCGCGGCGCACATCAAGCGTGCCCGGCGCACCGGCCAGCGCAGCGCCCGTCTCGATGCTAAACGTCAGGGCATCCGCCTCGACGGCCGCCCCGTAGCGCTTGTAGACCTTGTCCCACGGGATGTTGGCCATGAAGGCATCCACATAGGCGCCCGCCTTGGCACCGAAGTCCAGGTGGTAAGCATGCTCGTACATGTCCAGCGCCAGCACGGGCGTGGCGCCGGCCAAGAGGTGCGTGTGGTCGGCAGCCCAGTGGTTGATGAGGCGGCTTTCGCGGGAAGACCAGGAGAGCAGTGCCCATCCCGATCCACCGCCCATGGCCTTGGCCAACCCGGTGAATTGGCTGCGCCAAGCCTCGACGGAGCCAAAGTCCCGGGTGAACGCAATGGATAAGCCACAGGAAGGCAGCACGCCGTTGCCTCCTAGGTTGTCGAAATACAGCTCGTGCAGGAAGGCCGAGTTGGCGGCGATCAACTCTTCGCGCTTGAGACCGTTAATGGTGAAGGTGGCTGCGGCACTCCAGTCCAGCGCTGCGAGTTCGCTCCGTACGGCGTTCAGGCGCTTGACGGCACCCGCGTAGTTGTTTTCGTGGTGGCTGGTGATCAGGCGGCTCGACAGGCCAGAGAGTTGATCGGGGTTCAGCGTCAGCGGGCGGAGTTGGTAATTCATGATGTTCTCCATCAAATGGTCAGTGTCAGACGTGGGCAACCAGCGGATAGACGGCCAGGCCGATCAAGGCTGCGGCAAGCACCACCACAGGCTCGGGCAGCTTCTTGAACCGCCACAGAACCGCTGCGGTGGCGAAAAACAGTGCTGCAGTGGGTAGATCAACGATGGACCGCTGGCCCAATACGACTACGGCCCCTGCAATGGCACCGACGGCGGCGGCGGTGACGCCATCCACGAAAGCGACCACGCCGGGATGCTTGCCGTGCTTCTTAAAGTACGGCGCAGGGATCACTGTGAGCAGATAACAGGGCAGAAAAGTCGCTGCTGCCGTGACGACCGCGCCCCAGAAGCCGCTGGTCAGGAAGCCGATGAACCCGGTGGTGATAACGACCGGACCTGGGGTAATCATGGCCACGGCCACGGCGTCCACGAACTGGCGATCCGTGAGCCATGCGTACTCCTTGACCACGCCGCCATAGAGGAACGGCACGATGGCCAGGCCGCTACCGAAGACGAACGCGCCCGCATAGGTGAAGTAGGCAGCGATCTGTCCCAGCTTGTGCCAGTCGAGGTTCTCCAGGCTGAGGGCTGCAGCGATTGGTGCCGCCCACGCCATGCTGTGCAGTTGGCCGCCGGTTCGCTTCAACGGGCCGCGCACGGCCCACACCAGCAAACCCGCGCCGAGAAAGACCCAGATCACTTCGGACTGAGTGACGATGGTCATGCCTGCGCTGAGCAGGTAGATGGCCCACAGCAGTCTGTCCTTGCCCACGCTCTTGGTCGTTAGCTTGTAGGCACTCAGGGCAATGATGCCGATGACAGATGCCCCAACGCCATAGAAAACAGCTTGCATCCAGGAGATGCCGCCATAGGCTTTGTAGGCGACACCCAGTGCAACCACCATCACAAAGGACGGCAGCACAAACGCCAGCCCAACCAGCGTCGCGCCCCACAGGCGGAAATGCACATACCCGAGATAGATGGCCAACTGGGCGGCCAAGGGGCCCGGCATGAGCTGGGCCAGGGCCATGCCTTCCTTGTAGTCAGCATCCGAAATCCAGCCGCGTTGCTCCACCAGATCACGGTACATATAGCCGACCAGTGCCACCGGGCCGCCAAAGCCCAGTGTGCCCAGGCGCAACATGTAGAGCACCAGTTGCCACAGCGTGTAGCTTGGAACAGTTTCCGCGCCGTCATCGGGCGCGGCCGTTATTTTGAGATCGTTCATGTTCATTCCTGAGGTGGTGAGGTACTAAGGCTTACGAAGGGTCGAGAAATGGGCATGGAGCGAATCCAGCACCCCGCCCACGTCAGCCAACAGTGCGTCGTCGTCCGGCCAGCGCTTGCGTGCACCGGCCAGCACGGCCTCGAAGCCGCTGGCTTCGGGTGTGGCAGTGCCTCCCACGTCCAGGGCATGCACCATGGCCCCCAGGCGCTGGAGGCCGCGATCTCCGTCCAGACCAAAGCTCGCCATCAGCACCTCAAACGTCACCCGGTCGCCAACGTGGGAGAAAGTCGCTCCGTCGAAATCGAAACCCAGCGCATCAGCAGGACAGTCGGCGGGCAAGTCCAGCCACACAAAGCGCGCAGCGGGGTCAATGAAGCGTTGGATGAGCCAAGCACTTGCCACGCGATCTACCCAGAGATGGCGGCGTGTTGCCCACAGGCGCCCCTGGTACTGCATGCGGTCACGCCGGGCAATGCGGCCCGCTGCGGCCTGGGGTTCGCCGGGTGACTGGATGGCTTCGACCGCGTTCGTGAAGTCCCGCCATTGGGCTTCGGCACGGATGGAGGATTCACCCGGAAAGAAGTCGATCTTGCGGATGGCCTCGTAGGTGCGCGCGTGCCGACGCTGCAGACGTTGCAGCTCAGCGGCAGATAGCGAGGAAATAAGCTGGCGCGCTTGCGCCAACTCTTCAAGCCAGGGTGCGTAGTCGGCCGCTCGATCAAACAGGGCTTGGTAGGCGGCTTGCTCGGCCATGTCCTGGGCATGCACATGCAGCAGCCAGGCTTGCCCACCTTCTTGCAGGGCCTCGTCGGCCAGGGTTTGTAGCTGCGCAGCCTGCTCCGCCTGTGCGGGCAGCAGATAGGTGCCGTCGCGCAAGGCGGCACAGCCCAGTGCCTTTACAGCACGCCAAATCCGCATGCGCGCCGTAGAGGCTGCTGAGGGGAGGCTGACGACCAAGGCCAGCCAAGTGTCAGAGGTGAGAGACATGACGGCAGCTTAGTGAGCCGTCATGAGTGTTGCAATGATGTAGTGATCTCTACGAATTGCCGACCTGCTTGGCGTCCGGTGAGCTGAATTCAGCTGCTCCCCCGAGGCTCAGGTGTGGCCGCGTTGGCAGTACTGTTGATTTCCACGCAAAGCTGACCCGGGGGTTAGTGGGTCACTTCTGCGTGGAAATCA
>OFJB01000959.1_pt1 | contig 12293 bp, 13 predicted proteins | sample 1775081 | NCBI WGS metagenome assembly OFJB01 (sample SAMN08195771, study PRJEB24354) | sludge metagenome | isolation source: initial sludge from phenol fed wastewater aerobic bioreactor | place: India: Nagpur | collected 2016-06-05 | reverse complement strand
CCGGGGGGCGCGCACCGCGCCCTCTACCGGCCGGTCGACGCCGACCGCGACCAGAGCTATTTCCTGTTCGCCACCACGCAGGCGCAGATCGACTACCTGCGGTTTCCGCTCGGCGGCCTTTCCAAGCCCGAAGTCCGCGCCATCGCGCAGGACATGGGGCTTGTCGTGGCGGCCAAGCAGGACAGTCAGGACATCTGCTTCGTGCCGCAGGGCAAATATTCCGACATCATCGCCAAGCTGAAGCCCGCGGCCGCGAATCCGGGCGACATCGTCCATATCGACGGCCGCGTGCTCGGGCGCCACGACGGCATCCTGCGCTACACGATCGGCCAGCGCCGCGGCATCGGCGTCGCCTCGGGCGAGCCGCTCTACGTCGTCCATCTCGACGCGGAGCGCGCGCGCGTCATCGTCGGCCCGCGCGAGGCTCTGGAGACGCGCAGGATCTATTTGCGCGACATGAACTGGCTGGGCGACGGCGCGCTCTGCGACATCCCTGCCGGCGGCATGGAATTGTACGCAAAGGTGCGCTCGACCCGCCCGCCACGGCCCGCCGTGCTGCATCATCGCGCCGGTTCGACCTGGGTGGAGCTCGTCGACGGCGAATCCGGCGTCGCGCCGGGCCAGGCATGCGTGCTCTATTCCGGTGACGGCAACGACGACGTCCGCATCTTCGGCGGCGCCTTCATCGACCGCTCGGAGCGCGGAGCGGAAGCGGAGGCCATGCTGAATAGGCTGGCTGCAGCGTCCGGGCCTGTGCCCGCCGAATAAAGCGGCTCTACCGCCGACGCTTTCATTTCAGGCGGAAAACCCGATTCAGAAGCGGTCGTGAGTGACGGTCCCCGCCGTGAGGATACGCAGGACCCGTATCGCTTCCTCGCCGTCTGTTCGCGGCGTGGCCCGCGTGCGAATGCACTGGATGAAATGCTCGAGTTCGCGCGTCAGCGGCATGCCCTGCTCGACCGGGATATAGGAAGGTTCGTTGGCGGTGAAGGCCCAGTGTCCGCTGTCCTGCCACACAGCATGGCGATAGACGGCCAGCTTGCGCTCCCATGGCTCGACATCGTCGAAGACGGCCATCGCCTTGGTTCCGACCACGGTCAGCCGGCGCTCGCGATAGGGATTGAGCCGCGAGGCGAAGAGATGGCCGCGCAATCCGTTCGGAAACAGCATGTGCAGATGCGCGAAGTCGCTCAGATGGTCGAGCAGCGCCGCGCCCTCGCCCCGCACCTCGACCGGTTCCGTGCCGGTAATGGCCAGTATCATCGACAGATCGTGTGGCGCGAGATCCCACAGGGCATCGTTCTCGGTATGGAACTTGCCGAGCCCGAGGCGATGCGAATGAATATAGCGGACTTCGCCCAGTTCGCCGTCGTCGATCAATGATTTGAGCTTCTCGAAGGCGGGATGAAAGCGCAGCACGTGGCCGACCATGAAGACGCGTTTACAGTCGGCGGCGGCCCGGACCGCTCGCTCCGCGTCGGGAACAGTCAGCGCGATAGGTTTTTCGACCAGAATATCCTTGCCGCCTTTGACAGCCCGCACCGCCATATCGGCATGGAATTGCGGCGGCAGCGCCATGACGATCGCGTCTACATCCGCATCGTCGAACAGAGCATCGGGAGCGATTGCCAGACATTCCTGCTCGCTGGCGAAACCTTCCGCGCGGGCAACGTTGACGTCGGACACTGCATATAACGCGCCGAGCGCCTTGAGAGTGCGGATGTGGTTGCTCCCCCAGTATCCGCACCCGAGGACTGCAATACGCGGTTTCATCAAATCAGGAACTCGAAAGATTGTGTCAGACACATAAACGCGCGGCGGCCCGAACTCAACCTCCATAAATTCATGAAGATATAGACAAACAGACGACACATGGAGCGGATCGTGGACGCTCTGCGCTCGCAAGATCGCTGTGTTTCTCTGGCATGGCGCCGGAAGCATTTGCGCTGCATGGAAGCTTGACAGCTTGGCCGCCGCAACCTTATATCCGCGCGACTTCGGCGCAGGGCTCGATCTGGTCGTGGATTTCACCGGATCGTGAACCGCTCGCCGCCGTGGCGGAGTAGCTCAGTTGGTTAGAGCAGAGGAATCATAATCCTTGTGTCGGGGGTTCAAATCCCTCCTCCGCTACCAGTCCAGCAGCCAACTTTTTGGCGGGCGGTAGAAGCGCCTCTTCCCCGAGCAGGACCGCCAGTCTTCCCTTGATCTCAAGCCTTACAGGCTTGAATGGCGGCGACGGGTGAACAATCACGGCCGCAACAAGCCGACGCAGCGGCCTGATCGCTTCGGGAGCGAAGTCATCGGCGTTCGCTGTCAGGCGGCTTGCCAGGCTGGCTATATCGGCATGGAAGGCTTCGATGGCAGTTGGGTGCAGATCGACAACCTTGGTCGGGGGTTCGATCGCAAGGTCGGCTTCCAGGCGCGATATGTCTGCATCCAGTTCCGGCTTCCGCTTCTGGACGTGCTCGATGGTGATCACGCCCTTCACAGCCATGTCGATAATCCGATCAACCTCGGCTTTCTTCTTCGCAATCTGTGCCTCGATCCGGTTCCGATTTTTCGCAATGCTCGCGGCAAGCCTGCGGCGCTCTTCAAGATAGGTGTCGACGTAGAGGCGCAGCGCGGCTGGATTAGCAAGCTGCTCGCGAAGCCCATTCAAAACTGCCTCTTCGATCGCTGGCAGGGTATATTTCCGTTTGTGATCGCAGGTGCCGGCATCGTGCGAACGAACGCAACGAATGCGCGGCTTGCCCTGCGTCTTCCCATCTAGCGTCATTCCTCCACCGCACGATCCGCAGCGAAGAAGACCTGACAGCATACGGGGGCGGCGCGGCACATATTCTGCATGCAGGTATCTCTCATGCTGGCCAGCAAGCCGCTTCGCCACTCGATCGGCTAGGTCGGCGTCGATGATCCGCAGGTGCGGCACATCGGCGTGCTGCCATTCGCTCTCGGGATTTGGTCGGCTGACACGCTTACCTGTCTCGGGATCGCGCACCATGGTCAGGCGGTTCCAGATGAGCTTTCCGACGTAGATCGGGTTGCGCAGCATGCCATTGCCGCGCGTGTGATTTCCATTGAGGGCGGACGAATGCCAGACGGTGCCGCGCGGCGGCGGAACACCTTCGCGGTTCAACCCCATCGCGATATCGCGCGGCGAACTGCCGGCTGCATATTCGGCGTAGATGCGCTTCACGATCGCTGCCTCGGCGGCGTCGATCACAAGCTCTCCCGGCTTGCCGAGCACCGGCCGATAGCCATATGCCTTGCCGCCGGCCGAAAGGCCGTCTTTGACGCGACCTGACATGCCGCGCCGAACCTTGTGCTTGAGGTCTTCCAGATAGACAGCACCAATCAAGCCACGAATGCCGACCTGGATCGTGTCGGCTTTGCCGCCGTGCACTTCGATGATCTCGATCCCGAGGAACTTGAGCTTCTTATAGATGGAGGCCATGTCCTCCTGATCGCGGCTGATGCGATCGAGCGCCTCCACAATCACTGCGTCGAAATCGCCGTTCTTCGCGTCAGCGAGCAATCGCAGGAGGCCGTCGCGCTCAAGGATGGATGCGCCCGTTTTGGCGCGATCGTCGTATGCGCGGACAATCGTATATTCGTTGCGCCTCGCATATTCACGGCAAAGCGTGATCTGATCATCGATAGAGCGCGCTGATTGAAGTTCAGTGGAGAAGCGGGCGTATATCACCGCGCGGCGGGCTGTCTTCATCATCGTTCGGCCGTCCCTTTTCATCCGGCGCGGCTACCTTAGCGTGATCTCGCCGGGCACTGGAACGAGCAATCGCGCGGATAAATTCGGCGACATCCGGATCAAGCCCATAATCCGCAGGCTTTTTCGCCCACGCGGCTTCCGCACCGCAATATTCAATCGCGTTGTCTTCAAAGCCATGATTTTCGGGGCGTTTCTGCACCCGCAAATTCCTCACCTAGGAAAAAAGCGGGCGACTTTACCTTAAAAAAGGCAGATCAAAGTCAATAGTAAAAAATGCACCTACGACAGATATTTGGCGCTGGCTGCGCGGCTTTGTCTGGTTCTATGCCGAGACCGAATTCGAGACGATCGACGATCTCGACGAGGCGCTCGCGGAGGATGGCTTCTTCCGCTGCGTGAAGCTTGAGATCGACCGCGCGACCATGGGGCGCGGCGTCAAGCGCATCGTCGGCCGCGAGGATCGCATCGTCGGCGTCGCAGGCATCGTGACGATCACGCCTTCCATTGAGGCCTTCGAGGACGCCGCGCTCGCCAGAAACTAGTAGGGGCGTCCCTACCAGTTTGACACTGAAGCAAGCCGCAGAAGACCAGATGGTTCAGGCCATCCGCGTCGCCAACGTCCCGGCCGAGGAATTCGAGAAGCAGGTCGAGAGCGCCAATCCGCCGACCGTCACCAAGCTTGCCGAGGCCCGCGATCAGGCGGCAGCAAGGTTTTCAGCGGCCACCTTCTCAACCACATCGGGAGCCGCTTCGATTGTTTGAAGCAAAAGACGGCCCGCCGGGTCCGGTTTCCTGCGACCTTGCTCCCAATTATTGATCGTAGCCGCAGGGATGCCGAAGCGACGCTCAAATTCCTTTGCTGATTTAGCGACCTTCTTGCGGATCGCGCGGATGCGCTCGGCAGGCATGGGGTCGATGTTGACGGTCTCAAGGGCAAGCTCGCCGCGCTTCCAGGCGCGGGCTTCCTGAAGGCTCTCAAGGAGAGCTTCGCCGAAAGTAGGTTCCTTAGCCATCGGTGAACTCCTTCATAATCTCCAACGCGGCCCTGCGCTGTTCTTTGCTCAAATCTTCCTGCTCGTTCTTCGCGTAGGCGAATAGCATGACTGCAACATCATCGGCGACCATCAGGAAGTAGACCGCCCTGCCACCGCCACGCTTGCCTCGGGCACCAATACCGAAGCGAATTTTGCGGATACCGCCGAGGCCCCGAATGACATCACCGGCTTCGGGGTTCGCGGCAATTGTCTGCTCTAATGCAGCCACGTCGGCATCTGACGCACCAATCCGCTTGATGTCTTTTAGGTAGCGCTTGGTGCGAACAATCTTCATATCGACATATACGCCAATGGCGTAAAAATAATCAAGGATAAATTACGCCATTGGCATATTTTCGTTGAAGCTCAAGCTGAAGCCGCTTATTGTCGTCGCGCCCTGTCATTTATGGCGACGCGCCAAGCGTCGCGCGGAGCGCCCGCGCTGCCTTGGGGGCTGATGGATAGATCAACATTGACTTCGCCGGCCGCAGCAGCGGCCATGTGAACCCATCGGCATGCCGAGGTATAATATGTCGCACAGATCAATTGTCAGCTTCGATCGGCAAGGCGATCAGATGACTGCAATACTGTCCTGCCCTGACCGCCTCGCCCTGCTCGCCTCCGCGTTCAGGCGGCGGCGACGCTTGCTGGCGACCTTCCTTCCGAACCGGATTGTTGCCGCTATCAGGGCGGCTGTAGGGAGGCACTGACATGGCTGTCGTCCCGATCCCAACCGCCTATCGGCTCGCGCGGTGGCTTGACGTTGAGGCGCTTCGCATCGTCGCCGAAGTCCGCAATGCGTCAGCCGCTAACACAATCGGCAGCATCTATCGCGCTTCGATCGCGCGCGGCTGTGACGAGACCGCCGCCGCCGCTGACGCACGGCAGGCTCGCGCCTACCTTGTCGGCCGGATCAAGCAGATTGAAGACATGCTCGCTTCGCCGCCTCCGTACGAATACCGGGAGGTCGGCCATGGCTGAACCTGCGCGCAAACCTATCAAGCTGCATCGTGAGATGCGCGACGGGCATGCGGCGCTTGTCGATGAACGCGGGATCGTGCGGTACTCGCGCAATCCGCGCGATGCCGCTGCCGCAGAGCGGCGCGGCTTCGATGTCAATCGGCATCGCCTGATCGCCGTCGAAACGATGATCGCTGATCGGTATGGCGGTCCCTGCGATTGCGACGATGCGCGCGCGTACCTGTCGCTTGCTTTCAATGCCATCGCGATCTCGCGCCGTCTGTCAGGTTGGAAAGCCGATCCCCGTCCTTTGATCGAATGGGCGCAGCGCTGGACGCCGACTGCCGATCCTGCCGAGGTCGAAAAGCTGGCGATTGCAGTCACGACCGCACCGCGCTGGATCAGCGCCGCGAAGGCAGGCGCGCTGATGGCTGCAACCGAAGCCGAGATCAAACGCCTTCGCCTAAGAACCGTATGGGCAAGTGACCGGTCTATTCGGGAGATCAGGCAGGAGAGGAAGAAGGCGAAGAACAAGGCTGACCGCGAGCGCCTGGCCGCCGCCCGCGCCGCGAAGCGCGGGCGGGCCGGCGATGACGTAAGGCGCGGGTCCGTGACGATCTTCAGCAAGACGCATGGGCTTCCGCGCCGGACTGTCTATCGCCACATCAAAAATGGAACGCTTGAAAGCTATCTCGACACGAAGGGCATTCAGGCCCGGCCGGACGGATGGCACAAAAGTGTCGCTCCTAATAGAGAACGTTCTTCTAATAAAGCTACACATCTGTGCCACGCGCAGACCGGCGAGCTTGGCGCGTCGATCCTTGCATTTCATCAGGCGATGCTCCCCGCCATCCGGGCAGCTGCTTCCGCAGCAGCCGAGATCAACAGGAAGGTTGCGCCGATCGGCAAGGCGGCAAGGCGGCTCGCTGCCTCGACAGGGGCAAGGCGATGACCTCGGCGGCGCGCTGCCGTCGCCTTCGCCGCGCTTCGCGGCGGCCCCCTGCCGGCCCGTCCTGCCCCCGGCCGGCAAAAGGATTTCTTCGCCTCCCCCGGCCTAAGCGGGCAGCACGGCCCCGAACTTTGCGCATATTTCAGTTTTTGCAGTTGTCGGTTGGGTTGTGTTTGAGGCGGCTTCCGGTCCCTTACGGGACGGCAGAAATGCCCGCTTTCTGCCAAGCTAACTATGTGCTCAAACATCGCCGGAATAGTCGCTTGAAAGACCGACAAGAAACCGGCTCGTTAGAAGCTATCTGTCGAAAGACATTGCGTGTAGAAGTGCATTCAGGCACGGAATGAGACAAAATTCGGCATATTGAGACAAAAACCGTGCATCGCTCGGATTGACGATAATATGGGACGGCGAGATCATTACGGCGCTTGGTCCCGTTAAATCGGGTGGGCGCTTTTAAGTTCTGATTTAGTTAGCGCCACACGGGACCGGCCCTCAAGGAGCCTTGTCTCGTGGAACTTAATCCTGAAAATTTCGATGTGATCGACGTAGCAGCTGTGCTGCGACATCCCGATTGCGACCCCCATGTCCGCGATATCGTCCTCATGCTCAATGAGCGCGGGGGCTCGATTACTCTCGCCGAAATGGCCGATCTCGTCGGCAGCGATGTTTCCATCATCGCACTCGGTATCGTCTCAACGATGATCTTCGCCGAAATCAGGCGGATCAACGATCTCGAAGCCGCCAAACGGCGCGGGTGCAATTAATGAACGTCCCTGTCACGATCAACATGCCCGCCGTGCGGCGCGCTGCCGCGCTTCGCGCCGACAGCTTCAACGAAGAAGACAACACGATCGAGATCGTGTGGACGACGGGCGCTCGCGTCCGGCGCAATTCGTGGTGGGACGGCCCCTACGATGAAGAGCTTGAGGTTACGCCGAAGGCGGTTCGCCTGGATCGCCTGAACCTCGGCGCGCCCTTCCTCGACACGCACGACAGTTGGGATTTGTCCCGCGTCCTGGGCTCGGTTGTTCCCGGCTCGGCAAAGATCGAGAAGGGCAGGGGCACCGCTCGCATCGTTCTGTCCCGCGCGCCCGGCGATGCCGATAGCGTTCAGAAAATCCGCGACGGCATCGTGCGCAATATCTCGGTCGGCTACCGCATCCACAAGGTCATCAAGACCGAGGGGCAGGAAGGCGATGTGCCTCTGCATCGCGTCGTCGATTGGGAACCTCTCGAAATCTCCGCTGTGCCGATCCCGGCCGATCCCGGTTCGCAAGTGCGCGCCGGGGCTGAAACATTCCCCGCCATCATCGAAACGAAAGGAGCATCACCGATGCCCGCAACCGCCGCCAACCCTGCCCCCGATCAGTCGATCCTCGCCGCCGAGCGTCAACGTGCTGCCACAATCACCGAACTCGCCACCCGCGCCAATCTGCCCGACATGATCGCCCCCGCAATCGGAGCGGGCCAGTCGGTTGATGAGTTCCGCGCCGCACTGCTCGATCGGCTCCACCGCGACGAGAACCGCGTCCACCCCGGCGGCCCCGGCATGCAGACCGCGCCGGCCACCGTCGCCGATGTCTCTTTTGATCAGCGCCGCGCTCACGCTATGGAAAGCGCCATCCTGCACCGCTCCGACCCCAATAGGTTCAAGCTTGAACCGGGCGCGGAAGCATTCATCGCGATGCCCCTTCTGGAAATCGCCCGCGCGGCGGTCGAAGGTCGCGGCGTTCGCACGGCTGGAATGTCCAAAATGCAAATTGCTGGTGAGGCCCTTGGACAGCGGTCGGGCGGCATGCACAGCACTTCCGATTTCCCGAATGTGCTGGCAAACGTTGCCAACAAGACGCTGCGCGCTGCTTATGAAGCTGCACCGCAGACCTTCCGGCCTCTCGTCCGTGTCACGACGGTTCCGGACTTCAAGGAAGTCAGCCGTACCAAGCTCTCCGAAGCGCCGCAGTTCGAAAAGGTCAACGAACACGGCGAATTCAAATCGGGTGCGATGTCCGATGCTGGCGAAAAATATCGGGTCGAGACGTTCGGCCGCATCGTCAGCATCACGCGGCAGGTTCTCGTCAACGACGATCTCGGAGCGTTCACCCGCGTTCCGCAGGCATTCGGCGTCCAGGCGGCGCAGCTCGAAAGCGACATCGTTTGGGCTTCGATCCTGTCGAACCCCACGATGTCGGACAGCGCATCGCTCTTCCATGCCTCGCACAAGAACCTGCTGACCGCAGGCGCGATCGGCGAAACCACGGTGTCGGAAGCCCGCCTCAAGATGGGCTTGCAGACCGGCCTCGATGGCAAGACCGTTCTGAACCTGTCGCCGGTCTACATCATCGTGCCGAAGGCTTTGCAGACTGCGGCCGAGAAGTTCCTGACCACGATCTATCCGACCAAGGAAGCCGACGCGACCCCGGCCGCGCTCAAGAACCTGACCATCATCGCCGAGCCTCGGCTCGACGCTGGCATTGCCCGCTACAAGCTCTCCGGTGACCCGAAAGCCTTCTATTTCGCAGCATCACCGGCACAGGTCGACATCGTTGAACTCGCCTATCTGGATGGCGCGCAGGGCGTCTACACTGAAACCCGCGCCGGCTTCGAGGTTGATGGCGTCGAAGTAAAGGTCCGGATGGACGTAGGGGCCAAAGCCATCGATTGGCGCGGGCTCGCGAAGAACGCGGGCATCTGATCCATTTCTGTCACGGTGGCAGGCTTCTCCTGTCCTGCCGCCGTTTAGCGCCCGCCTGGCCGTGGCGGCTGGCGGGCGCTTCCTTCAAATGGGTGATGCGTGGCTAACCTGACATCGCAACTGCTGGTGCGCCTGATCGATGGCGTGTCCGGTCCCGCGCGCAAGGCTGCGCAGGCGCTTGCCGGGATCGGCAACGCCGCCCGTGGCATCAACGGCGCGCAACGATCCGTCCGCGCCGCGATCGAGCGGAACAACGTCGCCCTCGACGCCGCACGCGGCCGGATGATGGATGCGGTTGTCGCTGGCTATGCGCTCAAGCGGGCGCTCGGCGCGCCCACCGGCGCAGCCATGCGGTTCGAAAGCGCCATGGCCGATGTCGCGAAGGTATCGAACTTCGATGATGCCGGCATTGCGAAGTACGGCCGGCAGCTTCGCAAGCTCGCCGTCTCCGAAATCCCGATGGCGGTCGAAGAACTTGCGGCGCTGTCTGCGGCTGCGGCGCAATCGGGTGTTGCCGACGCCGAACTGTTCGACTTCACGCGGCTGACGGCCAAGGCGGCGATTGCGTGGGAAATGAACGGCGCGGCGGCAGGCGAAGCGCTGGCGAAGATCAAGACGCAGCTAAGCCTCACGACTTCGCAGACCGCGCTCTATGCCGACGCCATCAACACGCTTTCGGACAACAGCGCCGCGAGCGCCGCCGATCTCGTCGACTACGTGAAGCGCGTTGCTGCACAGGGCGAATTCTTCGGCTTCTCGAAGGAGGCGACGCTTGCCTTCGGATCGGCAATGGTCGGTACGGGCGCGCAGTCGGAAGTTGCCGCCACGTCGTTCCGGAACATGGGGCGCGCCCTGACGAAAGGCGCGTCGGCGACGAAGCGGACGCGCGCCGCGTACAAGACGCTTGGCCTCGACGCCGTGAAGGTGTCGAAGTCGATGCAGAAGAACGCCGTCGGCACGACGCTTGAGGTCATTGAGCGCCTCGGCAAGCTGCCGGAATACATGCAGGCGTCAGTCATGTCCGACCTGTTCGGCGATGAAGCTCGGTCACTCGCGCCGCTGCTCAACAACGTCGACATCCTGAAGCAATCCCTCGCGCTGGTCGCCGACGAACAGAAGTATGCGGGCAGCGTAGGGAAAGAGTTCGAGCGGCGGGCGCGCACGGCAGAATATGCTTTGCAGCGCTTCAAGTCGCAGATCAATGAGGTTGGCCTCGTTATCGGCGGCGCGCTCCTGCCGGCGCTGAAAGACATCATGGCAGCGCTCGGGCCGATCGTTCTCGAATTCGCTCGCTTCGCGGAAGCCAATCCCGTGTTGACGCGCAATGTGGTCGCCGCCGCTGCTGCGCTCGTCGGCTTCCGTGTCGCCGCCAACGCTATTTCCTGGCTCGGGCTTGTCGGCAAAGGCGGCGCGCTGTCCATGCTTGCAGGCGGCTTCAGCGCCATTCGGTTCGGGGCCGTCGCCGTAAGCACTATGTTCGCCGGGCCTCTCAAGGCGGCTGTGACGGGACTGGCCGGATACTTCGGAACGCTCGCGCTTCGTGCCAGGCTGGCCTCGGCGGTGACAGGAGCCGCGCCGGGCATGTTCGCCCGGCTTGCTGACGCAATGATCGTTGCGGGCCGTGGTATGCTAGGCATTCTGAACCCGCTGCGGCTTGTGTCCTACGCGCTTGCGGGGCTGAAGTATGCGCTCCTTGGGACCGGGATCGGGGCCGCGCTTGTTGGCATCGCGGCGGCCGGCGCGTTCATCTACGAAAACTGGCAGGGCATCAAGGAACTGTTCGCCGGCATCGCGGACGGCTTTATGAAGGGGCTGGGGCCGGCGGCTGAAATCTTCCGGCCGGTCGCTGAACTAGCCGAGCGCATCTTCAAAGCGATCTCGGGCCTTGTCGAGCCACTTCAGGCGAGCAACGCTGAGTGGCGCGCCTGGGGCGAGACGATCGGGGGCGCGGTCGCGGATGCCGTGAACGCCGTCGCCAACGGCATCGGCAGGATCGTGGGGCTCTTCAATTCAGCGATTGAAGGCGCGCGCTCCTTGGGCCGGGCCATCAAGAACATGACCGGCTTCGGCAGCGGCCCGGATACGGGTGAAATGCCCGCTTACGATGCCAATGGCGTTGTAGTCCCCGGTCGCGCATCAGGCGGCCCGATCTCTGCCGGTCAGACCTACATGGTCGGCGAGGAAGGCCCGGAACTGATCACGCCTTCCCGATCCGGATACGTGCATCCGAATGGAACCGGGCCTGCTGGCGTTACGCTCACGCAAACCAACAACATCAACATCAAAGGCTCATCGCCGGGCAACTTCGACGAACTGGCTGACCGCATCGCTCGAAAGATTGAGCAGAAAACGCGCGATCTTCTTGCCGGCGCGCAAAGCGATGCTGGCTTCAACTTTGCCGGGTGACGTTATGAACAACGCGGAATTCACCGTTCAGCTTGGAGCGCTCGCACCGCCGATGCGCGAACATATTGTCCGCGAGATCAGGGCCGCCGTCGCCGAAGCGCAGGCAGCCGGGCTTAGTCAAACCATTGTCGACATAGGCGTCAATCGAAGCTCGATGCTCCGGGCAGTCATCTATTTCCGCCAGAACGTTTCCAGCGATGAAGCCGACATCGATAACGGCGCTGGTGAAGCCTTCTTACATGCTTGGTGCCTGGGCGAACGCGAGGCGTACAGGCGCACTATGGCCGCGATTTCATCACCGGAAGCGAAAGGCAGGGAGGTCGATGTCGTCGCTGCGATTATGCAGGGCGCATCTATCGAAGAAGCACTACAGCACACGGAGCCTGCCGCAGCGAAAACGAATGTCGTCGCATTGCGCCCGCAGATGGCCAGGGAGGATTGAGCCATGGCGCGAGAGGCGATCTATCAGGTCAGCGTCGCTGGCCAGGATATCTCTTCGCGGCTGTCGCCGCTCCTGATCTC
>OFJB01000958.1_pt1 | contig 12298 bp, 11 predicted proteins | sample 1775081 | NCBI WGS metagenome assembly OFJB01 (sample SAMN08195771, study PRJEB24354) | sludge metagenome | isolation source: initial sludge from phenol fed wastewater aerobic bioreactor | place: India: Nagpur | collected 2016-06-05 | reverse complement strand
AAGGTCTCGCGGAAGCGCGTCATGGCGCGGGAAACGCGGTCGGCCAGCGTATCGGCCACCGCAGCCTGGAAAGACGCGCAGATATCGCACACGTCCTGCTCCGTCAGCGGAGCGATGGCGCTTGCCGCCTGGCGCACGGCGGTCTTCAGCCCAGAGAAGGAGAAATCGGGCTGCGCCGCGCCCTTCATCGGCCGAGGGAAGTCGAAGCGGGAGGCATCGCCCTTCGCAGCCGCCTTTTCGACATTGGGACCGCCGGGATAGGGAAGGCCGAGCATCTTTGCGGTCTTGTCGAAGGCCTCGCCCAGCGCGTCGTCTATGGTGGTCGCCCAGCGCTCGTAGTCGCCGACGCCGCGCACGGCCACGATCTGGGTGTGGCCGCCGGAAACCAGCAGCAGCAGGTAGGGAAAATCGAGCCCGTCTGTCAGCCGGGCGGTGAGCGCGTGGCCTTCCAGATGGTTGATGGCGATGAGCGGCTTTCCGGCGGCGGCGGCGAGCGCCTTGGCCGTCATCAGGCCGACGATCAGCCCACCGACAAGGCCCGGACCGGCGGTGGCGGCCACGGCGTCGATCTCGGACAGCGCCAGCCCCGAATCGGCAAGCGCGGCCTCGACGATGCCGTCCAGCGCCTCGACATGGGCGCGCGCCGCGATCTCCGGCACGACACCGCCGAAGGCCGCGTGTTCCTCGATCTGGCTGAGTACGACATTGGACAGGATTGCGGGCCGCGCGTCATCGCCGAGCGCGACGACGCTGGCCGCCGTCTCGTCGCAACTCGTCTCTATGCCCAGAACCCGGATCAATTCGCCGCTGCCTCGCTTGTTGCCCACGGGCCGCTTCCCCGTTAGGAGAGGGCCGGCAGAACCTGCTGCCGGGGGTTATCACGGACCGCGCCTGATGCAAACAACCTTGAAGATCGGAACGCGGGGCAGCCAGCTGGCGCTTGCACAGGCATACGAGGCGCGCGCGCGCCTGATCGCCGCGCACGGGCTTGCCGAGACGGCGTTCGAGATCGTGCCGATCTCCACCAGCGGCGACCGCATCCAGGACCGGGCCCTGTCGGAGGCCGGCGGCAAGGGGCTCTTCACCAAGGAGCTGGAGGAAGCGCTGTTCGACGGGCGCATCGACATCGCCGTGCATTCGTCCAAGGACATGCCGACCCTGCTGCCCGACAGCCTGGAACTGTCGGCCTTCCTGCCGCGCGAGGACGCGCGCGACGCCTTCGTCGGCAAGGCGGCCGCACGCATAGCGGATCTGCCGAAGGGATCCACGGTCGGCTCGTCGTCGTTGCGCCGCCAGGCGCTGATACGCCGCATGCGGCCCGACCTCAACGTGGTGCTGTTCCGCGGCAACGTGCAGACCCGGCTGCGCAAGCTGGAGGAAGGCGTGGCCGACGGCACCGTGCTGGCCATAGCCGGGTTGAAGCGGCTGGGGCTGGAGCATATCGCGACCGATCTGATGTCGCTGGAAGCTTTCCCGCCGGCGCCGGGGCAGGGCGCGATCTGCATTGAAAGCCGCATCGGCGACAATGGGACGGCCGAGATGCTCGCCGCCATCCATCATGCGCCCACCGGGCAGGCGCTGGCCTGCGAGCGCGCCTTCCTCGCTGCGCTGGACGGCTCCTGCCGTACCCCTATCGCCGGCTATGCCGCCGTCGAAGGCGACCGGCTCTCCTTCAAGGGCCTGATCGTGACGCCGGACGGCACCGACCTGCGCGAGGTTGCGGCGGAAGGAAACCCGGCCGAAGCAGCGGCGATAGGACACCGTGCAGGCGAGGACGTGCGTTCGCGTGCTGGGACGAAATTCTTCGAGGGGTGGATCTGATGCCTGCGGTTTCGGGTCCCGTCTGCTTGGTCGCGACCTGAATGGCGCGCGTGCTGGTGACCCGCGCTGAACCCGGCGCCGGCCGCACGGCGGCGCGGCTCACGGCACTGGGCCTGGAACCGGTGGTTCTTCCCCTTTCCGAGACCGTCTCCCTGCCTGCTGCCGCCGAAGCGCTGCCGGAGGATATCGTTGGCGTCGCGGTCACCAGCGCCAATGCCCTGCGTCACGCGTCTATGGAACTGATTGCCAGGCTCGCAGCGTTGCCATGCCATGCAGTGGGTCGCAGGACTGCCGAGGCGGCGCGCGCAGCGGGTTTTTGCGATGTCGTCGAAGGGCCGGGCGACGCGGCGGCGCTGGCCGGGCAGCTTGCCGAGAGGTTTGCCAGCAGGCGGATCGCCTATCTTGCGGGGCGCGTGCGCTTTCCGTCGTTCGAGCAGAGGCTTGCGGAGGCCGGGATCGAGGTTTTCAGCGTGGAGACCTACGACACGCGGCCGCTGGCGCATACGGATGCAGCCGTGGCGGACAGGCTGTGCGGCCGCCCGGTAGACGCAGTGCTGCTCTATTCGGCGATGGCCGCGAAGGCGGTTGCCGGGCTGGCTGCGCGGCCGGCCCTGAAGCCCTTTTTCGACAAGGCCGAATTTCTGTGCCTGTCGCGGCGCATCGAGGCTGCTCTTGGCGAGGAACCAGGGCGGCGGGCGCGCGTTGCGGCAAGGCCGGAAGAGGACGCCTTGCTGGCGCTTCTGACAGCTTCTGGTTGAACCGCGTCATCAGACTGCCCCTTTTCACCGGTCTGAGGTGTGGTAGACCGTTTTGGGAAGCGAATTTGCGGAGCAGCGCATGGTCAAGACACCGAGAACGCGACATTCCAAGGTCAGCCGCGAGCCGGTGACGATCGATCTCGGCCCGGAAGAAGTGTCGCGGATCAAGGCCGATCAGGGTGAGGCGTCCGAGGAGAAGACAGCTGGCCCGAACCCGACGACGGAGGCCGATACCGCTGCTTCTTCCGAAGAGAAAGCGGTGAAAAGCAGGGCTGGCGCCTTCGAATACGGATTCGAGGAGCACCCTGCCGAAGCGAAACCGGAGGAAGCCGAAGCCGCCGCTTCCGAACAGGCACGGATGGAACGCGACCAGTCGGCAAAAGCGCCGGAGCCGCCCCCTGTGCCGAGGCGTGCGGCGAACGGCCTTGCCGCCGGACTGATCGGCGAGCTGCTCATGCGCATCTACCACGAGGCCGGCGGGGCGCCGCAGTTTTACGCCCAGGAGTATGTTCATGAAAATGAACAAAAAATGGCTGTAGCGCCCGCCGATAAAGCGCAGGACGCTTCCAAAACAATAGTGTGAAGCACGTACGCAAGGCGTTGCTGCGCGGCCTGCTGGGCCTGGCCGTGCTGGGCGCCGTGCTGGCGCTGGCCGACCCCGCGCGCGTGGCCGTGCAGCTGGGCCGGGCCGAGCCGCTGTGGCTGGCGGCGGGCCTGCTGGCGGGCATTGCCTCCAACGCGGTGTCGGCCCTGCGCTGGCGCGCGCTGGCGCGCTGGCTGGGCGCCGAGCTTGGCGCGCGCGACGCCTGCCGCTGGTACTTCCAGGCCATGGGGCTGAATGCGCTGCTGCCGGGCTCCGTGGTGGGCGGCGACGTGTACCGCGCCCTGCTGCTGCGCCGCGCCGGGCAGGACACGGCGGCGTCGAGCTGGTCGGTGGTACTGGACCGCGCCAGCGGCCTGTGGATGCTGTGCGCCATGGGCGGCCTGGGCGCGGCTGCCTGCGCCGGCGTGCTGGCGCCTTGGCTGCACCTGCCGGCGGCGCCCTTCGCCACGCTGATGCTGGCGGGCACGGCGCTGTGGCTGGCGCTGCCCTGGGGCCTGCCGCTGGTGCTGCGCCGCTGGCGCCCCGGCTGGCTGGCGCCGCTGCGCACGGCGGTGGACCGGCCCGACTTCAACGCCCAGCTGGGCTGGCAGGTGCTGGCATCGGTGGCGGTGCAGCTGCTGTCGGCCGCCGCGCTGGCCGGCGGCGGGCTGGCGCTTGGTGTGCAGCTGTCACCCGCGGCCTGGGCGTTCGCCATCGCGCCGGTGTTCCTGATGGCGGCGCTGCCCGTCAGCGTGGGCGGCTGGGGCACGCGCGAAGCGGCGGCCGTGGCCGCGCTGGCGCCGTTTGGCGTGGCGGCCTCAGCAGCCGTGGGCGTCGGCTTGATCTACGGGATCTATGCGCTGGCGCAGGGCGCGCTGGGTGCGCTGGCGTTCGGGCTGCCTCGGCGGGAACCGGTATCTGGAAGCGGGCCTTGAAACAGCCGAACGCAGAGGACGCAAAGATTACGCAAAGGGCGCAAAAAGGAAATCGGACTGAGTCACTTAAAATTTGATAGCTTTTAGCGCTTGTCACACAAGGGTTTCAAAGCGATTTAAGCAAATTCTTTGGTATTCTTTTGCGTCCTCTGCGATTCCTTCGCGTCCTCTGCGTCCGGTACCCGTATTCAGGAACTCGCCTTCAGCACCCCGCGTCGCATCTGGTCCAGCTCCATGGTCTCGAACAAGGCCTTGAAGTTGCCCTCGCCAAAGCCCTCGTTGCCCTTGCGCTGGATGAACTCGAAGAAGATGGGGCCGAGCTGGTTTTCGCTGAAGATTTGCAGCAGCAATTCGTCCTGGTGGCCATCGACCAGGATGTTGCGCGACTGCAGCTCGGCGATCGGCTCTTTCAGGCCCGGAATGCGCTTGGGCAGCAGCTCGTAATAGGTATCGCTGGTGTCCAGCAGCTTGACGCCGGCCATGCCCAGCTGGTCGACCGCGTGGTAGATGTCCTTGCTGGCCAGCGCGATGTGCTGCACGCCCTCGCCGTGGTAGCGGTCCAGGTACTCCTGGATCTGGCCCTTCTGGTCGTTGCCCTCTTCGTTGATGGGGATGCGGATCTTGCCGCAGGGGCTGGTCATGGCCTTGCTCTTGACGCCGGTGGCCTGGCCCTCGATGTCGAAGTAGCGCACCTCGCGGAAGTTGAACAGGCGCTCGTAGAAGCCCGCCCACTCGTCCATGCGGCCCTTGTGCACGTTGTGCGTCAGGTGGTCGATCACGGTCAGGCCGTAGCCCTCGGGGTTGATGGCGGCGGCGCCGTGCACGCCCGGCAGCGGCTCGAAGTCGACGTCGTAGAAGCCGATGTTGCCGATCTCGCCCTCTTTGGCGCCGTCCTTGCCGCGCCAGCGGTCGATGAAGTAGATGATCGAGTCGCCGATGCCCTTGATGGCCGGGATGTTCAGCTCGCCCGGCCCGGCGTGGCCGGCGTAGCCCCAGGCGCCCAGGCCGATGGCGCGCTCGTAGGCGGCCTTGGCGTCGGCCACGCGAAAGGCGATGGCGCAGATGCTGGGCCCGTGCAGGCGCGCGAAGCGCTGGGCAAAGCTGTCGGGCTCGGCGTTGATGATGAAGTTGATCTCGCCCTGGCGGTACAGCGTGACGTTCTTGCGGCGGTGCCGGGCCACGGCCGTGAAGCCCATGCGCTCGAACAGCTCGCCCATGGCCTTGGGGTCGGGCGCGGCGTATTCGATGAACTCGAAGCCGTCGGTGCCCATCGGGTTGTCCCAGGTGGCGGGGGTGGATGCTTGCGCTGCGGTCATGGGGTGTCTCCAGGGGATGCGGGCCGGGGCGGCCAATCCCTCACTGTAGGCCGGACGGGGGGCGGATTTCCAGCGTTTGACGCGCCTCAAGAACGCCCCGGTGCACAGAACCCGATTCGATCGGCCGCTCGAAGCACGATTTTTGCACCGCACCCCGATCCAGGCCCGATCGAGCCCGGCCGATGGGCCAACGAAGCCGTAAAATTGCGCCACCATGACGTCCAGCGCACTCGACAAGCTCGACCGGGCCATCTTGCTGCGCCTGCAGGCGGACGGGCGCGCGCCCTGCGAGGCCATCGGCGAGCAGGTGGGCCTGTCGGCCAGCGCCGTGCTGCGGCGCGTCAAGCGGCTGGAGGACAGCGGCGTGATCGAGCGCACGGTGGCCCTGCTGCGGCCCGAGGCCGTGGGCCTGGGCCTGGTGGCCTACGTCAACGTGCGGCTGGAAAAGCACCAGGGCGGCGCCAAGCGCAACCCCATGGACGAGTTCCGCGCCAGCGTGCAGGGCTGGCCCGAGGTGGTCGAATGCGCCGCGCTGACCGGCGAGATGGATTTCTTGCTGCGGCTGGTGGTGCAGGATATGGGGGCGTATTCGCGCTTCATGATGGACACGCTGCTGCGCCACCCGGCGGTGCAGGACTGCAAGACCAGCTTCGTGATGGACCGGGTCAAGTCCACCACCGCGCTGCCGATTTGACCTGGAAGCGGCCATCGGTCACGCTTTGGGGAGATACAGGGCAAGTTCCCGGCTCTTTGGAGTGGCAACTCTACGGGAAAACCCTAAGATGAGGCCCATGCAAACCTTCGACCTCTCCCGCCCCGCAGACGCTGCGCCGGCCGTGAGCCCCACGGTCGCCCCGGCCACGCCTCGCGCACCCTACGCCCAGGCCAGCGCCATCGTGCCGATCCGCGAGATCGGCGTGCGCTACCGCGCGCGCATCGCGCGCCACCTGCTCGACCTGGACGAGCACGACCGCTACCTGCGCTTCGGCTACGCGGCCAGCGACGAGCAGATCCGCCACTACGTGGACGGCCTGAACTTCGAGCGCGACCAGGTGTTCGGCATCTTCAACCGCCGCCTGCGGATGATCGCGATGGCCCACCTGGCCTACCCCGGCGACATGAGCAAGGCCAACTTTGCCGAATTCGGCGTCTCGGTCGCCAGGCACGCGCGCGGCCGCGGCTACGGCCGCCTGCTGTTCGAGCGCACCGCCATCCACGCCGTCAACCACGGGGTGGACACGCTGTACATCCACGCGCTGAGCGAAAACACCGCCATGCTGAAGATCGCGCGCAACGCCGGCGCCGTGATCGAGCGCGCCGGCAGCGAGAGCGAGTGCTACCTGCGCCTGCCCGAAGCCACCTTCAAGAGCCGCCTGGACCAGCTGCTGGCCGACCAGGTGGGCGAGGTGGACTACTGGATCAAGAGCGAAGCGGCGGCCCTGCGCAGCGTGCTGGCCACCATGCAGGAGGTGCGCGAGAGCGTGCGCGAAGGGCGGCACAAGAGCGGCAGCTGACGGCGGATGGTATCGGCGCCATCGCGCATCCGCTATCCTTGGCGTCTCCGAGACCACCGCACGTCCTGCACCCCGCCACCTTGCCCGACCCCCACCCTGCGCGCCCCCATGAGCGCGAAGACAAGCGCAGCCTGCTGCGCAAGCTGATCGAGTTCATCCGCCCGGGGCCCGACTCCACCGACGAGCTGATCGAGGCCCTGGCCGAGGCCGAGGACAAGTCGCTGATCGATGCCGAGAGCCGCATCATGCTGGAGGGCGTGCTGCGCCTGTCCGACCAGAGCGCGGGCGACGTGATGGTGGCCGCCCCGCGCATGGACCTGCTGGACATCGAGGCGCCCTACGACGAGCTGCTGCGCCAGGTCATCACCACCGCGCACTCGCGCTTTCCGGTGTACCAGGGCGAGCGCGAGAACATCATCGGCATCCTGCTGGCCAAGGACCTGCTCAAGCTGCAGCGCGCGCCCCAGCTGAACCTGCGCACCCTGCTGCGCCCGCCGGTGTTCATCCCCGAGAGCAAGGGCCTGAACGACCTGCTGCGCGAGTTCCGCGCCAACCGCAACCACCTGGCCATCGTGGTCGACGAGTTCGGCCGCACGGCCGGGCTGGTGACCATCGAGGACGTGCTGGAGGAGATCGTCGGCGAGATCGAGGACGAGTTCGACATCGAGGGCGACGCCGGCGACATCTTCGCCCTGCCCGACAACAGCTGGCGCGTGGCCGGCGACACGCCCCTGGAGCGCTTCAACGAGTCCTTCGGCGTGCACCTGGGCGCGGACCCGGACGGCGACCTGGACGTCGAGTTCGACACCATCGGCGGGCTGATCGCGCACGAGATGGGCCACGTGCCCAGCCGGGGCGAGCGCTTCAGCCTGGGCGGGCTGGACTTCGTGGTGCTGCACACCAAGGGCGGCGCGGTGCGCTGGTACAAGGTCTCGCGCACGCCGACGGGCGCCGCGTGATCGCCGCCGCCCTGATCGCGCTGGTCGCCGGCGCGCTGCACGCGCTGGCGCTGGCCGATCCGTGGACCGGCCAGGCCCACGGCTGGCTGCAGGGGCTGAGCCTGGTGCTGCTGGTGGCCTTGCTGCTGCCCGCGCCGCACGCCGGGCGCCCGCGCTGGCGGCGCGGGCTGGCGCTGGCCTGGCTGTTCGCGCTGGCCTGGCTGGCGGGCACCTTCTGGTGGCTGTTCATCTCGATGCACGTCTACGGCGGCCTGAGCGCGGCGCTGGCCGTGGCGGCGGTGCTGGCGCTGGCGGGCCTGCTGGCCTTGTATTACGGCGTGGCGGGCGCCCTGTTCGTGCACTGGGCGCGGCGCGACCGGCCGGCGACGGCGGCGCTGCTGTTTGCCGCGCTGTGGACGCTGGCCGAGCTGGCGCGCGGGCGCTGGTTCACCGGCTTTCCCTGGGGCGCCGGCGGCTATGCGCACGTGGACGGCGCGCTGGCCGCCCTCGCCCGCTGGGTGGGGGTGTACGGCATCGGCTTGGCGGCGGCCTGGCTGGCGGCGCTGCTGGCGCTGGCCCTGGGCCGGCGCGCAGGGCCCCAGGCGCAGCCGGCGCGCGGCCTGGCCGTTGCGGGGCTGCTGGCCGCCCTGCTGCTGGGCTGGGGGCTGGCCCGGCCCTGGCTGCCCACGCCGCCCACGCCCGCGGGCCCGCGGCTGGAGGTGGCGCTGCTGCAGGGCAACATCGCGCAGGACGAGAAATTCATCCCCGGCACCGGCGTGGTCGATTCGCTGCGCTGGTACGGCGAGCAGCTGCAGGCCAACACCGCCCCGCTGGTGCTGGCGCCCGAAACCGCCCTGCCGCTGCTGCCGCGCCAGCTGCCCGAGGGCTACTGGGCGGCGCTGCAGGCGCGCTACGCCCGGCCGGGCCAGGCGGCGCTGCTGGGCATGCCGCTGGGCGATCTGGACACCGGCTACACCAACTCGGCCGTCGGCTTGGCGCCCGGCCAGGGCGCGCCCTACCGCTACGACAAGCACCACCTGGTGCCGTTCGGCGAATTCATCCCGCCGCTGTTTCGCTGGTTCGTTCAGCTGATGAACATCCCGCTGGGTGACTTCACGCCGGGCGCCATCAACCAGCCGTCTTTCGCGTGGCAGGGCCAGCGCCTGGCGCCCAACATCTGCTACGAGGACCTGTTCGGCGAGGAGCTGGCGGCGCGTTTTGCCGATGCGGCCACCGCCCCCACGGCCTTCGTCAACCTGAGCAACATCGCCTGGTTCGGCGACACGGTGGCCATCGACCAGCACCTGGCCATCAGCCGCATGCGCGCGCTGGAGTTCGAGCGCCCGGTGCTGCGCGCCACCAACACCGGCGCCACGGCCATCGTCGACGCGCAAGGCCGCGTCACGCACCAGCTGCCGCGCCTGACGCGCGGCGTGCTGCGCGGCGCCTTCGTGGGCGGCACCGGCATCACGCCCTACGCGGCGTGGGCGGCGCGCTGGGGCCTGGCGCCGCTGTGGGGCGCGGCGGTGCTGATCGTGCTGGCCGCGGCGGCCACCGGGCGGCGCGGGGATTGACGGCGCGCTGCCGTCAGGGTGCGTACAGCGCTCAGGCACAATGGACGCTCTATGGCTGAATCCTTTTCCTACGAGCAGTTGATCGCCTCCGGCGAGGGCCGTCTGTTCGGGCCCGAGGCGGGGCGCCTGCCCCTGCCGCCCATGCTGATGTTCGACCGCATCACGCACATCGACGACAGCGGCGGCGCGCACGGCCTGGGCAAGATCGTGGCCGAGCTAGACGTCAAGCCCGAGCTGTGGTTCTTCGCCTGCCACTTCCAGGGCGACCCGGTGATGCCCGGCTGCCTGGGGCTGGACGCCATGTGGCAGCTGATCGGCTTTTTCCTGACCTGGCTGCGCCTGCCCGGCCGCGGGCGCGCGCTGGGCGCGGGCGAGGTCAAGTTCACCGGCGAGGTGGGCCCCGACGTGAAGCTCGTGACCTACGAAATCGACATCAAGCGCGTGGTGCGCCGCAAGCTGAACATGGCCATCGGCGACGCGCGCCTGCTGGCCGACGGCAAGGAAATCTACGTCGCCAATGACTTGCGCGTGGGCCTCTTTTTACGCGAGGGCGACAGCAAGGAAACGCCATGAACAAACGGCGCGTAGTCATCACGGGCGCGGGCATCGTCTCGTGCATCGGCAACGATCTGGCGGCGGTCGAGGCCTCGCTGCGCCAGGGCCGCTCGGGCATCAAGGCGGCGCCCCAGTTCGCCGAGCTGGGCCTGCGCAGCCAGGTGGCCGGCGCGCCCGAGATCGACCTGGAGTCGCGCATCGACCGCAAGCAGCTGCGCTTCATGGGCGACGCGGCGGCCTACGCGCAGATCGCGCTGGAAGACGCGATCCAGCAGGCGGGCCTGGCGCCCGCGCAAATCAGCCACCCGCGCACCGGCCTCATCATGGGCTCGGGCGGCGGCTCGCCGGCCAACCAGATCGAGGCCGCCGACACCCTGCGCAGCAAGGGCATCCGCCGCGTCGGGCCCTACCAGGTCACGCGCTGCATGGGCTCCACGGTGTCGGCCAACCTGGCGACCAATTTCCGCATCAAGGGCATCAACTACTCCATCACCTCCGCCTGCTCGACCTCGGCGCACTGCATCGGCGCGGCCGCGCAGCAGATCGCCTGGGGCACGCAGGACGTGATGTTCGCCGGCGGCGGCGAGGAGCTGTCCTGGGGCCTGGCGCTGCTGTTCGACGGCATGGGCGCCATGTCCAGCAAGTACAACGCCACGCCCGAGAAGGCCTCGCGCCCGTACGACGCCAACCGCGACGGCTTCGTCATCGCCGGCGGCGGCGGCGCCGTGGTGCTGGAGAGCCTGGAGCATGCGCAGGCGCGCGGCGCCACCATCCTGGCCGAGGTGGCGGGCTTCGGCATCTCGTCCGACGGCGAGGACATGGTGGCCCCGTCCGGCGAAGGCGCGGTGGCCTGCATGCGCCAGGCCATCGAGGGCCTGGCCGAGCCGATCGACTACATCAACACCCACGGCACCTCCACCCCGGTGGGCGACGTGCCCGAGCTGCACGCCATCCGCAAGGTGTTCGGCGACCGCATCCCGCCGTTTTCCAGCACCAAGTCGCTGGCCGGCCACTCGCAGGGCGCCACCGGCGTGCAGGAGGCCATCTTCAGCCTGATCATGCTGATGAAGGGCTTCATCGCCGGCTCGGCCAACGTCGAGACGCCCGACCCGGCCGTGGGCGACATGCCGCTGGTCACCCGCGCGCGCGAGGCCGCGCTGCGCCAGGTGCTGTCCAACAGCTTCGGTTTTGGCGGCACCAACGCCTGCCTGGTGCTGCGGCACTGGGGCTGATCAGTTCAAAATTGATAGCTTCCCGCGCTTGATCGGCAGGCGCCGGAGGCCTGTTTGACCCTCATCGCTAAAATACCGGGTTGGTCTCGACCCGGTCTTCCCCTGCCATGCTCACCTTCCAGCAGATCATTCTCCAGCTCCAGCAATACTGGGACGCGCAGGGCTGCGCGCTGCTGCAACCCTACGACATGGAGGTCGGCGCCGGCACCTCGCACACCGCCACCTTCCTGCGCGCCATCGGCCCCGAGCCCTGGAAGGCCGCCTACGTGCAGCCCAGCCGCCGCCCCAAGGACGGCCGCTACGGCGACAACCCCAACCGCGGCCAGCACTACTACCAGTACCAGGTCGTGCTCAAGCCCGCGCCCGACAACATCCTGGAGCTGTACCTGGGCAGCCTGCAGGCGCTGGGGTTCGACCTGAAGAAGAACGACATCCGCTTCGTCGAGGACGACTGGGAGAACCCCACGCTGGGCGCCTGGGGCCTGGGCTGGGAGGTGTGGCTGAACGGCATGGAGGTGACCCAGTTCACCTACTTCCAGCAGGTGGGCGGCATCGACTGCCGGCCCGCCACCGGCGAGATCACCTACGGCCTGGAGCGCCTGGCCATGTACCTGCAGGGCGTGGAGAACATGTACGACTTGGTTTGGACGGAGAGTGCGCCGACGCCGGGCCGCTCCCAAGGCGGCGCAGCCCCCTCGGGGGGCAGCGACCCCAACGCAGTGGGGGAGCGTGGGAGCCGTTTAACCTATGGCGACGTGTTCCACCAAAACGAGGTCGAGCAGTCCACCTACAACTTCGAGCACAGCGACGCGGCCTTCCTGTTCACCGCCTTCGACGCGCACGAGAAGCAGGCCAAGCACCTGGTGGACGTGCAGCTGGCCCTGCCTGCGTACGAGCAGGTGCTCAAGGCCGCGCACAGCTTCAACCTGCTGGACGCGCGCGGCGCCATCAGCGTGACCGAGCGCGCCGCCTACATCGGCCGCATCCGCAACCTGGCGCGCGCCGTGGCCGCCAGCTACTACGACAGCCGCGAGCGCCTGGGCTTTCCGCTGGCGCCGCGCGAGTGGGTGGC